>ENA-OSEO01006744-OSEO01006744.1-sediment-metagenome-genome-assembly--contig:-NODE-6744-length-10131-cov-14.282176_pt1 | contig 10131 bp, 7 predicted proteins | sample MGYA00237883_ERZ534232 | MGnify/ENA metagenome assembly ERZ534232
GGAAACAGACAACACGATCCGTCTCAAGGTTGAAGGGGGGGGCCTGTCCATTTATGAGGTCGTCGGTCTTCGGGATGCGCTTCTGTCCTGCCTTGAACGAGGCTCAGCCATTGAAATGGATCTGAGGGGCGTCACCATTTGCGATACGGCAGGACTTCAGCTCTTGTTTGCGATGCGCAAGACGGCCGATCAAAAGAAAAGAGGTTTTTGCATTGACGGCCTCCCGGAGATGGTTGTCGAAACCCTCAAAAGCGCAGGGCTGGGGGCGGGTGAGTTTGGCACTCCAAGGGTCGAGTAGTCACGTGATTGAGTGGGGTTAGAGGGCGAGCATTCCATCAGTCAGCGAGATAGGATTATCCAATTTTGGGGAGGTTTGAAATGGGAAAAACCATTATGACGGCGGACGACTCGGCGAGCGTGAGACAGATGGTCAGTTTCACATTGAAGGATGCAGGGTATGACGTGATGGAGGCGGTGGATGGCCGGGACGCCTTGCACAAGCTGAATGATTCGGGCGTCAACATGCTCATTACTGACCTGAACATGCCCAACATGGATGGGATCGAGTTGATCCGGGAGGTTCGAGGCCAGCAACAATTCCGCTTCATGCCGATCATCATGCTGACCACCGAGTCCCAGGCCTCCAAAAAGGAGGAAGGCAAGTCCGCCGGCGCCACCGGATGGATCGTCAAACCATTCAAGCCGGAGCAGCTCGTGGCAGTGGTCAAGAAGGTGCTGGGATGAGAGGTGAAACTGGAAACTTGAAACTGGGAATTCCTAAATCTCAAATTTCGTTGGCTATCAGTTGAGTAGTGGCGTTTTTGGTTTGATGTTTCGTTGTAGGTGCGGGTTCAGCGGCACAGGGCGCGGAGGCCGTGCGCCTGAAAGCGCATCTACCCCTGATTTTTGAGATCATGCTTCGCCGCTAACAACGGGATTTTCGACAAGGTTCCAGTTTCAAATTTCCAGTTTCCAGTTTCGGATTTCCAGTTTCGAGTTTCAAACATCGGAGATGTTTCTATGGATCAACACAGGGAAGCGTATCGTGAAGAGGCGTATGAACTGCTCGCTGAATTGGAGGCCGCCCTGCTCGAACTGGAGGAGACCCCGGATAATCAGGATCTGATAGGCCGCGTCTTCAGGGCCATGCATACCATCAAAGGGTCGGGCGCCATGTTCGGGTTCGATGATATCACCGAGTTCACCCATGAGATCGAGACGGTGTACGACCGGGTGCGGGGAGGGGATATCCCTGTCTCCAAGGAGCTTGTGGATATGACTCTCTCGGCCAGTGACCAAATTCGAAAAATGGTGGACGGAAATCCGGTGGAGGAAGGACTGAAGGAAGTAATCTTAAAAGGGTTTCGGCGATTACTCCCAAATGCCGGCCCCAATGAGGATACGTCGGGTGCCCTCTCGCCCTCGCCGGAACCAGGAACCAGCAACCAGAAACGAGTAACCAGTAACGAGCAACCCGCAACGAGCAGCCCGCAACCCATCGTCACCTATCGCATTCGTTTCCGTCCCGATCTCAAGATATTTGCCACAGGGACGAACCCGGTTCTCCTGCTGGGTGAACTCAGTGCCCTGGGACCTCATCACATCACCGCACAGACCGATCGAATCCCCCCCCTTGAGGACATGGACCCCGAGGCCTGTTACCTCTACTGGGACATGGTTCTCACGACTACGGAAGGAATCAATGCAATCAAGGATGTCTTCATCTTTGTCGAGGATGCCTGCGAGTTGAAGATCGACGTCATCGACGGGGAGGAAGAACTGGAGCTGGAAACAGACGCGGATTACAAGCGACTGGGGGAGATCCTGGTCGAGCGGGGCGACTTGGGCGTGGAAGATCTGAAACAGGCCCTCATGTCTCAGCCGCGTCTTGGCGAGGTCCTCCAAAAGACCCGCTCTGTCAGCAAGGGGATCATCGATTCGGCCCTGGCCGAACAGCAACGTGTCAAGGAGGGACGCGAAAAGCGCCGGAACGAGGCCCTGGCCTCCAGCATACGGGTGGGGGCGGATAAGCTGGACACCCTGGTGGATCTGGTAGGGGAGCTGGTCACGGTTCAGGCGCGATTAAGCCAACAGGCAGGCAGCGGCCATGATGCGAACCTGCTGAATATTGCAGAGGAGGTTGAACGCCTCACCGCCGAACTGCGGGACAACACCATGGGCATTCGAATGATGCCGATCGGCGCCACCTTCAGCAAGTTTAAACGCCTGGTGCGCGATCTTTCGAATGAATTGGGCAAAGAGGTCTTATTGACCACCGAGGGGAGCGAGACCGAACTCGACAAGACGGTTATCGAACGTCTGAACGACCCGCTGGTGCACATTATCCGCAACAGTATCGACCACGGCATCGAACCGGGAAAAGTCAGGGCGGCCGCGGGAAAAAGCCGGCAGGGAACGGTCCATCTGTCTGCGGTCCATTCCGGGGCCCATGTCCTTATAAGGATATCGGATGACGGCAAAGGTCTCGACCCGGAGGTCATCCGGGCAAAGGCGGTGGAAAAGGGACTGATGTCAACGGATGCGGAACTGTCGGAGAGTGAAATCTTCTCGCATATCTTTGCCCCTGGGTTTTCAACGGCCAAAGCGGTGACGGACGTCTCGGGCCGAGGGGTCGGCATGGATGTGGTGAAGCGCTCTGTGGAATCCCTTCGGGGATCCATCGAGATTGATTCGGCCAGGGGGGCGGGAACGACCATCACCCTGAAACTTCCCCTGACCCTGGCGATTATTGACGGTCTTCTGGTGAAAATCGGAGAGACCTACTTTGTGCTCCCGCTCAGCAGCGTCGAAGAGTGCGTGGAATTGAGTCGGGAAGAGGCCCTGTATAGAAACGGCCGCCACATCATGAAGGTTCGGGGTGAAATCGTCCCTTATGTGCCCCTGAGGGAGCTGTTCGCCATTAACGGAGCGAGACCGTCCATTGAGCAGATCGTCATCGCGGAACTGGAGAGCCATCGCATCGGGTTTGTGGTGGACGAAATTATCGGTCAGCACCAGACCGTGATCAAGAACCTGGGGAAAACCTACAAAGATGCGAAGTGCTTTTCCGGCGCCACCATCCTCGCCGATGGGACCGTGGCCCTGATTCTCGATGTTCAGGGCATTTCGGATACGGCCATGACGGAGGAAAGGAAGAACTGAGATATGGCTTTCACTTACTTTTTTAGAGATCTACAGACTCTGGACATGATCCGTCAGCATGCATTGTCATCGCTTCGCACGCGAAGGTACATCCGTGTGTGGGATGCGGGGTGCGCCATGGGTCCGGAACCCTATTCCCTTGCCATTATCCTCAGGGAGAACATGGGGTCGATGATCTTCCGGAACGTCAGGATAGATGCCACCGATATCGATGAGAGCGGTCATTTCGGCGATGTCATTAAGGACGGGATATACCCCGAGGATCAGATTAAACGGATCCCAGAGGAGATCCGCACCCGATATTTCGGGCCGAATGGCAAGCCGGGCCTGTTTAAGATCGCAGATGAGATTCGAAACTGTGTGTCATACCAGACGCACGATCTTCTCACCCTCAAGCCGATTCGGCAGGATTTCGGGCTGATCCTCTGCAAAAACGTCCTCCTCCACTTTAAAGAGGCGGAGAGGATCGAGGTCATCCGGATGTTTCATGATGCACTGGAGGAGGGCGGGTTTTTTGTCACCGAGCAGACGCAGAAGATGCCGGTTGAGCTGGACGGATTATGGGAGCGGGTAGTCTCCAATGCGCAGGTTTTCAGGAAGCTGAAAAGGCGAGATTGATAATTGAACACAGAAGCAAAACCGGGGCATTTGATGGCTTCGATCGGAAAGGGCGCGTGACGACTTTCCGTCATGCTGGCACGGCCCTTGGCAGGTTTTTCGTGTCAATGGCTCGATATCCGGTATCCGGAATCGAGCATCCGGTATCCAGAGAATGAAAATCATCAATCTCACAAACAACAACGGCGTATATACGTGCAATGTGTATCTCGTGTTGGGAACCTGGAACAAGATGCGGGATGTCAACACCCTTGTGGATGTGGGAAGGGACCCTCACGTTATTGAAATGATCCGGGCTGCGGCCACAGGGGTGGGCAAGAAACGGGTGAAGCAGGTGGTGCTCACGCACAGCCATTATGATCATGCGGCAAATCTGCCTTTGATCCGGGAGGCCTTTCATCCTGTAGTCTATGCGTTTTCACCTTCCCTGGAGGGGGTGGACGTTATTCTGAAAGGTGGGGAAAGTCTGCAGTTGGGCGACCGGACATTTGAGGTTATTTACACCCCGGGACACAGCCATGACTCCATATGCCTCTACTGTGAACAGGATCGAACGCTTTTTGCCGGCGACACGACGCTGATAGTTCAATCCGTCGGCGGCACGTATGAAGAGGGTTACATCCATGCCCTGGAGACGCTCCGGCGCAGGGACATCGAGATGATCTATTTTGGCCACGGCCCTCCCTTATTAAAAGATTGCAACGGCATGATCCGCAATACCCTCAAGAATGTGAAAGAGAGCCTCCTCAAGCAGAACCGGCAAGGCGAGGCGTCTGATTGAAACAACGAATACAAGCACCGGTACATTGCGTAACGTTTGTAGGTATCTTCTCGATAAATCGGGGGGCTGCTTTTTCCCAAACGGCGATGGATTCCAACTTTCGCTGGAATGACGGGTGGTTGGCTTTCCCGTCATTCCGGCGGAGGCCGGAAACCAGGGGGTCTGACCCTGGTTATTGAGATGTTACGTTTGTAGTGTGCCCGTCAGGGCATAGCCGCAGAGCATCCGGCAACCGCCTGACGGCGTCACTACCAACAGATAATCACGCTTCTTGTCCATGATTTGCTGAAGGGAGTTGGGTTCAAGTGAAAAAGTTGAGCTTCAAATTGATGCCCGGAAGTGTGCTGGGCTCTCGGTATGACTGGATGAACATTGACCTGGGAAGCACCCGGGTGGGCAAGGTGAGGGGATTCGCTGAGGGAAGATCCCTGACGATCTGTTCCATCGCCATATTTCCTGAATTCCAACGGCACGGCTACGCCAGGGCCACCATTGCCATGTTTAAGAGACATTTTGACTTGATCGTCGCGGACAGGGTGCGATTCGCGGCGATTGGATTCTGGCGAAAAATGGGGTTTTCAAACCACGGGGATGGAAACTGGGTGTTTGAGGAGGAGCAATGAACATCGCCATTATCAACAACAAGGGAGGAACGGGAAAAACAACCACATGCGTCAATCTGGCCGCTGCGCTTGCAGGTTTGGGATGCCGTGTTCTTCTGGTGGATCTGGATTCACAGGCGTCTGCATCCCTGTCGCTTGGCGTCGCGAGGACCGAACTGGCCCCGTCGACAGCCCACCTCCTTTTTGGATCGATGGGCGCTGAAGAGGCCATCAGGGATTCCGGCGTTCCAAGGCTGGACCTCCTGACCGGCCAAATGGATCTGGCCAGTACCGACCTGATGCTGGCAGATGTTCCTGGACGGGAGCTGAGACTCTCCCGGGGGCTGAACCGGGTGGGAGAGGCGTACGATTTCATCCTGTATGATTGCCCGCCCTCCCTGTCCATGCTGTCCATCAATGCCCTGGTTGCCTCTGACCGCTACATCGTTCCCATGACGGCCGAATATCTCGCCCTGGAGGGATTGATAGGCCTGATGAATGGAATTGACCGGATGAAAGGAGGAATGGGGCTCCGTGCGGAGTTGCTCGGGATTGTTTTTACCATGGTCAACCCATGTCTAAAGCTCACCGAGGAGATCGCTGGCCTGATCCGCGACCATTACGGGAGTCTGGTGTTTGAGACGGAGATTCGGAGAGATGTGAAATTGGGAGAGGCGCCGGCCCATGGCAAGAGCATTTTTCAGCACGCGGCCGGCAGTCGGGGCGCAGAGGCCTATGCCATGCTGGCAAGAGAGGTTATGGTTCGTTGCGGAATAAAGGGAAAGGAGGTGCAAGGAGTCGAGCAGGTGGAAGCCCGGATTGAGGGAGTTACTCAAGAATATGACCAACAAGAGGAGAATTAAACTATGACAAGTAAACTTACGAAGGACATCTTCCAAAGCTCGGTTCCTGACCCTGAGAACAACCTGAGCGGGGAAGAGAGGATCGAGGTTTCGCCTCGAACCGAGAACCCGGGACGGACGACGGACACAAGCGGCGAACTGTCAAGCTGCATGAAAGCGCTGGAAGAGGCCCAAGCAAAGGCCCTTCTGCTGGATCTGATTCCGACGCCGGTGATGGCAGTCGACAAGGAATTCAATGTCACCTTCATGAACCGGGCAGGCGCCCAGGCAGTGGGCAAGACACCCGAGGAATGCCGGGGAAAGAAATGCTTCAGCCTGTTTAACACCAACCATTGCAACACCGCCAACTGCCAGGTGAAAATGGCCATGGAGCAGGACGGGGTCTTTACCAACGATACGGTGGCAAGGCTGCCGGGCGGTGAACTCCCTATCCGCTACACGGGGGCCCCTGTCAAGGACGGGAACGGCCGTGTCGTAGGCGGTCTGGAGTATGTGCTCGACATCAGCAAGGAGATGGAGATCACCCGGGAGGTTGCGGAACTGGCAAACGCGGCAGCGGAAGGGAGACTGGATACGCGGGCCGATGTCACAAAATTCGAGGGAAATTACCGGCGGATTGTTCAGGGCGTCAACGAGACCCTGGATTCGGTGATCGGGCCGTTGAACGTGGCTGCGGAGTATGTGGATAGGATCTCCAAGGGCGATATCCCCGAGAAGATCACGGACGAGTACAAGGGCGACTTCAATGAGATCAAGAATAATCTGAACCAGTGCATCGACGCGGTGAACGGTCTGGTTTTTGAGGCCGCCATGCTGACCGAGGCGGCCAAGGAAGGGAGACTGGATACCCGCGGGGATGTCAGCAAGTTCAGCGGTGATTATGCAACCATCGTCGGGGGCGTGAACGAGACCCTGGATTCGGTGATCGGGCCGTTGAACGTGGCGGCCGAGTACGTGGACCGGATCTCCAAGGGGGATATCCCGGAGCCGATTACGGATGAGTACAACGGGGACTTTAACGAGATCAAGAACAACCTTAACCAATGTATCGACATGCTCAACATGCTCATTCGCGAGATGAATCATATGAGCAAAGAGCACGACGCAGGCGATATAGACGTTGCCATGGACATCGACAAATTCCAGGGCGCTTATGCAACCATGGCCCAAGGCGTCAATGACATGGTTTTAGGCCACATCAGTGTCAAGAAAAAGGCAATGGCCTGCGTAAAGGAATTCGGAGAGGGTAATTTTGAGGCTGAACTGGAAAAATTTCCAGGAAAGAAGGCATTTATCAATGAGACAATCGAGCTGGTTCGGGCGAACCTTAAGGACCTCATTAAGGAAACCAATATGCTGGTTGAGGCGGCTGTGGCAGGAAAACTTGATACGCGAGGCGATACCTCTAAGTTCGGTGGGGACTATGCCAAGATCGTCGGGGGCGTGAACGAGACCCTGGATGCGGTGATCGGGCCGTTGAACGTGGCGGCCGAGTACGTGGACCGGATCTCCAAGGGGGATATCCCGGAAAGGATTACGGATGAGTACAACGGGGATTTTAACGAGATCAAGAACAATCTCAACAACTGTATAGACATCATGAACGGCCTGCTGGATGAGACCGCCAAGCTGGTGGACGCCACTGTGGAAGGAAAGCTGGATATACGGGGCAATGCGGAAGGGTTTGCCGGTGGCTGGGGCAAGCTGGTGGGAGGCGTGAACGACCTGATCAATGCCTTCGTAGGTCCCATCAACGTCACCGCGGAGTACGTGGACCGGATCTCCAAGGGGGATATCCCGGAAAAGATCACGGATACGTACAAGGGCGATTTTAACGAGATCAAGAACAACCTCAACAGCTGTGTGGATGTCATGAACGGCCTGCTTGATGAGACCGCCAAGCTGGTGGACGCCACCGTGGAAGGAAAGCTGGATACACGGGGCAATGCGGAAGGGTTTCCCGGCGGCTGGGGCAAGCTGGTGGGAGGCGTGAACGACCTGATCAACGCCTTCGTGGGTCCCATCAACGTCACGGCCGAGTACGTGGACCGGATCTCCAAGGGGGATATCCCGGAAAAGATCACGGATACGTACAAGGGCGACTTCAACGAGATCAAGAACAACCTCAACAGCTGCGTGGATGTCATGAACGGGCTGCTTCAGGAGACCGCCAAGCTGGTGGATGCTACCGTGGAAGGAAAGCTGGATACCCGGGGCAATGCGGAAAGGTTTGCCGGTGGCTGGGGCAAGCTGGTGGGAGGCGTGAACGACCTGATTGAGGCCTTCGTCGGTCCCATCAGAGTAACTGCGGAGTACGTGGATCGTATCTCGAAGGGGGATATCCCTGAGAAGATCACAGATGCGTACAACGGCGACTTCAACGATATCAAGAATAACCTGAATATGTTGATCGAGGCCATGAACGAGGTTACCAGGATGGCTCAGGAGATCGCCAGCGGGAATCTTATGGTGAACGTGCAAAAGCGTTCCGAGCAGGATGAACTCATGATAGCCCTGGAAACCATGGTGGAAGACCTTACCAAGATTGCGGGGAACATGCAGGAGGCGGCTGAACAGGTTGCAGCCGGCAGCCAGCAGATCAGCTCCGGCACCGAGCAAATGAGCCAGGGGGCCACTGAGGCGTCATCCAGCGTGGAAGAGGTCTCCAGCTCCATGGAGGAGATGAACTCAACAGTGAGCCAGAACGCCGACAATGCCAGGCAGACAGCCTCCATTGCGGAAAAGGCGGCCAAGGATGCTCAGGAAGGCGGCAAATCCGTAGCTGATACGGTCAAGGCCATGAAGGACATCGCCGAGAAGATCGGCATCATCGAAGACATTGCGCGACAAACCAACATGCTGTCCCTCAACGCGGCCATCGAGGCGGCAAGGGCCGGAGACGCTGGAAGGGGGTTTGCCGTTGTCGCGGCCGAGGTGAGAAAACTGGCCGAGCGCAGCCAGACCGCAGCCAAGGAGATCGGGAGCCTGTCGGGCACCAGTGTCGAGATCGCCGAAAAGGCGGGTAAGCTCATCGAGGAGATCGTTCCCGGCATTCAGAAAACGGCTGAACTGGTCCAGGAAATCAATGCCTCCAGCGCCGAGCAGGCGGATGGCATCCAGCAGGTGACCAAGGCGATTCAGCAGCTCGACGAGGTCACTCAACAGAATGCCAGCGCCACTGAGGAGATGTCATCCACCAGCGAGGAACTGGCATCACAGGCCGAACAGCTCCGGGAGGCGGCTGCCTTCTTCAAGATCGAAAGCACCCATGGACAGACCGTTCAACCTCGTCGCGCGGTACAGGCGCATGGGCCGAGGAAGGCGTTGCCTGAAAGAGCCGGAACCCGTGCCGCTGTTCAGAAAAAGAGGGCATCCAACCCGCCCGCCAACGTCAACCGGCGCATGGCCATGGCCGCGCCAAAGGGCGTGTCTCTCGATATGGGGGATTCTGATGACGGCGACTTTGAACGATATTGATTCGAAAATGGTGACTTGAAACTTGAAACTGGACAATCAGAAAGGACATCCCTTAGTTATGAATCCACTTGAAACAGGCGATGTAAGGGACTCAGCAAGAAATAAATAACCGGCTATTGCCCAAAGCAAGGGATATCGACGAACCAGTTTTCTAATCCTGAGAGCCGACAGAGGATGTTTTCGTAGGCCCTCATTGCGGTCTTTGACAATTTGAGGCCTGTTTCATAAACCTTTTCGACGATCTTAACGACAGGGTTTTTGCCATTCCACTTCATGGTCTTTGCTAATCCAATGACCTTGTCAACACTATTGAGGAGTTCCCCGCGCCAGTGGTTCTCCAAGATGCCCCAAACGCGCTCAACCGGGTTGTATTTGCTGTGATAGGGGGGATAATAGGCCAGGCTGACGTCAATGAATTTGCTTTCGGCAAATTCAACGATCCGCTTGATGAACTGCGTACGACGACTGCTGTTTTCTGGCCCGTTATCAGCATTGATGACGATTGTATGCAGCTCTGAACGATTTTCCAGGGAGTTCCACAGGTCTTCTACGGCATCGACCATAAAATCTGCTGTAACATTGTTTTCAGTGAAATAGAGGTAGGTTTCATCTCTCTGTGGAAGATGAA
>ENA-OSEO01006745-OSEO01006745.1-sediment-metagenome-genome-assembly--contig:-NODE-6745-length-10131-cov-10.987269_pt1 | contig 10131 bp, 8 predicted proteins | sample MGYA00237883_ERZ534232 | MGnify/ENA metagenome assembly ERZ534232
ATGGTGGTCTTTAGTTTTAGTGTTTGAAAAATACATTGTTTTTACAGGAAGTTAAATGTAGTCATTACGGTAATCATAGTTTTTATTTAAAAGATTATTAAAATCAAATATTTGACCGTTTATGTATCTGTGAACTTCCGTTCCAGAATAAAAACCTGTCCACACCCACGGGATTAAGAGTGAACTTCCGTTAGAAGCCATCTCAAAAATGTCTTACCAGATTAATCAGGCGTATTTAAGATGATACGAACCTGATGAAGTATATGTTTCAGATGATATGGCTTGCCTATGAATCCAGCAGCACCAGAATTCAAGGTCTTTTTAACTTCATTGTTAATAGAATAGCCGCTGGCAATCAGAATTTTGGTTGAGGGGTTAATTTTTAGAATTTCGTACATACATCTATTACCGCCCATTCCAGGCATGCCGAGATCGAGAATTATTAAATCAATTTTAGCGCGCAGGTTTTGGAAAATTTCAATCGCCTCTTCGCCACTAGCCGCGGTCAAAACATTGTAACCAAAACTCTGAAGCGCCTTATAAACTAAATCACGAATTGAATCTTCATCATCAACAACAAGAATTGTTTCATTTCTACCTGTGGGAATTTCCTCGTTCAGTTCTTTATCACGCTGGAAATCTACTTGTTCGATAAACGGAAAATAAATTTTGAAAGTTGTCCCTTGACCGAATTCACTATGACAAGTAATATAACCGCCATGGCTTTTGACTATGCCATAGACTGACGCAAGGCCCAGGCCGGTTCCTTTACCTATTTCCTTAGTAGTAAAAAAAGGCTCAAAAATGTGCTGAAGCGTTTCCTGGTCCATGCCATAACCAGTGTCTGTAATTGTGAGGATCACATATTCGCCAGGAGTGGCCTCGAGATGATTCTGACAGTATTTTTCGGTTAAACTTATATTACTAGTTTGAATAATCAGTTTGCCCCCGTCAGGCATCGAGTCGGCGGCATTGCTGCCTAAGTTTAATATAATTTGCTCAATTTGAGCCGGGTCGGCGTTTATTGTTTTCAAATTTTTATCAAGATTAAGTTCTATTTGAATCATCTTAGGGATGGTTCTCTCCAATATGGCCTTGGAATACTCGATTTCCCTATTGAGATTGACCGGACGGTGTTCACTCTGGGATTTTCTACTGAAAGCAAGCAATTGTTTAATCAGATTGGCAGCCCTTTCCGTAGCCTTCTGGATTTGTGTCAATTCATGATAACCTTGATTATTTTTCGTTTTCCCAATAAGTAATATTTCTGCATATCCATTGATAACTTGAAGTAGATTATTGAAATCATGAGCAATACCACCGGCAAGAGTACCAATGGCTTCCATTTTCCTGGAGTGCAGGAGTTGAGCCTCAAGGCGCTTTCTTTCAGCCTCGGCACGCTTGCGTTCAGTAATGTCCTCAATTACAGCAATAGCATATTGAACTTTTCTTTTTTCATCGCGCATAACTGATAAAAAAAGGATAATGTAAATACTGGAACCATCTTTATGAAAGTATCTTTGTTCAAGTTGGAATGTTTCTATTTCACCTTTCAGAGTCTGCCGTATAATGTTATTAAAGGATTCAAGATCATCTGGATGGATTATATCTTCAAAACTCATACTCTGTAACTCAAATTCAGAGTAGCCTAGAATTTCAGTTAACTTTTTATTCACTTTTAAAAATTTACCATAAGACGTGACTTGAGCTATGCCTACAGGCGCTAACTCAAATAATTTTCTAAAGCGTTCTTCATTTTCCTTTAATGCTTGCTCCTGACTAATTCTTCCTGAAATATCTCTGATTGCTGCAAGATGAACATTGCGTCCTTTCCACGTAAAATGAGTAGCAGTTATTTCTACTGGAAATATTAATCCGCTTTTTTTCTTATGATATCTTAAAGGTATAATTTTTGATCCGTTTATTGTGGCTTGTCTGGTGTTGAACGGCTCGGCGGAAAGATCAGTATTTTTTTTGTTTAGCAATTCATTACGGTCATATTCGTAAATTTTAGAGGCGGCGTTGTTAACTTCGATAATCTGGCCGTCTTTATTATCTATCAGGAACAAAGCATCTGATTCTAAATGAAAAAGTTGTCGATATTTTTCTTCGCTTTCTTTTAAGGCTTGCTCCGCTTTTTTTCTTTTTGCATTAACTTTAGCAACATATAGGGCCATTTCAATAGAAACTTTTAGGTTCTTTTCTTGGAAAGGCTTAAGAACATAACCAAAAGGCAGAGTAAGTTTTGCTCTCTTTAAACGTTCTTCATCGGCATACGCCGTGACAAAAATCACCGGAATTTCGTATCTGGAACGAATAATATCTGCTGCTTCAATGCCGTCTATGTCACCTTTAAGTATAATGTCCATGAGAACGAGGTCTGGATGTTTTTGATCCGCAAGCTCGATGGCCTTCTTTCCGGAACTCGCCTTGCCGCAAACAGTGTAGCCAAGGTTCTTGAGGTGGCTTTCAAGTTCTGCGGCAACCAGGACTTCATCCTCGACCACCAGGATTTTAGTCTTTTGGGTATCTTGTTCGAACGGCATGGGGCACCTCGGGAATATAAGAAAAAAAATCGCAGCATAAGAATGATCTGACAACCATGGCCACCCAATAATACCACGGCTGTCCCACAATTAAAGCCGGCATGATGGAGGCTTATCCGGTTGATGAGTCGGGTGTGGAGCCGGTTTGAGCAATTTCATTTGGTCCTTTCGCTCGAAAATATTGAGGTGGCGGCGTTTTCAGGCCTGGGCCACTAGATTGGAAACCAGGGTCTTCAGACTGGGCCGACCGGTCAGTTGGGCCGTGGCCAGGGCGAGGAATTGAGACCGGCGGTTGATTTTTCCGAGTCTGTTTTCATGGTGGTGCTTTTGAGCCGGAGCCTCGAATCCATGTCTTGAAAACAGTGTCATGATCGACGCGAAAATGGTGGCAACACGAGTCAAGGCCGGATATTCTTCTTGTTTTTCAAGGTCTTTTGCTAATCTCATTGTAACATAAAACTCGAACATTCTGGCCTTTTTCTTCAATTTTTACGGGACAGCAGGGCTTACGCCCATAATCGGACAGTGCTCGTCAGAAAGCATTCGGGCCAGTCGCTCTACGAAGCCGTTGGATTTAGGACGCCTCCGCTTGCTTGTGCGATGCCCGATTAAGGGTGGCGGTCCGGGACATCCGCACTATCCCCTCCCGTTGTCGTAGAAGGTGTCCTCAGCCACTAGGTCGCCGGTGGGCCTGGTTTCAATTCGGCGCTCCCGGAATTCTGGACTGTGGCGTTCCAAGAGCCGAATCTGTTCTTCGATCAGCCTGATCTTGCGCCGGCCCACTTCCTTGCCCAGGCTTAACCGGCGATCATGCTTACTCAGGAGACCTTGCCGACTCCATGCGCCCCGCGCCCCGTCCGGGCCCGGGGTGACCCCGCGTCAAACAATGGTTAGACCTTCCTTTCCATCAACTCAAAGGTGATCCCGTGCTTCTTGAAATCGGGATGTTCGGGGGGCATGCCGATAGATGCGGTGAAACCCAGTTTCCTGAAGAATCCAACCGAAGTGTTCCGGGCGATGGTATGGAGACGATGACAGCCCTGAGCCGTGACAATGGAAATCAGGGAGGTGACCAGCCGGCAGCCTATCCCTTGTTTCTGAAATGCTTCGCGGAGGGCCAGGTGCCGAATCTCGACTTCCGAAGAAGAAGTCCAGTCAGCCGCGAGGCCGCCGACCAATATTTTCCCGGTCTTGGCGACCACCTCGATAGGCACGCCCCCGTGCTTGAAAGAATCGCGGAGGTTGCGAGGAAGGCCGAGCGGTCTCCACAGGACTTCCCACAAAAGCAGGTCCAGTTCTTTTGACTCCGCCGGGGAACAGACAGGGGTAATAGTCAGTTGGTCCATTTTTTATCGCCGTGGCTCGGCGGAACTCAGCGGGACGGGTTTTCCCGGCTCTGCCGTGTTGAATGGTCCGCGGTTTTAAGAACGAAGTTTCTCAAGAACTACACCTGCTTCCGGCGCCAATTTAATGAAGCCTGATAACGTCTCGCACTGATAGTCGCCACAGGCGGCACAATTTTCCAAGCCTTTTACTAGACAGCATCTGCGGATATCGCACAGGCTCTCGCAATAAAAAAATTTCCTTCCATCGGATTTGCACCCATCGCAGTTTATCTGGTCCGGCTTGATATCCGCTTTGTACTGAGCAGACCATTTCTGGGCGACATCAGCTCGTTTACTGCCGCTGTCCGCTTGAGTAGCCAGATAGGCCTCACATTTCGAACAATCTAATCCACAAAAGGCTATCATCACTTACCTCCAATGGTTGAATGTCAAAGCCCGACTTCAGCGGCCAGGCCTGGCCGCCTCCGTCGGAGCGTCTTGTGCGGCGGATTGTGTTGTCTTGCTTCGGATTTCCAGGCCTGATCCGAACATATCCGGAATCATGGCTCCCTGACATAGCGGGTTAGTCCTGGACCACTTCGCTCCAGGACTTGATCCGAGTCCTTAATTCCGGCCACGTACTTTTCCAGAAACGCAATTGAATATCGCCGGACGACATCGAAGACCTGTTCATCGTTTCCGGACATCAAGCCTTCCGCAAGCCTGCTCGAAAAATGGTTGTTGAATGACAGGTGGGTCGCCTCTTTGACCTCCAGGAAATATTTAGGCGGTGACATGTTTCTGTATATTTTATCCGCGATTTCCGCCATGGTCATGCTCCTGCCCCGCATGGCGTCTCTCTCTTGTTCTCCCAGAAAAAGCATGGACGGAATCTTCACCGCCGCAAGCTCTTCATCATTAAACAGATACCCGCCGGCGCCGGTTGAGAACAGCAGGACGGCCTTGATCCGGGCGTCACGACGCTTTTTAATCGTTCCGCACACTCCCAGTGCGGTGAAACCGCCGAAGGAATGGCCGCCTACGGCGATACGATTCAGATTGATGTGTCTTCCGAATGGATCGGAAGTCGGTATTCCATCCAGGACGAGTTTGATTTCGTCCAAGCGGTAGAAATACTCGGGACGGTCTTCATGACCGGAAGCCGCTATCTGCATGGCGTGTCTCAGGAGACCTCGTCGGTCGTAGTCCTTTAACTGGCCCGTGCCTATCCGGACGGCGGAACAACAGTCGTGGTGATCAGGTGCGGCCACGATCCAGCCACGAGCGGCGAGAGCTTCAGCGAGAAACACGACGCCGAGGCCGCTGCCTCCGTAACCGTGCGAGAAGACCAGAAGGGGATAAGGCCCTTTTTCAGCATGGGGGGCTGCATCAACCGCAATGTTGCCGCTGGTCGGCCCCCCGTAGTTGTGCGTTTTTGGCCGTGCCGCCGTCGGATACCATACCGCCACGGCGAGGGCCTTCTCCCGCCCCTCCTTTCGGTAGTCGAGGTCGAGAACCTGATACCCGACATTGAACTGGGATGCTCCAGACCTTTCGTCCGAGCTGGCCGCGGGCGGGCAAATCAGGAGACCGAGAAGCAGGAAGACGCCGGTCCAAAAGGCCTTTAGAGGATAGCTCGTTTCAGACATCAAGATTCTCGTAATGTCGGACCTCCCCGGAGGTATAAGAACGTCTCATGTTCATTGCATCGAACAATAATTACTAAACCGGATTATTCCTTTGAAGTCCCCGAAAGACTTCAACCTCGCCCGGCACGGGGTTCGACCCCCTGCGAATGGGGGGTGAGGAGCGAGACTCCCACCACCCAGGGCTTTTAAATTTATAATATCTAACCTTAATATCGGGCAAAGATCAATAATTTTAGATGGAAGAGGCAGACACTCGGATAATGGCGCAAAACATTCGCAGCCTGATCCGCCGCGGAAGCCTTCGGCTTCGAAGATTGGTTTTTCCCCATTTCCCCTTTACAAAAACGGCGTGCTGTTTCCGGAGAAGTCATCCGAGGATCAGTATTGTTCCGATTGCCATTCCGTGGAACCGAAAAATCGGAGCCCCAAACTGAGTCCTCTTTCCACCGCCTCTGTATAAATTGCCACACAGGTCCAAGGAAAGGACCCCCCTGAGCCGTGGTGAATGTCACGCCAATTAAACACCTGTCTGAATATGGCACCGTATATAGTAGCTTTAATAGAGATTGCTTCGGTCCGCAAGGTGCGGACCTCGCCATGACCACTTGGCCGCTTGACTTTGTTTCAAGCTAAAAATGGTATTATTTTTTTAGGCGTAATGCCTTTAAGGTCAAGCGGTTTTATCTCGGCCCGGAGCCGGTTCAACCTTGACCGACAAGTCCTTGGCCTCCGATCCGGCCAACCGCCTGCTGATGCGAACAAACCGGTGGACGGCCGTCAGGTTGGCCCCCACGGCCAAAGCAGCCGCGGTCAGCAGCAATATCAGACCCGGAGCCAAAGGGTCGAGCAAGCTGCCGATGATTAAAAGGATCAGGCGTCCTTCCCGGGTGAAAATCCCGCCTTGGAAGGAGACGGCCAGGCCTTCGCCCCTGGCTCGGGTGTAGCTGACCATGAAGGAGCCTACCAGGGCGGCCCAGACACTTAAAGCGCCTAAAGTGGCGTAAGAGGGGAAACGGCTGAGGTAGGCCCAGACCCCGATCAGCAGAAATGATTCGCCGTAACGGTCCAGGACCGAATCCAGAAAGGCGCCTTGGGGCCCGGCTGAGCCCAGGGACCTGGCCATTAACCCGTCCAGGGCGTCGCACAGGCCGGCGATCAGGGCCAGGAAACCGGCCAGCACCGGCGAAAGAAGATAAGACAGCCCGGCCAGGGCGCTCAGGGCCAGGCCGGTGAAGGTCAAGCCGGCCGGCGTTACGCCTTTTCCCTCGAGGAAAGGAAGAACATGCTGTTCACCGGTCCGGTAGAGAAAACGAACCGGGGCCCAGTCGCGGCGCACGTCAGGTTCCCCGTTGGAGGGCGGCGGGTTTTGTGACCCCTAGTTCCAGGGGCTGAGCGAATTGTCTGAGCATCTCCTTGGCCCGGCTGTCGTCGTATTGGACGACCGGGGACTTGAACAAGTAGGCCGAGGCTTCGATAATCGGACCGGCCAGCCTCCGGTCCAAGGCCACCTTGGCCGCCCGGATGGCATCCATGATCACGCCGGCCGAGTTCGGCGAGTCTTCGACCGAGAGACGGACCTCGAGGTTCATCGGCACGCCGCCGAAATGTTCGGCTTCTATGCGCAGAAAGCAGACCTTGTTGTCCCTGAGCCAGGGGACGAAGTCGCTGGGGCCGATATAGACGTTGCGCGGCTTGAGAGCATGGCCGTCAAGCTGGCTGGTCACCGACTGGGTCTTGCTGATCTTCTTGCTTTTGACCCGCTGCCGGTCGAGCATATTGAAAAAATCGGTGTTGCCCCCGACGTTGAGCTGGTAGGTCCGCTTGATCGGCATGCCCCGATCCTGGAAAAGTTTGGTCAGGACCCGGTGGATGATGGTGGCCCCGATCTGGGACTTGATGTCGTCCCCCAGGATCGGCAGGCCGGTCCGGGCGAATTTGTCGCCGTAAATCTTCGAGGCGAAAACCGGTACGGCGTTGACGAAGGCGCAACCGGCTTCCAGGGCGCAATCGGCGTAAAACAGGGTATTCTTTTCGCTGCCGACCGGCAGATAATTAACCAGAACTTCCACGCCGGTTTCCTTGAGGGTTTTAACCACGGCCGCCCGGGCCTCTTCCGGGCTGGAATATAGATTGGCCCTCGGTTTGAACCCGATATCCTCGTCCTCTAGGTCCAAAACCGGAAAACTGTCGATAACATAACCCATCTGGACCGGGCAATCGAGGGCGGGGACGTCTTTCATGAACACGGTGGTGCAGTTGGGTTTGGCGAAAACGGCCTGGGAAAGGTCCAGGCCGACTTTGCGCTCGTCCGCGTCGAAAGCCGCCGCGAACTCGATATCCGAAGCAAAATAACCACCGAAGTTCTGGGTGATCAGACCGGGAATGACCGCCTGGGGGTCGTTGTAAAAAAACCGCCCCTGAACCAGGGCACTGGCGCAGTTGCCAATGCCAATCAGCCCCACTCGTATCCGAGCCATATATTCGACCTCCTTGGTTCAGGCTGAAACAACATCCAGGTGAACAGAATCGATCGCTTGTTCGTGAACTTGTCTCTCTCTCCAAAGAGTATATTTGCCATCCGAATCCGAAGGCCTAAACTCAAGGGCGTCAAGACGCCCCGGAACAAGTTTGAATTTAAAACACTTTTGATGATGACGGCCGGCAAACATGTTTTGTCCAATTCCTTAGCGCCGAATGAACAAGCCCCCTCCAATTCGTCAACAGGCCTGGAAATTTTAATCGTCCTGGGTGTCCGCCTGCGCCATATAAAAGCTTCGGGTCACCCGGCTTCCAAATACCTTTAATACAAAGAATCTTTCGAAGGCAAGCCCGAAATGAACAAATTCGGCGGATAAACCACGGCTGAAGGATCGGGGCGAACCGGTGACCGGCTGAAAACAACAACTCGTCCGTTCGGCCCGCCGGGAAAGGACAATCGCGGGATGTTTCCTCGATCCCTTTGGACCCGGGCGGAGACGGCCGCCGGCGAGACTCGTCTCCGACAAGTACGGCCGAAAAGGAGGTGAATCAGGAAAGGGGTCCGAGATGTCTGTAACTGAAGTTCGGCGCATCCGTTCTGGTCATCCCGTCGGCTGTTTCAGGCCGGGCCGCCGACCGTGGTTCATGATGGTAAATCTTAATTTTGTAATCCAAGTTTAAATCTTGAAAGTTAAACCGCCATCCCAATCTTACTTCAGAACCATTATTTATATAAATATAAGACCTCAATAGGCGCATTCAATTCTCCCAGGCTAATTTCAATGCTACCTCTTGGCCCTGATCATTGTCAAGCCTCTAACCCCGTAAAATCGTAATGCAAAACCGCCGAAACTCCGCCGACCCCGCGCCATCTCTTTCCCAGGAGCCTTATTCAGCCCACTGGTCAAGGCCGTGACCGGAAACCCGGCCCCTTCCTTCGGACCATCAGGCTCGGCCTGGTGGCCGAGCCTCTTGCCAATAGGGATGAGTCAGGTCTTCAAAGATGGTCATGGCCGCGGCCGCCCCGGCCCCGGCCGCGACCACGATCTGTTTGTACCCTCCTTCCACGTCGCCGGCGCTGTAAACGCCCTGGATATTGGTCCGGTGGCTGCCGTCGTGTTTGATGTATCCGTCCCCGGTCAGGTCCAGGCCGATCTTCCTGGCCAGCTCCACTTCCGGGGTGTAGCCTATGGACACGAAAAGGCCGTCCACGGGCAAGGTCTCGGTTTTTTTGGTCTGGTTATTATAAATTTCAATCGCGGTGACTTTTTCGCCGCCCCGGATGGCCTTGATCTCGGTATTCCAAAGGACCGGTATCTTTTTATCGAAGAGGTCCTGAACCAGGTGCTCCTGGGCCCGCAGGGTGTCCCGGCGATGGATCAGCGTGACCGAAGCCCCCAGGTGGTAGAGGTGCAGGGCTTCGGTGACCGCGCTGTTGCCGCCGCCGACCAGGGCCACTTTCTTGCCTTTAAAGAGAGGCCCGTCGCAGGTGCTGCAATAGCTGACCCCGCGGCCGACCCATCGGCTCTCGTCGGACACGCCCAGCCGCTTGTGGCCGGCCCCGGTGGCCAGAAGCACGGCCCGGGCCGAAAACCGCCGCAGAGAACTGACCAGCTCCAGGGGTTGACCCGGCTTTATCTCCATGACCGCTTCGCGGGGGAAAATTCTGACGTACTGGAGGGCGTGGGCGGCCATGATGTCCACCAGGTCCTTGCCGGCGATGCGTTTGACGCCGGGATAGTTTTCCACGATGGGCGTGAGGGCGATCTGGCCGCCCAGGTTGGCCCGTTCGACGATCACGGTCTTGAGGCCGCTTCGGGCGGCGTAAATGCCGGCGCTCAGCCCGGCCGGCCCGCCGCCGACGATGACCAGGTCGGCCTCGACCCTGGGGGCGTCGCTGTCAGGGATGAAGTAGGTCTGTTCTTCCATCCGCTCGAGGGAAGAAACAAAAAGCTCCTGGGCCTGGGCCCCTCTGGCGATCAGGACTTCATTGGCCCAGGTCTGGGGCACGCTGAAAGCCTGGTAGCGTTCGGCCAGGTCGGCGTTGTAATTGGTATCGACGATCTCCACGGCAACCAGTCCGGGCTTCTCGATGGCCGCCTTGACCGCGTTGACCGCCTGCTGCGGGCAATA
>ENA-OSEO01006746-OSEO01006746.1-sediment-metagenome-genome-assembly--contig:-NODE-6746-length-10131-cov-9.199920_pt1 | contig 10131 bp, 10 predicted proteins | sample MGYA00237883_ERZ534232 | MGnify/ENA metagenome assembly ERZ534232
AGGATATGGAAAGGCGATGCCCCAATGTCGAGAAGCTCAAAGCGGCAACCGGGTTTCAACCCTCCTACGATCTGGAGTCCATCATCCAGAGCGTGATCGATTATTTTAAGGAATAAAAGGGGGTTGGGGACGAACCTATTCAGAATCGATTTGTATCAACGCTATGTGCGCCTGATTTATTGAACGATTGCTCGGAACCTGTAGCGAATAACCCTTATCTGATAACAAAAAATGACCCCTATAGCTTTCAAGGATTACCCCAAGGAACCGGTTGTGGTGGAGAACCTTTCCGATAAGATGATGAGGGAATCGAGGTTTGTCCCGCTGGAACTCAGCGATGGTCTGCTCAGAATCGCGATGGCAGATCCGGAGGACTTTTATACCATCGACTCCTTGAGGTTTGCCACGGGCCTGAATATCCATGTGTATCCGGGGAAAGAAGGAGACATCCTGGACGCCATCGAAAAACTCTACGGCGCCGGGACCCAGTCGCTTGAGACAATTATCGAGGCAGCCGACAAAGATGTTTATGATATCGCTCCGGAAGCGCTTGAAGATGCGGATCATCTGAGAGATCTTGCGTCGGAGGCCCCGATTATCCGACTGGTCAATCGCCTCATCTTCAATGCGGTGGAACAGAGGGCAAGCGACATCCATTTTGAACCCTTTGAGAATGAATTCAAGGCCCGTTATCGCATAGACGGGGTCCTGCACGATGTTGAATCCCCGCCGAAACGGCTCCAGGCCGCCATCATTTCCAGGGTCAAGATCATGGCCAAGCTGGATATTGCAGAAAGACGTCTTCCCCAGGACGGGAGAATCAAGCTCAAGATCGCAGACAAGGAGATCGATTTCCGTATCTCAACCGTCCCGACCCTTTTCGGGGAAAGCCTCGTGATGCGGATCCTGGACAGGGACACCCTGATTCTCGACCTCGAAAAGCTGGGTTTTCCGGAGGACATCTATGAAAAATACACCAAGCTGGTGACCCAGCCCTACGGAATGGTCCTGGTGACAGGGCCTACGGGGAGCGGCAAAACCTCCACCCTCTATACCACCCTTGCAAAGATAAACTCACCTGAAAACAAGATCATCACCCTGGAGGAGCCGGTGGAGTATCAATTGAACGGCGTTAATCAGATCCAGGTAAACCCGAAGATAGGGATGTCCTTTGCCAATGGACTCCGCTCCATCGTGCGCCAGGACCCGGATATTATTCTGGTTGGCGAGATCCGGGACAGGGAAACGGCCGAGATTGCCATTCAATCGGCCCTCACAGGCCATCTGCTATTCAGCACCCTCCATACCAATGATGCGGTGGGGGCCATTACCCGGCTCCTGGATATGGGGGTGGAGAGCTTTCTTCTCAGTTCGACCCTGTTGGGCGTCTTGGCTCAGCGGCTGGTCAGGGTGATATGCCCCCACTGTAAGGTTCCGACGAAGCCGGATGAGAAACTGTTGAATTCCATGGCCATAACCCCTGAGGAGGCATCGGGCATCCAGTTCTTTGCGGGCAAAGGGTGCGAAGCGTGCAGATATACCGGATTCAAGGGAAGGACCGCCATTTTTGAATATCTGCCCGTGGACGACGAAATCAGAAGGGAGATTACCAACCGGTCGAGCACGGAGCGGATCAAGGAAATCGCCATGAGAAAAGGGTTGCTGACCCTGCGGCAGGATGGGTGGCGCAAGGTCACAAAGGGGATGACCACTGTCTCAGAGGTGTTGAAGGTAACCCTGGAAAAATAGACGGCCCGCGAGGGATCGGATGCCGACATATCAATACCGGGCAACAGACAGTTCAGGGACGGTCGTCAACGGCTTTCTGAATGCAGAGGGCGAGAAAGGCGTAGCCGACCAGCTTCATCAAATGGGGCTCATTCCAATTCGGATCACCCTTTCCAAAGGCAAAGGCGGCCGTTTTAGTGTTAATTTTTTCAGCCAGATCCTTTCGGTTTTCAAGGGAGTTTCCAACAGAGATATCCTTGTGTTTACTCAGGATCTTGCTACTCTGCTTCAATCCGGCCTCCCGGTGGACCGGGCCCTCTCCATACTGATCGATGCTGCGGAAAAGGAAAAGATGAAGGAGGTCGTGGGTGATATCCTCAAAACCGTCAAGGGGGGCGGTTACCTGTCCGACGCATTGGGCAAACACCCCAGGACGTTCTCTAGATTTTATGTGAACATGGTGCGGGCAGGGGAGGTCGGAGGGGTCCTGGAGGCGGTCCTGGGGAGATTGGGAGACTTCCTGGAGAGTTCCCAGGACCTGAAGGATTATATCAAGTCCGCCATGGTGTATCCCATCTTTCTGGTCGGTGTAGGTGGGCTTTCCATCATTATTCTGCTGACCTTTGTGATTCCCAAATTCTCTGTCATGTTTGCGGATATGGGGCAGGCCATCCCTCTGAGCACGCGGTTTCTGTTAGGGTTCAGCGAGGTGTTGAGGATGTACTGGTGGGCGATTCTCGGCGTCATGGGCGTTATCGTTTTTTTTATTCTGCGGTATGTGAATACGCCTGCAGGCCGGATGAAGCTGGATCGAAACAAGATGAATTTTCCGGTTGCCGGGGAACTCGTCAGAAAAGCCGAGGTGGCCCGGTTCGCAAGGACATTGGGGACATTGACAAGAAGCGGGGTCCCGATTCTGCAGGCGCTTCTTCTGGTCAAGGACATTATGGGCAACCGGGTGATCGCCCGGTCAATGGAAACGGTCTATGAAAGGGTAAAGGAAGGCGAGCGGCTGTCAAGGCCCCTGAGCGACAGCAGGATATTCCCTTCCTTGGCGATTCAGATGATTACCGTGGGTGAAGAGACAGGAAAACTGGACGACATGCTCCTGAGGGTGGCAGAGAATTACGAAAAGATGGTAAAGGACTTGGTCAAACGGTTTATCAGCTTTTTAGAGCCGGCTATGATTCTTGCAATGGGTCTTGTGGTGGGATTTGTCGTCATTTCGATGCTGATGGCCATATTCAGCATGAACGAGATGCCGTTTTGAGTCTGTTGGCCTCACACAGAGCCACGAAGCACACAAAGAACAGCTCAGGAACTTGTCTGGGTTGTTCGGATCAGGGGTTCGTATATGAGGGTTTAGTCACTTATACCCCGGGATCGTGTCATAAAAACAAGAAGATCTGGTCCTCTCTGTGGCTCTGTGTGAGACATTTTTTAATCAGGTTAGGCAAGGAGTAAACATGGAAACAAGAAAGAGAAGAGATCGGGGATTTACCCTGATCGAGATGCTGATCGTGATGGTGATCTTAGGTCTGCTGGCGGCATTGGTTGGCCCCCGGATGTTCGGCAAGGTGGGAAAGTCGAGACAGAAGGCTGCCAAGGCCCAGATCGCCCTTTTTGAAACCGCCCTGGATACGTACCGGCTCGACACCAGCAGATATCCCACCACCGATCAGGGGTTGCAGGCGCTCAGGGTCAAGCCGAGCGGCGTGGAAAGATGGGACGGCCCCTATCTTCCCAAGGAGGTCCCTCTTGATCCATGGGGCCACCGCTATGTTTATAGATCGCCCGGAGAGCATGGAGACTTTGATATCATTTCCCTGGGGGCTGACGGGGCCGAGGGAGGTGAAGGCGAGGATGAGGATGTGGTGAGCTGGAAAGATATCGAGAGTGAGAGCGGGCAGGGGAAAAGTTGAATGTCGCGCGTTCAACGCAGAATGAAAGAAAGACGTCGTTTTCGGACGTCGTGTACTTTTGCCGTCTATCTGGGATGGGATGATCAGGGTTGAAAAATTACATTTCAACATATTCCGGTCTTCATTCATATTCACTTCCCCATTGTCCATATTCAATCCAAGCCGGCTTTACGCTGATCGAGCTTTTGGTTGTTCTGGTGATTGTCAGCGTCATGGTGGCCTTTGTGGGGCCCCGGCTGGCCGGGTCCATCAGCAATACGAACCTGAAAACGGCGTCAAAAAAGATTGCCGCTTCATTGAGATATGCCAGAAGCCAGGCCATATCGGAAAGCAGGACGTATGAGGTCCGTTTTGATCTGGATAAGAACCGTATGGTCATAGAGGGCGCTGAAACGGCCCGGGAAGGTGAAGAAAAAGACGAGTACGATGCGCAGATCCGTCCACCGAACACATACCAACTCCCTGACGACGTTCGATTCGAGAAGGCGATATGGAGAGACGAGGAAGGCGATTCGGGCCTGTTCCGGATCCTGTTTGTCCCTAACGGGGGAAGCAGCGGCGGGGAACTCCTCTTGCGAAATGAACGGGGACATCGCTACCGGATAATGATCGATGTCATCACCGGCACGGTGAAGGTGAGGAGCGATGAGGGGGAAACTTGAAAATTGAAAATATGGATGCCGTTCCATGGGTTGTCCGGGAAGGTGGAAACCGGTTCCATAGCCTTCGAGAAAGAGTTTTTGGGGTTCCGGTGATGCGTCACCTTGTTTTCAAGACGGTATTCAATCAGCAATCATTCATCCTATATCAGGGCATCGTCCTCAATCAGTCGTTAGACATGACACGGCTCCGCGGAAGCCGGGGGTCGGGGGTCAGGAGTCAGGGGTCAAAAAAGACCCCCATCCCAATCATCGAATCGACGCATCATCCAGCAACGCGCACCACGCGACGCGCAATCGGCATCCAGCATCCGGTTTCGAACAGGGGGTTTACCCTCATTGAAATCCTTGTTTCCATATCGGTCCTTTCCATTGCCATGGTCGTTATTATGCAGCTCTTTTCCGGGGGCTTGAAATCGAGCAGACTCTCGGATGCATACGCCAGGGGGATTTTTCATGCAAGGGAGAAGATGGAAGAGATTCTCCTTGGCACCGAGATTGCAGCGGAGGTGTCGGAAGGGGAATTCGATGACGCATATCGCTGGCGATCGGAGATCGTTCGGGAGGAGCAGCCAGAAGAGGATGCGTCAAAGCTCCCGTTTGATGCCTATCATATAAGGGTCGATATTTTCTGGGATGAGGGGAACAAAGAAAAGAATTTCGGCATCACCACCATGAAACTGGTCGAAAAAAAGAGGGATGGCGAACCAGGGGGAAATTGAGGAATTGAGGGATTCAGAGCCAGCAGCGTTCCGCTTTCGTCAATTGTCAATTGTCAATTGTCAATCGACATCGGCCTCCGGTTTTACCCTGCTGGAATTGATGATTTCGTTCACCATTATCGGATTGATCCTGGTGCTGGTATTCGGTTCCCTCAGGATAGGGGCCAGGGCGTGGGAAAAGGGCGAGAGGGACATCGAGAGCCATCAGAGGCAGAGGGTGGTTCTCGACAATCTCAGGCGCCAGATAGCCTCCATCTGCCCGCACAAGATAAAGGTGGACGGCGATAAGGGCCAGACTTCAAAGAAGATTTTCTTCAGGGGAGACAGCGATGGGATGGCGTTTATGACGCGGCTCCCTATGTCGCCGATGACCCGGTCGGGCATGGTCTACGCGAAATATGTGGTGCGTCAGGATGACGGCGTTGAAAAGCGGCGACTCCTCATCTATGAAAGGGATGCCGTGTTTATCCGTTCGGAGGAAGACCTCGACGAAGTGGTGGATGACGAGTTTTTTGAGTTGATCCCGGAGGCTGAGGCCATTGAATTTGCTTATCTGAAAAGGCCTGAGGACAAGGATGCTGAACCGGAATGGCAGGATGGCTGGGATCCGGAGTCGGACGCAGGCATCCCTTTGGCGGTAAAAATCACCTTCCAAGAAGATGAGGACGCGTCCCCGATTCATGTGATTGTCCGTGTACAGGCTGAGGCGAGTCAAAAATAGGATGAATGGACCTATAGAGAATGAAAAGGGGATCGCCCTTTTTTTGGTCCTTTGGGTCCTGACGCTCCTTTCTGTTATTGCAGGGGAATTTTGTTTTGCCATGCGGACGGAGGTGAAGATTACCCGGAATTTCAAGGAGCAGACAGAGGCATACTACATTGCCTTAGCGGGAGTGAACAGGGCTATCGGCGAATTGGTAAGGAATGAGGTAATGCACACCCAAAAGACGGCATCCACGAGGCGGGAAAAAGAGGATGAGACTGTGGACGAGGAAGGAAAAAACAGCTGGAGGATCAACGTAGAGATTCAGCCCGAACCCTACGGCGAGGGGGCGTACGAGGTCAGGATCGGGAACGAGAGCGGAAAGATCAACATCAATGGGGCAAACGAAGGGCTGCTCAGGATGATGTTGAACGGTTTCGATCTTGAAGAGGAGGAAAAAAGTGTTATTGTGGACTCCATCCTGGACTGGCGGGACAAGAACGATCTTCACCGTGTCAACGGCGCGGAGAATGATTATTACCAGTCGCTCGCCGAACCCTATGCGTGTAAAAATGATGACTTTGACTCGGTAGAGGAACTGCTCCTGGTGAGAGGGGTGACGCCTGAGGTTTTTTACGGGGGGCTCAGGGATATTGTCACGGCGTTCAGACCTGACCAGCAGGGTTCGAGTATTGGAGATGCATTGAGGATGGTCAAGTCGGATGTTGGAAAAATCAATATCAATGCCGCACCCCGCCAACTGCTGCTGGCGCTGCCATCCATGACGGAAGACCTGGTCCAGAAGATTATCGATTACAGAAAAAGCTCGGATTTCACCTCATTGACACAGATCTCATCCCTGGTGGGGACGGACGTGTATACGCTCATGTCTCCGTACATCACCCTGGAAACCAATCCTTACTTCACGATCCGGTCGGTGGGAAAGACCGCGGGGCGGAGGATTCGACAGGGCGTGGAGGCCATGGTTGAAATCGATAAAAAATCGAAAAAGGGCTACCGAATGGTTCAGTGGCGCGACGGCTTTCAGGATCAGGAGTCAGAGGATCCGTACTCAAAAAAGAGTGATGACTAAGGAGGGTGGATTTGTTGTTCCAGACCAGTCTCGGGATTGACATACAGGATGAATCGGTCTCGTTTGCTTATCTGAAGGCATCCTTCAAGGGCATTCGGTTGGCGGCCCATGGAATCTACCCACTCGAGAAAAAGATCCCTCTTCAAGAAAAAATGGATGGGATCGGGGAAATGATCAGGAAGTTTATGGTAAAAAACAGCGTTTCCCCGGCTACCGTTTTTGTGGGGATGCCGCGCCATGCGGGGATCCTCACCTATGTTCAACTCCCTTTGGCGGTCAAAGAGAACCTGAGAGAGAGCCTCGGTTATGAGATAGAGAAATACGTGCCTCTTCCAGAGGACGAGATCTATTTTGATTACCAGATCGTTTTGGAGGATAAGGCGTCGGGCAAGCTGAAACTGCTTCTTGTTGCGGCCAGGAGAGAGACCGTTGATCTGTATCTCGACCTTGCAGCCCGGATAGGCGTCGGCATTTCAGGCATTGAGATCGATTCAACGGCCTTGGCCAACTACTTTTCTTACCGGCCCGATCCGGCCTGGGCAGATCCGTGCGCCGTTGTTTATTTGAGGGATGGCCGGTTGGAACTGGATCTCTTAAGAGGAGGTTTTCTCGACTATTCAAGGTCGGTTGATGGGGGGGAATGGGGACCGGATCTCCCTGGTTTTATCTCCCATGAACTGGAGAAATTAAAGGACCGTGTAGGGGAGCATCAGGGCAGATTAAGCGCGGTTCTCTGCGGCGTTGATGCATCGGCCGACATCGTGGAGCATTTCAGGGGAGATGAAGGGCTTGGCATCCATTCTGTGGATCTTTCCGGGCGGGCAGTCCCCTCTCTTGCCATGATCCCGGCCCATGCGCTCGCCCTGAAGGGAATAGTGAGGCTGCCGACCGACATAAATCTTTTGCCTGAGGCCCTTAGAAAGCGGCCCAATAAGGCCGGGCATTACACTATGGTTGCTCTGGCCTGCCTCCTGATTCTGTTGGCGCTTTCCTGGGGCGGAGGCGTTATCGTTTCGCAGCAGCTTTACCTGAGAGAATTGAATGCAAATATTGCTCGATTGGGTGTCGAGGTTGCGAATATCGAACAGACTCAAGCAACGTGTAAAGAGATTGAAGATCAAATCGATTATCTGACTGCCCTGTATGGGGCTCGTACGCCCGTTTTAGAAATCTTAAAAGAACTCAGCCTGAGGGTGCCCGAAACGGCGTGGGTTCGCCGGTTGACTCTGTCAGAGAAAGAGGCGACAATAGATGGATTGGCCGATGCCGCATCGGAACTCATCCCTTCCCTCGATGGTTCGGCTTTGTTCAGCGATGTATCCTTTCTTTCTTCTATCACCAGGAGAGACGCGTCCGGCAAAGAGACTTTTAGAATTGGCCTTAAACTGCATTAATCGTTCCGAGCTTGCCTCCTCCTATGGTATTTCCCAGGATGCGCATGGTTAAACGTGATTTTCAAAGGAAGCATATCGTTATTGCCTTGGCGATATTGACCCTTTTTGCCTTTGCGTATCGTTTTTATCCCTTTTTTGAAGAAATGGTATCGCCGGGGAAGGAGATTGAGTTAAAGGAGAGAAGACTGATAAAGTATCGAAAGATGATAGAGAGCGGGGAAAATATAGACAAGCAGCGCGATTCGTTAAACAATACGCTCAGGGAGTTGGAATCGAGACTTCTGGCAGGCAAAACCCCCGCCCTCGCCGCGGTTGAGATTCAAAAGATAGTGGAAGAGATCGCGGGCAAGAGCGGCGTTCAAATAGGTCTTGTGAATGTGTTGAAACCAGAGGAGCTGGAGCCGCGTTACTATTTACGTATCCCTCTTGAATTTCATATCTTTCCTACCATGAGACAATTGAAAGAGATCCTTTACCGGATCGAGACCACAGAGAAACATCTGAACGTGAAGAAGATGGTTGTTCAGGAGCACGGAGGCAAGAGCAGGCAACTGCGCTGCTCCATCACGGTGACCGGTCTGATGAAGAGGCCCGAGGGCTAAACCGGGAGGCCCGTAAATATGTTCTTAAAGATATGGCTGGCAAATATTGTCTTGGCAGTGGCGGTTTTTTTTACCGGGATGAAGTCAATAGAGGCGTGGACGGAAAGGCACCCGCTGAAAATTGCCTCACCTCAACCCACGTCGGATTGGTCGGAAAAGAGCTTTGAGAAAAAGGAGGCCCCTCCGGAGACCGAATACGAGCTTGTGGTACAGGGCAACCTTTTTTTCCCCGACCGTTCGGAGGCTGTAGAAAAACCGGCGGAAGGCGCTCCCGCGGCGACGCAATCCGTTGCGGTTGGACCACAATTGCAGATGTTGGAACAAGTGGCTAAGCAAACCAGTTTATATGGCATTTTTATAGCAGATAACCGAAGGGAGGCATTTATCGGTGAGATTGCTATCGGGAGGCCGGGAAGGCCTGGAGAGAGTGGTATCAAGCGGGTGAAGGTCGGGGACACGGTGGGCAGGTTTCAGGTGAAGGAGATCCAGAATAAAAGTGTTGTGTTGGCTGCTGGGGGCCATGAATGGAAGATCTCTTTGTTTGACAAGGATATTCCCAAAAAGCGGGTCCCTGTCCAAAAGGAGACCGGTCCAGTGGTGGTTGGCGACGCCTCGAGGCCTGAGGCAGGCCAGGCACCTGAGACCGGAAAGGAAAAGGAGCGGGTGCCCGCGGCTGCAATCCCTACGAAGCCGGTCCCTGAAAAGGGACAAAGCTCTCAGGTCATTTTCCCTGTGCCTGATAAAGCCAACTCCGATGAAACGCCGGAAGCGATTAGCCAGAAACATGTCCCGAACATACCGGGACCTGGTAGAAGGTAGATAGATCATGAAACAAATTGCGTTGAAGAAAATGCATTCCTATTGGGTGTCTCTGCTGATCGTGGTTGTTATGTGGAGCTGTGCCGGCCCTCAATCGTCAAGGCAGAAGACCGACGCCGCAAAGGGCAAAGAGATCGACAAAGCTGTTGTTTCTCCCGTACCAGGATCGGCCCAGAAAAAAGCCGACACCCATAAACAAGAAAGGGAGGAGCGTGTTGATACAAAAACACCGTCAGTGCCCGGGGAAACACCCCCCGAGTCACCACCCCCAGTAGCCAAAACAGAGCCGCGGGTTGCGTCAACCGTTGAACCCTTCAGAGCTGATCCCAGACCTTCAAAATCGCCAAAAGAGAAAGCATCCCCGGAAAAGACAGGCCCCAAAATCGTTCTCAATTTTGACAACGCAGATCTGTATGCGGTGATCAGCACTATCGCCGAATTGTTGGAGATCAATTATATCGTTGACCCGAATGTTACGGGGAAGGTGAC
>ENA-OSEO01006747-OSEO01006747.1-sediment-metagenome-genome-assembly--contig:-NODE-6747-length-10131-cov-3.248160_pt1 | contig 10131 bp, 12 predicted proteins | sample MGYA00237883_ERZ534232 | MGnify/ENA metagenome assembly ERZ534232
TAACCGCGATGACAATGGCTGAATATTTTCGGGATTATGAAAAAAAGCCCGTACTTCTATTCCTGGATAATATCTTTCGATATATTCAGGCTGGCTCAGAGGTTTCTGCTCTTTTAGGCAGATTACCAAGCGCGGTTGGATACCAGCCTACTCTGGATAGCGAGATGGGAGAACTGCAAGAGCGGATTACAACAACAAGCAATGGAAGTATTACATCCATTCAGGCAGTTTATGTCCCGGCTGACGATCTTACAGATCCTGCGGTTGTGGCAACATTTTCTCATCTGGACGCATCTACTGTTCTTTCACGAAGACTGGTAAGTCTGGGCATTTATCCTGCAATTGATCCGCTGCAGTCTAACAGCAACCTGCTGACTCCGGAAGGCGTTGGAAAAAGCCATTATGATGTCGCGGAAGAAGTCCGCTCTTATCTGGCACGGTATGAAGAATTACAGGATGTAATCGCGATACTTGGCATTGACGAGCTGGGGGATGAAGACCGTTTAGTAGTGTATCGCGCGAGAAAGATCCAGCGATTTTTAACGCAGCCATTTTTTGTTACAGAAAGCTTTACTGGTCTTTCGGGGCAGTATGTGCAACTGGCTGATACCGTACAGGGGTTCAGGGAGATATTGGAAGGAAAGCATGATGGTGTACCCGAGCAGGCGTTTTACATGGCCGGTACAATAGACGATGTTTTACAAAAATCTACTACTTTAAGAGTTTAAGGTCACGGAGAGAATAGGTGAAAGATAAATTGACCCTGGTAGTGGTTACCCCCGAGAAGAAACTGCTCGAGGTTGAGACAAAATCGGTTCGTGTGCTTCTGGCAGATGGGGGAAGCATGGGAATACTACCAGGTCACGCGAAATTAATAGCAGCTACTCTTGCTGGAGACTTAGATTATCTCGATATGCAGGGTAGGAAATTACATATTAAGCTCGGTAGTGGGATTTTATTGGTAGATAATGACCTTGTCCAGGTTATGACAAACATCTTGTATGAAGAGTATCGCGAAGAAGAAGACAAGGAAGAAGATAATTTGATGGATCGCATTACCAGAGAAATTATTGAAAAGCTGAAAGTGGCGCCATAGGACAGGCAACTACCTTCTAATGAAGAATAAAAAGGATAATAGAAAACACTTTTTAGTTCCCATTTGGAGCGAAGCTCTTGTGGCGATGTCATTGGGTTGGGATCTGGCAATACCCATTTTTGGTGGCGTGTTACTGGGGCATTATCTAGATAAATGGCTTATCACAACTTATGAATTTACGATCGGTTTGTTGGTAATGGGAGTGGCAATAAGTTATTATAATCTTGGCAGGTTTATACAGAAGAATGCGGAGAAGAATAAAAGAAAAACAAAAGATGGTGTTGAAGGTACTGAGAAATGAATGCGGTGTGGTGGGTTGGATTGGGTATTGTGGTTTCGCTTCTCAGTTCTTTATCGCAGAAATGGTCAGTGGACCGAATGCATCCAGGTTCAATAAAGATAACAAAGCGTTATTTCATTTCTGGTTTTTTACTAAGGTTTTTTCTGATTGCGGCTGTCCTATTCCTGGCATTACATGACAGTTTTCTTCAAATGGTTTTTTGTGTGTTTGGTATGATTATTGGGAAATGGAGCATGTTGTTTGTCTGGTTGAAGCGAGCAAAGAAGTCGTAAAAAGTATAGGCAAAGGATGGATTAATGGATTTTGGTCACGAAATCGTATTTTATTTGTTCGATTATCCTATTAGGGATACGGTTGTATCAACATGGATAATGATGGCGCTCATTACCGGGTTAGCAATCTGGATTGGTGAACGCGAGCCAGTTGCGCTGGAAATGTTGTTTGACTTTTTAAATGACACAATTTCAGATGTTATGGGGCGCTCTGGCGAAAATTTCCTAACTTTGCTAGGATCGCTCGCTATTTTTATCGCGTTTGCGAATGTTATTGGAATTGTCCCTTTTTTGATGTCTCCTACCAGCGATATTAACACCACAATCGCGTTAGCTTTGGTAGTTTTTGTCTCTGTCCATTATTTCGGTATTCGGGCTCAGGGTTTACTTGGTTATATAAAAAGCCTGGCGGATCCGATTTTTCTTTTGCCACTTGAGATCATTGGGCAGCTCAGCCGAACCTTATCACTCACTTTGCGGTTGTTTGGGAATATTTTCAGTGGAGAGTTAATTGTTGCGATTATCTTTGCCCTGATACCCTTGTTTGTTCCACTTCCACTGGCCGGTTTAAGTGTTTTTACTGGCCTGCTGCAGGCTTACATTTTCACTATTCTGGCGTCTGTTTATATCGCGGCAGGTGTGGAAACGACGGAAAGTAATCCAAAAAATAATAAGAATTAATTCGGAGGAAATAAAAATGCAAAACTTAAGTCCTGAAACCTTGATTACGGTCTTAACGATTATTGTCTCGGGAGTCGCAATTGTATTGGGTACAGCTGTGCCGGCATTGGCTGAAGGGCGGGCTGTAGAAAAAGCGTTGGAAGGGATAGCGAGACAACCCGAAGCCGCAGCAGACTTACGTACAACACTTTTAATAGCTATGGCGTTGCTAGAATCAACGGCTATTTATGTACTGCTGGTTGTTCTGATCTTGTTGTTTGCTAATCCGTTAATTGCCAGGTTCTTTGGATAAAAGGACAATACATGTTTGAAATTGATTGGTTGACTATTCTTTTTGAGGCGGCAAATTTTCTGGTTTTGTCTGCCATTCTTTACCAGTTTTTATTTAAACGGGTAGTTTCCGCAGTAAAGGAACAAGCGGCTCAGAAGGCTGTACTTTTGCAGCAAATGCAGGAAGACCGACAGGAGGCAGCGCGATTAAGGTCGGAAATCGATGAGCGTTTGAACCACGTAGATCAGGAGATTGCGGAGATTATCAACGAGGCGCAGACGCATCTGGAAGTTGAGCGAAAAAGGATTCTGCGAGAAACTCAGACAGAAGTGGAGCGAATCTTGGAAGATGCAATTGTCGAAGCGCATCAAATACAGCGGCAGTCTCTGGAAGAGTACTACGAAGACTTGATTAATGTAATTGTGGATCTGAGCGCGCAAACCATTGGAAAGATTTCTCCTGGGGAATTACAAGACGTGTTGGTTGAGCAAGTCACCAAGCGTGTTTGGGAAATGGGTAGAGGCGATATGCATGAAGTTGAGGTCATTCGCCGTTCTCTGGGAGAAAGGGCTGTAAAAGTTTTTGTGGATTCCCCTCGCCCTTTGTCTCCACAACAGCAGAGAACGATCGCTCAAACGTTCAGTGCTCTGGCAGATAAAAATGTAAACCTGGAGATTCGAAAAGATGCAAATCTGGCTCTGGGTTTAAAAGTGAGAATGGGAGATCTAATTATCGATAACTCAATTCGTTCACAGCTTGGTGATTTGCGTGAGGAAGTTTCGAAAGCGATAAAGGAGCGGCTGGAGAATGACTAGTTTTTCAGAACATTCTGTGTCGCAAAAGTTGTTGGACGCTTTGCGAACTTCCGCGTTAGAAAGCGATCTTGGTGATTTTGGGATTGTTTCTCGAGTTAAGACAAGAATAAAAAATAACTCTGACAGGTCCTTTGTCCCTGAGATTCCTGTACTCATAAAAACGCTGAATGAGCAAAACCAGAGTTTACAAAGTGTTGTTCGTTTCCAAAATGTGGGAACTGTGCAGCATATTGGAAACGGTGTGGCAACCTTATCTGGCCTTAGAAATGTGGGTACTGATGAATTGGTGGAATTCCCAACAGGTGTAAAAGGGTTGGTACTGAATTTAGAAAAAGACGAAGTGGATGTTATCCTTTTAGGACCTGATGAAGGAATCCGTGGCGGCGATTTGGTGACTGCCTCTGGTACCCGGTTGCGGGTTCCGGTGGGGCCTAAATTGCTGGGAAGAACGATTAATTCTTTGGGGATTCCGTTAGATGAAAAAGGGGCACTCAATCCAGCGGCCTATAATCTTCTTGAACGGAATGCGCCCAGTATTGTGGATCGAACGCCAGTCAGAGAGCCACTGCAAACCGGAATCAAACTTATTGATGCTTTGCTGCCTATTGGGCGCGGTCAAAGAGAACTGATTGTTGGGGATAGGCAAACTGGCAAAACTTCTATTGTGGTAGATACAATTATCAATCAGCGCGACAGCGAAGTGGATTGTGTGTATGTGGCTATTGGACAGCGAAAATCTTCGATCCTGGAGGTAACGGAAACCCTTAAGAACCATGATGCTATGGCATACACTACTATTGTATTCTCCAGCCCCGATGATCCGCCCGCACTCAGATATATAGCGCCGTATGTTGGATGCACTATCGCAGAATATTTGCTCCACATGGGTAGAGATGTTTTAATAATTTATGATGATTTGAGTAAACACGCCGATGCCTACCGTGAATTAAGCCTGCTGTTGAGACGCCCGCCCGGCCGCGAAGCTTACCCTGGAGATATTTTTTACCTTCACTCACGATTGCTTGAACGGGCATGCAAGTTAAACGAGCATAACGGTGGCGGTTCAATCACAGCGTTGCCAATTGTTGAGGTTCAACGTGGTAATATTTCTGCGTACATCCCAACCAATTTGATTTCAATTACGGATGGACAAATCATCCTGGATAGGGATATGTTTAATAAAGGTGTCAAGCCAGCAATTGAAATTGGGCGGTCGGTTTCGCGTGTGGGAGGAGCGGCTCAAACAAATGTAATGCGTCAGGTATCAGGAGATTTGCGGTTAGAGCTGGCTCAATTTGAGGAAGTGGAGCGGTTTTCAAGATTTGGCACGGAGGTTGACCCTGCCACTCAGAGACAAATTGAGCGTGGTATACGTTTGCAGAAAATCTTAACACAAGGAGTTCACCAGCCGCTTACAATGTCTTTGCAGGTAATTCTATTGTACGCTGCGCTTTCCGGCAGAGTTGAAAAGGTTGAGTTGAGTCAGATTGAAAAATACCAGATCGATCTAATTAATTATTTTGAGCAGATGGAGCCTAAGATAGTCGCGGATATACATCGGGAAGCTGTATTATCAGAGGAGATAAAGGAAGCTTTGGAAACCGCGCTTGATAAATTTCATCAGGAATGGTTTGAAGGACAAGGTGAATCATGAAAAAAATGGTTATGGCTGTTGTTCCAAAAGCGGAAGCAGAAAATGTGTTAAATGCATTGGTAAATGAAGGCCATACCGCAACTTATACAGAATCGAGCGGTGGAATGTTGCGACAGTCTCAGTTGTCGTTATTTATTGCTGTAGAAGAAGAGGACCTTGACAAAGTAACCATGATCATTCAAGAGAACTGCCGTATTGAGCAGGAAGTCGGATCAGAAGAAACCATCGATGGCTTTTCAGTAGGACCTGTCCCGGTTAAAGCCGGGCTTGGTGGAGCAGTTGTTTTTATCTGGAATCTGGATAATATGGTCACATATTAAACAATTATGGCTGAAACCTTACAAAGAAATCAAGAACGTTTGGAAAACGTCAAAGTCATTGAGCCGCTTTTAGGAGCATTGCGCACCATATCTTTGGGGGCATGGCGCGCAGCGCTGGCCAAGAAATCCTCAATTGAATATTACACAGATAACCTTTTACTCATATTGGATCAAATTGCGCCCACGATAACAACTTTTCCGCGAGTAAAACCAGTTGAAGAAGAAATCCCATTTGAAAATAATCTGGTCATTGTTATTGGGGGCAGCAGGGGTTTGTGCGGAAAATTTGATGTAAACCTTTTAAGTAAACTTGAATCGGAATACTTTGGAAAACCAGGAAAAAATATGCGGATATGGATGTCAGGAGAGCGTCTGATTCGTTCTGCGGAGCAGAGAGATGTGGAAGTTCAATGGGTTATCCCGTTGAACGGAAAATCATACCCGTCATATTCCAGTATTTATAATCTTGCTCGGAAGATGCTGAATGAATATGAAAACCATGCAATTAACGAAGTAAATGTTTTGTATAATCATTACGATAACGCCGGCAAGTACCATCCGGACATAGTAAAATTGCTTCCGTTTGATGTAAAAAAGCGTAAACCGCAGCAAGAAGTCCTGGATTGGCCTGAACCGATCATTGAGACAGACCCCATTGCAATTTATGAGCGGGTGATGGAGCAGTTAATTACGGTTTCTCTTTATAATTATTTTCTTGATTCGTCAGCTTCGGAACATTCTACCCGCTATACACTGATGGAGGAGGCTGGAAAGAATGCGCTGCGGATGATTGAAGAACTTAATTTGATTGTACAAATGGGCCGCAGACACGCCATAACGCAAGAGATGCAAGAATTAGCCATCGGGGCTGGTTTGATGCGATAATTCAATAAAAAATTATCAGCTGCTTTTGAAAGAAAGAGTTGTTTTGTTGTGAGTAATCCAAGTTATTTGATGCGGATTCTGGGGGGACGACAAGAAAATAAGATAAACTTTGTGCGAATATCTTTTGGGGTGTTGACAAACCATTTTATTATCGCTACAATACTAATATAATACGCAAATGATAAGCGTTATATATAATTATTGGGGGAGGCAATGATCTGAATGTTCAATATGGTCGCTTTTCTTAAATGTAAGTTTAAGAGTGGCATTCAGGGAGCTAAATAGCGAAACCGGCCTGACATCGTCGGTTTTTTGTTTTTTAAATTTGATTCTGGTGGGGTGCTATGGAGAAGTCAAATTATCGTCTAAACAAGTCTATAGAATCATCTGTTGGCGCCGGGATTGATCTCGATCAAATTGAGGCTTCTGAACGACAGACTGTGCTTGTTGTGGAAGATGATCTGGATACAATTTATTTGCTGAAACAGATTCTTCGCCTGTCCGGGTTTAACGTGATGAGTTCGGCAACTGGCCGAGAAGCGATAAAAAAATTGGCAGATTATTCTGTGGATTTAGTGCTTTTAGACATCATGATGCCGCAAATGGATGGCTGGGAAGTTTTGGAAGAGATGCGAAAGATTAAAAACATTCCGGTCATCGTAATTTCTGCTTTGAGTTCAAAAGAAGATGTTGTAAGTGGGCTGCATCGGGGAGTGGACGATTATATATCAAAACCTTTTTACAATACCGAGGTCAGCGAACGGGTTAAAGCAGTATTACGACGCGCTCATAAGCCACAAGAAGTCAGTAGACTGGTTTTTCATGACATTAACTTGATTGTGGATCTGATTTCTCAGGAGGTGGTTTTGCATGAGGAAAAAATCAGACTGACTCCCAAAGAATTTGCTGTACTCTCACTGTTAGCGAGAAATGCTCCTTCAGTGGTCAGCTATGACATAATTGGAGAAACTGTTTGGGGTGAAGACTCTCCTGAAGTACGGCGTCGCACCAAATATTTGGTGTATTTGTTGAGAAGAAAATTTGAAAAAGTAAACTCGGGGAAAAATTTTATTCTAAATTTTGACCGCCTTGGTTATAAATTGCAAACGGATTAGAAAAACCGTGAATCTGGAGGGGAGGAAAATGGCTTCAACCGTAACAAATCCTGAACACTTTAACGAGAAAGCATTGGAGAAAGGCTTTAGGAGTAAGGCGGTGAATATCACGCTCGATGAACAATGGCGAATATTTGTAATTTCGTTGGTCATTGTAGATGTTGTCATGATGCTCAGCGCTTTTATGATTGCCTATCTTATCCGCTTTGAAATGAATGTGGTACTTTTTAATTTATGGGTTACTCCTTCCTTTCAATTTTATTTGCGGCTGATGCTTGTACTGGTGCCAACATGGTTGTCCATATTTGCCATAAAAGGGCTTTATTCTAGAGAGAATCTGTTGGGGGGAACAAAGGAATATTCATCATTATTTAACTCTATAACGATGGGGATGATATTGGTGATTGCATTTGGATTCCTTGTTACAGACTTTTATCTGGCAAGGGCCTGGTTGTTGATGGCCTGGTTCTTTTCTTTTATCCTATTGTTTTTTGGTCGATTTGTATTAAGACGATTTGTATATTACCTGAGAACAAGAGGGTACTTTTTATCTCCGGCAATCATTGTTGGCGCCAATGACGAAGGTTTAATGATAGCTGAACAACTGTTGCAATGGAAAACCTCGGGTTTTAATGTTTTAGGTTTTGTTGATAAGAAAGTGAAACCCGGAACAACAATTTACCGGAATTTGAAATGTTTGGGGAGCATGGATGAACTTGATAGCATCTTACATGAATACGGGGTTGAGGAGTTAATTCTAGCCTCTAGCGCGATTTCATCACGCGATAAGATGGTGGATATTTTTAAGCTGTATGGTTTTGATAAGGGGATAAATGTCAGGTTCTCGTCGGGGTTATACGAGATTGTTACGACAGGTTTGACAGTCAACCAGTTTGCTTATGTTCCATTGGTTGGGGTGAATCCTGTACGCCTCACAGGAGTTGATCGGTTTATAAAATCTTTGATGGATATCAGCATTACAATTCCTGGTGTAATCGTTCTTTCACCGGTTTTAATGCTTATTGCCTTGGTGGTTAAACTAGATTCGCCCGGACCAATTTTTCATCGGAGAAGAGTAGTGGGAGTTAATGGCCGAGAATTTGACGCATTAAAATTCAGAACCATGCTTGTAAACGGTGATGAAATCCTGGAACAATATCCAGAGTTAAAAGAAGAACTCTTGCGAAACCACAAACTTAAAAATGATCCCCGAATAACTCGAATTGGAGGGTTCTTAAGAAAATTCAGTCTGGATGAACTGCCACAGCTATTTAATGTGCTGAAAGGTGATATGACCCTGGTGGGGCCACGAATGATCACAAAAGCGGAAATGGATAAATATCAAAAATGGGATTTAAATTTGCTGACCGTTCGTCCAGGTATAACAGGGTTGTGGCAAGTCAGTGGCAGGTCGAATATTTCTTATGAAGAGCGTGTTCGGCTGGATATGTATTACATCCGCAACTGGACAATCTGGTTGGATATCCAGCTTTTGGTGCAGACAATCCCCGCGGTTATTAAAGGGAGAGGCGCTTATTAATGGTGGAGACGTTGTTTCTCACTTTATTACCAGAAAGGATTGACCATCATGATCATTGTACAAACTCCTTTAAGAATCAGTTTGTTCGGCGGAGGAACTGATTTTAAGGCTTTTTATCAGGAATATGGGGGATGTGTATTAAGCACAACAATAGATAAATATATTTTTGTAACGATCAAGAAGCGCTTTGACGAAAAGCTGCGTGTAGGTTACACGCGCACTGAGATGGTTGATGGTGTGAATGAGATTGAGCACGAACTCATTCGTGAAGCGTTCAAAATTACAGGAATATCAAAAGGTGTTGAAATTACAACAATGGGCGACATTCCTTCAGCCGGGTCTGGGTTGGGATCTTCCAGTACGGTGACCGTTGGGGCGTTGCATGCGATGTATACCTATTTAGGGGAAATTGTTCCAGCAGAGGAGTTAGCCAAGCAGGCCTGTCACATTGAGATCGATATTCTCAAAAAACCGATCGGCATCCAAGATCAATACATCGTCGCACAGGGTGGACTCCGCTTTATGGAATTTACAACCAATGGAGAGGTTAATTCTAAGCGATTGAAAATAAGTGAAGATACTTTGCGGAGTCTGAATGATAATCTGATGCTTTTTTATACAGGAGTTCTCCGCTCGGCTTCTACTATATTGGCAGAACAAAGGACAAAAATTGATAACAATTCAATGATTTTGCAAGAACTCAAGGATATAGCAAATGAGGTCCGAAAAGAAATTGAGTCAGGTAATTTAGATGAAATCGGAAAAATGTTGCACAAAAGCTGGCAGTTGAAAAAGAAATTAGCTAAAAAGATAAGTAATGGTCAGATTGATACTCTTTATAAAACTGCTCGAAAGGCTGGCGCACTGGGTGGGAAGATATCGGGAGCTGGGGGAGGTGGCTTTTTACTTCTCTATTGTCCTTATAAATTTCAGACTCGTGTCAGGACAGAATTAAAGAATCTAAAGGAACTGCCTTTCCGTTTTGAGAGTGACGGCTCAAAAGTCATATTTAATTATCGAAGATAGAAATAAAATTTTTAGCAATAAAGAAATTAGCGGCATTAAGCAGATCATTGAAAACATAAAAAGGCTTCAGGTGTTTTGCTTCAGGAAGGTCTATTTGAGATTTACCTCTTCCGGTCAAAACAAGGCTTAATTGATGGATGCCAGCAGACTGCCCA
>ENA-OSEO01006748-OSEO01006748.1-sediment-metagenome-genome-assembly--contig:-NODE-6748-length-10130-cov-4.571571_pt1 | contig 10130 bp, 6 predicted proteins | sample MGYA00237883_ERZ534232 | MGnify/ENA metagenome assembly ERZ534232
ATTTTGGAGTATGGGGTCATCACAGAATTCAAAAGCCATCCGGTATCCAAAAGGGTCAATAGAGTCGAAAATAATGATCCTTCCAATTTTGATTTTTACCCCCGGCTCTGATATTGATTGATAGAGGCCGTTTGAGCGATGCGCGATCCCTCTGAAAGGGGGTGGAAAAAAGTCCGGCGATGCGCGGTCGCCTCCGATCCTGCACTGGGGGTTTGGGGATGGAAGGTAACCTGGAAGGTGAACCGAAGGTTTTCTGTCCGCATGTCGAGAAAGGAGGTTTTTATGAAAAGGCTTTTTTCGGTTTTGTGCGCTCTTTTCTTTTTAGCCGCCGCTCCGCTCGGCGCTCAGGGTGCGGATGCCTTTGATGAGGCATCCCTCTACAAGGCAGCGCAACAGGAAGGCGAGGTGAACATCTATTCCTATTCTTCGAGGGTTTTCAAATTCGGAAAGACCTTTGAAAAAAAATATCCGGGGATAAAGGTCAACGGGTTTGATATCGATTCACCGGAGATCGTAACGAAAATCCTGGCCGAGCAGGCCGCCAAGAATTACGTGGCGGACGTCATCTTTTTAAAGGATCCGGCCACGGTTGTGCATGAACTGTACAACAGAAAACTGGTTTTCGGATATGTTCCTGCGGACCTCGCCGGGGTGGTCCCGGAACAGTACCAAAAGCCCCTTCTCGTTCACCACGCCAGCGTGGATGCCTTTATCTACAACAACGAAAAAATGAGCGCCCCGCCCGTCAAATCCATGTGGGATCTGACCAAAAAGGAATGGAAGGGCAGGTTCATCTTCCCGGACCTGCAGAAGATGTCCGAATTCACCGAGGTGCTGGCTGCGGTGGTCATGCATTCAGACGAGATGGCGGCGGAATATCAAAAGGTTTTCGGACGGAAGATCACCTTGAGCCCGGGGGTCGAGAACGCCGGGTACGAATGGATATTGAGGATTCTGAACAACGACCTGATTATCATGGGGTCTACAAACGATGTGGGCAAGGCGGTCGGGTTGTCCACCCAGGCCAATCCGCCGGTGGGGTTTACCGCCTTCTCCCGCCTCAGGGACAAGGAAAAAAACCCAAAACTCAAATTTGATGTCATGTATGATGTCCAGCCCGTCATGGGGGTCTCAACGGATGTCGTGGTCGGCATCGTCAACCAGGCCAAACACCCCAATGCTGCAAAGCTTCTGATCCATTGGATGATGGGAGACGAGAAGGGCGGCAAAGGGTATGAGCCCTATTATACCCTGGGGAATTTCCCCGTGAGAACAGATGTTCCCGCCCCAAAGGGGTCCAGAAAGTTGTCGGAACTGAATCTCTGGGCGGCAGACCGCGGTTTTGTCTGGGAAAACGGGCAGAAGGTGCGGGATTTCTGGGTATCCCATTTAAAATAGGCCGCAGAAATCCACGCGGGTAGGCCGTCGCGGCATATCCGTTCGGCAAAACGAGCTATCGCCCGGAAAGGGTGCTCATTTGATCCGAAAAGACCGCAGCGTCACGGCAAGCAGGATCAGGAATTATCTTCGCCAGCCCCACATCATCATCTCCATGATCCTGCTGGTCATCCTCGTCCTGATCGTGGTCATCCCCTTTTTCAGGATGATAAAGGATTCCTTCGTCTGGCAGTTTGCCGATACGCGGCTTTCCAGGGATGCGATCCCCGGGGATTTCACCTTGTTCCACTGGAAAAGGATCTTTTCCAGCGGGATTACCCGGAATGTCCTGGTGCGGCCGCTTTTCAACTCCCTGTCCACGTCGCTGAGCGTATCTTTTTTCGCCATGCTCATCGGCTCCCTGTTGGCCTGGCTGGTTACCCGAACGGATATGCCGCTGAGGAGGCTCATTGCAACCGTATCGGTGCTTCCCTACGTTATTCCCTCTTACATCCATGCGCTTGCCTGGCTCAACCTTTTCAAGAACGATAGAATCGGCGGGGCTGCGGGCATATTCCAGTTCTTATCGGGGGTAAGCCCCCCCAACTGGGTGTCGTACGGGTTTTTCCCCATTGTCTGCACGCTTTCGGTTCATTATTTTCCCTACACCTTTCTGCTTGTCTCGGCGGCCCTGTCCAGCATCGACTCGCGGCTTGAGGAATCCGGTGAGATTCTGGGCGCCTCCCGGGTGCACATCCTGCGGAGAATCACCTTCCCCCTTGTCTTCCCCGCACTGCTCTCCAGCTTTATTCTCACCTTTTCCCGGGTGGTGGGGACCTTCGGCACCCCTTATTTTCTGGGCGCTCCGGTACGGTTCTTTACGCTGTCGACGCAGATCTATACCCACATCATCAACAGGGTTCCGGCCGCTGGATATATTCTCGCCTTTGTCCTGATCGCCATCTCCTCTGGGATCATCTACTTTAACCAGAAATTCATCGGAAAGAAAAAAAGCTTTGTGACCATCGCGGGCAAGGGATTCAAGAGCTCACTGACCTCGTTGGGCACCCTGAAGTATCCTTTGCTTGCCATTGTCATCGCGCTGCTTGCCGTTTCGGTGGTGCTCCCGTTTATCCTGCTGGCCTGGCAGACATTTACGCTCTACCCGGACGACTATTCCATCCATCGCCTGACCCCGCTGTTCTGGATCGGGGAGGCCAACACCGCCTTTGCCGAGGGGGAGGCCGGAATCTTGAGAAATCCGGCCATCATCGAGGCCGCCTGGAACAGCGTAAAGCTCTCTCTGGTCGCCGCGGTTCTTTCCGGATTTTTGGGTATTTTTATCGGGTATGCCGTGGTGAAGGGCAGAAACACGACGCTTGCACACACCGTCGAGCAGATGTCCTTTCTTCCCTATCTGGTCCCCGGGATTGCTTTCGGCGCACTGTATCTGTCTCTCTTCACCCACAGCATCGGCCCGATTCCGGCGCTCTACGGCACCTTTTTTCTGGTGGCGTTGGTGTGCATATCCAAAAACCTCCCCTTTACCGGAAGGGCCGGGATAACCTCCATGCTCCAGATCGGAAACGAACTGGAGGAGGCCTCCGAAACATTGGGCGCCCGATGGTCCATGAGATTCAGAAAGATTATCCTGCCCCTTTCCATTCAGGGTGCGCTTTCGGGTTTCGTGCTGGTATTCATAACGGTCATGCGGGAGCTTTCCCTGATCATCCTGCTGGTAACCCCGGAAACCCGGACGCTGACCACCATGACCTTTCGATATCAGGAGCAGGGGTATAACCAATTTTCAAGCGCCATCAGCGTTTTGATCATCCTTATTGTCGTCGCAGGAGAGGTTTTTTCAAAGAAGCTGGGACGAAAGACCGCTAGTTGACCGTAACGCCGCAAAAGGGTCTTCCATGGCCATGCCCGTTGTTGAAGTAAAAAATCTGACAAAGTCCTTTGGAGACGTGGTCGCCGTCCATGATGTCTCCTTTACCATCGAGGAGAGGGACTTTCTTGTCCTTCTCGGGCCTTCGGGGTGCGGCAAGACCACGATCCTGCGGATGATTGTCGGACTTGAAATCCCGGGTTCCGGAGAGATCTATCTGAAAAACCGGTGCGTCTTTTCAAGCAAAAAGGGGATATTCGTACCCGCCCGGCAACGGGGGGTAGGGCTGGTCTTTCAGAGCTATGCGCTTTGGCCCCACATGACGGTTTTCGAAAATATCGCATTCGGCCTCAAGGTCAAGCGGATGGAATCCGCAATGATCCGGGAAAAGGTGAAGGATGTTCTGCGGTATATGCGGCTTGAGGAGATGGCCGGAAGATACCCCCAGGAGATGAGCGGCGGCCAGCAACAGCGGGTTGCCCTGGCGCGCATGCTGGTGTGCGAGCCCGAGGTTTTCCTCATGGATGAGCCCTTGTCCAATCTCGACGCAAAACTGCGCCTGGAGATGAGGGCGGAGATCAAAAACATTCATCATCAAACCCGCGCCACCACGGTGTATGTCACCCATGATCAAATTGAAGGCCAGACCATGGGAAACAGGATCGCCGTGATCAACACCGGGGTTATCGAACAGATGGATCACCCAAAGGTTATTTACAACCGGCCCGCCAATCTTTTTGTTGCGGATTTCATCGGAAGCCCTTCGATCAACAAAATCGAAGCGACCGCGGCGCTTGCCCCCACGGTCCAGGGCAATGCCGTAGAGGTTACAACCAGTCATTTTTCTTTGTTGACCTCGTATAAAAACATCCGCAACGGGCAGGGGGTGGTGGCCGCGATTCGGGCCGAAAACATCGCCATCGTTTCGCAACCCGGCGCCAACACCATCCAGGGAGAGATTCAGACCGTTCTCCCCTCAGGGCCGGAGACCATCCTTCAGGTTGACTGCGCGGGGTTGCGCTTCAGCATTTTGACCACACAGGAGGTGGATGCAGAGGTCGGAAAGAGCGTCCATCTCTATCTTCCCCCTGAACATATTCTGATCTTCGATAAGGTTACCGGCAATCTCCTGCCGGGGGGATAAGCCTGTCATGGCAGACGACAAACGCTATAGAATGGAAAATTCACGTGCAGCCGGGACGTTTTTGAGTGTCATCCGGCAAGCGGACCCTCCTGCCGCGGTTGTGCACCACAACGATGCCGACGGGCTTTGCGCCGCCGCAGCGCTGTCCAGGGCCTTTGATATCCTGTCTGTCCGTTACGTCCTGCTTCCCATTGAAAAAATTCATGAGGTGCTTGTCCAAAAAATTCATGCCCGCCACCGGGGATGCCTGATGTATGCAGATTTGGGGGGGCAGAACGCATCCCTTATCAGCCGCCATTCCCAAGGAGCCGGGCTCGTTATTATTCTGGATCATCATCTGCCGGAAGGAGGGACGGCCGATAATCTGATTCATCTCAACCCGGAAAATTTCGGCATAAACGGGGACAGAGAGGTTTCAGGGGCTTCGGTGGCCGCCGTATTTGCCCAGGAGTTGCTCCGACAGGTTTCCGTCGCCGGAAGCCGGGCGGCCGCCGAGTTGGCGATTTTCGGCGTCATCGGAGCCTTTGGAGACCGGCAGGTTGAAAAGGGCCGCCTGACCGGGATAAACCAGCTCTTGCTTTTGGAAGCGGAAAAAGAGGGGGGAATCAAGCAATCAGGGGAAACCTACATCCTGCCGGGATTCGGGGATAGAACCCCCAAAGATATCGCAGAGATGCTCGACCTTTTGGGCTCCATCGGCTACTATTCCGGAACCGCCCATGCGGGAATACGTTTTCTTTTAGGGCGCGATCAGGGTGAAGCGGTGGATGCGGCGGCCAATCTGCTCAGGATCAAACAGGACAAGTTCGATGCTGAAATCGACAAAATTAAAGGTTCCGGCATCAACGAGAGCCGCCATGTTGCGTGGGTGGATGTTCAGGAGCGATTTTTCCCCATGGGGGTTAAGGCCATCGGGCTGTTCCTTGAGCAGCTCATCCAAAAGGGGATTGCCGATCCGGACAAATACGCCATCGGATTTCAGCATCTCCCGGAGACGGTGCCTGGAATAGGCCCGGTTGACATATCCTTAACCAAGGTCTCCGCCCGGGTGGGGGAGGGACTCAGGGAGAAGATCGCCCACGGAGCCCATCCGGATTTTATGCAGCTTATCCCCGAGGCCACCCGGGCGGCCGGGGGGATCGCCGATGGATGCCACCGGCTTTCCGCGGCCTCGCTTATCGAACGGGGCCGCGAACAGGCCTTTATCGATGCCCTTGAACACCTGTTAGCCTGATACAGGATGAGAATTTTATCCGGGCACCGCATGATACCGACGGGATTGGGGATATTGACTACAAAATCGGAAACTTATAATCTGAAGAACGTCCCCTAATTGCTCATGCGACATCAAGAGGCGACCGTGTACCAGCGGCTGATCGAAAATTTGAAAACCATAGACTATCCGGGATTGAGCGACCCCGCCGGAAAGATCGCCGGTCTTGCGGCCGATTTGGCGAAAAAGACCGCCGTATTTGTCTACAAACAGGATCATCCGCTGCTCTGGGCAACCATTTTGGGCGGGACCGGTACCGGCAAATCCACCCTTTTCAATGCCCTCTGCGGCCGGCCCATCAGCCGAACGGGCATGGAACGGCCCAAGACCCGGGGACCCATCGCCTTTGCCCACCATACGGCATCCATCGATGCATCGTTTCCCCTGACATCCATCCGGATCGAGCGGCATTCCCTTGATTCCGATTCAATCCTCCCCCTGGGCGGTACAGAGGGAAGCTTAACGATCATCGATCATGATCGGCCGACCTGGTCGCGTTTTGTACTGGTCGATTCTCCGGACCTGGACAGTGTCGCACCCGAACACAGGGACATGTCTCGGGATTTCTATTTGCTCTCAGATGTCGTTATTTTTGTGACCAGCCAGGAAAAGTATGCGGACCAAGTTCCCTCCCAACTCTTAAAACGGGTCATCGATGAAGAAAGGCCGTATTTTCTCCTTATCAACAAAGTCCAAAACAGTTCGGTTAAAACGGAATGGATCAAGAGCCTTCAGGGCATGGGGATTCCCATTCGATCCGAGCGCATCTGGTCCATCGCGTACACATCCTCCCATGCGCCGGATGCCGTTGCCGAACAGCCCGGTTTTCGTGGATTCGAGTCGGTCTTGTCGGCGATTGTTTCCGGGTCACAAAACGGGTCATTCCCAAACGTGCAATCGGCGCATGGGATACGGCATCTCCGTGAAGCCGCCGACCATCTTCTGCAACTTCTCGAGAAAGAAGATGTTGCCGGCCGGCACTGGCTTGAGCGGCTGGATCGACTGTATCACCAAATATCCCAGGCGCTCATTCAAAGTGAAAGCGAACGATTTACACGGAAAAACCGGGAATATCTGCGCTCGGAAATCCGGCGGCTGTTTGCTCGATACGACGTGCTGGCCAGGCCCCGGCGGTTGATACAGGAAATATTGCTGCTGCCGTTTCGGTTCTTGGGGTATCGAAAAGATCCCTTTGATAAGAATCCTCAAAAAGCCTTTCGGGCGTTGAAAGAAAAGATCGACCTCTCTGCGGTCGAGGCCGCTGTCGAACGGTTCAATCGATCGGTATTTGAGGACCTTTCGCCGCCATCGGAAACCGCGCCCCTGAACAAAAAACTGCGCCAACAGAAAACGGTCCTGGAATACGAGGAAATACGGGAGCAGACCCTTCGGGAACACGAGCGGCTGACGGCCTGGCTCGGGGAGAGATTCAAGACACTTTACCAGGGTCTGCCCAAGAGGAAACAGTGGGGGATCTATTCCACATCCATTCTTTGGGGCATTCTTCTGCTGGCCTTGGAAACCGCCGTCGGCGGGGGATTTACGGTGCTGGATGCGTTGCTGGATTCCGCCCTTGCCCCGTTTATCACCAAAGGGGCCGTTGAGCTTTTCGCCTATCAGGAGATACAGAAAATCGTCCGCGAACTTTCAAACCGTTATCGGCAAGTGCTGCTTGCGGCGCTAAAGGTTCAACACGAACAGTACCGACAATGCCTTCTGTCGGTGTCGATTCGAAAAGAAACGATCGAACACTTGTCGGAATTTCGAAAGTTTCTGACAACCGATTCAACGACGGCCGATCGGATACATCCATGGAACCGTTTGTCCAAAACCTGAAAGACGAGCTCACCCGCACCTGCCGGCTGCTGGCATCCGGGGAGATTCTCTCTTTTACCGATGAAGAGAACCGCCGGCTTCAAACAGAGGGGCAAACGTTTCTCGAAAGACTCGAAACCATGGAGACCGGCTTTCTGACGGTGGGGCTGATCGGGGGAACCGGTGTCGGCAAATCGACCCTGATGAACGCGCTGGCCGGAAAACAAATCGCCGCTGCCGGCGACCGCCGCCCCTATACGGACCGAGTGCTGATATACAGGCACGAAACCGTACAATTAAAATCGATGATAGGACTCGATCGTATCCCCCGGCAGGTCATCACGCACACCGGCGAAGACATCCGGAGGGTGGTTCTGTGCGATCTTCCCGACTTTGACAGCATCGTCGAGGAACATCGTCAAGAAGTGATGCGGTTTCTGGAGCATTTGGACATTCTGGTATGGGTGACATCGATTGAAAAATATGCAGACGGCCGCTTTTACGAATTTCTGCAAACCGTGCCCAAGGCCGCCCAGAATTTTTACTTTGTGCTCAACAAGGTGGACCAGTGTTTCGACGGAGGGCCGGCTGCTGCAGGGTATGATGCACTGGAACGCATCCTGAAAACCTTTCAGGAGCATATTCAAAACAACGGAGTGCAAGAGCCGCTCCTTTTCGCCGTTTCCGCCAAGACGGCAGTGGAAAAGGCGTCCCTCCCGCCGTGGAACCAGTTCCAGTATTTGAGCCGGGAAATATTCCAACAAAGAGACCTGAAGGCGGTTGCCGCCGTCAAGGCCGGCAATCTGGATGTGGAAATCAGACAGTATCTGTCGTCACTCCAAAAGGAGCGGCAAAATCTTGAAATCTTCGAACGGATGCTGGACACGATCCTCGAAGAGATATCCGAGCGTCGTTCCGAATGGCATGACACCGGCCTACAGACGATTGCCCGCTTTATCGACGACCACCTCACGCAGGCAATTGTCGATCAACAGGGTGATATTTCCTGCCTGACCGGTCCGGGGTATGCCATCGGCCTGCTGCTTGAGGCCTGGTCGCACCGATTCAACACCGCCGGAAGCCCTGTGGTCGGTTTTTCAACGGAGGCTTTGTCACAGGATACGGCGGCATTGTTCAAACAGCGGGTCCAATGGCCGGCGGAAAGACTGCGGCATCAGCGGGCGTACCACTCGCTTCCGGAACCGTTCGACAAAAAGATCCATCAGGCCGTCGCACCCGAAATTTTAACGGATGATATGACAGACCGCTTCCGGCAGGTTTTTTCTTTCTATCTGTCCGAACCGAAAACCTCCTGCCGGGTTTTCGTTGCCGGCCAACGGTTGACCTATGGCATCGTATTCGTGCTGTTCCTTTTTGCCATCGGAGGGGAGGCGGCCTGGCGCGGGCTGATTGAAACACCCGGTTGGCGGACCGGTTTTCACCTGGCAGTTTCCATGTTTCACACGCTGTTCAGTGAAACGGGGCTGGCGGCGCTGGGCAGCCTGCTACTGATCCATCTTTTTATAGGCTTGCGGTTCTTTCATCGGTTTCGGAAGCGGCGGAAAAAAGCGGCGAACAAGATCCTTGAAGCCGTGACGGCCGCGGCAGGCGCGGCATGGCAGGAAACCCTGCAGGCGATGACCCATCGGGTTGACGGATTAAGAAAAGAAATCCATGATCGTATCCAGGCAGCATTGCCCGACTGACCCCGGCTTTGTTGATTTTCTTCGATCAAAAAAGATGGGGGCCATGAGTGCTGGTAAAAAAGTAAAATTGTTCGATGAGACGATATCCGTTTTCACTTGCGATTGGCTTTCCGCCTTAAAGACAGCACCTCCATCGCCCAACAAAATGAAGGGTCAATGATTATCCCCCAATTCCGGAAAGGCTGAATGCATCAACAGCACCTTCACAAACCATGACCTGAGAGCAATCCATATTTCTTGCAGTCGAAACAACTTTTTATTGAAATTTGAACCGGTTCCAGGTATTTTGATTCACAAATTTGCGCTTTCGAAATCTGGAATATTACAGTTTTCAAAAAAGCATTGAGTTGAGTTTGATATATATTTGGACTTCATGATACCATCGGCATGCTTGATTGGGACCTGATTCAAGCATAAAACTGTAAATATGTGGGGCATCCCCAAACTCACACGAAATTAAAGGGCGTTATATATTGAAATAAATAGAGAATATACTTCCACTAGTAGCAAAAATAAAAGTTATTTTCGCGTAGATAAAAAAACAACCTCCTGATAGCATAGAGTTACCAAAACTCAAAACAATAAAAGCTAAAAGGAGGTTGTCATGGATGAGAGTGAAGTTACCAGGTATGAGAAGTTTTGTCAATTTAAAGCCGAGATCCGAGCAAAAGGCAGTTATCTGATCGTGGGAATCGACGTAGCCAAGGACCGGCATCACGCCTTTTTCGGTACGGCAGCGGGCCGCACGCTTTTGAGGCGATTGATCTTTGAAAACAGCCAGGACGGATTCAAGCAGTTGATCACCCGGGCCTCACAGCTTCAGCTCGAGCATGGACTCAGCCATGTTGTATACGGATTGGAGCCGACGGGAAATTATCACAAGCCGCTTTCAAGCTGGCTGCTTGCGCAGGATCAGATGCTGGT
>ENA-OSEO01006750-OSEO01006750.1-sediment-metagenome-genome-assembly--contig:-NODE-6750-length-10127-cov-5.183781_pt1 | contig 10127 bp, 9 predicted proteins | sample MGYA00237883_ERZ534232 | MGnify/ENA metagenome assembly ERZ534232
GAATCTCCTCGTTCCGAAACTCTGTTTGGGAACGCACTTGAACGGCAAACTCAGTTTGCACTTTGCCGGGTAATGCAGGCGGCGAAGGAACAGAATTTGCCCGTAAAAAAGTTTCAATCCCGATTTCCACTTTACTTCATCATCCCAGTAATCTAGATTTAGCGATCCTGTTTCAATCCCGCATAAGTCCGGTCTTCGATTCCCGCACCTGACTCTTTTTCGTCTGCAAGATCAGGTGGTTAAGTATGCCAAATCGAGCACCCCCTTTGGCGGCCCGCCCTCCGGCGGCTCCAGCACAAAGGGCTGGGGGTAGGTTTCCCGCCTCATGCGTGGATTCAACCGGCATGAAAGGGCTCGATCATGGGGTGATCGCAGGGAGATTCGAAGAGGTAGTGGTAGAGATTACCGTAGCAGCATGGCGGGCGGATGGAGCAGCGCGCGCATACTGGGCTCTCGCCGTAACGGACCTTGCGCATGGCATGGCCGAGAGCGCCCCGCAAAGCCGATCCCGTAAAAGGCGGCAGCTGCACCGACTGAAGGACCCGGTAGACGGCTGCGATTCGAATGAAGCTGAGGTTGTCGAGCACCGTCTCACCTCGCAATCTATCACTCTAAGACCAAATCTTTTACCGGTGTAGCACTCCGACGAGGAAATGGCGAAAAGAACGCGAAAGAGAGGGGGGTGTCGTCACGGCGTAAAGGGAATCAAAGCAGCTTGACCAGAGCAGCAATAACCGCAATGGATGCAGCGAGTATGGCGCCAAGCTTGATGATGATTCTGGATTCCATCTCTTTCATCGCATGGCGCAAGGAGGCTTCTAGTTCCTTGAAGCGGACCTCCAGCTCTTCCATCCAGATGTCGAAGTATTGTCCAGTGACAAGCTGTTCGTCTATCAGGCTTGCAAGGCTTTCCGCCTGCACGGCGGCCTGCTCCTCAGTAAATCCAACCGCCTCGAGCTTTTTGACGTAAGCATAGGTATCGAAAACAATCGAGGGCATTGCCATCTCTTTGCAAAGTATAATACCGTCTCATCGGATCAAGTCAAGGAGCAAGGTTTCATTATACTCTTGAAGGCTGAAATCTCTATTTCCACCAGACACAGAGGGCGCAGAAGTTTATATTCCAGAGATTATTGAAGGTATTGTTTCGATCCTGGTTCTGAGGGATACTGCTCACCGGCCCGACAAAAAGATCAACGTCTACATGCTGCAGTTTGGCTTCAATCTTTCTTCTGATGGATGTGTTGAAAAATCTTTGAATTTTTCCGAAGTTGTTTGGTATCAGAGTGTGATACATGGGCGAAGGATACAACGCTAATGAGATGGAGCAGTCCTTTGATTCATGATAAGGCCATTGAAGCAGCGAGTGAGCTGGCAGAAGAAATAGAGCTTTTCTGCACAAGAAATGAGGTGGAGCTGTTCATTCTTTTCGGTTCGCAGGCCAGATGTGCGCCACATACTGGAAGCGATATGGATATTGCTCTGCAATTTGCGCCGCGCCAAGAACCTTCAAAGCTCCAACTGACACACGGCCTGGAAATGATGTTAATGCCGAAAACGGTTGACTTGTCATACTTACCCCGCAAACCGATCCAGCACTTGGAGCAGATTTGCGCAATATACTTGTTCAAGAGTACGAAGCGATTGACTACAAACTTTTATGCAAGAGCATCCCGCAAGCGATCAAGGATGTTGAGGCTTTTATTGAATCGGTCAGCAAGCAAATTTAAACAGCTGCATCCGGAAACCCGGATGCAAACGCGTCATGGTCACGAGCGTACATTCAAATCAGGGGGTAAAGTACATGCCGGTGAGCTACATTGTTTTGGGTCTGGTGTTGGTTGCGGTGTTGACCGCAATCGTCGTCTACAACAAGCTGGTTCGGCTGCGAAACACCGTCGACGCTTCCTGGTCGGACATCGATGTACAGCTGAAGAAAAGGTACGATCTGGTGCCGAATCTGGTCGAAACCGTCAGGGGTTACGCATCACACGAGAAATCGGTTTTCGAAAAGGTCACGGAAGCCAGGTCCAGGGCCATGCAGGCCACCACACCCGAACAGAAGGCTGCGGCGGAAAATATGCTCGGGCAGACCTTGAAGAGCCTTTTCGCCGTCGCCGAAGCCTATCCGGATCTTAAGGCGAGCACCAATTTCACCCAGCTGCAGACTCAACTGCAGGGGCTGGAAGACAATATCGAATATGCCAGGCGCTATTACAACGCGGTGGTGCGCGACTATAACACGCTCACCCAATCTTTCCCCTCCAATCTCGTCGCTTCTCAGTTCGGTTTTCAGCCGCGGGAGTTCTTCGAGCTGGAAACGCCCTCGGTGGAAAGGCAGCCGGTGAAGGTGAGCTTTTCCTAAGCCGCGCTCACCGCAGCCCCGCCAAAGGCTGTAGCCAAAGGCTCATTTTCACCACGAAGAGCACGAAAAATACGAAGGGTTTTGTGAGTAAGCGTACTGGAAAAAACAAACATACCACTTGCATAAGTAGCGCAGGGCTTTAGCCTTGCATGGCCCGGCAGGGCTAAGGCCCTGCGCTGCAAAGCAATAATGGGACAATGGTTCTTCCCGCTTCCCCTGGAGTGGACATATGGTCAAAAGAACTTCCAACTGGCTTGAAAAAATCTTGCTTGCATTGCTGCTTCTAACCGCCAGCCCGCTCGCCGCTACGGCCCAGGACTTCACCATTGAGCAATATCGGGCGGAGATCACCATTAATGAGGATTCTTCATTTAACGTGATCGAAACCATTGCCGTCGACTTCTCCCGGTCAAAACACGGCATTTACCGTGAAATCCCGTATAAATACGTCGACGAATCGGGCAAGAGCCTGAGGACCCCCATAAGCGTCCTGTCCGTCACCGATGAAACCGGCAGGTACTGGAAGTACAAGGTGACCAGGAAGGGAAGCATCATCCACATCAGGATTGGCGACGCCGACAGGTACGTTACCGGAAAACAGACCTACGTAATTAATTATTTGGTTGAAAACGCGATTCTTTTTCTCGATGATCGGGATGAGCTATACTGGAACGTCACCGGGAACTACTGGAAAGCTCCTATCGAGGAAGCGTCCGCAAGCGTGTCCTTGGCGGTCAAAGGAAAGAGCGATAAACTGTTGACCGCCTGCTATACCGGCCGCTTGGGGTCCGGAGAATCCGCCTGCAGCATGGAGATGGGGGATAACAGCGGCGGCTTCTATGCTACGCGAAACCTCGAGCCGGGGGAAGGGCTTACCATCAGTTTCGGCTGGCAGAAAGGCCTCGTTGCACCCCCTTCCGCCTGGAAGAAATTTCTGTGGGCTAGCAACATCAGAGAAAACTGGGTGTTTCTGCTGCCGATCGCATCGCTTCTTTTCATGCTCAATTCCTGGAGCAAACGGGGCAGAGACCCGAGAGTTCGGGAAGCGGTTGCTGTGGCCTACGGGCCGCCCAAATACATGGACAAGGAGCTTTCTCCCGCTGAATTGGGCACCCTTGTGGATGAAAAGCTCGACTCTCGCGATATTACTTCCGCCATGCTGGGGCTGGCGGTTAAAGGATACATCACCATAGAAGAAAATGTGCAAGAAGGCTGGCTGTTCAATTCGACGGATTACACCCTGAAGAAAATGAAAGCAGCTGACGAGACTCTCACCTCCTTTGAAAAAATGCTCCTGGAAAAAGTATTCGCACCCCCTTCGACTGATATTCGGGTATCTGATTTGAAGAACAAATTCTACAAGAACTTGAGCTCCTTGAAAGCTGCTCTTTACCAGGATCTGGTGGACAAAGGTTATTTTGTCAGGAGTCCGGAGAAGGTGCGGGGAATTTACCTTTCGGCGGGGATAGTCGTTTCGATTGCACTGACGCTTGCTTTCGCATTCGTTGCGCCGGGCGGTTTCACCGGGGTTGCGGCCGGCTTCTTGACGGGTCTGCCCATCCTTGCACTGTCACGATTCATGCCGGCAAAGACCGCAGCGGGCGCCTTCGCCCGTTCCCAGATTCTGGGGTTCGAGGAATTCTTGACCCGTGCCGAAAAAGACAGGCTGGAAAGGATAGGTGACAAGCATCTTTTTTCCAAATTCCTGCCTTACGCGATAGCCCTGGATGTCGCCGACAGCTGGGCAAAAGCTTTTGAAGGCATCTATCAGGAGCCGCCGCAATGGTACGCATCGTCTCATCCTGGAAGCTTCACGAGCTTCAGTCCGCGCACTTTTTCCCGTTCCTTGAGCTCCATGACAACGACTCTCGCGTCGGCGATGTTTTCCGCACCTCGCAGCAGCGGAGGGAGCGGCGGAGGCGGGGGCGGATCGTCGGGAGGTGGCTTTGGCGGCGGAGGCGGGGGCAGCTGGTGACAGGTGAGCAATTTTAGCTCTTAATCGCGGCTTGGGCCTGATCGATGAGGTGTTGGCGGCTTTTACGACGAGCGAGAAACCGATAGATTGGCAATCGGGTGGACGAAGGTATCGATCTGTGGAATAATGGTGCGCAATATGGAGTCATGCATTTGTAAACGGTTTGGGCTGAACAGATGAACGCACTTGACTGGGTTCTTTTATCCGGCGGCTCTATTTGTGTAGGCCGTGGGTTATGGCGGGGAGCGGTTTCTCAACTATTCGGAATTGCCGGTGTGCTGGGGGGATTTCTGTTGGCGGCCCATTTCTACGAAGGTGTGGCGTTGCGCCTCTCCCAGGCATTTCCCAAACTGACGGCAACAGGTTTTATCAGTTTCGGCACCTTATTTTTTCTCACGTGGTTCTGTGTCGGGGTGGTGGGTTTTGGGCTGGCAAGGTTGCTGCGCCGCAGCGGCTTGGGCTTTCTGGATCGGCTTCTCGGGGGTGGAGTCGGCTTTGGCAAGGCGGCGGTTTTGGCCATAGTGCTGGTTTCCATTCTGACGTTTTTCTTCTCTCCTCAAAATAAGCTGCTTTTGGAGTCCTATCTGGCTCCTCATGTACAGCAAATCGCGAGAGTTGTCATCAAAGCAACTCCCGTCAGCGTTCAGCAGCTCTTCGATCGAAAACGCCTGGAACTTCACCGACATTGGGCTGACTACCATAAAACCACTCTGACACTTCGAAATCACGGCCAAAAGGGAGTGAAGCGTCAAGAATGACAGAAACTGAGCAACATCGTTGGCAAAAGGTGAGCCGGATCTGGCAGATCATCGATCGTCTTCGCGGTGAATCCGGATGCCCGTGGGACCGAAAGCAGACTCCCGAAAGCGTACAAACCTACCTGGTGGAGGAAGCTCATGAAGCGGCGGCTGCGGTGCGTAGCGGTTCGGTGCAGGAAGCTGCAGAGGAACTGGGGGATCTCCTTTTCATGGTGCTGTTTCTCATCCATTTATACGAAGAACGGCACGACTTCAGGTTGGAGGATGTATGCGATCTCATCAGTGAAAAAATGATCAGGCGCCACCCCCATGTTTTTGGAGACACTACTGCCAACACTGCACAAGAAGTTCGGTATAACTGGGAAAAAATCAAGGCAACTGAGAAATCATCCGGCGACAAAGCAGGCGAAGGCGGTATTCCGGAATCTCTGCCGGCGCTCATGAGAGCCTACCGAATACTCTCCCGCCTGTCACATAATGAAAGCAATCGATTGAACGATCTGCACTACCAGGTGCGAGAGTTCTCGGCCGGGAGCAAGAGATTTCTGGAAGAACTGACCGACGGAGAAGAAGTTTCCGCCCAGACGGTGGGAGAGCTTCTCATCGGCCTGGTTAATCTGGCGCGTATCAAGGGATTTCGGGCCGAAGATCTTTTGCACGATTCCCTGCGCTCCCTGTAGGAGCTGACTTTTACTCACACCTGACCCCTGCGGGTAAGACGCAGTGACACGGCGACAGGGTGATGCGGGGAAATTGCAGCTACTTGCGTGGCAAAACCCCAACCTTGGAGATCTCGAACCTGCCAGACGGAAGCTATTCGTGATCTCGAAGGACAAGCTTTGGCGGGCAAGGACCGAAAACGAATTCTCGGGCGGGTTCTAAACGGGATTTGCCTCCCACTCCAGAGCATCCACCACAGCGTGGCAGCGACAGCTTGTGGCAACCAGGTAACGGCCCGGCTGCCGTGTGATTGCGTCAAGCGCATTTTTCAGAGCGGCGCCCGGGTATCCACCCACACCCGGGGCAAGCTGCCAACTGCGGATCACCACCATTTGAAATCCGGGCACCTTCACCTGCTGCAAATATTCGTACAGGTTTCCGGGTCGCGGCTTTCCGGTATGCGTACAGATATCGTCCGGCTCACTGCAGGCATCCGGGCAGCGAAAGGTAGCGAAGCTGGCATACAATGTTTTACTGTTCATTCGAAAAGGATTCGGGAGCTTTTCGTCGGTCGTTTGCGGAACTTCGATAGATTGGATCGACCGCTCCTCTCCGATCCGATTCAGCAGCCACTGAAATGCTACGTGAATGGGGACGGCGGGTATGATCCAGATGTCGTCCGCAAGCGGCCTCCCGCTAATGAAAGATACAGCATCCTGTAACTGCACGGGTAAGCTGAATCGTTCTTCGATCCTGGCAAGCTCTTCTGCGCTTGAATCAACCACCAGAAAAGAGGCTTCCGTGTGACGAATGGTCAGCCTCTTGCAAGCAATCGTGCCGAAGCGGCCTGCACCCAAGATCCAAATTTTTTCAGGCGGGAAGTGATCCGGAAACGACTGCGAATGTGCCACCATTTTTCTCTCTCGATTTAATGATTAGCAATCAATACCACCTAGGCATTTTAGCAGAATTTGCTATGATTGTCTTCGGGTGCGGGACCCGGTAAGCTCACTCATAAATGAGAATTCGTCAGGTCTGGAAAGGGCCTTCATGAGCAACATATTTGCCATTTTTGATAAAATCGCTGATGAAAAGATCCGCGAAGCTATGGAGCATGGAGAATTTGAAGACCTGCCCGGCAAAGGCAGGCCTCTGAATTTGGAAGATGACAGCCATGTTCCCCAAGATCTGCGCATTGCATATAAGATCCTCAAAAATGCCGACTGTCTACCGCCCGAATTGGAGCTACGCAAGGAAATCCGAACCACCGAGGCTTTGCTGGCCGGCATTCAGGACACGCAGGAAAAATATAAGCAGATGAAAAAGCTGAACTATTTGATCATGAAGCTGAATATGGCTCGGAATGGCTCCATTATGCTTGAGGAAAACCAGCACTATTACGAAAAAGTGCTGGATAAAATAAAAGTGGATAAAGACCGAACACGCACCTGATGCACAACTCACTGATGCGTAGAAGCTCCGTGACCTTCGGCCGCCGGCTGCTCCACGGGGGGGGTAATTTGAGGAGCTAGCGGTTGATCTGCCGCCACCGGGGCAAACCGCTTTTCCACTCTTTCCACTTCTTTCTTTATACTCTCTTGCAACCTGGCATAATCCTCTTCCAGCGATTCCTCCATGACCACATACTGGCCCTCACTCATGATCAGTCGCTGCAGCTGCGGTATTTTCACCTGCGTGGAAGACTTGAGATAGACGGGCTGGATATACAAAATGACCTTGCCAACCGGCAAAATAATCATTCTGCCGCGGTCGACCTGAGATCCGATCTGATTCCACAAAGTAAACTGCTGAGCGATGGTTGTGTCCTGATCGATCAAAGCGTAGATCTGGGACGGGCCGTAAACCAGAGCGCCTTTGGGGAAATTGTAGACGATGATCTTGCCGTAGTACGGCGGGTCGCAACCCACAATGGGCAAAGCCCTCAAGTTTTGGCGTCCTTTCGGCAGCATTGGAACGAGCAGCAAAAAGTCCAGCCTGCCCTTTTCGATCAGATCCAGGGTCAGGTAATATGGCTGGGTCCGCTCGTCTTCCTTTCCTTTAATGGAGGTATAAGCAGTCGCGAACTCCCATACGTCCTCCTGCTGGTAATAGACTTCGGGATCAGTCTGATGGTATTTGGCGTATATGTCCATCTGCATTGCAAAAAGATCTTTCGGATAACGGACGTGCTTCTTGATCTCGTCCGGCATTTGCTCGGCCTTTTTGAAAAGATTCGGATAAATTCTACTGTAGGCTCTGATGATGGGATCTTCAGTCTCCCAGATATAATAGTCAACCGTCCCGTCATAGGCATCCACGACAATTTTGACGGAATTGCGAATGTAATTGATCGGGCCTTTTATCGTTGAATAGGGAGCGGAATAGGGATACCAGTCCGAAGTGACGTAAGCATCCTGAATCCAGTACTGTCTTTCCGGGGTAATGACCAGATACGGGGTTTGATCGAGCATCAGAAAGGGCGTAACGCTGCGAATGCGATCGACAATGTTGCGCCTGATGAGAATCCTGCTTTTGCTGTGAGTTTTGGTAGTAAAAAAAATGTTTCTCTCTTTATAATAAAACGCAAACACAAGCTTGCGAAGCAGGGAAGCAATGGGCACCCCGCCTTTGCCCTGGTAGCTTGTCATCACATTGTCGTTGCCTTTGGGGTAATCGATCTCCCCCGCGCTATTGGGGGCTATGGCATAATCATAATTCGTCGTGCCGTAATAGATGCCGGGCTGCTTAATGCCCAGTCCGTAATCCGATTGTGGAGGGATGCCCTGCATGAACCAGGTCATCGGCTCTCCGCCACCCTGTGCGGCGGGAGTCATGACCGAGCCGTACCCGTGAGTGTAGGAAAGGTGTTCATTTATCCAGTTGCGCCCCCCTGCAGGCAGTTGCTCGTAATTGAGCTCGCGGGGTGCCAGGAAGACCTGCTGGTAGTTGTTGTTCACCGTGTAGCGGCCCACACTGACATCCGGAAAAATATAATAGGTTCGCAACTGTTGGAGCTGCTCATAGACTCCTTCCAGTAATTCTCCATCCCAGACCGGTATGTTGCGAAGTATCGGCGCCACATCGGCTCCCGTCTGATCCATCGACAGCCGTTCAGGACTGAAATTCCTGTATTCGACATCGTCAAGCTTGTAAGCTTTCAATGTCGCTTCGATATTGCGGGCGATATATGACCGCTCGTAAGATATTTCATTGGGCTTGACGATGTACTTTTCGACAACCATCGGCAAGAACGCGGATTGACGAGCCCCCAGCGCAAGCAAGAAAAGTACCGTGAAAAGAGCGAAGAACTTAAATCCTTTCTGCGCATTGATGAGATAAATGAGCGAAAAAGCAGTGCACATGAGCAATAGCATCGAAAGCCAAATAAGCGGCATGATGATGCGCATTTCGGAAAAGCCCGGGCCATAGAAAAGAGGCTGGTGGCTGGTGTTGTAAAGTAGCGTATAAAGCTGCAGAATGAATTCCCAAACGCCAATGAAAAAAATCAGTAAAATCAGAATGCTTAGATGCCACCTGGAGCCGCGGGGGAGATATTGCTCTTGTTGCAACAGCAGCCGCCTCTCAAGCCAGTAGAGAATACTCAAGCCCACCAGCAATAGCAGGAAAGCAATCAGCAGGCGGCGGATAAGCAGCGTATAGATCGGCAGTGAAAACAGGTAGTAGGCGATGTCTTTTCCATACACCGGGTCTTGAACCCCGGCGCCGGGTCCAAATATGTAAAACAAAAACGCCTGCCATTCGTGAAAGAGTGGAAGAGCGACCGGTATGGTTATGATCAAAGAAAGAGGAGTATAGACCTTCATGGAACCGGTTCGAAACATCTTGAAAAGGTCTTTGTATGCCTGTATGGATGTGGGTTTGAGTTTTGCCGGCGGGGAGGCTGTGGCCCCGAGATAGCGGGATGCTATCCAGAAATTGAGGAAAAAGATGATGAAGAAAACCACTGTGACCGCGGCATATATGACGTACCTGTACAGTAGCCGTTGCCAGAAGTAGAGGCGAAAACCCAACGCATCGAACCACCACAGGTCTACCAGAAAATTAGAAAAAACAAGGCTCATTGCCAGAAAAAGGACTCCCAGGCCGACAAGAGTTGCTCCCAGCGCGACCAGCCAGCGTTTCCAATGGTGCATTTTCCCTCTCCTTTTTCACTCATGCAGCGTCTCGCGTTTCATCCTCACAGAATGTGAGCAAATACGGAGGATCTAACCACAAGTGAACGAACTGGTCAAAGAATTTTATCCTGAGTGTTGACCGTCTCCAACAAGATGCCACGGTAAATTTGTTCTCATTTAGGGAACCGCAGATGCGCAGGAATTCTCCGTCATTTTCAGATAATCGAAGACGG
>ENA-OSEO01006751-OSEO01006751.1-sediment-metagenome-genome-assembly--contig:-NODE-6751-length-10126-cov-3.228779_pt1 | contig 10126 bp, 8 predicted proteins | sample MGYA00237883_ERZ534232 | MGnify/ENA metagenome assembly ERZ534232
TTTCCAAAAAATGTTAAACGAACAAACAAATACCGTTGTATCGATACGTTGAATTCAAATCTCAATGATTTTGACATAATCCCACAATCATATTTTTCATTTACTTTTTAAGGAAGAGTTGCCCGAAAACTCCATCAGTGAGGATGCCCTGAACGCCTTTTTTTCCGCCATTCCTGATAAAACGGCCAACATAAAACAAAGAAAGCCAAAATTAGAAAGAATAGTGAAACAGGCCTTGTCACTAATGGCATGAATGTGCCTGCACTGGCAGTGAGTCCTTGCCGGATTTGAACTTCCGCAATCGGTCCGAGAATGAGTCCGAGGACAAGCGGGCCCAATGGAAAACCGCCTTTTTCCAGAAAAAAACCTAGTATCCCAAAAGAAAATATAACCCAGACATCAATCATGCGATTATTTGTTGCATATGCCCCCATGACACACATAGCCAAAATTATGGGAAAAAGAATATGCTTTGGGATTTTGAGCATCATAATAAATGGTTTCATGAAAATTAACATTAAGAAAAACATAGCGAAATTTGAAATAAAAAAAACCCAGAACAGGCAATATACCAATTCGGGATTACTGGCAAAAAGAGCTGGTCCCGGCTGAAGGTCTTTAATGATGAGACCGCTGAGCAGAAGGGCTGCGACCGGGCAGCCGGGTATCCCAAGAGTTAGCGTGGGAATCATGGCTCCACCGGTCATCGCGTTGTTCGCGGTCTCGGCTGCAATGATTCCTTCTTTCGACCCTTTCCCGAACTTCTCGGGATGGCGGGAACTATTTTTTGCTTGGTTATAAGCGATAATTGAGGCGGTCACTGCACCTGCACCCGGAACGATACCGATGACCGTTCCGATCGCAGATGAGCGCAAAATATTGAATTTGGATTCGAGGATTTCCTTCCATTTTGGAATCATATCTTTGAGTGCCAAAGAGGGAGGGATTAATTTTTTATCCTGGGAATATTGCACCTCGGTGAGGATTTGGGATACGGCAAACAGGCCGATAAGCATTGATGTAAGGGGTATTCCGGCATTGAGCTGGCTCCAGCCGAATGTAAACCGGAAGGCCGCATCCACCGGGGCAATTCCAATTGTGGCGATAAGCATACCGAGAAATCCGGAGATAAGTGCTTTAATAAGAGATCCCTCAGTGGAATCAGCAATCATGACTATCGCGCACATAACAATAGAGAAAAATTCAAAGTAACTTAGTTTAAGGGCCAAATTGGCAATAGCCGGGGCCATGGTGAAAAGAATTATATAGCTGAAGCCTCCCCCCATGACGGAAGCAAATATACCATAACCCAATGCCTTTCCCGGTTCTCCATTTTGCGCCATGGGATAACCATCGAAGGTTGTGACAATCGAAGACGGAGTGCCGGGAATTTTCAGCAAGGTGGCAGAAATTAGGCCTCCAGTAACTCCACCAACCCAGATCGAAATCAGCAGAGCAATGCCATTGATAGCTTCCATGCTAAATAGCATAGGTATGGTAAGGGCAATGGCCATGGTGGCACTGAGCCCTGGAATCGCACCTATTATGATACCTAGGGTAACGCCACTAAAGATTACCAGCAAAATGATAGGTTGAATGGCGTTCTGAAGGCCTAAAGATAAACTTTGGAAATAATCCATAACCAGTTCTTTTCAAGGAAAAAATACTTTAAGCAGTTTACCAAAAATGAGATAAATTATCGTGGTGGTCCCGGCACTGACGCATGCGATCGGTAAAATATTTTTCCATTTCCATGATGCAAGATAACAACCATATAAAAAAATAAAAACAGCAGTCAAAAGAAAATAGGAAATTTCGGTTGTGGAAATTATTAAAATATAAAGCCCAAGTGCAATTATGGTAAATATGACCCTTGAGTTTTGAGTCTTTTTGGCTTGGCTTTGGGATTCAGTCATTAATTTTTCATTGGCACTTAGGTATTTTTTAATTTTTATTATATGAACTATTATTGAGATTATATTGAAAATTATAATTGCGACCAGGAGAAATCGAGGGAAAAAAGCAGAACCCAGAATTTCAAATCGTGGAAGAGGTATTTGGTAAGTATTTACGTATAAAAATGCGCAAATCCCGATAAGAAACAAAGCGATGAGGACTTCTTTTACTTCTTTTTTCAAGAATCAACTCAATTCAGCTGTGGATTCAACAATTTTAGAGACACCCTTCTTGAGGGTGTCTCTAATTTGGTAACCTATTTCATTCTGCTTGGGATTAAGTCTCCCGATCTGGCGAACTTGTATATCTCCGTATCGAGGTCTAGCAAATGCTTTTTGAACTCTTCCTGCGGTAAAAAGCTGGGATACATAGTAATTTTTGCCAACTCCTCCAGGGCGCTGGGGTCCTGAATCACCATTTTACTGGCATTGTTGATTTTTTCCACTACAGCAGCCGGAAGCCCAGGCGGGCCAAAAAGAGAGGGCTCATACTCAAAGGAATAGTTTATTCCCAATTCTTTAAGCGTGGGCACATCGGGTAAAGTCTTTTCCCTTTCATTTCCAGTCACCGCCAACGCTCTGAGTTTTCCTGTCTGGAGATATTGGCGACTGGTAATTTCACTCGGTGTAGCGACATCAATGTGATTACCGAGAAGGGCCACTGCCTGGGAACGGTCTCCTCCACCGGCAAAGAACTGGTAGCGGGTATCGGTGGCCAGCTGGAACCCTAGTGCGATAAAATGCAGGCCGGCACCTATATTTACCCCCCATTTAATTTTGTTCGGATTTTCTTTAGCGGATTTGATCAGATCTTCTACACTTTTCCAGGGGGATTGACTATTAACTTCTAGAACCATGAAAAATTTTGCGATTTGACAGACGGGTGTCATAGCATCCCAGGTAAACTTGGATACCCCGGTGTGATAGGTGCTAAGAAGGGTTGTGTGGTTCCACAGTAAGGTATACCCATCCGGTTTGGCGTTATATACTTGCAAGGTTCCTACGCTACCGGCCGCACCGGATACATTCACCACGCCAACATCACAAGATAAATATTTAGATAGGTATTTGGCGAAAATTCTTGCCGACGTATCGGTCGATCCGCCGGGATTGAAAGGTACAATCAGCTTGATGGCTCGACTGGGGTAGTCCTCCGCCACGCTGACTTTGCCAAAAACCGAAAAAACCAGGATGGTTGCAAATGCCATGCAAAGAATTGTCTTGATCTTCATCATTTCCTTCCTTATGCGTCCGTAAAAACGGCAGGCTATTTATCGTTAAATTTTTATGGAAGATGAATCGGTATTCGAAACATTTTCATGCGCCAACTCAAACGGTTTTCACCTCCTTTCGATGTTTTTATTATGGGTAAAATGTTGCTATTTTCAGCAGCATAGGCAATCCACTCGCCTTGTCTTCATGTCGTTGTCCGCCTGAAAAAGAAAGGCGAATATGATAAGCATACAATCATATTTATAAATTCATGTCAAGAAGCTTTCATGCGATGATATTTCAGCGATAACGACGCTGATTTTTATCTAGAGCCGGTTAGTATACCGATCACGTTAAATAGACTTCTATCGAAATTTACGAAAATATTTTTGTTAAGAACACGCGCGATGATGTTACCTCTGGAGGTAGCTATTTACCATCGGTCTCTAAGTTTTCTTTTTTTGGCGCTGAGACATAAAATAAGGGAGAACCAGGGATATGATTGCGATTGCCAGAAACAAGGCGGAAAAGGGCCGGGCGATAATCGGTAGAAAACTACCGTCGCTTGCCATCAGTCCAACCCGAAGTTCTTTTTCCGCAATCGGGCCGAGCATGATTCCCAGGATAAACGGTTGAAGATTGTAACCGTATTTTTCAAAGAAATATCCGATAAGACCGAACACGATTAAGGACCAGACGTCAAACATCCGGTTGTTGCAGGCAAAAGTGCCCACCACACAAAAAATGAGAATAGCGGGATGGATGATGTGTTTGGGGATATCCAGTGTCTTGATGATTCCCCGGATACCGCCGAACAAGATTATCGGGAGAAACAGATTGGACAGCACAAATGAGACAAAGCAGGTGTATACCACATCCGGATGGTTCTGAAAAAGTAGGGGCCCAGGCTGCAGGTTGTGGATCATCAATCCCCCCAGGAGCACCGCGTCGACAGCGCTGCCGGGAATGCCCATCGTGAACAGGGGGATGAGCGCCCCCCCGACCGTCGCGTTATTGGCGGTTTCCGAAGCAACAATCCCCTCGGGAATGCCGGTGCCGAATTTTTCTGGATGCTTGGAAGCCTGTTTGGCCTGCCCGTAAGCGATGATGCCTGCGGCCGCTCCCCCAATGCCCGGCAGAAGCCCTATCCATGTTCCGGTTATCGAGGATCGTAAAAAATTTCCTTTCCACCGGTTCAATTCACTGAATTTCGGGAAAACGTTGGTGAGTCGTGTCGGAATTTTTTCCATCGGCATCCGTATTTTTTCGATATCCCGCATGATTTCCGGAATTGCGAAAAGGCCGATAAGTACCGGAATAAGACTAAACCCCCCCTCAAGGGCATTAAATCCAAAGCTGAATCGCACGGTTCCACCCAAAGGCGCCATGCCGACGGTACCAAACAGCAACCCGACGACGGCGACGATAAGCCCTTTGATCGTAGACCCCTTGATCAGAGAGGCAATCATCACCAGTGCCATGATGATCAGGCTGAAGTATTCAAAGGGCCCCATTTTCAATGCGATATTGGCCAACGGGGGACTGATGAAAATCAGGCAAAACGCACTGAACATCCCTCCAATAAAGGAGGATATGGTCGCTATGCCCAGGGCTCTTCCGGGTTGCCCGTTTTTGGCCATGGGGTACCCGTCGAATAGAGTGGCGATGGAAGAGGGGGTGCCGGGGACTCGAAGCAGCGTTGCTGAAATTAACCCCCCGGTGATTCCTCCGGTATAGATGCCGATGAGAAAAACAAGACCCGTCACGGGCTCTGCCCCGAAGGTAAATGGTATCGCCGTTGCGACCGCCATCGTCGCGGTAAGCCCGGGGATCGCGCCGACAATGATTCCTATGATCACTCCGGTGAAGTTTAAGATGAGAAGTTGAAAATGGAAAGTTGCAAAGAACGCCTGGACAAAATGCTCGATTTGGAACATGGTCGGAGCATCCTTTCAGGGCAGAAAAAAACCGAGATGCTGCTCGAATAGATAAGTTATTCCAAAGGAACCTGCCAAGGTTATCAAGATGACGGCCGTCCAATTTTTCCGTCGCTTTGTGGCCAAAAAAAGCATCATCGCCGGCAAAAACACCAATGTGGCGACGGTGTAATGAATCCATCCGGGAGAGAGGACCAGCACGTAAAGGGTAAAAAAACCAAACGTTCCCCAGGACATGAGGTAAGCGGGATTCTCTGGAAGGTTTTCATTTTTTCCCATCCGTTTCACCCTTTTGGGGATCGCCTGTAACAGCAGGATGATCCCCAAAAGGGCCAATCCTGCTATCATCAGCCTGGGAAAAAAGGCGGGCCCCAGCAAATCCAGGTGTGGCGGTGGCATCCGAAAAGTCTCAAGATAGAGCCCCGCGCTGATCGTCAAAAAAATTAAAGCAGCGACGATATCGGCCCACCTCCGTTCAGTGTCAATGTTCGGCCCATTCATTCCGGGTGCCCCATTTTTGGCTTGTGCCCCGGGCTATCATATAAATACGATGGCTTGGGGACACAAGCCAGGAAGATTTATTGATTGACTTTTGCCACTCCGGCTTGTTTACCTAGTTCCACGTAAATTCTGGTCTCTTCTTTAAGTAATTTTTCCCCGGCTTTTTGATCCAGAAACCCTGAAAAAAAACCCATGTTCTTGAGTAGGTTCATGGATTTTGCATCTTCTGTAAAAGATTTTAACCCTGAGGAAAGCTTCCCGACAATAGAATCGGGGGTTCCCTTTGGCGCAAGCAAGAACATGTCAAAGCCGAGAGTCGTGTCAATTCCTTGCTCTTTTGCTGTCGGAATGTCGATACCCGGGATCCGTGTCGGGCCGATGATGGCTAGTGCTCTCAATTTTCCGGCCTCGATGTAGGGCAAAGCAGCGGAAATTCCCGGACTGCCACAATCGGTATGCCCGCCGAGGACCTGCTGGATTCTCACGGAATCTCCGCCACCCCCGACAATTCGGAACTCTACTCCCGCGTTTTTGGCGACCGAAAGCGTCATGAAGTATGCAGCAGCTCCCAGATTGGTGCCGTACTTAATCTCATTGGGTCTTTTTTTGGCATCATCGATGAATTCTTTCAGGGTTTTCCACGGGGAATCGGCACGAACCACCAGCACACTGTAGGTCACCACGCCTCTGCCGATCACGGTAAAATCATTTGAATTAAAATCCGCCACACCGGTGACATATCCCACGAGCATGGATTGATGATGCCACAAAAGGGTGTACCCGTCGGGTTTGGCGTTAAGGGCGGTCCGGGAACCGACAGTACCCCCGGCGCCATCGATATTGGTCACCACAAAGGGCTTTCCGAAGTGGTTTGAAAAAAATTGCGCGATGACACGACCCGAATTGTCACTCAATCCTCCAGGCTTGTAAGGGACAACGATCTTAACCGCCCTTTCCGGGTAGGATCCCGAAGCATGGAGAAGACCTGGGGAAACAAGACCGGCCAGCAAAATTGCCGAGATCAGAAAAAAGAACCACGATTTATTCTTCACCTTAACCTCCTTCCTTAAGTTGTCCTACGGGGACTTCCTGCTCGATAAAACCAAACGCCAAAATTTTAAATCCCACCATTCGCTGCCTATCTTAAATCAATTAAGGCATTTGCTGATATTATATGATGCCGTAACCGCAGGAAAATATCATTTCCATCTCGGATCAGCAGCCGGTTCCGAGTTAAACATAAGAGTTTTATCTCCATATTCTCTTTTGATCCGATCGACGACATCCGAATCCAATGGGGGCAGGGATTCGACGGCGATGTTCCTGCGGACCTGCTCAGCACTTCGAGCCCCGACAATGACGCTGGTCACTGCGGGCGGCTCCATGGCAAACCGTATCGCAACCTGGGCCATATTTTCATACGGAGGCCTGACGGCATAGCTTTTTATTTCAGAAACCATTTGGAAAATCCTGTTTCGGGTTTCCAGGCCCCACCGGTTTCTATGATCCTCTGTATTTCCTTTACCAAAGACATGACCGGGTTGATACTTGCCACTTAAAAACCCACTCTCAAGCACGGTACGAGCGACAATTCCGATTCCTTTATTTTTGGCGTATTCGAATACTTTGGAATTGAGTTGACGCAAAATGCTGTAGAGCACTTCCAGAACATCCACACGACCGGAATCGATATACTGGAAGCAAAGATCCACCGTTTTGGGTGTGACATTGGGTCCTTTGACCGAAGCTCCGATGGCCTTGATTTTTCCCTCGTTTTTCAAGGCTTCGAATTGATCCAGGGTTTTATTCATCGTATCACGATCATCGGGGGGCATGTGCATGTAATACAAGTCCAGGTAATCGGTCTGGAGTAGTTTTAAAGAGGTTTCAAGATCCTTGCGTATTTGGGGCAGGGTTTCAACGGAACCTCCTCCGTGGGTTTTTGTTGCAAGAAATACCTTATCTCGCAACCCCCTGCTTAGCGCCTTACCGATATAGAGTTCACTATCGCCATATGCACGAGCGGTATCGATGTGATTGCCCCCGGCTTCCAGATACGCCTCGATGGCCTCTATCGCAGTTTTCTCGTTGCCGGTTTCTCCATATTTTGCGCCACCAATCGGCCAGGCCCCGAAACCCGACAGGGTCACTTTGGTACCCATCCTCTCAACTGTTCGTTTCTGTAATTTAACCATATCGGTTATTTTCCCTCCAGGTCGCTGTGAAATCATATCGTCGACGTGGGTTTGGGCCAATCACTGGGAATGATGTGCTCTATTGCCTATGCAGCCCCCTCTTTCAAATTATATGATTAGCTTACAATCATATTGTTAAATTTAAGTCAAGGGAGTGTTCCAGGGATGGCATGAAATATTTCGGCCCCGAGGTTTAACCGGTGTTCCGATTCCGGGGGCTTCCGATTTTCTGTTTTCGTAGGGGCAAGAACCTACCCTATCGATAATGCGGCGATCTGTTGTTCGCCCAGCTATGAAAACGTCACATCCACATTTTTTAGAAGTTTTTTGGTGGCAGACTGCAAGAATTTCATTTTATCTTCACCGGGAGGGCTGGCATCCTTGAGACCATAGTCCCTGCCGAGTTGACGGTATTTCGATTCACCGAACCGATGATAGCTTAACAGTTCGTATTTATTAAAAGATTTTATGGCTATTAAGTGCGCGGCAATGGCTTCTATATCCTTGGGGGTATCGTTGACTCCTGGAATGATGGGGGTTCGCACGATAAGTGTTTTTTGGGGGAAATGGTGGTCGATCTTCTTTAAGTTTTGTAAAATAAGGCTGTTTGAAACGCCTGTATATTTTCTGTGGCGTTCTGGGTCCGGAATTTTGACATCAAACAGGATCGTGTCGGCATGGCGGCAGATTTTCTCCAATTCCTCCCAGGGTCCAAACCCGGCCGTTTCAACAGCCGTATTGATACCGATTTCTTTGCACGATTTTAGCAGCTTCCGGGTAAAATCTGCCTGGAGTATGGGGTCGCCCCCGCTTATCGTCACGCCCCCGCCGGACCTTCGATAAAACGCCCCGTCGGCTTCGATGCTTATCAGCAAATCCCGTTGTGAAACGAACTTTCCAATAAAATTCAATGCTTTTGAGGGGCATACCATGGCACAGGCACCGCAATTTGTGCATAGGGTCCGATCGATTGTAATCTTCCCGTTGTCGGAATATTGAATCGCCTTTTCCGAACAAGCGTTGATGCATAATCCACATTCAGCAACGCCGATACACCTCACCTCGTTGTAGGCAATTTGAGGGGATGTTTCCTGGGATTCAGGGTTTGAACACCATTCACAGCGGAGGGGACAGCCTTTCAAAAATACCAGCATCCGAATGCCGGGTCCATCATGAAGCGAAAACCCCTGCGTATTGAAGATGAGCCCGTTTTCTCCATCAACTATCCGTTCTTCAGATTCAATTTCGCTCATATGCAGCCAATCCAGAAACATCTTGAAGTTCCTCCCCTTAGGATAATCCCTCTCCCCCAGGGGTGGGATGAAATGGGGGAGAGGCGACACCCAGGAAGGTGTGAAGGGAATGATACATTTGTTGAAGTGTAAACGGCATCCCGGGGTGACTTTTTTAAGATTCTTGTATGGGAGAGTGCATATGCCTCATCGGTGTTCAAAAGCGGCCAAAGGCCATGCTGAATTAGGGACAAAAATACTTCAGTATAATAAATACCTTGACTGCTGTCATTCACGATTTGTCCCTTTTAAAAAATCCAGTTGGTAGCACAAGAATAAAGTCTTTTTCGTTCAAACCGGCCACACCCGGGGCGCCGGCGGATTCCGGCTTCCGCCAGAATGACAGTGTAAAGACGATAATAAGACTATTAACGACTGTATATTTTTGAGATTTAAATAGTCTTTGGGTATTCCGTACTTAATAAATGAATCGGTTTATCATCTTCAATTATTTCAGAGAATCGAATTGCTCCTTCCTCAAATCGGTTATCGTTTTTAGCATCGCTGATCGTTGATATTTCACCTGATATTAAAAATTTATTACCTTCCTTAGCCCCCCATCGATGAAAAAGGCGGGGGCTAATTGTTATGCTTTCTCCTGGATTTAACTCAACGATTTGGCCCGGATCAAATGATTTTTGGATTCCATCACAGTAAACATTTATCGGTGAATGATAATCGATATTTGATTCTTCATCCGCATTATACATCTGTATCCATAAAATAGAATTATCGCGATTGATGATATCTTCAGTTTTTAACCGATGAAAATGATAAGGAATATACTGACCAGGTTTAAATACAATTACTTTTTCTCCATAAGGAGTACCCTCTTCGGAATTGGAATGGTTTCCATTACGAATTGTAAATAGAACCGCACCAATCTTATTAAAGGTTTTACTACCGAAATCTGTTACACTCCAGCCCAGATCATTAATGATAATACGTTTATGTTCTTGGTTTGTTTTTTTTTGCCAGTCTTCGACTGTCCAAAACGCAAATGGGGGTAGATGGAAGCGGCTTTCCTTTAGGGC
>ENA-OSEO01006753-OSEO01006753.1-sediment-metagenome-genome-assembly--contig:-NODE-6753-length-10124-cov-4.670947_pt1 | contig 10124 bp, 7 predicted proteins | sample MGYA00237883_ERZ534232 | MGnify/ENA metagenome assembly ERZ534232
TGAGTCTCAAAAGTTGCTTCACGTCTTTTATACCATTCTTGCCCTCGGGAGAAATCACTTCATTGAAGGGCGAATTTTTCACGCGGTCTAGTCTCCGTTCCGCAGAAGACACGGAGCGAACCGTACCGTCCAGTCCCAGTTCGCCGAAAACGGCAAAATTATCTGGAATTGCAGTATCTGTGAATGAAGATATGAGAGCAGTGGCAACCGCGAGGTCCACCCCGGTATCTTCTATCTGCAGACCACCGGCAACGTTGACATAAAGATCTAGACTGTCGAGCGGTATGTTAGCCCTCTTGGTGAGAACGGCCGCCACCAGAAGAACTCTCTCGAGCGGTACGCCGGTGGAAAGCCTCCGCGGGGTCCCGTAGATAGGCCTGGATACAAGAGCCTGGATCTCCACTAGAAAAGCCCTCGATCCCTCGGAGATCACTGCTATTGTATTCCCCGGCGAACTGATGAAGTCTTCGACAAAAACGCTGCTTATATCGGCGATCTCCTTGAGGCCGGAGGAGGTCATTTCGAATACGGCTATCTCGTCGGATGGACCGAAACGGTTTTTCACGGTCCTCAGGAAGCGATATCCCGTCTTGCTGGCTTCAAAATATAGAACCGTGTCAACCAGATGCTCTATCAACTTGGGTCCGGCGATCTGTCCGCCCTTAGTTACATGCGAGACGATAAAAACCGGCACTTCGGAGCTCTTGGCGTTCGACACCAGGGCATTTGCGCACTCTCTAACTTGCACTATCGAGCCGGGTAGGGAAGGGACATCCGATAGCTTGAGTGTTTGAAGAGAGTCGAAGACCATGAGAGCGTACCTGGAGATGTCTCCCGCTCTGATGAAGGAGATATCGTTTGCCGACATGATATGGATGTTTCCGGTGTTCGCCAGGCAGAGTCTGTCGGCTCTCATTTTCAACTGTCGGGGGGATTCTTCGCCTGAAACGTAGAGAATCTGACTGTCTCTGGCTATGTAGTTGGAGAGCTGAAGCATGAAGGTGGATTTTCCGATTCCCGGTTCTCCGCTTATCAAAACTGCGCTTCCAGGAACGATCCCGCCTCCGATGGACCTGTCGAACTCCTCTATCCCGCTCCTGAGGCGCGGCGATTCTACAGTACTTACGTCTGAAAGGGGTTTTATGTCCGGTTGGCGAGTCTCCTGAGAGGAGCTGTTATCAGTGGGATTGAAGGCTACCGCCGTGTTCCACTCTTCGCAGGACGGACACTTCCCGAACCAGGCCGGTGATTCGTAACCGCAGGCATCACAGACATAGCTTTGTTTTTTCTTCATAGACTTCTGGATCGAGCTCTCCTTTCTTCATGTATCTTTCGATTTATTATACACAGGGGGCACAATAAATGTGCCCCCTTTTTTAGTCAATATAACGGTCGTAACTGTAGATCAAGTTGTAGCGCTGACTTCCGCCTTTTCATCTTTTTTTCTGGTGAAGACCAGTAGCTTGTTCTTCAACTCGATGGTGATCATGTCGCCCTCGTGGAACCTTCCGCGAAGGAGCTCCTCTGAGAGCGGATCTTCAACATACTTCTGTATGGCCCTCTTTAGAGGTCTCGCACCGTATACCGGGTTGAATCCTTCCTCAACCAAGAAATCCTGGGCCTTGTCTGTCAGTACCAGTTCCAGGTGCTTATCTTTCAGACGTTTACGCATATCTCTCATAAGGATATCTATAATCACCTTTATCTGTTCCTTAGTCAGTTGATGGAATACAACGATTTCATCAAGCCTGTTGAGGAACTCCGGTCTGAAAGTCTTCTTGACCTCTTCCAGGACGGAGGTCTTCATAGCCTCGTACTCCCTGTCCTGACGGGTGGATTCCACGAAACCAATCGAAGTCTTGGTCTTGTTGATGAATTCACCTCCCAGATTGCTGGTCATTATTACTATGGTGTTCCTGAAATCGACCTGCCTTCCCTGTGAATCGGTGAGCCGTCCGTCGTCCATAATCTGGAGAAGGATATTGAATATGTCCGGGTGAGCCTTCTCGATTTCGTCGAACAGTATCACAGAGAAAGGTCTCTTCCTGATTCTTTCGGTGAGAGTTCCACCTTCGTCGTAACCGACATATCCCGGAGGAGCCCCGATAAGTCTCGATACCGAGAAGCGTTCCATGTACTCGGACATATCGAATCTGACCAGAGATTTGTCGTCCCCGAAGAGATACTCGGCCAGCGCCTTGGCCAGCTCGGTCTTCCCCACACCTGTAGGTCCAAGGAAGAGGAAAGTGCCTATCGGTCTTCTGGGGTCTTTGAGGCCGCTGCGGGCACGTCTTATGGATTTGGCGACGGCGGAGATAGCCTCGTCCTGAGAGACTATTCTCTCATGAAGGGCCGACTCTAGAGTTAGTAGCTTCTCAGTATCCGTCTCTTCGAGCTTCCTGAGAGGAATACCGGTCCAGTTGGAAACGATTTCCGCTATCTCGTCTTCATCGAGTGTCACGATTTCGCTATCGACCCTGCTGCGCCACTGGTTGTAGCTATCTCTGTACTTCTGCTGGAGTATTCTTTCCTTCTCCTTCAACTGGGCAGCCTTTTCGTACTCCTGATCAGCTGCGGCCGTCTCCCTCTTTATTTTCAACAGCTCCAGCTCGGTCTGCATCTTTTTGAGCTCTTCAGGTATGGTCAACTTCTGAAGTCTTGCCCTCGAACCGGCTTCATCTATTATATCTATCGCTTTGTCGGGAAGGAATCTATCGGAAACGTAGCGATGGGAAAGCATCACGGCCGCTTCCAGTGCTATCTCTGTGTATTTGACTTTGTGGTGTAATTCGTACTTGTGTCTTATTCCCTTCAGAATCTCGACGGACTGCTCCGGTGACGGTTCGGTAACGTATATCTTCTGGAAACGTCTCTCCAGGGCGGCGTCTTTCTCTATATACTTCCTGTATTCGTCGGGAGTCGTAGAGCCAATGCACCTTATCTCTCCGCTTGCCAGTGCGGGTTTCAAAATATTGGCGGCGTCCACGGCACCTTCGGCCGAACCGGCTCCGACGATCGTGTGCACTTCGTCGATGAAAAGTATGATGTTGCCGTTGGACTTGACTACATGAATCAATTTCTTCAGACGTTTCTCGAACTCTCCCCTGTATTTCGTTCCGGCTATCAAAGAGGCCACGTCGAGCGCGAAGATAACCTTGTTCTTGAGAGTCTCGGGTATCTCCTCATCGACTATCATCTGTGCCAGACCTTCGACAATCGCGGTTTTTCCAACTCCCGGTTCGCCAATCAACACGGGATTGTTCTTCTTTCTTCTGGATAGGACCTCCATTAACCTCTGGCGTTCTATCTCTCTGCCTATTATCGGATCGAGCTTTCCGGTCCGGGCCATCGAAGTCAGATCTGTTCCAAAACCTTCGAGCTGTTTGATAGCCGCGCTGGTGCTCGTGTTTTGCTGCGGAGAAAAAACGTTCTCCGGTTGTTCTGAGCCGCCGTCGTCCCAGTCTCCGGTGATGTTTTCGATAATCTCTCTCCTGAGTTGAGAGAGGTTCACACCCATCTGCTTCAAAATATGCGCTGCGATCCCTTCTCCTTCGCGTACGATACCAAGCAAAATATGTTCAACGTCGATCTTGTCCTGACCGAGCATTTTTGATTCATCGTTTGCAAGCTCTATGACTCGTCTCGCCCTGGGGGTCATCTGTGGGGCTCCGACTACAGACTGATGAACATTGGTGCCTACCATCGAAGTCACTTCTCTTGAGACTCTTTCATATGTTATGGAATAGTTCCTGAGAATCCTGGTTGTTTGCTCATTATCGACCTTGATGATTGCCAGAAGGAGGTGTTCGGTTCCAACATACGGGTGGCCGAGACCTCTGGCCTCGTCCTGTGCCGTTACGAAAACCTGCGCGGCGCCTTCAGAAAACTTGTCGAAATACATTCTATTTCACCTCCCGTTGAGCCTGAATCTCTGTAGAAAACGATCAATAATGTTTCTGATACATTCGTGAACCTCTATCATACTTCTGGTTCCATCCACAATTTCATAATTATCCAATTTCTCCCTGATAATTTTCATATAACCGTTCCTTACTTTTTCGAAAAACTCCAAACTCTCCACTTCTATTTTATCATTTTTCTTTTCTTTTCTCATCCGCAAGACAGCTTCAGTTGCAGGAACATCGATGTATATAATGATATCCGGGATAGTTGAACCGACTGCAAACCCGTTTATGGTTCTGACTATTTCTATTCCAATCGATCTACCTATTCCCTGGTACGCCAGCGAGGAATCCATGAACCTGTCTGCCAGCACCACAAGTCCTTTTTCAAGCGCAGGTCTGATGACTTCTCTCACTATCTGGGCTCTTGCTGCCATAAACAACAGCAACTCAGACTCCGGCTGCAGCCTGAAATCGCTGTGGAGTAGGATGTTCCTTATCTCCTCACCGGCTTTGGTGCCTCCCGGTTCCCTTACAATTATATGTTCTACTCTTAATTGACTCAAGTATTCCTGTAAAAGTTTGATTTGAGTCGTTTTTCCAGACCCGTCGATTCCTTCGAAACAAATGAACATTCCTGCATTCACCTCAAAATTATTGGCGGTTCTACCAGTATTTCGGACGTGGAGTTCTTTCTGCCAGCAATCAAAACTAGCTGAGCCTGTCCTCCACTCTTGCCGTGCGCAAATCTGATTCTGTGGATTGCGAGTCTCTCGTCCTCCATTCTCCTCATCCACTTCGTGAGGTCTCTGGGATGGACGAGAAAAAAGAAAGCTCCCCTGTTCTTCAAGAGAGCCCCGGTCGCTCTGACGAACTCGTTCATGAGCCCGGGAGATATTCTCCTGGCCGTGTTTCTTCTACTGTCGGGACTCTCGATTCCCGGGTGAAGGTAGTGTGGAGGGTTCGATACCACTATATCGAAATCGTGGTGCGTCTCACGTTTGGAAGTGAGAAAATCACTGACCGAACAGTTGAAAAAAGAGACCCTGTCTTCCACACCGTTTCTTCGGGCATTCTCCAAAGATACTTTGTGTAATTGCCCATCCACTTCGATTCCCGAAGCGGTTATGCCGTATCTTGAAGCCAGGTAGATGGAAATCGCCCCGCTTCCAGAACCCAGCTCGAGTGATCTGCGGGTTTTTCCGGGCGGTTTGCAGAACCATGATAGCAAAACCGTTCCGTGGTTTATTCTGTACAGCGGGTAGGAAATGTCAAAAATCAGTCCATTGAGGACTCCGGGATCGAAATCTCCAAAAACCTTCATCTCAGTACGTCGCAATTACCGACTTTTCGTCGGTTTCAAGTTCCAGTTCTCCGGCGAGTTCTTCATTAAGACTTACTCTCGAGAGAGTTCTTGCTGACAGTAAGAACTTTCCATCGCTGTAAATCTCTTCCAGGCTTAGCGAGGAGGCTTCAAGCACTTCAAGTTTCTCAGAGGATATCTCGAGTCCGGTCATAGATACTCTGGACAACTGATGCATCTTCAAATTCTGCGACGAAACAGCTCCGAGAAGGAAACTCACTCTCGAATTCCTGATTTCTACCGTATCGTTCTCTATCTTCGATCTGGAAACCGTAGAAGATAAAGAATTGCTCAAAACGAACTTTCCGGAGCCGGTTCTGGATGAATGTATGTAAAGATCTATCACACCGTCGAAGAGTATGTCTCCGGCTATCTCACAGTTGTACAACTGAACGGTTCTGGCGCCGCGTATCTCCAAACCGGCTCCCAGAGTGCAATCATCCATTGCGATCACCGAGGCGTTTTTTACGACTATTCGCGTTTTGTTGAAATCTACGTTCCTGGCGATCAAAATACCGTTGTTCGAGACCTCTAAAGTTCCATAAGAGCCCCCGGGGTTCAGGGCTATTCTATCCTTTCTACCCTCCAGATCAAGGACACCGCTCACCAGAAGAGTGTTGCCTCTTGCGATGGTCAGGGTGGAACCGGATTCGACCTTCATTATGGAGTTCTCCCTCACCACGACATTTCCGAAGAGGCGGTAGTCGTTCTCCCCGACCAGAAGGGCATCCATTCCCAGAAGCGATGAGATCACTTCCGTGCTGAATCTTTTGAAGAAACTCTCTTTTGCAAAGACGGGCATCGACGGAAGCGTGATCTCTGAAGGACTTTTCACGAGCAATCTGTAAAGATCGCCTTCAATAGAAAGAGAGTCTCTAGGAATGGTTGCGGTTCTTTCATCCTGGTCATGGTTTGAGATTGCTGTCCATTCACCACCGCTGAACTTCTGCAAAACAGTCGCTCCATTCTGTGCCGTCCATTTTGCGTTTCGTACCGCCCCCTCTTCAATATACAGTTCTGGAAGGTTCTCCGAGGTTCTCTTTATTATGCTGAAACTCTCCCGATACTCTGTACAATTGCCCGAAGAATCCGTCACCTTTACCACCATCGTGTCCTCGCCCTGGGGTAGTGGTATTTCGGGAATCAATCTTTGGCTGTCGTAAAGGAATCTTATACCGCTCCGTTCTGCGAAAGCGTCAACTGAAAGCCTGTCGCTTCTATCCCAGTCGTCTTCCAGTGTGAGCATCACGGGACCGCCGGAGTATGGAGACTCTATGAAGGTATTTATCTTAGGTGCTTCATCCTCGTTGAGCAGGAAATCTAGAATCCCGGGCTCGGAAGAATTTACACCGCGCATCGTGTAACCCTGTATGATGTAATCTCTTCCCTTTTCTATATCGATCTCGAAAAAGGGCGATGTGGAGATCTTTTCAATTCCGGAATCGACAACTATCCTGAAGGCCGTATAAGATATATCCCCTTGCGTTGCCAGACGAATCGACAATTTTCCTTCAGAAATCTTCCAGACGATGGAGGGAGTTTCAGGAATTCTCGTATCGACCAGAATATCGATTGAAACCGGACTGGTCAGAAATCTCTTGCCTTTTACCAGAGTCACGTATATCCTGTGAGAACCCAACGAATCGAGCTTGAAGCTGTACTTAGGATCTTCGGTTCTTATTCCGTCCATCGCGTCCTCGGGTATTCTGTCAACGGTGATCAGAATCTCCGGCTGATCCCTTCCGGGGTACCTTATATCGAGATCGAGATAACACTCGGTGAATTCACACCTCGCCTGCTTTATCGAAAGAGAATAACCGGTCCGGTCGCTGCAGGCAACCAGTGGAATCAAGAGAACGAGCATTGAGAAAATCCAGACAGATCTGAGTCTTATAATCCTCACCTTCCTATCAATAGAGAATAACACAGTTGAGGATTTTTGAGAATTTGTTCCCGGTGTGAAAAAGCGTTAGAATTCAAAAGTGCAGGGAGAGGTAGGCGAAGCCCGGGAAAACCGATCTGAATTATGTCGGGAGCTTCGCAGAAACAAATTTCCCGACGGGAGGTAGAAGACCTTGAGGTTGATAGCGGTTTTTGCGAGTACGGTTAACGGTATGATAGCTCTCTCCGAGAACGACAGGACCGGGTGGACGTCGAGGGAAGACAAAAGGTATTTCAAAGAACTCACTACCGGTGTAGGAACGATTATTATGGGTCGAAGGACCTATGAGAGCATAGGAAGAACGCTCCCGGGGAGGTTGAACGTAGTTCTCACCAGAAATCCGTCCGCTTACGAAGAATCGGAAAGCCTTATTTTTCGTTCTTCGTCGCCCGAAGTGCTGATCGAAGAGATCGAAAGCAGGGGGATCGACCAAGCATGCCTGATCGGTGGGGCCAGAACTTTCGCGGATTTTGCCGACAGGGGATTGGTGAACGAAATCCACATCACGCTGGAACCGACTATAAGCAACGGAGTTGCACACCTTGCGACTCACTTGAAAAAACCTATTTCACTTGCTCTGCGCGGGATAGTGTCTCTGGGTCCTTCGGTAGTGATGATCTACGATGTGAAATAGATGGAGCGGGCGACGGGACTCGAACCCGCGACCCTCAGCTTGGGAAGCTGATGCTCTACCAACTGAGCTACACCCGCATTCAAGGAGATTCTATCATCTGGAGTTACAGGTGTCAACACAAGGTGCATTCGAGCGGAGCTTCATTGCAGTTCTTCGAGTGATCTGTCGATCAAATCCGTGGCGAGGGAAGCATCTACTGTCGAGATGAGTCCTATGGCTGCGAATATGTAGTTCCTGTCTCTGTAGATTCTGATGTCCGGTCCCGGGAGCAGTTCCTTTGAGTGCAGTCCTGACAACGATCTCGCGTTTTCCATTATCTGTCGGGTGTATCTCGATCTACTCAGAAGCCCTCCGGTTCCGACTATGGATTTTATGGCCGTCAGATCCTTTCCCTGGGCAACATCTATCCTTCCGGTAGGACCATACATCTGTCGTATATATCCCGCATGACGTCTTACGGATGTCTCGAAGCAGTATCTGCCGAGGCGTGCTGAAAACCTCGAAGCTTCGTCGTTAGCCGGGTAAGGCGAGAGTGTTCCGACTATCTCGTCGAAGGATGTGAACTCACCTCTCAACTCCTTCTCACCGATATAATCTATAACATGGCGGGCATTGACATAGACACCGAGATCGCCCTCGACCGTTCGCTTCGAGCGTGGCTCAGGTGAGACGAGCTTTTTTGAGATCTCCGGGTCACCGTCGGTAACGGAATCGACATCGGTGGTGGCCCCGCCGATATCCACGACCAGAACGTCGTTGTATGTATTAGAAAACAGTTCCGCCGCGAGCATCACTGCGGCCGGTGTGGGTATAACCGGTTTGTTTGCTATCGAGTAGATCTTTTCCATCCCCGGTCCCTTTATGATGTTTCTGGAGAAGACCTCCCTTATGATTTTCCTGGTAGGCTCGACGTTAAGTTCGTCGATTCTGGGATACACGTTATCGACAAAGTGCATCTCTCTTCCAGTTGGAGAGATTATTTCACGTACCTCATCGGAGACGGCAGTGTTGCCGGCGTAAACAAGAGGTATCGACCCGTCAAGTTGATTTATCATACCGGCGTTGTGGATCACCGTCTCTTCTTCGCCGTAGTCGACGCCCCCGGCCAGCAGAACGAGTCGCGGCTGAATCCTTGAGATTTTCTCAAGATCCCGTTTAGAAAGCTTTCCCGCCGTCACCAGCTTTATCACTCCGCCGGCCCCCAGAGCCGCCTCTTTCGCTGCCCTAACGGTCATATCGTAAACGAGGCCGTGAACAGTCATTCTAAGACCGCCGGCCGCGCTGGAGGAGGCAATGAAAACCTCCCAGTCGAGCCTATCATCATTAAGTCGTTTTTTGAGTTCGATCAGAGCCCTTTCTATTCCTACCGTCACATCGTTCTCGGCGACGGTCGTGTACGATTCTCCCTGGGCCAGGAAAGACAGCTTTCCGGATGCGTCGCACGAAAAGGCCGAAAGCACTGTCGTAGTGCTGCCGATTTCGGCTGTGAGTATCTGGACCTTCATCTGCTCTCGAGAAGCTCCCTGACTATTTTGTTGGTCAGTTTCCCATCGGCCCTTCCCTTGAGTCTGACCATCACCTCGCGCATAACCTTTCCAAGATCGGAAGGTCCGTTGGCTTTCAGATCTTCGATAGTCTTCAGCGCGACTGCACGTATCTCGTCCTCGCCCATTTCTTCGGGAAGATAGTCCTTGAGTATCTCCATTTCCAGGGTTTCCTGGGCCAAGAGTTCGTCTCTTCCGGCTTTGATGTAGGCCTCTATGGATTCCTCTCTCCGTTTCACTTCTTTTCCGATCAGGTTGATAACCGTATCATCCGTCACTTCGGCCTTTCTGTTCTCTTCGGAAGAGGCCTGGAAGTTTTTTACGGCAGCTATGACAGATCTCAACGTGTTGGTCCTGAGCGTGTCCCGCAATTTCATTGCTTCTTTCATATCGCTCTGTATCTTTTCGTATAGACTCATAGAGCTCACTCCTGTAGTTCCTCCTCGCTCTGTAGCTCCTCTTCTTCAAAAGAGATCGGCCTTACGAGAGGGAAGGGAATTATGTCCCTTATTGTGGGCGAATCGGTTACCAGCATTAGGATCCTGTCCCAGCCGATACCCAGCCCGCCGGTGGGAGGCATTCCATATTCCAGCGCCCTCAGGAAATCGTCGTCCATCATCTGGGCTTCTTCGTCTCCCGCTTCTCTCAGCCCAGCCTGATGTAAAAACCTTCTGTGCTGCTCTATAGGATCGTTGAGTTCGCTGAAGGCGTTGGCCATTTCCATAGAACTTATTATCAA
>ENA-OSEO01006755-OSEO01006755.1-sediment-metagenome-genome-assembly--contig:-NODE-6755-length-10123-cov-3.381744_pt1 | contig 10123 bp, 11 predicted proteins | sample MGYA00237883_ERZ534232 | MGnify/ENA metagenome assembly ERZ534232
GGAAGCCCTGTCAAAAGCCTTTAGAACCTATCAGGAGCAGGTCGTAGCCAACGCCGGGGTGCTGGCCCGCCGGTTGACGGCATCCGGCATCGAACTGGTTTCAGCGGGGACGGACACCCACATGATGCTGGTGGATCTGACCGGCTTGGGGATGACCGGATCGGCTGCTGAAGAGGTCCTGGGGCGGGTGGGGATCACGGTCAACAAGAACGCCGTCCCTTTCGACCGGCAAAGCCCGAGGATCACCAGCGGCGTCCGGATCGGAACACCCGCTGTAACCACCCGGGGGATGAAAGAGGCGGAAATGGAAACCATCGCCGGCCTGATTGCCGATCTGCTCAACCACCCCCAGGACGATGGGCGATCGAGACGCGCCGGGGATACCGTGCGGTCCCTGTGCGATCGGTTTCCCCTGTATCCGACCCCCGGCACGGAGGCTTTGGACAGCGATGCATAAAGCGGACCGGCGACCTTCATGGGAAGCCTATTTCATGGATATCGCCCGGCGGGTGGCCACCCGTTCCACCTGTCTGAGGCGTGCGGTGGGTGCGGTGGTGGTCAAAAACAAGCGGATATTGACCACCGGCTACAACGGTGCGCCCAGCGGAATCCGGCACTGCCTGGAGACCGGGTGCCTCCGGGAGCAGATGAACGTGGCCTCCGGGCAGCGGCATGAACTGTGCCGGGGGATCCACGCAGAGCAGAATGCCATCATCCAGGCGGCGCTTCACGGGGTCTCCATCCAGGGGGCGACCCTTTTTTGCACCAACCTCCCCTGTTCGATCTGTGCGAAAATGATTATCAACGCCGGCATTGAAAAAATCATCTATGAATCCGGGTATGCCGATACCCTGTCGGAGGCGATGTTGAAGGAAGCGGGGGTACAGCTCCTAAAATTCAATCAGGAGGGGGAGGTATGAAGTGTCCGTTTTGCGGCGAGATCGACAACAAGGTGATCGACTCTCGGTTGAGCAAGGATGCCAGCGTGATCCGGCGGCGGCGGGAATGTCTGGTGTGCAGCCGACGGTTCACCACCTACGAGCACATTGAAGAGATTCCGATCATGATCGTCAAGAAGGACGGACGCCGGGAGGAGTTCAACCGGGACAAGCTGCGATCCGGCCTGCAAAGGGCCTGCGAAAAACGGAACATCAGCATGGTGGCCATCGAGGAATTTATCGATGATCTGGAGCGGGATCTGCGCGAGATCGGAGAAAAGGAGATAGCCTCCCACATCATCGGCGAGAAGGTGATGGAAAAGCTCCATGAGCTGGACGATGTGGCCTATGTTCGGTTTGCCTCCGTTTACAGGGAGTTTAAAGACGTCAACGACTTTGTCGCCGAATTGAAAGGCCTCTTGAGCCAGCGGTGAGAGGGCATAGAGCATAGGGCATAGCGCATAGGGCATGGCGCAGAGCGCAAAGGGCAGAGGGCAGAAGGCTGGCGCAGAGGGTATGGAAGCGTTTTACCGCGATGCGCCGTGCACAAGGCAGAGCGGGCCGAACCCGATGGACGACCTTTATTTTATGAAAATGGCGATGGCCCTGGCCAAAAAAGGCCGGGGGTTCACCTCTCCAAACCCGATGGTGGGTGCCGTTGTGGTCAAAGACGGTCTTGTGGTGGGGAAGGGGTATCACCGGGCCGCGGGAAAGGCCCATGCCGAGGTCAACGCCATCGACGACGCCGGAGAGTCCGCAAAAGGCGCCACCCTGTATGTCACCCTGGAACCCTGCAACCATCACGGCCGAACCCCCCCCTGCACGGAAAAGATCCTTGGGGCGGGTATCGGGCGGGTCGTGGTGGCCATGGCCGATCCGAATCCGGATGTCCGGGGCGGCGGGATGGCGTATCTCACCCAAAGCGGGGTTGCGGTCACCTGCGGGGTATGCGAATCCGAAGCGGAACGCCTCAACGAAAGTTTCATCAAATACGTTCTGACGAAACGGCCGTTTGTTACGGTAAAATGCGCGGCCACGCTGGATGGGCAGATCGCCACCCGCACCGGGGATGCCCGATGGGTCAGCGGACCGGAATCGCGCCGGCACGTTCACCGGCTTCGCCACGGGGTTGACGCCCTGCTGGTGGGCATCGGCACCGTTCTTGCCGACGATCCGAGGCTGACCACCCGGCTGGAAACCCTGTCCGGGCGGGATCCGGTGCGGATCATTCTGGACACCCATCTGAGGATTCCGCAAGATGCGAAAGTGTTGCGGGAACCATCGGATTCTGATACGATCATTTTTTCGGGTCCCAACATTCCCGCAGACCGAAAGGCCGCCATCGAAAAGACCGGTGCGAAAATACTGGATTCCCCCCTTAAGGACGGCAGGATCGATCTGATTTCACTGATGGCGTGTTTGGGCGGGTTGAAGATCACCAGCCTGCTGGTCGAAGGGGGGGGACGGGTGATCGCCTCCGCGTTGGCCTCGGGGGTTGTGGACAAGATCCTCATTTTTTATGCGCCCAAACTGATGGGGGGCAACGACGGCGTCGGGATCTGTTCGGGCAAGGGGGCGGCGCGGATGGGCGACTGCATCGCGGTGGATCAGCCGGCCGTAAGACGCTTCGGTGACGATGTACTGATCGAGGGCTACATCCGCCCGAAGGACCGGCCGGGTATGCAAATGCAGGGATCGGATGAATAAACTCTAGAACGGGGGCGGATTCGACAAGGCGGATGTTTACCGGCATCATCGAAGGCATCGGCACCATCGGGGCGATCCGGCAAGCCGGCCGGGGCAGGCGGTTGGTGATCGATTCGGATTTTGCGCTGGATGACACGAAACCCGGAGACAGCATCAGCGTCAGCGGTGCCTGCCTGACCGCGGTGGACCTTTCCGGCAAACGGTTCGAGGCGGATGTCTCCCCGGAGACCCTGTCCCTGACCACACTGGGGCGGGCCAGGGTCGGGGAGCGTGTCAATCTGGAGCGGGCCTTGCGGTTTTCGGATCGGCTCGGCGGGCATCTGGTTTCCGGGCACATCGACGGAATCGGAACGCTGACCGAAAAGGGATTAGCGGACAATGCCCTGGTGATCGCCGTGGCGGTGGGGGAATCGATTTCGCGGTATCTGATTCAAAAGGGCTCGGTGGCGGTGGACGGGGTGAGCCTTACGGTCAACGCCTGCTGGGAAAAGGGATTTCGGGTCAGCGTCATTCCGCATACGGCAAAGATGACCACCCTGGGATCGAAAAAAGCAGGGGATCCGGTCAACATCGAAACCGATCTGATCGGAAAATACGTGGAGCGGTTTTTCAGATCCGGTCTGCGCGGAGCGGCCCCCCCCAGCCACGCCATTGACAAGGAATTTCTTGCGAAAACGGGGTTTTTGGGCTGATCCATAAAAAAAACCGCCCCGCGGCTGCCATCGTTGAACCGATGCCTTATATTGTCGGGGTGTCGGAAAGATAAACCAAAACAGAACGGGAGAGCGAAGCATTACCATGGCACGATTAACCATCGAAGAGGCCATCATGGAGATCCGGGCCGGTCGGATGGTGATTCTGGTGGATGACGAGGACCGGGAAAACGAAGGCGACCTGATGATCGCCGCCGAGGCGGTCACCCCAGAGGGCATCAATTTCATGGCCAAGCACGCCCGGGGGCTCATCTGCCTGTCTTTGACCGGAGACCGGATCGATCAGCTCGAGCTGCCCATGATGGTCGACAACAACACCTCGCGATTCGGCACCGGGTTTACGGTATCCATCGAGGCGAGGTGCGGGGTGACCACCGGCATTTCGGCTTTTGATCGGGCCACCACCATTCTGACCGCGATCCGGGATGACGCCACGCCGGGCGATCTGGTGCGTCCCGGGCATATTTTCCCGCTGCGGGCCAGAGCCGGCGGGGTCATGGTCCGGGCCGGCCAGACCGAAGGATCCGTCGATTTGGCGAGGCTTGCCGGAAAAAAACCGGCAGCGGTGATCTGTGAAATCATGGATGAAGACGGCTCCATGGCGCGGATGCCGGCGCTGGAAGCCTTCAGCGAAAAACACGGGGTCGGCATCTGCACCATCGCCGACCTGATCGAATACCGGATGCGCACCGAAACCTTTGTCCGCCGGGCCGCCGAGACCGTCATCCCCACCGCGCTTGCCGGAGAGTTTAGGGCCATCGTCTATGAAAACGACGTGGACGACCTGCTCCATATCGCCATGGTCAAAGGAGAGATCCTCCCGGAATCGCCGGTGCTGGTCAGGGTTCACTCCGAATGCCTCACCGGGGACATCTTCGGTTCTTTGCGCTGTGACTGCGGGGAACAGCTCCACCAGGCCATGCACATGATGGAGACCGAGGGACAGGGGGTCTTGCTCTATATCCGCCAGGAAGGCCGGGGCATCGGTCTGGTCAACAAGTTGAAGGCCTATGCCCTCCAGGACCAGGGCATGGACACCGTGGACGCCAACCAGGCTCTCGGCTTCAAGGCGGATCTGCGAAATTACGGAATCGGCGCACAGATTCTGGTCGATTTGGGTGTCCGCAAGATGCGTTTGATCACCAACAACCCGAAGAAAATGGTGGGGCTTCAGGGCTACGGCCTGAGCATCGTGGAACAGGTGCCCCTTCAAATCACACCGAACGAACACAACCGGTGTTATCTGGAATGCAAACAGTTTCGTATGGGCCACTTGCTCAACATCGATGCAAGGGCGTAACGGGAGGTACCGATGCCGAAAGTCGTGGAAGGAAAGCTTACTGCCGAAGGAAAACGGTTTGCCCTGATTGTCAGCCGATTCAACGATTTCATTACCGAAAAGCTTCTGGGGGGGGCGGTGGACGCCTTGACCCGTTGCGGGGCAAAGGACGAGGATCTTGAAATATTCAAGGTGCCCGGCGCCTTTGAGATACCGCTGATGGCGAAAAAAGCCGCCGCAAAAGGGACCTATCACGCGATTGTCTGTCTGGGCGCGGTCATTCGCGGGGCCACCCCCCATTTCGATTATGTGAGCGCCGAGGTCTCCAAAGGGGTCGCCGCGGTGGGCCTCGAGGCGGGGGTGCCCGTCATCTTCGGGGTGCTCACCACCGATACCATCGAACAGGCCATCGAGCGTGCCGGGACCAAGGCCGGCAACAAGGGCTGGAGTGCTGCCATATCCGCTGTCGAGATGGCCAACCTGATGGAATCCCTTGATCGCGGGTAATCATGGGAAATCGCCGGAGAGCAAGAGAGCTTGCGATGCAGGCGCTCTTTTACATGGATATGCAGCAGGACGACCCGGTTGACATGCTGGACCGGTACTGTATCTGTTTTCCCGTCTCCAAGCAGGCATATCCGTTTTTTGCCGAGCTGGTCCAGGGGGTTTATGACAAGCGGGCCGAGATCGATCCCATCATCGAGCGTCATTCCGACAATTGGAAGATCGGCCGGATGCCCTGCGTGGATCGCAACGTCATGCGGATTGCGGTATATGAAATGATCTATCGCGATGACATCCCCCCCAAGGTATCCATCAACGAAGCCATCGACATCGGGAAAAAATACGGGGCCGAAGATTCCGGAGCCTTCATCAACGGCATATTGGACGCCATCCGAATCGCCGTCGAGCAGGGACGGCTGGTCGGATTCGAATCCGCTGAAAAGAGCGAAAATCACCTTCATCTTAAAGGAGTGGAGCATGGACGCGAGAAAAGTGATTCTTTCGGAAGATGAACTTCCCCGGCAATGGTACAACATTCTTGCGGATATCAAGCTGAATCCGCCGCTGGGGCCGGACGGCAAGCCGGTCAGCCCCGATGCGCTCGCCCCGGTTTTCCCCATGAATCTGATCGAACAGGAAGTCAGCACCCAGCGGTGGATCGATATCCCTGAAGAAGTTCTCGGGGTGCTGCGGATTTGGCGGCCTTCTCCGCTGGTCAGGGCGGTGAATCTGGAGCGGAAGCTTCAAACCCCCGCCAGGATCTATTACAAAAATGAAAGCGTCAGTCCTCCCGGCAGCCACAAGCCGAATACGGCCGTAGCCCAGGCGTATTACAACAAAGCCTTCGGCATTCAACGGATGACCACCGAAACCGGCGCCGGGCAGTGGGGCAGCGCGCTGTCGTTTGCCTGTTCTCAATTCGGTATCGAGTGCAAGGTATTCATGGTGAGGATCAGTTTCGACCAAAAACCGTATCGCAAGTCCATGATGCAGGCATGGGGCGGTACCTGTATCCCCAGTCCCAGCACCGAGACCCAGGCGGGCCGGGCTGCATTGGCGAAGGATCCAAACACCCCGGGAAGCCTGGGGATCGCCATCAGTGAGGCCATCGAGGCGGCGGTCAGCGACAAAACCGGAAAAACACGATACTCGCTGGGCAGCGTGCTGAATCATGTGATGCTTCACCAGACCATCATCGGTCTTGAAGCCCAAAAGCAGATGAAAATGATCGGAGAGTATCCGGACATCGTTATCGGTTGCGCCGGGGGAGGGAGCAATTTCGCCGGGCTCGCCTTTCCATTCGTGTATGATGCCTTCAACGGGAAAAAAATCGATATCTATCCGGTGGAACCGGCAGCCTGCCCGACCATGACCAAGGCGCCCTTTGTATACGACCACGGGGATACCGCGCGGTACACGCCGCTGTTGCCCATGCACAGCCTGGGGCATGCCTTCATCCCCCCGCCGATTCATGCCGGGGGACTCCGCTACCACGGCATGTCGCCCACGGTCAGCCAGTTGATCACCGAGGGGATTATCCACCCCAGGGCCGTTACCCAGACCCAGGCGTACAAGGCCGGGGTGGCTTTTGCGCGAACCGAGGGCATCCTGCCGGCGCCGGAAACCAACCATGCGCTGGCCGTCGCCATCGCGGAGGCGGAAAAGGCGACCCAAGAGGGCAAGCAGAAGGTGATACTGCTCAATCTGAGCGGACACGGCCTGCTGGATCTTGCCGCTTATGATAAGTATTTTGCCCATGGGCTGGAAGACCTCGAGTTGAGCGATGAGCAGATTCAAGCCTCTGAAAAGGTGTTTGAAAACTTTCCCAAGCCCCAGCGCTTGAAAAGCCGTTGAGATGGACGACGGAATGGATCGATTGAGCCGGCGGTGCCCCAGGTTGGGGGGTCCGGTCACATTCGGATACTGCCGGCGGTGCGGTGAGGAGCACCTGCCCTGCTGGAAGGTGTTCGACTGCTGGTGGGAAAGCTTCGATGTCGTGGATTTTTTGAAATCCCGCCTTTCTCCGGATCAGTTCCACCGCCTATCCCAAACCCGGCCCAAGCCCAAAATCGGCAGTCTGCTTGAGCTGGTCGAACAGGCAAAAAAAACCGCAGGCTGAGGAGAGCCGATGATTATCACCATGCTGACGGTCGGTCCGATTATGGCCAATTGTTTTATCGTGGGCTGCGAAGAGACCCATGAGGCCGCGGTGATCGATCCCGGGGATGAACCCGATCGGATCCTGCAGGCGGCAGCGGAGTCCGGCCTGCAGATCGGATGCATCATCAACACCCATGGCCACTTTGACCATACCGGGGGAAACCACCGGCTCAAGACCGCCACCGGGGCTCCGCTGTGCATCCACCCCCTGGACGCGCCGATGCTGGACCGACTGGCGGCCAGTGCGGCGGCATGGGGACTTTCGGCCGAAGACTCCCCGCCCCCGGACCGCACGGTCGACGCGGGGGATACGATCGGGGTGGGCAGCCTGCGCCTCGAGGTGATCCACACCCCGGGGCATACCCCCGGAGGAATTTCGCTTTGCACCGATACGGTCGTCTTTGTCGGGGACACGCTCTTTGCCGGATCCATCGGTCGAACCGATTTTCCGGGCGGGGACTACGAGACGCTGATTTCCAGCATCCGCAGCAGGCTGTTTGTTCTCGACGACCAGGTCCGGGTCTTGTGCGGGCACGGCCCGGAAACACGGATCGGTCGCGAAAAACAGCGGCGGTTCAATCCCTTTGTCGGGTTCTAAAAGGCCCCCAGCTGGCACGGTTTGATTTTTATCCCCAGATGCTCGCAGACCCCGCTGACGGTCATCTTCGAAACCGCCAACCGGTCTGCGATGTCCCATGCCGATGCGCACGGCAGCCGGTGGTCGACCAGGGACGATGCAATGGCATCTTCCAGGTCCGGGTGGGGGGGGGCCTTGGGTTTGATGATTTTCTTGCTGGGTGCATATCCGAAGAGCCCCAGCTGGCATTTGACCAGCTCAAAACCCATCAGATCCGCGGTTTTGCCCACCGCTCCGGGGGGGACCCCCAGCTCCGATGCGATTTTAAATGCCACCGCACAGGCGAGCTTCCCGTCCGGGGCGTGGTTTTCAACGGCTTTTTTGATGATTTGATCCGGCTGCTCTCCGGTGCGGTGTTTATCCGTAAAGCCTTTGTTAAGGGACATGGCGCGTATCCTTTCCTTCAAGATTCGGTGCCTGCTGTATGTCTATACTCAACTTCACGCCGGAATTCAACGGGGGGGAACCATTCCATTTCCCTTGAACAAACAGCCGCGGTTTGTTAACATGACCCCGTTTGATCGGCAACGTTGACCTCATGGGCGGAGCATGGCCCGGGAAACCTCATGGTCACAAAGCGCAGAAAAAAGACGCGGGCGATCCGGGTGGGAACCGTTCGGGTCGGGGGGGGCGCCCCGGTGGTGGTGCAGTCCATGACCAACACCCCGACCCCCGACGTGGAGGCGACCGTCCGGCAGATACAGGCGCTTGAGCGCGCCGGATGCGAAATCATCCGGGTGGCCGTACCGGACATGGCCGCGGCCGGCGCCATCGAAAAGATAAAGCCCCGGATCACGATCCCGCTCATCGCCGACGTCCATTTTGACCACCGTCTCGCCGTCGCCGCCGCAAAAGCAGGGGCCGACGGGCTTCGAATCAACCCCGGCAACATCGGCTCCCCCAAAAAGATCAATGCCGTCATCGATATCGCCAAAGAAAAGGCGATTTCGATCCGGCTGGGGGTAAATTCGGGGTCCCTCGAAAAGGATCTTTTAAAAAAGCATCGGGGGGCCACCGCCGAAGCCATGGTGGAGAGCGCCCTGCGCCACATCGATCTGTTCCGGTCCCGCGATTTTCATGCGCTGAAGGTATCCATCAAGGCGTCGGATGTTGCGCGGACCCTAGCGGCATACCGGCAGCTTTCCAGAAAGACCGATCTTCCCCTGCACGTCGGGGTGACCGAGGCCGGGGGCCTTTATGCCGGGATTGTGAAGTCCGCCATCGGCATCGGGATGCTGCTCGCAGAGGGCATCGGAGATACCCTCCGGGTGTCCCTGACCCGGGATCCGGTCGAAGAGGTCCGGGTGGCCTGGGCGATCCTGTCCGCGCTCGGCTTGCGCCGGCGCGGCCCCGAGCTCATCTCGTGTCCCACGTGTGGACGTACCGAGATCGACGTCGTCTCACTGGCCGAGGAGGTGGAACGGCGTCTGCACACCGATCGGCGCTTCGCCGAGTCGCCGATCACCGTCGCCGTCATGGGCTGTCGGGTCAACGGCCCCGAGGAAGCGCGGCACGCGGACTTCGGCATCGCCGGCGGGAGTGGGGAGGGCGTGGTGTTCGTGCGCGGAGAGCGGGTGGCGAAGGTGCCTGAAGGTCGGTTGGTGGACGAGTTGTTCGCCCGGATGGGGGCTTCGGTTGGCCGGACGTCGAAGGCGTAACGAAGATCTCTCCCGGAGCGGCCGGTGTTGTCCCGCAAGGTGACGGAATCCACGATCGGTGTCTTCATTCTCGCTAGAGAGGGAACATCCTGAGCAGTGCCGATCTTGCTGTCGGTCATGATAGGTGTTGACATGAGGATGGACGGCCGTCTTGTGATCATCAGAGAAGCTGGGAAGACTCGCAAGGAGACCCGCAAGCGGAAGCGGGTCTCACGCACGTGGTGGCTGGTGAGTGCTCTGGTCCCCTTTGCGATGGCGTTCCTGCTCGGTGGCACGGTACTGACCGGCTACGCGGCGGCTGTCGGTCGCACAGTGCTCATCGTGGCACCGCACCCGGACGACGACATCCTGTATGGCGCCGGGGTAGCCGCCTCTGCCGTAGCCGCGGGCGACGCTGTCAAGGTGGTATATGTGACGAACGGGGACGCCGCGGGCCAGAGTCTCGGGGAGACTCGCCAGGATGAGGCGGTGGCCGCGCAGACGAACAACATCGGCACGACGGAAGACGACCTGATCTTCCTCGGCTA
>ENA-OSEO01006757-OSEO01006757.1-sediment-metagenome-genome-assembly--contig:-NODE-6757-length-10123-cov-2.525682_pt1 | contig 10123 bp, 7 predicted proteins | sample MGYA00237883_ERZ534232 | MGnify/ENA metagenome assembly ERZ534232
GATGACTGTCCCCCCGGCATTCTCGATCTCGGCGACCTCTTCGTCCTTCATCCCGCGCGAGGCGTTCGCGAAGTCGACGGTGCCGTTGATCAGCGCCGCGATTCCGGTGCCCGAGCCGCCGCCCTTGACCGAGACCATGACGCCGGGGTTCTCGCTCATGAACGCCTCGGCCCACGCCTGAGACATGTTCACAAGGGTGTCCGACCCCTCGACGTTGATGGAGCCAGTAAGCTCCCCTTCCCCGTTCTCGGCGGGTTCATCCGTCTCGGTGTCGCTGTCCTCTTCCGTGGTGCCGTTGCACCCGGCGAGGCCGATGGTACCGAGCGAGAGAACGACGACGAGTGCGAGCACAAGCCACTTGTTCGCCTTCACAATGCTCTCCTGTCAGACGGTCCTACATGCCCCGCCGGCCCCTCTCGGCCGACGGCTGAAGGCAATGCTAGGTCCTGGGAGGCGCCGAGTGGTTGCATCGCTGTAAAAGACGGTGCCCTGCTGTAAACTCCTTGTTAAACAGGATTGAAATCCTCGGCGAGCGTGCAATCATGGACGCGCCGGACGCCGACAAGAAGGACTTGGGACATGGCATCCATACTCGTCGTTGAAGACGACCCCATCATCAGGCAGACCGTGGGGTACGCGTTGCGACGCGCAGGATTCGAGACCGACGTATCAGCCGACGGGGCTGACGCGCTCCGCAAAGCACGCACGTCACCTCCCGACCTCATCCTGCTCGACCTCATGCTGCCGGGGATGGACGGATACACATTCGCCGAGGAGCTGCGCTCCACCGACAAGGACACCGCGATCATCATGGTCACCGCACTCGACCAGGAGCGGGACAAGGTGCGTGGCCTGGACGCCGGCGCTGACGACTACATCACTAAGCCGTTCTCGATGGAGGAGCTGCTCGCACGCGTCCGGGCCAACCTGCGGCGCGTTCGAGAGCGCGAAGTACTAGCGATGGACGAGACCATCGACGTGGCCGACCTCCATGTGGAGCCACGTGAGCTTCGAGTGGCGGTCAAGGGTGAGCCGGTCAGACTTCGCCTCAAGGAGTTCCAACTGCTCGTGGCACTGGCGTCGAACCCAGGGTCGCTGCAAACACGCCAGCGGCTGGCTCAAGAGGTCTGGGGCTACGCGTTCCTGCCCTCTTCCCGCACGATCGACGTGCACATCCGCCGGCTGCGTCAAGCGATCGAGGACCCCTCGGACTACATCTACATCCACACGGTCCACGGCATGGGGTACCGTTTCGAGCCGGTGGCCAAGGAGGGCGCGGAGTCGTGACCGGCGCCGCCCGCAGGTGGGGCGCCTCCTACCGGGCGCGCCTGACGTTCGGCTACCTGGCGATCGTCGCCGTGTTCGCCGTGGCGTGGGCGTGGAGTCTGTTCGGCCCGCTGGAAGACACCGTGATCGACCAGCAGGAGGACCACCTGCTCGCCGTTGCTCAAGCCGGCGCGCTTGTCCTGGGCGAGACCGCATCGACCCCCGCGGACTTCGCGCAGCGACTCGTGGCTCGCACCAACCTCCGGGTGACCGTGATCGCCTCTAACGGCGTGGTGCTTGCCGACAACGAAGAGGACCCGAGCGCCATGGAGAATCACGCCGACCGACCGGAGGTGCGATCCGCGTTGGCCGGTGAGCCCGGCATGGACCGTCGGGTGAGCGCGACACAGGACACGGAGCGCATCTACGTGGCCGTCCCTGCCAGCTACGAGGGGCGGCGGGTCGCGCTGCGCGTGTCCTCGTCTCTGCAGGAGGTGAACGACGTGGCCGCGCAAGCGCGGCGGACCGGGCTGATCCTGCTGGCCGTCGCGCTGGTGTTTGCCGCGATCGTTGTCACGCGACTGACGGCCGTTGCCACCGAACCTGTCATGCGTCTTTCGCGCTCCGCCCAGGCGATGGCGGCGGGCAACCTGCGCGCCGACGTGTCGCAAGAGGGTGGCGAACTCGAAGTGCTGTCGGCCGCACTGTCCGAGTTGCGCGGGCAGATGAACGCCCGACTGAGCGACCTTGAGGCGGAGAAGCGCAACTTGCGTGCGGTCCTCGACGGGCTGACAGAAGCGGTGCTGCTCCTGCACGACGACCGCATCCAGTTCGCAAACACGGCCGCCGACCGCCTGTTCCGACGGCCGGCGAGCGGCTGGCGCGATCGGCCCTACGACGAGGCCGGACTTCCCGCGTCAGTGCAGGGCGCGATATCCGCCCACATGCCGCATGGACACGTAGCTGCCGAGGAGTGCGGGCCCGACCCGAACGGACGCTACCTGCGCGTTACCGTCCTGCCGCTGAGCCCTGCCGACGAGCACTCACGAACGCTCGTCTCGATCGCTGATATCACGGAGCGCACGCGAGTCGACCGCGTCCGGCGCGACTTCGTCGCCAACGCAAGCCACGAGCTCAAAACGCCTGTCGCCGGAATCCATCTGCTCGCCGAGTCGGCGGCCGACGCCGCGTCGGCAGGCGACGTGGACCAAGCGATGGTGTTCGCCCGACAGATCGCCAACGAATCCGAGCGCCTGGGCAGGCTCGTGCGCGACCTGCTCGACCTGTCGCGCCTCGAGTCGGCGGCTCAGCCCGGCTCTGTGACCGACGCGCGCGAAGCGATCGAGAACGCTTTGCTCGGACACGGACCCGAGGCGCAATCGCGCGGACTCTCGCTCGTCTTCGACGATTCGCCCGCGAAGGGGACCGACGCGTACGTGTCGGCCGATCCCACCGACGTCGCCGTGGCGCTCGACAACCTGCTCGACAACGCGATCAAGTACACAGAGCACGGCGGGGTCACCATCTCGCTCGAGGTCACGGACGACGCGGTCTCGGTCTCGGTCACGGACACCGGCATCGGCATACCCGCGCATGACCTGCCGCGCATCTTCGAGCGCTTCTACCGCGTGGACCGCGCGCGGTCGCGCGAGAGCGGCGGCACGGGACTCGGCCTGGCGCTCGTGCGCCACGTCGCCGAGCGGGCGAACGGCACGCTCGAGGTCTCCTCGGAAGAGGGTGTGGGCAGCACCTTCCGCATGAATCTGCCCCGCGCCCGCTAGGCTCAGGTCACCTGGTCGCGCGTGAACCACCAGTACGAGCCGATCGTCACCGCCATCCACGCGGCACCGAGAAGCCACGACGCCACGATGTCGCCGAACCAATGAACGCCCAGGTACACGCGTGACATCGCGACACCGACGGCCAGGACGACGCACACCGCCGAGACCGACACCCGTACTGACAGTCTCGTCGACTCCCCCAACACCAGGAACACGAGCGTGCCGAAGAACAAGAAGCTCGCAAGCGCGTGGCCGGAGGGGAAGCTGTAGCTGTCCGGCAGCGGGATCCGGGCTATGTCCAGCCCGGGACGCAGCCGCCCGAAGACGTCTTTGAACAGGCTTCCGAGCGCGGTCCCCAACCCTATCGTGGCTACGAACAGGACCGCCTCGGCCTTGCGGCGTGTGGCCAACAGCCATACCGTCAGCACAGTGCTCAGGCCGAACATGACCGCCATGTCACCCAGCCCGGTGAGGCCGCGCGCAAGGACGTCCAGGCCGGGGGACTCAAACGACCGCACGGCATCTGAGATTGCGCGGTCGACAGAGACGAAAGCCGGCACGGTGAGCCCGGCGACCACAAGCGCAACGAACCCGACGAACGCCACGCCGAAGACCATGACCAGAAGCCCGGGAGTCGTGTCACGCCGCCACAGCTCGGCCTTGGGTTCCACCGGCATCGGACTCACGCCCCCGCAGCTTCCATCAACCGGGCGGCCACTTGCTTCTTGCGCGAGAGCACACCCGGCAGCCAGGCCGAGCCGTCGGCGAACTCCACGCCCAGACCGCGTTCGGCGAGCCGCACGCGACCGACCGCAAGGACTTCGCTGCCTTCCCGCACAACATCGGTGACCATGAGCAGGACCACATCGTAACCGCGCGCCTGAAGCAAAGACTCCATCGCAGCGCGGAGCTCGGCCGCGTGGCCCATTACCTCGGCGGCATCAACCGTCTCGACCTGGCCGATCGCGATCGCCGCGTCACTTACGCGGTAGTCCTTCAAGTCCGACATCACCGCACGTTCGGCCGAGAAGGCCTCTCCGGAGGCCCGGGCGCGAAACATCTCCATCCCGAACTCGAGGGCGTCGACACCCAGAATCCCTGAGAGCCGCGCAGCCACCTCCCGGTCGGCGTCCGTTGTCGTCGGCGACTTGAGCAGTACGGTGTCCGAGAGCACCGCCGTCAGCAGCAGACCAGCCATCGGTTCTGGCACCGCTACGTCAAGCTCGTCATACCGCTGGGCGACGATGGTGGCTGTCGCGCCGACAGGCAGGTTGAGAAAGAGGATCGGCCCCGCAGTCTGCACGTCGCCCACGCGGTGGTGGTCGACGATCTCGAGCACGGAGGCGCTCTCCACGCCTGGTGCGGATTGCGCCATCTCGTTGTGGTCGACCAGGATGACCTGACGCCGCTGCCCTCGGGCGAGATTGGTGCGCGTGACGATACCCACGGGAGCCCCGGCGGCATCCACAACGACCGCCTCCCTGTGCGGTGAGGCAAGCAGGTCTTCGGCCGCCTCGCTAAGCAGGGTGTCCGGCTCCACGAACGGGACCGCGGTGTCCATCAGGTCCCCCACGCGGTGAGACAGGTTCGCCAACCTGGCGGCAGCGTAGGTATCGTGGCGGGTCAGGACGACGGCTGCGCCCCGCTCACGCGCGAGGGCGAGCACGTCGTCGCCGGGCCTCTTGCCGCCCGTGACGACCAGACACGCCACACCCGCCTCGAGTGCCATCGGCTGCGACCGCATGCGATCGCCGACGATCATCGTGTCGCCGGGCTCGATGAACCCGCGCATCGTCGTGGGCTCCATGGCACCGATGAGCAGGCCGCCGGACAGCGCGGTGTCGGGACTGCCCGTCAGCACCTCCCCGTCCAGGACCTCGGCCAGCTCGGACACGAGAACGGGAAGCTCGCGGAAGCCCGTGAGATCGGTCTGCGCGATGTATCGCTCCGCCAAGATCGACTCGTTCACAAGTCCCCGCACGGTCCCGCCGTCCACGACCGGCAGGGCGCGCACTGCGCGCTGCTGCATGAGCCGACCTGCCGCAAGCATCGGCGCCGACGCGGCGATCGTCACGGGGTCTTCGGTCATCACGTCGCGAACGCGGGTGTGCACGTGCGGGATCTGCTCAGGCGGCTCGACGCCGAAGCGCGCCAGGGCCCATGTGGCCTCCGGGGGCACGGGGCCCAGGCGAGCGGGCAGGTACACGTGCTCCGCGTCGGTGAGGTTCTTGAGGTGGGCGTAGGCGATCGCCGAGCACACCGAGTCGGTGTCGGGGTTCCTGTGTCCGAATACGAGAATCGGTCCCATGCGCCCTAGTCTCGCACTTTCCTCAAAGGAGCGTAACCCGACAGAAGCTTCTTGGCGCCCACGGTGGCGAACGACACCGTGACCTTGTCTCCAGCGACCTCGGTCACCGTTCCTCGGCCGAAGACCTTGTGATCGACGGTATCGCCGACCTCGAACGTCTCGACCTCGGCGGCCGGCTTGGGCCCGCGTGGAGCGCCCGAGCCGAACACGCGGCCGCCTTCACCGCGACCGGCCATGCCCGACCCGGTGCCGAACGTCGAGCCGCGCGAGCCGGCGCCGCGGCGCTCGTAGCCCACGCCGCTCACACCTTGCGAGCCGATGCCGCTCGCCTTGACGTGCTCCTCGGGAATCTCGCCGATGAAGCGGCTCGGCGGGTTGTGCTGCGTGGAGCCGAACAGCGAGCGCGAATGCGCGTGCGTAAGGTAGAGGCGCTCGCGGGCGCGCGTGATGCCCACGTACGCGAGACGGCGCTCCTCCTCGAGCCCGGACTCGTCGAACATCGAGTTCGCGTGCGGGAAGATCGTGTCCTCCATGCCAGCCATGAACACGACCGGGAACTCCAACCCCTTCGCAGTATGCAGCGTCATAAGCGTGACGGCGCGCTCACCCTCAGCGAGCGTGTCGAGATCGGTGCGCAACGCGGCCCACTCCATGAACTCGGGCAACCCCACATCCTCGTGCAGTGCGGAGAACTCCTCTACCACGCCGAAGAACTCCTTGATGTTCTCGATGCGCCCTTCCGACTCGAATGTGCGCTCCTCCTGCAGCGAGCGGATCAGCCCTGCGCGCTCGACGACCTCCTCCACGAGGTCGCGCAGCGTGACCCCGTCCCCGGCGTGCAGCGAGCGCAACTCCCGCATGAGCTGGGCGAAGGCCGCCACGCGCGAGACCGAGCGGCCGTCGAACCACTCCTCGGCAGTGTCGAGCGCCTCGCGGAACGGAATGCCGCGCGAAATCGCCTCGTACTCGAGCGCTTCCACGGTGGACTTCCCGATGCCGCGCTTGGGCGTGTTGATGATGCGCTTGAGCGAGATCTCGTCTGCGGGGTTCACCACCGCCTTGAGGTACGCCATGACGTCGCGGATCTCGGCGCGGTCGAAGAAGCGCGTACCGCCGACGATCTGGTACGGCACGCCGGCGCGCAGCATGAGGTCCTCCAGCACGCGCGACTGCGCGTTCGTGCGGTAGAAGACCGCGAAGTCCATATACGAGCGACCCTCGGTGCGCACGAGCCGCTCGATCTCGGCGGCGATGAAGCGCGCCTCGTCGCGCTCGTCTGAGGCGTAGTAGCGGCTGATCGCCTCGCCGCCCACGTTGGCGGTCCACAGGGTCTTCGGCTTGCGCCCGCGGTTGTTGGCGACCACCGCGTTGGCGGCGGCAAGAATGGTCTCGGTCGATCGGTAGTTCTGCTCGAGCCGTATCACGGTCGCCTCGGGGTAGTCTCCCTCGAACTCGAGGATGTTTCGGATATCGGCCCCGCGCCATGAGTAGATGGACTGGTCGTCGTCGCCCACCACCATCAGGTTGCGGTGTTTGGCGGCCAGCAGGTTCACGATCCGGTACTGCGCGTGGTTGGTGTCCTGGTACTCGTCCACGTGGATGTAGCGGAAACGGTCCTGGTAGGCGGCGAGCACGTCGGAGTGCTCGGCGAGCAGGCGGTGCCCCTCCACGAGCAGGTCGTCGAAGTCCATGGCGTTGGCCTCGCGCAGCCGCTCCCGGTAACGCAGGAACACGCGCGCCGCCGCCTTGTCGGGCGGCGTCACCGCGTTTTCGGCATACTCCTCGGCCTCGATCAGCTCGTTCTTCGCCGAGGAGATGCGAGCGGCTATCGCCGCGGGCGGGATCCGCTTCGGGTCGATCTCGAGCTCGTGCATGATCGAGGCGATCATGCGCTTCGAGTCGTCGGTGTCGTAGATGGTGAAGTTGCGGTCGAAGCACGGCCGACCCGCCGCGTCGCACGCGATGCGGTCGGCGTCACCTCGCAGGATGCGCACGCAGAATGCGTGGAACGTCATCACCCACATGCCGCGGACTCCCGAGCCGCACAGGTCGGCAAGGCGCAAGCGCATTTCCTCGGCAGCTTTGTTGGTGAAGGTGATCGCGAGGATCTCGTGGGGCGCGACACCGCAGTCCGCGATCAGGTGGCCGATGCGGTGCGTGAGCACACGCGTCTTGCCCGAACCGGCGCCGGCGAGCACAAGAAGCGGGCCTTCGGTGGCCTGGACGGCGTCGAGCTGAGCGGGATTGAGGTCTGAGGTGGAGAGTGCCATAGGGGAATCAGTGTACACGCGCAGCGGCCCCGGCGAACAGGCCGGGACCGCTGCGAGATGCGGCGCGCGTGGCACCGCCTATGCGAGCTGAGAGACTACCTGCCGAGCCAGCCGTCGACCAGTGCCTGGTTGGCGCTGTCGGACAGCCACTCCTCGACCGCCTCTTCCTCATTGCCCGCTCCGTACTCGTTGATCACGAGGTTCTCGAGCGAGGCGAGCGAGTCGTCGTCCATCTCGAAGTTGCCGATCCACTCGGCCACCTCGGGGAAGTCGTCGCTGAAGCCGTCACGACCCACCGCATGGATCTCTTCGGCCTCACCGAGCAAGCCCTTGGGGTCCTCGAGGTCGCGGATCGGGAACACGCTGTAGGCCCAGTGCGGACGCCACAGGGTCACGACGATCGGCTCCTCGGCATCGGTCGCACGCTCGAGCTCGGCGAGCATCGCGGGGGTCGAACCCTCCACGATCTCGTACTCGTCCAGGCCGTAGCCGGGCTGCACGTCTTCGCGCGATACCCGCATCAGGCCGGAGCCGGGCTCGATGCCGATGATCTGGCCGCCGAACGTATCAGCCATGCCGACGAGGTCCTCGATGCTGGTGGCATCGACGTACTCGGGCACCGCCCACGTGAGCAGGCCGTTGTCGTACCAGACCTTGATGTCCTCGAGCTCGTCACCGTACTCGGCCCAGTAGTCCGAGTGTGTGGTGGGCAACCAGGCGTCCAGGAACAGGTCGAGATCGCCGGTGGACAGGCCGGAGAAGACCGGCGCCACGTCGAGCTGCGTGAGCTTGACGGTGTAGCCCTCTTCTTCGAGGATGCTCTTCCACAGGTACGTCGCAGCGACGTCCTCGTCCCACGGGATCCAGCCGATCGTGATGGTGCCCTTGTCGGCGGTATCGCCGTCCGTCGTGCCGTTGTCGCCGGCGGCGTCACCATCGCCGGAGCAACCCGCGACGGCGAACGACGCCACCACGAGCATGGCGGCCAGCACCAGGCTCAGCCACACACGGCTCTTGCTTGTCTTGTCGGTACGCACGTTGTGCATGCCTCCTTCGAATCGCTTACAACTACACAAACCGGCTAGCGAGACGTCCGCTTGGATGCCCGCTCGCCAAACGCCGACGTGATCCGGTCCAGGAATATGGCCAGGATCACGACGCTCAGCCCACCCTCGAACCCGAGCCCCACGTCCAGGCGCGTCACGCCGCGGAAGACCACCGCGCCCAAGCCGCCCGCACCCACGATGCCGGAGATGACCACCATCGACAGCGCGAGCATGATGACCTGGTTGACGCCTGCCATGATCGTCGGCAGGGCGAGAGGGATCTGGATCTGGGTGAGGATCTTGCGCGGTGAGGCGCCGAATGCCTCGCCCGCCTCTACCACCTCGGGGTCAACCTGCCGAAGACCGAGCTCCGTGAGCCGGACGGCAGGGGGCATCGAGAACACGACGGTAGCCACGACGCCCGGTACCTTCCCGATCCCGAAGAAGATGATGGCCGGAATCAGGTACACGAACGACGGCATCGTCTGCATGAAGTCGAGTAGGGGTCGTATCAGGGCGCTGAACCCGGAGCGCCGGGCGGCAAGGATGCCGAGCGGCAGACCGATCGCCGCGGCCACCATGCTGGCAACAAGCACCAGCGACAGCGTGGACATGGCCTCGCCCCACATGTCCATCGTGGCAATCAGGCCGAAAGAGACAAACGTGAACAGCCCGAATCGCCAGTTGCGCACGAGAAGCGCGATCAAAGCCAGGACGATCGCCACCGCGAGGGCCGGCGGCCATTGCAGCGCGGTCTCAAGGATATCGATCAGCGTGCCCAGGACCGTGGAGATGCCATCGAACAACCATCGAAGGTTGACCGTGAGCCAGTCGACGCCGGAGTCGACCCAGTCCCCGATCGGGATGTAGAGGGATTCGATCATGCTACGCTCCCTCCTCTGCGCTCGCTGCGCCGTTTCGCGTCACGCCGCCGAGAGCGGCAAGCAACGTCACACGCGGAATCACGCCGACGAGCCTCCCCCCGTCAACGACCGCGAGCGGCAAACGGCTCTCGGCCGAAGGAACCAGCAGGTCCACAAGCGGCGTTTCGGGTGACACCATGTGCACGTCGGATTTCACGATGTTGTCTAGGCGGTGTTCGCCGCCTCGAATCGCCTCGATGACCTCGTCATCAAGAGCAGCACCAACGAGCCTGCGTTGCGGGTCCACCACGAACAGCGCGCTCACCTGACGCTCACGCATCTGCTTGAGCGCGGCTTTGGGCCCCTCACGCCGAAGGATGGTCGCGATCGGCTCCTCCATGACCGCCGCGGCCGTGAGCACACGGGAGCGGTCCACGTCCTGCACGAACGCTTCGACGTAGTCGTTCGCCGGGTCCGTAAGGATGTCTTCGGTCGTCCCTATCTGGACGATGCGGCCGTCCTTCATCATGGCGATACGGTCGCCAAGGTACATGGCTTCGTTCAAGTCGTGCGTGATGAACACGATGGT
>ENA-OSEO01006758-OSEO01006758.1-sediment-metagenome-genome-assembly--contig:-NODE-6758-length-10119-cov-4.700259_pt1 | contig 10119 bp, 6 predicted proteins | sample MGYA00237883_ERZ534232 | MGnify/ENA metagenome assembly ERZ534232
CGATTCCAATAATCGAATACTTCCTCCCATCTCATCAAGAGCTTGACGAGTCAAAATCAATCCATACCCATTTTTATCTGAATTCGTTATTACTGGTTCTTGAAAAATAATAGGTCGAAGTCTTCCATCAATGCCAGGCCCACTATCCTCTATACGAATTTCAACACGTTGTTCCTCAAGTATTTTAGTTTTTATGGTAATTGTCCCTTTATTACACATCGCATAAATGGCATTACTAATAAGATGATGTAACACTCTCGATAAATAAAACGAGTTATTTATTATTTCGAGCCCCGAACATTTTAGATCAAATTGTGGAACGACTTGGTATTGTTTATTTTCCAACATAGCACTAATTGTGGTTTCAACGTATTCATCTAAATTGAAAGTCGCAATATGCAATTGTGAGCCTGAACGCCCTAATGTTAACAGTTCATTCAAAGTCATGTTTATTGTTGAAGTAATATTAGTAATTTCATCATCATGTGGATATTTTTCTTTTATCCACTCAATATTGTTATTAATTAATCCAATACTACTGTTAAAAACATGTGCTAAATCTGATGCCCAGGCAGTAATACTTGATACAGAATCTTTATATCTCTTATTGGCAATGAGTTGACGATGTGCGATAGCTCTCGAAACTTCTCGCGCGATCGCTTTTATAAAATCAATTTCATGAGGCTTAAATATATGTGAAATTGAACTTTCTAGAACTAACACCCCGATTAATTCTTTTTCATTTTCCAAACAATAAGCTAAAATGGATCGTGAATTGTTTTTAAAATAGTAGAAGTTGTTTTTATCAGAAGTTTTATTAAAAACTATTGGTTCATGACTCAATTTTTTATTAAAATTTTTAACAACAGAACTTGTCACTGCGGCTTCGTCAAGTCGTAAGGATCTTTTTCCGATATAGTAAGAATTATCAATCCAGCCATTATCAAGTATTGGAGGGACGAAATTAAGGTTTTTTTCGTTATTATCATAAATCAATATAAAAGGTGTTACATGATATCCTTCAAAAAACTTCTTTATTTCTGATAAAGCAATTGAATAAATTTGATTAATATCTAACGTTGTTCCGATTTGTTGAGTAATGCTTAGAATAGTTCTGATTTGTTTAAGTATAAAAGCATCCCATAAATTTGCTGCTGTTATTCCAGTAAACACACTAAATAACATTTTTTCTTCTTCTGAAAATTTTCTCGAATTATTATAGAAAAAGATTAATCCCCCCAAAGCAGTACCTGATGTATGCAATCGAATGGCAACAAATGAACCAATCTTTATTGAAAAAAAGATGCTTTGACAGAATTGCTTGCATTTAGAAGCCGTCTCCACAACAATGGGGTCTTCTGAATTCATCACGAAATTTATCAAGGGATCTGTTGACAATTTTGAAATTTCTTGAATATTACCGTCAAGAATTTCAAGTTTTATCTGCCCATTACTAGGATCTATATACCACATGACAATGGCGTGTACGTTTGGAAATGTAGTTCGTGCAGAATTCGTAATTTCCTCAACTGTTCCTTTAACGCTCGTGGGTTTTGAGATCGATTCGACAGCTTTCAACACCGAACGAAATTGTTCTCTTCGTCTTGCATTTTCGAGTGCTGCGAATGAAGGTGGTGCGAGGCGAATGATAGCGTTTCTTTGTTTTGGTTCCAATTTGTTCTTTTTATTATCAACAATAATTACCCCTCTATATCGATCTTCAAAACGCAATGGAAAAACGAGATATCCCTCAATATCAATATATCGGTAACCAATCGGTATATCATTCTCTAGATCTTTTGCAAACGATTCAGGTAATTCCGTTTTTTCTACAATATCACCATTTGATTTGTAAAAAGTGTATCCGTTGCAATGCTTGTTATCATGAATCAATACTTCATTTTTAATTCCCACAAAAAAAGTTACATCACTATTATTAATAACTGAAATAAGAGCACAAAAAATCGCATGAATAACATTTTCTAAATTTGGATCAGATAGTGCATTTTCAAGCATGTACTGTGTTATTTGGAGCTCCAAGCGACTCGCTAAGGTTTCTTCGGTAACCTCTTTGAGTTTCAAATCAGTCTGATTGCTTTGATAATATACTTTAATTGCATTCAATGCCATCTGAGCAAAAGTATCTGCCATCTGAATATCAGCATCGCTAAAAGATCGTAAATATCGAAAATCAAAATACATCACTCCTACTCGATACCACATATCCATAAGGGGCGTGTCATCCAAATCATCTTGTAAACCAGTATCAAGCAATGGAATTCCAATAAACGATCGGATTTTTTCTCGAGAAATAAAACCATGCTTAGCAATATTTTTATCATCGATAACAATATTTGAAGTAAAAACATCAGAAACGATAAGTTTGTCGCCTGTCTGAAGAAGATGCATTGCAACACCATAACGTCTAAATTTTGGGTTAAACAATTTTTCCTTTTTTAGCAATTTCCCATTAAACCCGACATTATCCACATCATAACGGGCAAGATCACTAGGCAAGAGTAATGGAAAAACAGCAACCCAATCGGCCTCCAAAATCATTCGTGCAGTTTCACAAATAATTTCTAATCGCTCCCTTAAGGTTCCTCCTAATAATCCAGATACTGCACGATTTGCTTTTAATAGAGCAGCTTGTTCTTTGCTATTTCGAATCGATATATATGAAAGACTTGCCAAGTTCAGAAACATTTGTAATTGATCAAGCTTATCTTTAGGAATTGATTTGGTGTCATTAAAATTATCTAAATAAATTATTCCAATGGTTTGATTTCCTGAAATCAGAGGTAATACATGACTATTCTTTGGGCAAATTTTATCGATAAATTCTTGAGGATAGGAATTTTGTCCTTGTTCAGTAGTAATAGAATCACGACTTCCATTTTGTAAGACTTTGAAGAACAAGCTTGTACCATGTATTTCATTTGAAAAAACAAGCTTAGAAACAATTTCATCTACAGGAGTTGTTTTCAATTTTCCTTTTTGCAAATCACCTATAAAACGTTCATAGTTCATACAATCACAAAGATCGTTTTCCCAATCTTTGCGAGCCGCATCCAAAAATAACTGCCCAACACCTGCAATTCCATGTAGCGTATTGCTATCACTTGATGCAAGAAAAATACAAGCTCTATTGATTTCAAAACCATAACTTGCAGTGATGATATTTAAAAGTGTCTTCCAAAGCCATTTCTCATTTTTTTGACCGAGGTCTAACAAATTGACACTCGCCAACTGCAACAATTCTTGTAAATTTCGCTCTTTTTCATTAATTAGTGCAAGCTTTATTGCATTGCCTAATTGTCCAGAAATTGATTCAAGTAGGTTGATATTTCTTTGGGGATAACGATTTTCAATATCTATATCTTTTAGAACCACAACACCAATGACCTTATCCTCAACCTTGATGGGAATTCCAATCCAACATTTGACTTGTTCATCTTCGCCATCGATTTGTTTGTTGATAATGAAACTGTCAAAATCGGAATTAATCTCTAGTGTTTCCACCCTATTCTTGGATAACATGTAGCCGATCAATCCGGAGGCTATTGGTATAGAGGTGAACTTATCAAGTTGATTATTATGTGTGGAAAACCGGCATATTATCCTCTGTTGCTCATAATCGATCAAATGAATTTGAAAGATTGATATATCTGGAATATGACGAGAGATTAATTCAAAGATTCTTTTTAACAACAAATCAACGTCATTTGCTTTTGAAGTTATTTCTCTTACGATGCCATTAATTAGTTCAATTTCTTGGTGTCGATGGCTATCTCTTCCATTAATGCGAGCTTTTTCAAGTAATGAGGATGAGGTATTCGTAAAAACCTGCAATCCAATTTTTCGATTATTACTAATCTTTCTTTTTTGATTAACATTGTCTAAAACAATACAGCCATTAAATTGATTCTGAGTCCAAAGTGGAATCACAACCCAGTCGCCTATTGGCTTCTCAAAACTTCGATCTACAAACTCCAATTCATCGATATCAGTAACCTTATCCGTTTCTGTGAAAATAAGCGGTGTATGAGCCTGAAAAGTATTGAGGGAATTTGATGAGTTTTCTGAACTAAAAACGTGACCATTAAAATCTGGGTTTATTGGATTTCCAGTCATCCGAATGCCAATCAACCTTGGTTCTCTCACATCATTTGGATATCGGGAAAACCAATACAATCTGCTGCGTTCAAAACCAAATTGTAAAGATCCATCAATTATGGATTGAGCGACTTCTTCAAAAGAATTTTTTGCTGCAGCTTCACTATTTATATTGTTTAATTTTGTGAAGAAATCCCTTTCATCTCTCCATTGGAGCCATTTATACAAATTTGCAACAACCCTAATGAGTTGTTCAGGAACATCATTCTTAATTATGTAATAAGCAGCTCCTGAATTGATAGCCTCCATCCAACGATCATAAGCTGACCCTCCGGTCATTATGATTCCTTCTGCTTTTTCATTTTTTGCGCGGATGTCTTTCCAAACGGAAATTCCGTCTTTTCTTCCACTCAAACGATCATCAATAATAAATATACGGATAGGTTTTTGTTGATCAATTGAATCATCAACCAATTGCAGCGCTTCTTCTTCGGTTGTAGCTGTTAGAATATCAAGAGGAAGTTCACTCTTGGCATTTAGCAGAATTTCTTTTAAAAGGTCACAGTACGACTTTTCATCGTCTAGAATCAATATCTTACACATGCTTTCCCTCCTAGAAATCATATGGAAGTTCTATTATGAATGTAGTACCGCTAAGAATGAAACTATCTTCTACAATTATTTTCCCACCTAGATATTGTACAATATTTTTTGTAATGTAAAGCCCAAGTCCACTACCTTCTTTACGTGTTGTGTAGCCAAATTCAAAAATTTTCTCCCAGTTTTGAACGTGAATTCCAGGTCCGTTATCTGTAATAATAAACTGGATTTTGATTTTATTATTATCCAATATTTTTTTTACAGCCTGAATTTCGACTGTCCCACCAAAATTTGAGGTAGAATCACTAATCTGTTCAATCGCGTTAATTAATAAGTTCCAAATTACCTGTAACAATTGAGCAATGTATGTTTGCAAGACAAAAATTTCTGAAGGAACATTTAGTTTGATTTGTACTTTATTTTCTTTAGCAAAATCATTTACCATTGAATTTGCTAAATCCAAGAGGTCATCTATCCTACAATATTCTTTTTTTTCCGTATAACGTGAGATCGTAAATGCACGAACTATTGTATTTATCAAAGAAAGTGTTTTTCGAATTTCAATTAATCTTTCACCAATCCTTGCAACAACAGTGTTTTTATCATTTACATTAGTTGAGGAATTCTGAATAAGATGATCGATTAATTGCTTAACTTCATTGTATTTTGGAATTAAAACGGATATCGGATGGTTTATCTCATGAAGAATACTATTCGTTATTTTTCCAACTAATGCATTTTTTTGTAACAGAAAACCTTTTTCAAAGAATTCCCTTTTTTGAAGCACTAGCCCGATTTGTTTGGCTGAGGCTTTAGCAAAAAGAATTTCATTTGATGAGAAATTCTTTTGATCTAAATTAAATATGCAAAGACAATAAGTATGAGTTGAGGTTTTTGGCACAGCAAGACTTAATAGAGCTCGAAAATTAAAAATTGCTTGAATATACTGGAACTTAAGGTTGTTTTTCTTTTCAAGTACATCACCTTCGATTATTGGAATTCCAGTTACAGCAGTATCACGCAAAGAACTATAGACCAGATCATTAATCTCTGATCTCAATAATTGTGTTGTACCCGTTTGAGCAATTATTGATGGATTAACTCCCGATTCATCAAACTCTAATAAAACAGCATAATCACATTGAGAATTTTGTATGCTCTCTTCAAGAAGAAGTATCAATTCATGAATGATATCTTTTGTACCATCAAAAAAAGATGATTGATTTTCATTTTCTAAAACCAGATTACATACATTATCATTATCAAAAGACGAATCTACTAAATCTTCTGGTAATAATGGAGTAAAAAATATCCTGGAAAAACAAGTGCGATTTTTTTCAATTTTTTCGCGACTTTTTTGAAATTTCCACCAATCGATGACCAAGAATATTGAAAGGTTACTTGAAATATTCTTAATTTTCAAGACGCTATCAAAAAAGTACTCATTTATTTGTGGATTTACTATTAATACAATATTAGGCGTAATCCGTTCAAATTCCGGCATTGAACATATAATATCCTTGAGTATAATTACTTTTTGATTAGTTTTAATTAGCCAAGAACTAATAAATGATGCCTGAATTTCATCGTTTTCTATAATAAAAAAGATTCGCTGCTTCTGTCTCCACCCAGATTCACTCCGATTTGAATCCAGATAATCACGGTTTGGATTAACAATCTTATGATTTGAATCGACCACTAGATCATCAATATTGTGATCGATATAAAGTGCAATTTTGCGTTTATTTGCATCAATTTTCAAAATAGATGCTTGAACATGGTCGCCAGGCCAAAATAGTTTTTCCAGATTTCGTTCTGTAAATTGAGAAGAAATATTAGATTTATGAAGTAAACCTGTAATACCGTTCTCAATTTCTATGAAAACTCCATAATCTTTAATTCCTTTTACAATTCCCCTAACAATTTGGTTCTTTTTGTACTTTTCACTAATTTTATTCCAGGGGTCATATTCGGCTAAACGGATGCTGAATTCAATACCTTTGTACTGGTTGATCTTCACAATAATTGCGTCAACAGTTGTTCCTATCGGGTAAATTTCAAGAAATTTTTCCCGCTTTTTGCTATCCCAAGACAGTTCTCGAATACGAACAATTCCCAAAACCCCATAATCAGTTTTCACTGATAAACCATAAGGCATTTGGTTTAGTACAGTAATATGTACTTTTTTCCATAACTCAATTTTTTCGTTCATAATAAAGTCATGTATGACATATAATCAAAACTCAGGTTTCTAGATATAACCATTCCATTTTAAATCGACTATGTAATAATCTTTCACTACATTTCGTGAAGGATTAATTTCTCTTATTTCCTAAGTAAATTTGAAAATGGTTATTCTGCAGGTCATTAACTAATTTCTTTTGAACATTGATGTCTTTTTCCCACCTTTCAAGAGTTTCATGAGAGAGTTCTGCATTCTCACCATACTCAAATTGGGATTGCATCATAGCTAATTTATAGCGTTCCATTTGCAATTTTTTTTCAAAAACTTCCTCCTCGGTGTAATCAAGAATGTCCATTTCTCCTCCTTTCCTTTCTTATGAAATTACCATCGGACAAAATTTGCATTCCGTCTTTCACAAATAGCTTGGCATTTCAAACAACGGGTCGCATCCGGTTTTACTTGCAACCGTTCATATGGAATTTCTCCTCCACATTCTTCGCATATTCCAGCTTTTCCCTCAATGATTCGATCACGAGCATGAGCAACTTGTTGTTCTTTCCAACACGAAAATGCATTTAATACTTCACTGTTAAATAATTGAGAACAATGTGCCGCTTGGTCAAGTGGGTCTGACATCGCCTCAAGCTGTAATGAGTATTCTTCTTCAATACTATTGGGAGAAATCGAAATTTTTAGGTTTTCGTGTGACAACATATTTTTTTTCAAGTCTACTTTTTCCATTTCAGCCTCCATTGAATCCACTTCCTGATCCTTTTGTCTATACAATAACAAATTTGTTCCGCTATTACTTGAGAAATATCCGTTTTATTTTTGTTTATTTCATGATAAATATGGTTAATCAAATCCGAGGTGTTTTCGGATAAAACTTAATCCGAAATACCTGACATGGAATTCCTAATTTCTGCAATAAGTGCTTTTTGTTTAGTGATTGAAATTAACCAATCATCTAAATCTTCTTGAATAAGTCCTGTTTGTACACCAAATTGATATTGTGAAAACATCATTTCTAATTGAATGGTTTCTGCATATAATTCACGTGATAAATCAAGAAGATCTGTAAAATAGGTGTCGCTCATTATTCTTCCTTTTGATTATCCTGATTGAATTGCCAATCTGCATTTTTCACATATAATTCTTTTTGAAATATCCAATAGGGTTGTACAAAGAATTTCCTTCCGTTTTACTTTATACTCCGTAAAAGGAATAACACATCCACATTCTACGCATAAACATGCATTTCCTTCGAGTATTTGATCTCGTACGTAGGAATTTTGAAGTTCTCTCCACCGGGAAAACATCTGATATTGATTTTCTTTTTGAACTCGAGAGCTATAGGGTACTTGATCAATAGGATCGAGATTGTTTTTTTGTTTCAAGAAATAGTACTCATCTTCACCTAAGAAAAATGTTGAAAGAGTATACATAGGTTTTTTGGGTGGCTCAATGTCATTAACCATTTCAAATTTGTCCACTTTTACCTCCATGTATCAGATTTCATTCTTTCAATCTGACTATAACAAGATCAATTGAAATTTACTTGATAAATTTCTGTCAATTCACTGTTATTATTGTGAGGAAAGAGGGTTATGTCTTCTATAAGAAAATAAAAATATCAGAAGTCATATCTTGCCATAATCGGAATAAATTCAAAAAAAGTATTTCATACTGATTTGTGTATCAGTCACTTCATAAGGCTTCTATCCGACGCACTAAGGAGCTCAGTATTCTACTTAGGGAATAAATTAAAACGCTCAACAAAAAAGCTAAATAATTGGTTTTTTTGTAAAAAATTGCCTTCCAGCCACTCCTTAAAAGCCCGTGCAATTTCGTGCAATTTTCGTGTAAATCGTGTTTTATATGCTCCTCTACCGCCATATACACTGGTTCGAACTAATTCACACCCCCATATATACGTATAGAACAAGCGTTCAGGAAACTTCGAATCAGTAGGTTCAGGGTTCGAATCCCTGCGGGGGCGCCAGATGTACTGGTAACTCATACATCGAAACGCCATATATGCTGCTTTTTACTATAATTCAAAAAATAGCTATTTTCTAAACTTGCAGTTGCAAGTCAGTAGGTAAATCAAGTAAAAAAATAAGATTATTAAAGACTATGGAAGAAATACAATCTTACCGATTCAAATATTCTTTTCTTCGATTGAATACCCAATTGCCTTATATCCCTTTTTTCGTTTCATAAACATCCCAACAAGAACTGGAACTTGGTCATCTACATAATCGTAAATGATCACTTCATTTTTTCCTTCATAATTCCGATGAAGCCGGCCAGCATACTGTGAAACTGTTCCGCGCCAGGCAATTGGTGCTGCCAAGAATAATGTATCTAGTCGAGCATCATCGAATCCTTCTCCTAGATATCGACCAGTAGCAATGATCAATCGTTCTTCATCCTGCGGAATGGTCTTCAACTGATCCATCAATAAACAACGTTGTTTTCGCCCCATGCCGCCGGATAATACGATGATATTTTTAATTTTCCCAGTCAATTCATTAGCAAAGAATTCAAGATGTTCCCGGCGTTCCGTCAACAAAACAGGTGACCGACCAGCCCGAACAGACACCAAAACATCATCTATGATCATTTTATTTCGTGCCGCATCTGTTGCAAGCAAAGTATATACTTCTTGAATCCCTGGTTCTGGTGAGTTCTCTAAAGGATCCGGTAAAGCAAACCTTGTTCTGCACACAATTACCCTATGTATAAATGAGTGTGTCGCAGCTTGTAGGCGATCATCTATTCGATATCGGACCGGCCCACATTGCATAAAAATAATAGGGTGATGACCATCCTGTCGGGTAACTGTTGCAGACAACCCAGTAATGTACTTGGCTTTTGCTTGCCGAGCTACCAATTCAAAACTGGCTGCCGAAATATGGTGACATTCATCAATAATTATTTGCCCATAGTCTCCTACCAGATCATTGACAATGCCCTTATCGACCAGACTTTGGATCATGGCAACATCAACCACCCCTGTGATTTTATGTTTTCCGCCACCAATTTGACCAACTTCATTTTTCCCTAATTCCAGAAAGGACTGAAGACTCTCAACCCATTGATCCATTAATTGCCTTCGGTGGACAATTACCAGAGTACTAACTTTCCGTTGAGCAACCAACCACACACCTATAACCGTCTTACCGAATGCTGTGGAAGCAGATAGAACACCGATA
>ENA-OSEO01006760-OSEO01006760.1-sediment-metagenome-genome-assembly--contig:-NODE-6760-length-10113-cov-3.952172_pt1 | contig 10113 bp, 10 predicted proteins | sample MGYA00237883_ERZ534232 | MGnify/ENA metagenome assembly ERZ534232
TCTTTGAATCCCGTGTTGACTCCGCCTTTTTCAATCAAGACGTCCTGTTAAATTTTGAGCAAAACCGTGTGAAATTTTCCGCCTCAGTTCCGTTTGAAAGATTCCCTCAACTCAAAGATATGATCGAGCAAAGAAAACGTTGGCACCGGATTGATCCACAATGGTCCTATTTTGAGACCGAATGGAAACCCAAAACCTGGGATAGCGCCTTTCGGTTCATCTTTACGCGAAAGAAAAACAGAAAGCAGCATAAAGGCCCGATCCAGCTGCATCTGTTCGAACCTCGGGATTTCAATTACGACTACAAAGTTGTTGTCACCAACAAGCTCGAATCTGCCAAAACAGTTGTATTATTTCATAATGGCCGCGGTTCTCAAGAGACCATCTTTGGTGATGCTAAAAACGATGCCGCTCTGGATGCTATTGCCACCAAGAGACTGGCCGGCAACCAGATTTTTACCTTGTGTGCGATGATGGCACATAACCTTTCACGCGAATTACAGATGCTGGCGGCACAATCAGCCTCCAAAGCCCTGGTGAAACGTCCGGCTGCCTGGGCATTTGAAAAACTTGACACGCTTCGCCACCGTATCATCCAAAGAGCCGGCCGTTTTACCCGGCCCCAAGGCGAACTCACCCTTACGATGAGTGCAAATGATGCCGTCCGCAAAGATTTGCTTCATTTTCTGGATGTATTGCAAGAGGCAGCCTGATCAAAAAGAAGTAAAAATTTCAAAATTTATGCAACGTTGAGGTTAACTGTGGATTTTGCATAGAATAAAAATATTAACCATTCTAAAGACATCATTGTGGTGCGCTATGTTTGCCATTTCCCAACAAAAATATGAACCAAAGAAATAATTCAGACATATTCCAGATAATTTTCGCTAAGCAGCGTTGTTACAGTTCATATATTACCTTGCCATTCTCTTCGGATACTATTTTGTCGATAAAGAGTTGATCAATTACTTCATTGATCGTTTCTTCCGGGAAAGTCTTTCCTAAGAGTGACTTCACATGCTGTTTTAGAGTGTTTCTTTTCCGAGGCCTTTTTACTTTATCTATTTTACTAAGATTCTCCAGCACTTTCCTATATTCGCTATCATTATCTTTACCCTGCTGCTGAGATGAAATTTCAATGATACTGTTTATCCGTTTACACTTCACGTTTTGTTTCATTATAAATCTCACCAACGGGTCAAAGCCTTTATCCTTAGACAAGATTATATATTCATTATCGCGGTTTCTTTCGATTTGATTTCCGAGATAGTATGCAACATGGAAATCAAGAGCATTAGATCCATTTCCATCAATTTTAATCCACTCCAACTTGTCACCGAGGTTCTGTGCAGATTTGACCAAATCGAATGGTATTCGATTTTGTGATGCTCCGATAAATACATATATTTTATAATCAGCCTCTGCAATCTGTTGTAAATTTATATTTTGAATATTTTCATAATCGATTAATAGCACTTTTTCCATATTCGCCCCTTCCAACAGTTATCGATGCATTAACCAAATTGCAGACTCCTTGCCATTCCTTATGATGGGCGGCATTAGGTCGGACCAAGTTAACGCGGCATTAGGTCGGACCAAGTTAACAGGTTGGTTTAACGACAGAATGACGAAAAACCGGCGCTGATTTTCGTCTTAAAACGTTGTTTTTGCCATGGAAATGGGCCTTTTAAAGGGTGGCCGGAATCGGTCGGAATATGCACCGAAACATAGCGGTAATAGATGAACGGCGCCCAGCCTCCGCCGATAACAATCACTGAAAGATAATCTTTGTCTTTGAGTATCCGGAGTGTTTTAAGAAATCCGATGAAAAATGGGACATTCATTACAATTCCAGTTTTCGAAAAATGGAACGTTTTTTCTAATTGTACTAACTTTGTACCCAAAAACTTCAAACAATTGCCAAAGTTGAATTATGCCGTCGAAAAAAAACCGTCTTCGCCGTATTGAACTGCCATACTGCTCGCCCCATCTTTCAACTCCGCTGAGGTAAAATTACACGCAACCACTTGGAAGATGAGACGGTTCAGGATCCTTATACCTATTGTCTTTCAGTCATATTTAAAGAGCCCCGTTCCAACGCAATTTGTCTTGCCAAAAACATTTTTGCAAGGCTCTGATAGGGAACATCTTTCTTGTTTGCCAGAATTTTGAGCTCCTCCAGCATGGACTCCGGCAGACGAATCGAAATCGATTTAAGGGATGGTTTCAGGTTCGGAAACTTTGCTTTTTTAACCCGGGCTGATTCAAAATAATCAAGTGGAGAATGAGTGGCCCAGAATTCACGCTCTTCATCTTCATTGCTAAACTTCGGAATTTGTTTGTCCGCTTTCTTCATAATATTTTTTTTCCTTTTTATTCATGTCTCTTGCCGAAATAATTCTAAGCAGTCTGCCTCTTTTGGTAAATATGACGGTAAGAAGCCGATCACAATCAGTTTTTCCAAATGCCGCCCATCGCTTTTCAGTAAGTGTATGTTTCTGATCCTCAAGAATCAAGTTTTTTTATCCATTTGGCCGGCAGGGAAACTGGTCGCTGAATTCATCAGGATCTGAATAACCCCGAATAATCATGGAAACTGCAATTAATGAGAAATCACTCAATTTGCCATGGAATTATAAGAAAGATGGGGATCGTGTCGGGCAGAGGGTTTTTTTTAATAAGTAAAAGTTGCGCCCTAACGGCACAACCCAAAGAAATTGATTGGCGCGCACGTTGAACACCTTTATTTGTAAAAATTCGGAATCAGACGGATCGGAATTTTTGGATCTGCGGTAAAGGATCGTATTCTTGATCAGAGCGATATCGATGTCGTCGTTGAACTGGGAAAGCAGGATCTATTTGATCTGATCGGCATTAAATTGGACTTGGAAGAACATCTCAAAAAACCAGTCGACATTGTCAGTTACAGAAATAAAATGAATGCATTTCTCAAACGCCGGATAGACAAAGAGGCCATCTATGTATGACCGTGAGCTGGTAATTGAGGGCACAAGGCCAAAGCGCTAAGAGACATTATCAGTCATCATTATTTTGACGTGAACGCTGAAGCTATATTTGACGTATGCAAAATTCATATTCCTGCCATCAGGGAAACGATCCTGAAAATCAAAAATGAAATAGAGGGATGACAGGTTTAAGTCAGCCTTTCAAAACAAAAAAGGGTTGTTCGCATCGTGCGATAACCCTTTGAATTTATTATTGGCGCGCCCGGCCCGACTCGAACGGACGGCCTACGGATTCGAAGAAGAGAAAATTTCCAGCTTCCTAACCTCCTCAAAACGTTATAAGATTTTGTTTTTGTTATAGTTTCTGCTTTGCTTATTTTTTCCTATCTTTTCCGATTTTAGCCGGTTTTGGAAGAGAGTCCCACACTAAGTCCCACACAAAAATTTTTAACAGTATTTTTTGATGGATCTCTGAAGTATTGTTTGCAGTTTTTTTTTGGCTATATTGTATAATTGTGCTAAATTTTTTTTTTGTTTTAGATTTCGTTGTAATTAGTTGACCAATAATGTTGCCATTGATAACATATTTTATTATATATTAAATGTTTAAGGATATTTGAAGCTTGCATATTATAAATTAATTCTTTTTATCAAAAAGACAGTGAGTTCTATTGATAATTTTTAATTATTATGAATTATAGAAGAGATATATATAAAAAAACATACAAGCTACTTGAAAAACAAAACTGGCTAAATCAAAAACAAGATGAATTTTTTGATTTGTTGAGTTTGTGTCAAAATACCCAACAAGAGGAGCTTTTGTGGGATCTTTTATATAGATTTAAGTATTTAGAATCAAAGGATCTCACTACTAATTTAGAAACTCTAATAGATCATATTATAAATGTTTGGAAATTGAACCCTATGCAGACTCAAATAGTTGCTGCCACATTTGATAATGAGCCTGATAGTGCACAATTTATTCTACAGTTTTTAAAACCAAAACTTCCTAATTATGCTTGGCAGGAGGCAAAACTTATAAACAATATCAATAATTCGGTCAGGTATATTAAAGATTTCCCTAATGTAGTTATTATCGATGAGTTTATTGGGACTGGGAGAACGATTGCAAAAAGGATTAAAGTCTTCAAAAAAATGTACAGAGATAATTTGGTTTCAAAAAATTTGCCTGTTCGATTTAATATTAAAGTTTGTTCTATAGCTTGCATGAAATTTGCTAAAAATATTATTGACGATACAGGTTCGGATATTTTTTCGGCTCTATGGCTTGATAAAGGAATAACAGACTATTATAGAGGTGAAGATAGAAGAATTGCTCTTCAAAACATGTGGAATTTGGAAGATCAGCTCGATCAAGATTCGGGTAAAGAATTCTTTGAATCTCTTGGTTGGGGAGGGGCAGAATCGCTGTATTCATTTCAGGACGCAAATGCTCCTAATTCAGTTTTTCCAATTTTTTGGTGGAAATATTTAAGTAATGGGAAATTTAGAAAAACAATTATAGATCGGTATCATTAGATATGAATTTTAATGTTCGGGAAAGTAAGATATTAAAGGATCTGTTTCATGCCTCTAACGGTCTGGACTTATATACTTTTTGGCGCAGATATAAAATTACACCATCTGAGCTCTATAAATTTGCTCAAAAATTCAAAGAGATTGATCTCGTCGAGCTTAAAGATGAAAAATTATTTTTAACAAAAAAGGGTAGCGAGTATCTAGTTGCTAACAGATTCGATTGGATTTCAAAATCTGAAAAACTGTGGCGCAAAGTTCCCGAAGAATTCAGGGATAGTCAGTTACCTATCAATAAACCTATTGCCCCAAGAGTATCTTTGATGGACAAGTCACTTATACCAAAGAGTTGGAGACGCTAAAATTTTACATAATTTATATTAACTGCATGCGGTTTGGTGGAAAGCAGTGAGCTAGCACAGGGAAGTGTAGTCGCTTCCATGATTGAGGCTCTTGATAGCCTTTTGGGATCAAGGTGACAATTTAAAAAGCCAAATTGTTACCTTGATCCCATCCGGCGAATCAGAAAAGCATTGATTCACCGGATCCGCCCAAGTTTCGCTTAAATGGCGCAAGCGCCATTGTAAGCGAAACTTGAACGGTAAAGCGTGCTCCGCACGAATAGAAAGTAGCCACTGCTTTCCACCATAATAAATTATTATGAACTCTCAATACAATATTATTGATTGGTCTAAATATTTTCAGGATATTGGTCTTTTAAAACGACTTCAAAATAGCCACCTGAAATACATCAAAAGGATGATCGACGCTGGCCTGCCTGTAATTTTTGAATTCAGGCACTTGGCATCTTTACTGGGAAGGACTCCATTTTATTTAGCATCTGTAGTTAATAGCACTGAAAATCACTATCGAGAATTTAAAATCCCAAAGCGTAGGGGTGGAGAAAGAGTAATCAACGCTCCCTATCCGGCTCTCTTAGAATGTCAGCAGTGGATAAATAAAAATATTTTAGTAGACTTTCCACTGCACAAGGCTGCAACTGGCTTTAAGAAAAAGTCTTCTATCAAAGATAATGCAAAAAGACATTTAAATAAGGCATGTTTGTTAAAAATGGATTTGGCTGACTTCTTTCCTAGTATCTCCAAGCATAGAATTATCAAACTATTCCGGAATTTTGGATACCCCAAAAACATTTCTTTCTATTTAGCCAGTATTTGCTGTTTGTCTGGCCATTTACCCCAAGGAGCTGCAACAAGCCCTGCTTTAAGTAATATTGTAGCGAATAAACTGGACAAGCGATTATCCAATTTAACAAAAAAATGGAAACTTAACTATACCAGATATGCAGATGACCTAACTTTCTCAGGTCAAAAAATACCGATTATTTTCTCAACAATTGTAAGCAAGATCGTGCGCGACGAAGGTTTTGAAATTAATAATCATAAAACCATACTTTGTCGTTCAAAAGGAAAACGGATAGTTACTGGCCTTTCAGTAAATAGCAAAGAGCTCAAATTACCTAGGGAATATAAAAGAAAGTTAAGACAAGAGGTCCACCATATTTTAAAACATGGCTATTTTTCCCATACAGCTAAATTAAAAATACGTGATCCTTTTTATATTGATTCTATTTACGGCAAATTACTTTTTTGGAACTGGATCGAGCCAAAGAACAGTTTTGTAAATAATACTTTAAATAAAATTTTACATCTTAAGAATAAAATGGCTGGGATGGAATAACTCTTCTAAAAGTTATCAAATTTGAATTTTTGCTAAATCTTTTTTTTAAGTAACAGCCTAATGGTTATTCATAACTTACGTTGTTGGGGAAATGATATCCCGATCCTGTTAGTAATTTTTGCACAACAAATAGCAGTAAGCGCTGAGTCTTGCTATGAAATCCTTTAAATCCAGAAGTCCGGTGAACCATTTGAAGGTTATGTCACCCCCCCAAAATATCCCATTGGTTAAGTCTGTATAAGAATCATAGAAAAATAAGTGGATACATAAAAGAAACTTTCAAAAAGTTTGGCGAGATTGCAGAAATAGGAGTTTTTCTGTCCGATCTTTTTGAAACAAACCGAAAACAACGAAGAAAGATCGGTTCGAATAGATTTAACAGTAAATTACACAGAGAACTTGAAGGGCTTTCGGAAGATGATTGGAAAGAAATCCATGATTTTCGGAAAAAAATTTATCAAATTTCAGTTGATGATATTAATTCGGATTTTGAAGGCGAATATGACGACGATTTAGCTTGCTCTTTACGTAAAGCTTTAAAAGACCCTGAAGTGCTATTCTTTATCAGGGTATGGATTCCGTGTTGGCTTTTATATGGCAATTTCCCTCCCAATATTCTTCGATCGGCCAGGCTTGGCAATATAGATGCTTTGGAAAAACTGATTCGATTGGATGGATCTATTATTCATGATCCTAAGATTGCAGAATTTTTAAACCGGGAAGCCTCCAAAAAGAATAAATCAACCTATAATTTTTTGATACGCTCTATCGGTAAAAAGCCTAAAGGCAAGGTCACTCTGCAAAAACTCAAAATGAACTTTGCCGGTCTGATATCTTCAATATCAAGTGCTATCCGCCATCGGCTTACCGAACGTGAAATTCGAGATCTGTTTGATGCAATTTCAAAAGATACCGGCAAGGGTGATATCGACCTGGATATCCCCGACAGTCCTGAAACGTTCGCCAAAGCAATTCAGCGTGAACGTCAATTCTGGAGCATAATCCCCCAACCGGACAAAAAATAGTTCAAAAACTGTCCGAGCACCTCCCTTCCTGCTTTGTTATTCCCCTAAAGCATGAAGGACGACTCAACCACATATAACCCCCCAAACCCAAAAGACGGTGGCAGCGATCTCTCTGGATCGCTCGCCAACACCAACCCGTCCCCTTTTTCCCTCCCTGCACCTCCCCCAAATGGGGGGCAAGCTACTATCAGCCCCCCTGCAAACGTGAAACCACCTAAGAAAGTTGATGCCCAGGTGCTCGCTCACGGGATTGATACTTTAAATTTAGCAATCGATGTTAAATGGCTGAGCAAGGATTTTTTTAAATATCTGGCCGAAATGAAATCTCTGGCAATCGAAAAAGGGTGTGACGAAACAATTATCCTGACAGATGACGACGGTTCTTATGAACATCTCATAACGATAAAACCACATGGCACAACCGGTTATGAGTGGCTTCTTATTGGAAAAGAATTCACCTTGAAAATAGGGAACTGGATGGAACCCATAGGAAGGCCCAGCATCATGGCAGAAATCCGTTCAGAATTACTATGGCGCATGGGACCGGAAGAAGCCGTAAAACATATTTTTATCATGATTGAGGATCAAAAATCTTTGGTCGGTAATGTCAAACCGAGCCGTGTTGATGTTTGTGTCGATATTCTCATGCCAGAAGCTCTCTGGAATACGGATTTGATTGATCACCGGGTAACAAGGGCCGGTTATGCCGCTCCTCATTATTTTAATGATAAATTGACCGGATTGACTATCGGCAAAGGTGCTGTAACCGCTCGCCTCTATGACAAACCTTTAGAAATAGCACAAAGATCCGGCAAGCTCTGGATGTATGACGTCTGGAAATTAAAGACAGTCCCTGACGGATATAAAATTATCCGGGTTGAATTTCAGCTTCGCCGGGAGGCGTTAAAGGAACTTAGTCTCAACAAAGATAGCGATCTCTTTAAATATTTAAAAGACCTGTGGGCTTATTGTACAGAGGGCTGGCTTAAATTTCAGGAGAACCCCGGCAAGCATCATACCCAAAGAAAAACCCTTCCTTGGTGGATCGTTGTACAGGATGGATTTTCATCCAATCAATATTCTGAAGCGCTTATTCGGGATAAGGCCATGTTTGCGGAATCCGTTCGATGTGCAAATAACATTATTGGCTATGCATCGTCACTTGTTGCCATAGAACGTGAAAAAAGGGGGATCGATTTGGAAAAGCCTATAACTTATAAAGAATTCTCTGGGTATTTACGGGAACTCTGCCCCGATAAATTTTTAAATCAGGCTCAATTTACGCAAAGTGTCTTTGAAAAACGAGCCAAATATCATCGGTCAAAAGCTAAAACCAAATCGGTTCATCAAAAACGCCTTGAAATGGGGCATCCGTCTGATGTTCCATTTGATGTTTTTATCGAAGAAGTCTCTGAAAGGCCACTTAGTTTCGAGGCTGAACTGAAAGATCAGGAACAAAATCCGGATTTTGGCGACATCTTTAAGAAAGATATGAAATTTTGATGGAAAAAGATCGCATTGACATTGATTACGGATTTGCCATAATGACCCCCGAGGAGGTCGCCTTGTATCTTCGAAAAAGCACCAGTTGGGTTTATAAAAACTGGCGGATACTCGGCGGCAGGAAGCTCGGAGGTTCTCTCGTTTTTCCATCAAAGGAGGATCTCTATGAGTGCATATTTCATAAAACGCAAGGGATGGAGATACGATTTCATCCTGAGCGCAAGACGGCATTCGGCAGCCGGCTTCAAAACGAAAACAGAAGCCAGACAGGCCGAAGCCCAAAAACGGGAGGAACTGAAAAATCCGGTTCAACCAACCGAGAATGTGACGACCCCGACCGACATGGCCTTCTTGGATCTGGTCAACAAACGCCTTGATTATGTAAAAGCCTATCATTCAGAAAGTCATTATGTGGATCACTTTTACATGGCAAAGCGCTGGGTGAAAAGCTGGAAACGGTTTAGCTGCAAAGAAATCACCCCTGACATGATCCAGACCTTTCTTTACAAGCGGAACAAAGATGTTTCACCTTTTGCCGCTAACAGGGATTTAAGAACGCTTCGGGCCATGTTCAACTTCGGGATGCATCCGTCAAGGGCTTGGGTTGAGAAAAACCCGACTCACGGCATCGCCTTTTTTCCGGTGGAAAAGCGCATCAAGTACGTTCCATCAAAGGAAGATGTGATTCGGGTCATACTGGCAGCCGATCTTAAAACCCGGGATTATCTTTGGTCGATCATCCTGACCATGGCAAGAATGGGCGAAATAAACCGCCTGACATGGCAGGACGTCAATTTTGATCAAAGATATGTGGTCTTGTATACCCGCAAGAAAAGAGGCGGTCATTTGACCCCCAGAAAGATCCCCATGCCCGACAGGCTGTTTGTCATCTTATCCAGACGATATGCCAACCGGGACAAGAAAAAGCCGTGGGTGTTCTGGCATCGCTACTGGGATCGGCGGTCAAAAAGCTGGATTGAAAAGCCCTATCGGGATCGCAGCCAGGTCATGAAGTATCTTTGCATCAAAGCGGACGTTAAATATTTCCGCTTTCATGCCCTCAGGCATTTTGGGGCATCGATTCTGGATCAGGCCAATATTCCGTTGGGATCGATTCAGCGCATTCTCGGACATGAGAGTCGGACGACGACTGAGATCTATCTTCACTCTATTGGAGACGGTGAAAAGGTCGCCATGGACGTTCTAAACAGCAAGTTTGAAGGTGGCATTTTGGAAAAAGTCCCACACCAAGTCCCACACTACGAAAAAAGGGTTTACAGCATAGTGCCATAAACCCTTTAAATTATTGGTACGCCCGGAGGGATTCGAACCCCCGGCCTACGGATTCGAAGTCCGGCGCTCTATCCAGCTGAGCTACGGGC
>ENA-OSEO01006761-OSEO01006761.1-sediment-metagenome-genome-assembly--contig:-NODE-6761-length-10113-cov-2.864986_pt1 | contig 10113 bp, 3 predicted proteins | sample MGYA00237883_ERZ534232 | MGnify/ENA metagenome assembly ERZ534232
CGAGGCGCATGGAGGATGCATTGCGGTGGAAAGCCGTGTTGGACCGGGGGTCGGGGGTCAGAGGTCGGGAGTCAGAGGTCGGGGGGCAGGGGACGGAGGTCAGGAGTCAGGGGTCGGGGGTCAAAGGTCAGAAAACCTTGGCGTCTTGGCGTCTTTGCGCGAGAAATGTGTGGGCAGCGTGTTTCGAGTGTTTCTGCCCCTGATGGAGGGAGAGGTCCTGAGGGCGGAGAAGAAGCCGGTGACGGGCGGCGATGCGCCTCAGCGGGGCGGAAAAGTTCTGCTTGTGGAAGACACGGAGCAGGTGCGAAAGCTGGGGGTGCGTATGCTCGAACGTCTGGGTTGGCAGGTGATCGCTGCGAGGGACGGGATGGAGGGCGTCGAGTTGTTCCGCACTCAGCAGAACGACATCCGCTTTGTCCTGTCCGATCTGTCCATGCCGGGCATGGACGGATGGAAAACCATCGAGGCCCTGCGGGGCATCAGGCCGAACATCCCTGTGATCCTCGCCAGCGGCTACGACGAGGCCACCGTCATGAGCGGTGACCATGCCGAATTGCCCCAGGTCTTTCTCGGCAAGCCGTACGGCTTCGACGAGCTGAGGGAAGCCATCAGCCGAATTATTGAACCACAGATGGACACGGATGGACGCGGATAAGGAGCTTCCAGTCGTAAACCGTCTTGCTAAAGGGCATTTAATGATGAAAGAACATGAACTGTCATACCAGGAACTGGAGCGCCGCCTCACCGCTATTGTCCAGACCATTCCACACCCCATGTCTTTTGTTTCGCGGGACTACCGGTATCTCGCGGTCAATGATGCGTATGCGTCGTTCTATGAGGCCCCGATAGAAGACATTGTGGGCCGCAAAGTTGCCGATTTCTTTGGGGAGCCCGTGTTCGAAGAGACGATCAGGCCTCATCTGGACCGTTGCCTGGCAGGGGAGACCGTTCGATATGAATCCCAATTCAGATTCCCCGACGACTCCGTTCGCTGGATGGCCATGGAGTATCATCCTTACCGAGATGAAAAAGGACGGGTCGTCGGCGTAATTTCCCACGGGTTGGATATCACTGAACAGAGGGATGTGGAAGAGAAGCTCAAGAAGACTCTGGATGCAGCTACCGATGGGATTTGGTACTGGCATTTCCCCAGCAACCAGCTAACCTTCGGCGCTCGCTACTACACTATGCTGGGCTACGAACCCGACGAGTTTCCTCCCACTTTTGACAACTGGCTCGACCTGATCCACCCCGATGATCGCGATGCGGCCCTGTCTGTTGCCGAAAAGTATCTTCAGACCAAACCGGATCTGTATCAGAACGACTTCCGGCTCCGCATGAAGAACGGAGAATACCGGTGGATCCAATCCAGGGCCAGGGTGGTGGAACGTTCTCCGGAGGGCGAGGCCATTTTGATGATCGGCAACCACGAAGACATCACCGAGCGCAAGAAAGCAGAGAAGGCCCTGCGTGCGAGCGAAGAACGGTTTCGGTCGATCACCGAGCAGACCTCGGATATGATTGCCCTCACCGACAATGCCGGCCTCATTACCTACGTGTCGCCATCCTGCAAAGAGGTATTCCGCGCTGAATCAAAGGAGATGATGGGCCGGCATTTCACTGAATTTCTGGATGAATCCGCTGTTTCAATGGCCACGGCGGCCTTTCAGGAATCCATTGCAAAAGGCGTCAGATCGCGCAACCTCGAACTCCTGATGAAGCGCAAAGACGGCTCCCTTTTTTGTGGGGAGTTGAACGGATCGCGTTACAGCTCCGAGGCTGCTTCCGGCACGCTGGTCCTGATCCGTGACATTAGTGAGCGCAAGCAGGCCCAGGAGGAACGTGAAAGGCTTCAGGCCCAATTGCTTCAGGCACAGAAAATGGAATCCGTGGGCCGGCTGGCAGGCGGGGTGGCCCATGATTTCAACAACGTACTGCAATCGATCATTGGGCATGTAGATCTGGCCCTCATGGACACGGACAGGGATCACCCCATCTATGCGGACCTTCAGGAGATTCGGGGTGCTACCAGGCGCTCGACGAACATCATTCGGCAGTTGCTGGCCTTTGCACGCAAGCAGGCCATTGTGCCGGAGGTTTTGGACCTGAATGATGTCGTGGCCGGCATGCTCAAGATGCTGCGTCGGTTGATTGGCGAAGATATAAATCTGGCGTGGCTTCCGGGGGACGATGTGTGGAAGGTCAGGATGGACCCTTCTCAGATCGATCAGATCCTGGTCAACCTGCTGATCAATGCCCGGGATGCGATTCAGGATGTGGGTCAGGTCTCGATCGAGACGGCCAATGCGGCTCTGGACGAGGCCTATTGTGCAGCGCATCCGGAAAGCGTGCCGGGGCCGTATGTAAGGATTTCAGTGAGCGATACGGGCTGCGGCATGGACAGGGAGACTCTTCAAAATATCTTCGATCCCTTCTTCACCACCAAGGAACTGGGGAAGGGGACCGGTCTGGGTCTGGCCACCTTATACGGCATCGTCAAACAGAACAACGGCTATATCGAGGTTCACAGTGAACCGGGAAAGGGGGCCGCCTTTCACATCTATCTGCCTCGGCATGAGGTAGAACCGGAGGAAGGCGAGGAAGCGACTGCCACATCCGCCGGACCGGCCGTGGGTACGGAAACGGTGCTCCTGGTGGAGGATCAGCCGTCCGTGCTCGATATGGCGACTCGAATGCTGACCCATCTCGGCTACACGGTTTTAAAGGCGGCTGCCCCGAAGGAGGCCATTCGATTGGCTGGAGAATATGCGGGCGAGATCCATCTCCTGATGACCGATGTGGTCATGCCCGGCATGAACGGCCGCGACCTGGCCGACCGCATCCGCCAGACCCGCCCGGCTATCAGGTCCCTGTACATGTCCGGCTACACCGCCGACATCATTGCCCGCCAGGGCGTCCTTGAAAAAAGCATCCAGTTCATTCAAAAACCGTTTTCGCTGGACCAACTGGCGCAGAAGGTGAGGGAGGCGATTGGGCAATGAAGAATCGTCATTTGCCCCACGGGCGTCACTCGGTAGTCATTACGCGTGCGGCTGTCATTCATTGTCATTTGCCCTACGGGCGTCACTCGGTAGTCATTAGGCCTGCGGCCGTCATTCATTGTCATTTGCCCTACGGGCGTCATTCATTGCTAATAGAACGACAACTGAATGACCAACTAACGACAACTGAATGACCATCGAATGGCCACTGACCACTGACCACTGACCATTGACCACCGAATGACCACTGAATGACCACTGAATGACCACCGAATGACCACTGAATGACCACCGAATGACAGCGCAGCGAATGACCAATGACCAATGACCCTTGTTTTTCCGCGCTTTAAGAGAAAGGCGACCCATGAAGATACTGTGTATTGACGACATGCCGGACAACCTGACGGCGTTGAAGGCCGTGATACAGGATGCCTTCCCCGAGTCCGTGGTTCTGACCTCGCCTAACGGGCCGAGAGGGATCGAACTGGCCATATCTGAAGGACCGGATATGATCCTTCTCGACATCGTTATGCCCGGAATGGACGGCTTCGAGGTCTGTCGCAGGCTGAAGGAAGACGAGGAGACGCGGCCTATTCCGGTAGTCTTTGTCACGGCCCTCAAAAGCGACCGGGACAGCCGCATCAGGGCCCTGGACACAGGCGCCGATGGCTTTCTCACCAAGCCCATCGACGAGGTGGAACTCACCGCCCAGGTCCGGGCCATGGCCAAAATCAAGGCGGCCAACCAAAAACATCGTGATGAACGGGGTCGGCTGGAAGCGATGGTCGCCGAACGTACCCGTGAGCTGGAGCAAAGCCGAAGCGAGACGCTCCGCCTTCTGGAAGAACTGAGGGCGGAAAATGAAAGTCGCAAAAAGATAGAGGCCGAGCTGCGGAAAAGTGAAGAGAAATACCGCAACATATTCAACAACGCCCAGATCGGGATATTTCGAACGCGGCTAAGCGACGGTAAGGTCATTGAGTGTAATGAGCGTTTTGCCCGGTTGTACGGGTATGAAACGCCTGAAGACTGTAGGGCTGATTTCGTCGCCTCAGAGCATTACGTTGAGCCCCGGTCGCGACAGAGGATGCTCGATGAGCTTAGAGAAAGAGGGTCGGTTTGCGACTTCGAGTCCAGCCTTTGCGACAAACATAACAGGGAGATTTGGATCCGGCTTTCTGCCCGTGCATATCCCGACGAGGGTTATCTCGAGGGGGTTGGACATGATATCACTCGGGAAAAAATGGCCATGGAGTCCCTTCGGGAGAAAGAGGAAAAATACAGGACATTGTTCGAGTCCCTGGTGGATGGTGTGGCCGAGAGCGATCTGAACGGACACATCATCAACTGCAATAAGGCCTATTCGGATATGACCGGGCACACGCTGGAGGAAATGCAGACCCTTTGTTATCAGGATGTGACGCCGGAGAAATGGCATGCAGTCGACGAAAAACACGTGAGGCAGGCCTTGACCAGAGGATATTCCGACCCTTACGAGAAAGAGCGGATCAGAAAAGACGGCACGGTTTTCCCGGTTTCCATACGTCTATGGTCGAAGATCGACAAGAGCGGCAAACCCGTCGGCTTGTGGGGTATTCTCCGTGACATCAGCGAGCAAAAAGCGTCCGATGAGGCGCGCAAAAAACTGGAGGCCCAGTTCCAGCAGGCCCAGAAGATGGAATCAGTGGGCCGACTGGCAGGGGGCGTGGCCCACGATTTCAACAACAACCTGCAGGCCATCGTGGGGTTTGCGGATCTGGCCATTGGGCAGGTGGATAAGAGCAGCCGAATCTATAAAGACATCGATGAGATCCGCATGGCGGCGAAACGTTCCAGGAGCATCATTCGGCAGTTGCTGGCCTTTGCCCGTAAACAGAGCATCTCCCCTGAGGTCCTGGACCTCAACGATTCCCTGGCCGGCATGCTCAAGATGCTGAGACGGCTCATTGGCGAGAACATCGGTCTTTCCTGGATGCCGGGGGCCGACCTCTGGGAGGTGAACATGGACCCGACCCAGGTGAATCAAATACTGGCCAACCTCGTGGTCAATGCCCGCGATGCCATTCCGGGCGTGGGCAAGGTGACCATCGGAACCCGGAATGCGGAGTTGGATCAGGCGTACTGCCAGGTTCACCCGGAGTGCGTCCCCGGTCAATATGTTCTTCTCTCCGTCAGCGACGACGGCTGCGGTATGGACAAGGATGTCCTGTCACGGATATTCGAGCCCTTTTTTACAACGAAAGAGATGGGGGAAGGCACGGGTCTGGGGCTGGCCACGGTGTACGGCATCGTCAGCCAGAATAACGGCTGTATCGATGTCCAAAGCGAATTGGGAAAGGGGACCACCTTCAATCTCTATTTCCGTCGTCACAGGCCGGAAAAAGCGGAAAGCCGGGAAGCCGCCCCATCCGTTGCCCTTTCGACTGGCACAGAGACCGTGCTTCTGGTGGAGGATCAAAGGTCGGTGCTGGAACAGGGGAGGCGGCTTCTCACGGAATTGGGCTACACGGTCATGGCCGCGGCCACGCCAGACGAGGCCCTCCGTTTGGCCCATGAGTATGAAGGAGAGATAGACCTCCTCATCACCGACGTGATCATGCCGGGAATGAACGGCCGGGACCTGGCCGCCCGCATTCGACAGACCCGGCCAGCAACTCGATGCCTCTATATGTCCGGCTATACCGCGGATGTGATCGCCGACAAGGGCGTCTTGGAAGAGGGAATCCAATTTATACAGAAACCATTCTCCATGCGGGAGCTGGCCCAAAAGGTGAGGGAAGCGATGGGGAGTGAAAAATGAAGAATGGCCATTCGGCCTGCGGCCGTCATTCATTGTCATTTGCCCTACGGGCGTCATTCGGTGGTCATTCGGCCTGCGGCCGTCATTCGATAGTCATTTGACCTTCGGCCGTCATTAAGTGGTCATTTGGCCTGCGGCCGTCATTCATTGTTAATCGAACGACAACTGAATGACCACCGAATGACAACTGAATGACAACTGAATGACCACCGAATGACCATAGAATGACAGCGCAGCGAATGACCAATGACCAATGACCAATGACCAACCCTAAAGATCGGGAGTCCACAAAATGGTAAATCGACAGTATCGGCGGCTTTTTTTGAAGGGGCTGCGGCAATTGGTGAGATTGGGCTCTTGCCTTATTATGACTCTCGGAATCATGCTGATTCTGCCGCTTTCAGTCGTGGCGGAAGCGCCGATTCAAAGCGCATCGGAGATCGAGTATCCGCCTTTTTGCATTGTGGATACGAATGGGCGGGCCGACGGGTTCTCGGTGGAACTGATGCGGGCGGCGCTGAATGCCATGAATCGCGAGGTCAGCTTCCGCACCGGGCCATGGGAGGAGGTCCGGGGCTGGCTGGAAAGGGGGGAGATCCAGGCACTCCCCCTGGTGGGCCGTACCCCGGAGCGGGAATCCCTGTTCGATTTCACGTTTTCCTACATGACCCTTCACGGCGCTATCGTGGTCCGGAAGGACAATGAGGGTATTCGATCCCTGGGTGACCTGCGGGGCCGGCAGGTGGCGGTCATGAAGGGCGACAATGCTGAAGAGTTTCTGAGACGAGAGGAGCGCGGTATTCAGATTCGCACCACCACCACATTTGAGGGGGCTTTTCGGTTGCTCTCCAAAGGGGAGTGCGATGCCGTGGTCATCCAGCGGCTCGTGGCTCTGCGTCTTCTTCAGGAAACCGGCATCTCAAACCTGCGGGTCCTGGAGCGGCCCGTCGAGGGGTTTCGCCAGGATTTCTGCTTTGCCGTCAGGGAAGGAGACCGGGACACCCTGGCCCTCCTCAACGAGGGCCTTTCCATTGTTATGGCGGACGGCACCTACCGACAACTTCACGCCAAATGGTTTGCGGCCCTCCAGCTCCCGACTGACCGGCCCGTCGTCATCGGCGGCGATCATGATTTCCCGCCTTTCGAATACCTGGACGAACATGGACGGCCTGCCGGGTTCACGGTGGATCTGACGCGTGCCATCGCCCGCCAGATGGACCTGGACATTCGCATTCAACTGGGGCCCTGGTCAAAGGTCCTCGAAGATCTAACGGGGGGAAATATCGACGCTATTCAAGGGATATTCTATTCCCCGGAGCGGGACCGCACCCTGGACTTTTCTCCGCCTTACCTGGTTTCGAATTATGTGAGCGTTGTGCGTGAGGGAAGCGACAGCCCGCCGGAAACCGTCGAGGAACTCGCTGGAAAACGGCTGGTGGCGCAGGCTGGGGATGTGATTTACGATTTTCTGGTGAAAAAGGGTCTGGGCGGCCAACTATCGAAGGTCGAGACCCAGGAAGAGGTGATGAGGGCTGTAGTCGAGGGCCAATACGACTGTGGGCTCGCCCTGCGGATGTGCGCTTTGAATTTGATCAAGAAGAATGGGTGGAAAAATCTCGTGCTGGGAAGCCGCAGCCTCTTGGCCGGAGAATACTGCTATGCCGTGCCCGGCGGGCAATCCGCTCTTCTCGCCCAGTTCGGCGAGGGTCTCAAGATAGTGGAGGACAGCGGCGAATATCGCCGCATCTACGAAAAATGGCTTGGAGGATACAAACAGCGCCCCCCGTCGTTCATGACGGCCTTGCGGTATTCTGCCATCGTCCTCATCCCCCTCATCATAATCCTCCTGGCGGCGTTCCTCTGGTCGTGGGCCCTGCGCAGGCAGGTGGCCAACCAGACGAGGGAGTTAAAGGAAAGCGCGGAGTTCCAGCGGGCCATGATCGCCTGTTCACCCGTGGCCCTTTACAGCATCGATCTCGATGGGAATGTGAAGGCCTGGAATGCATCGGCAGAAAAGGTATTTGGCTGGACGGCGAAGGAGATCCTCGGCAAGCCCCTCCCGATTGTGCCCTCGGACAGGGAGGACGAGTTTTCAGCCCTGCTCAACAGGACCATGGAGAACCAGGGGTTTTTGGGCGTGGAAGTCATTCGGCAGCGGAAAGACGGCAGTCGCTTCCATGCCAGTCTCTCGGCAGCCGCCATTTACGACGAACGGGGCGAGATCATCGGCATTATGGGATCGGTGGCCGATATCACTCATCGCAAGGAAGCAGAGGAAAAAGTTAAGGAAAGCGAGGAAACCTATCGAAATCTTTTTCAAAACGCGCAGGTCGGCCTGTTCCGAACAAGGATCTCGGACGGCAAAATCCTGGAGAGCAACGAACAGCTTGCAAAGATGTTCGGCTACGGCAGCCGCAAAGAATTGATTGCGGAATACCTGACTTCAGCCAATTATGTGGACTCGGGGACCCGGGAACGGATGCTGGCTGAGATTCGGAAAAACGGGTTTATCAAAAACTTTGAGGCACGCTTTTATCGAAAAGACCGTTCTGTCTTTTGGGCCAGATTTTCTGCGAGAATATACACGGACAAAGGATGGATAGAAGGCGTTTCGGAAGACGTCACCGACCGCAAACGCGCAGAGGAAGAGAGGGAAAAGTTGCAGGAGCAGTTGACGCAGGCCCAGAAGATGGAGTCGGTGGGACGGCTGGCCGGGGGCGTGGCCCACGATTTCAACAACAAGCTGACGGTGATTCTGGGATACGCCGAACTGGCCATGGATGGCCTCAAAAAGACAGATCCGATCTACGCGAATCTTCAGCAGGTCGTGAAGGCCGGGGAGCAGTCTGTCCAGATCGTGAGCCAGCTTCTGGCGTTTGCCCGGAAACAGACCATCGCCCCCAGGGTCCTGGATCTCAACGAGACCATCGAGGGGATGCTCAAGATGCTGAGGCGACTGATCGGCGAAGACATCGATTTGGCCTGGGAGCCGGACAGCCATCTGTGGCCGGTCAAGGTGGACCCGTCGCAGATCGACCAGATCCTGGCCAACCTGTGCGTCAATGCGCGGGATGCCATTCCAGGGGTGGGCAAGGTCACCATCGAGACGGAAAACGTGGCCCTGGATGAGAATTACTGCGCCGATCGTGCGGGGTTCGTGCCGGGTGCGTACGTGATGCTGGGGGTCAGCGACAACGGCTGCGGCATGGACAAAGAGACGCTGGCCAATGCCTTTGAGCCGTTTTTCACCACCAAGGAGGTGGGCAAGGGCACCGGGCTCGGTTTAGCCACGGTGTACGGTATCGTTAGGCAGAACCAGGGATTCGTCAACATCTACAGCGAGCCGGGGAAGGGGACCACCTTCAAGATCTACCTGCCCCGGTACAGCGATCAAGCCGAAGAGAAATCGGAAGCGGTCCCAACGGAAATCCTCCGAGGTCGCGGCGAGACCATCCTGATTGTGGAAGACGATGCGCCGGTGTTGGGCCTGGCCCGGAGGACCCTGGAGAAGCTGGGTTATGTTGTGATGACGTCGGCAAGCCCGAAGGAGGCGATCGCCATGGCGAGGGAGCACGATGGCGAGATCCACCTCCTCCTTACGGATGTTGTGCTGTCCGAGATGAGCGGAAAAGAGCTGGCCGGGGAAATATCCAAGATCCGGCTGGGCATTCGAACCCTCTACATGTCCGGCTACACGGCCAACGTGATCGCTCACCATGGCGTGCTCGATGAAGGGGTTCAGTTTATCGGAAAGCCCTTTACGCCCGACAGTCTGAGCCGGAAGGTGAGGGAGGCGTTGGGAATGCGGAGATTGGAAGTCGAAATGCGAATCTGAATGAAGGGTTAAGAATTGGGGATTGCTTATCATGGGGGATACGCCGCACCATATTCTCAAGGAAGTGTTCGGTTATGACGCCTTCAGGCCGCTTCAGGCGGATATCATCGAAAATGTCCTGAAGAAACACGACACCCTGGTGATCATGCCCACGGGCGGGGGCAAGTCGTTGTGTTATCAGATCCCTGCGCTGATTTTTTCGGGCCTGACCATCGTTGTATCTCCCCTGATTTCGCTCATGAAGGACCAGGTGGAGCAACTGATCCAGGCCGGGGCCCCTGCCGCCTTTTTGAACAGTTCGTTGTCCATTGATGCATATCGCCGGACAATTCAGGCCGTGAAGGCCGGGGCCGTTAAACTGCTCTACATGGCCCCTGAGACCCTCTTGCGGCCCAACATGCTGACCCTCCTCTCGTCGCTGGATATCGCTTGCCTCACCATTGACGAGGCCCACTGCATCTCCGAGTGGGGCCATG
>ENA-OSEO01006763-OSEO01006763.1-sediment-metagenome-genome-assembly--contig:-NODE-6763-length-10110-cov-4.349546_pt1 | contig 10110 bp, 9 predicted proteins | sample MGYA00237883_ERZ534232 | MGnify/ENA metagenome assembly ERZ534232
GGGTATAATGCAGGAAGTCGGTTCTGCGGCGTGGTGCGCCTTGGCGGGCACTCTTGAGAAGGAGGTGAGGCCATGAGCAGGCGACGACAGGGTTTCACGCTGATCGAGCTGTTGGTCGTGATCGCCATCATTGCGATCCTGATGGGCGTCTTGATGCCCGCCCTCGGGTATGTTCGCAAGCAGGCACGTTCCAGCGCCTGCCAGAGCAACCTGCGGCAGATGTGCTTAGCCATGAATCTGTACGCGTTGGAACACAACGACCGCACCATGCCCTTCTCCCACGAGGCCGGCGAGTACTGGTTCCACCAACTGGCGCCGCACCTGAGCGCCCGCGAGTACAAGAACAATCCCGCGGAGCATCTCAAGGGCGTCATGGAAGTGGCGTTCTGTCCCGTGACGAAGCAACAGGAGCGGACGGAGACCTCCTTCTACGGCACCGCCTATAAGTCGTGGCGCTTCATGGGCGGCGAGGGCAGCTACGGCCTGAACCTGTGGCTGCAACCGAACGACCCGATCTATCGTTCCGCCCTGCCGGGCCAGGCCACGAACTTCTTCGAGAAGTACTCCGATGCCGACACGTCGGTCCCCCTGCTGGGCGACTCCGTCTGGGTGGGCGCGTGGCCCTATCGCGACGACGAAGTCCCTTCCGACCTGACGGGCGAGACGGGCTACCCCGGCTACCCGCACGGCCAGGGGTACTTCATGGGCCGGTTCTGCGTGGACCGCCACCGCGAGGCCATCAATATCGGCTTCGTGGACAGCCGCGTGGACCGCGTGCCCCTGAAAGAGCTCTGGCTCCTGAAATGGCATCGCACGTTCACACCCAACCCGGACGTGGTGATGCCGCAGTGATCCCGTCTGACAGCCGACGACAACAGGTACAAGCCCGTTCCCGACCTGCCCGATTCGCACCGATACTTCGAATACCCGCGGATGGTGAACGTGTATGGCTCGACGCCCGGCCGACGAGTGATCGGGCAGCGCATCGACTGTCACAGGCAAGATGCCCGTGCTACGGATGCGCGTACCACGCCATGCCCTCAGGGGTCCACACGTCCCGGTACTGCTCCGTGAGCCGGGTTCGCTCGGCCTCGCTGCAAGTATAGAAATGACAGTGCAGAGTATCGGACCAGAATCGATACACCGGGACGGCGACGGAGGGACGCCGATCGGGGCGATAGGCGTAGAAGGCGATTCCCTCGTAGATCCAGGCCTCGCGGTAGTCTTTGAAGAGTTGGTCGCGCTCCGAGGGGTCGATCGTAAGGAAATCGGCCGAGTTGGCGCGAGATCGAAATTGGTAGACCGGCATGGCGTTGGGATCGCAACTGTCGGGCAGCACATGGCAGGCGATTCCCTCAAAAGCCCAGGCGTTTGGGTCACTCAGGATGAGCCTTTCCACCTCGGCCCCCTGCCGGGTGAACAGGTGCCTGCCGTGCGTGGGCGACCAGCACCGGTAGAGCGGGACCTGCCGGGGGACCCACAGGACGGCGTATTCCGCCGAGTGGGTGGCGGCATAGCCGACGATCCGACCCGTCGCATCGATGCCGAACGCCCCGGAGCGGGCGCACCCAGCCGGCAAGTACTTGTGCAGATTCACCACGTTCCTGGCCGAGCCCGACCAGAGCAAAGCGCGGTCGTCTCCCACCCCGACCTGCCGATCGCCCCAGCAACGCACGGCGTACGACCATGCGTACCCGCTCGGATGCAAGTCCACGACGTTGTCCGCAGTGCCCGACCAGAGCAGGGCATGCGTCTCCTCACCATCCACGGGCCGGCCGGAACCCACCTGCCAAGGGCCCCATACGTCGCTGGCGCACGAACGTCGGAATCCAGCCGGGTGGAGGTTCACCACGCTCTCGGCCGTGCCCGACCAGAGAAGAGCCCGCCAGTCCATCTCGCCGCCCTCCGAGGGCACGCCGTAGCCAACTTGGCATTTGCCCCAAACGCCGACGGCCCGGGACCCAGCAAAGCCCACAGGATGCAGATCCACGACCCGCTCAGCGGCGCCGGACCAGAGCAGAGCATGCTCACCGACGGACTCCACGATGCCGACCCCCACCTGCACGTCGCCCCAGAGGGCGTATGCACAGGAGTAGTCTACGTCCGCCGGGTGCAGATCAATGACACTCTGGGCCGTGTCCGACCAGAGCAAGGCATGACCATCCGCTGCGCCGACCTGCCGGCCCTCGGATACATCCCACACCTGCGACGTGAGGCAACCCGCCGGGTTCAGGTCTACGAGGCTCTGCGGGGAACCGGTCCACAGCACGGCATGCTGATACGGCTCGCCGTCCGCATCCGCCAGACTCAGGAAGCCGCCCTGCTGCCCATCGCCGACGGCCACGCCACGCGCGTGAGAGCCCAGAATGACGACGTCGTAGTCCACGCCGTGGGCGACCCCTGCGATCAGAAGGACCGCGAGAGCGGCCTCAAGGACTCCATCCCACCTTCTCATGACTCCTGCCTCCGGTAAAACGCGGCCCCGGCCGTGCCAGCCCTGACCCCAAGGAAACGCGGTTCCGACACCCATCCTCGCGCCCCGGGAAGGCCGCACGGCCACCGGAAGCCACCATACGCCAAAACCGTCGTTGCTTCAAGGGGCGTCCAGGGGGGTCCGTACGGATTTCATCGGCCGGGCGCCCCCCGCGAATCCTGAAATCCCCGGCTGGATACTGTGTATGTCCGGGCCTCTACATCCAGGCGCTTTGGCCTTGCAAACCACCCCGGTGCGGCTATAATGAAACCGCTATGGGTGCGCCTCGTAGAATCCAAGCGGATTACCCGATTCACCCTTAGGAAACTGTAGAGGATTCCCGTGTTTGAATCTCTGACGGAAAAATTCAGCTCGGTCTTCCGGTCCTTGTCCGGACGGGGCCGGATCACCGAGGCCAACGTCTCCGACGCCATGAACGACGTGCGCAAGGCCCTGCTCGAGGCCGACGTCAACTACAACGTCGTCAAGCAGTTCACCAAGGACGTGCGGGAGAAAGCGATCGGGGCCGAGGTGATCAAGAGCCTCCACCCCGGCCAGATGATGGTCAAGATCGTTCATGACGAGTTGATCCGGCTGATGGGCCCGGTGGACACGCGGATCTACTTCGTCTCGCCCGGCCCGACGATCATCCTGCTGGCCGGCTTGCAGGGGTGCGGCAAGACGACGACCGCGGCCAAGCTGGGCAAGTACCTCGTTTCCAAGGGGCGCAACCCCCTGCTGGTCGCGGACGACTTGCAGAGACCCGCCGCCATCGAGCAGCTCCGCATCCTCGGCGAGCAGACGAATATCCCCGTTTACACGGATGAGAGCACGAAGGACGCGGTCAAGGTGGCCAAGGACGGCGTCCGGTACGCCAAGGAACAAGGCCGGGACGTGGTCGTGATCGACACCGCCGGCCGCCTGCACGTCGACGAAGAGATGATGACCCAGGTGGCCAACGTCGCCAAGGCCGTCACGCCGCACCAGATCTACCTGGTCTGCGACTCCATGACCGGCCAGGACGCGGTCAACTCCGCCAAGGAGTTCAACGAGCGACTGGAGCTCGACGGCGTCATCCTTACCAAGCTCGACGGCGACGCCCGCGGCGGCGCGGCCCTGAGCGTCAAGGCCGTCACCGGCAAGCCCATCAAGTTCATCGGCGTCGGCGAGAAGCTCGACAAGATCGAGGAGTTCCATCCCGACCGCATGGCCTCCCGCATCCTGGGCATGGGCGACGTGGTGACCCTCGTCGAGAAGGCCCAGGAGCAGTTCGACCGCGAAGAAGCCGAGAAGATGCAGAAGAAGATGGCCAAGGGCAGCTTCGGCTTCGACGACTTCCTCAAGCAGATGCAATCGGTCAAGAAGATGGGCGGCCTCAAGGACATGCTCAAGCTCCTGCCCGGTCTCGGCGGCCAGATCCCCGACATGGACCTCGATGGCGGGGAACTCGCCCAGATGGAGGCCATCGTCTACTCGATGACCCTGGCGGAGCGGCGCGATCCGGACCTGATCGACGGCTCCCGGCGCCGCCGGATTGCGGCCGGCTGCGGCGCCGAGCCCAACGACGTCTCGACCCTGGTCAAGACGTTCAAACGCAGCCGGGACATGATGAAGGCCATCAGCGGCGGCAGTTTCGGCGGGCTCAAATCGCTCTTCTCCGGCGGCTTCAACATGGAAGCCATGAACAACGCCATGACCCACGGCCGCAAGATCAAACAGCGGTCCAAGCGCAAACGCGTTATCAAACGCCACGGAAAAATCAAGAAGAAGAAATGAGCGAGCAGGCAGGGTTGGACGGCAAGGTGAAGATTTCCATCGAGCAATACCTCGAAGAGGTTGCTCGATACTGTGACGATCAGTATGGTAATAGGATTCGCGGCCGGTTCAAGGACGTGCGGGGCACCAGCGAGCTGGCCATGCTCGTGGCCCCCACGCTCGACGAGCTGACGGAGCTGCGCCGGGCCGTCGCGATCATGACGCCGAGCGAGAAGCAGATCGCCGATCGCCTCTCGGACGAACAGATCGAGCGAATCGCCTTCGACGCCCGCGTCGATCCAGCGAATTTCGCGATTTTTATGAACGGTTACGCTTTGGTTTGTAAACGTGTTTCGTGATCCGAAGGTGGATCGCGAAAATTACTCTATATAGGTGGACTTCCGGAAAGATATAAGCCCAACTCTCCCTTTTTCCAGAAGTCGGCAACTCAAGAAAGGAAAGACATGGCAGCAAAAATCAGACTCACCCGTATGGGCAGGCGGCACCGTCCCTTCTTCCGGATCAACGTGGTGGATTCCCGGACCCCGCGTGACGGCCGCGTCATCGAGCGGCTCGGGCACTACGATCCCATCGAGAAGGACACCACCAAGCAGATCGTGCTGAAGCGCGACCGCGTCGAGTTCTGGCTCGGCCAGGGGGCGGTCCCCAGCGATACGGTCTCGGAGATCCTTCTGCGAAACGGGATCAAGCACAAGTACGCCGAGGAGAAGGAAGCCCGCCAGGCCAAGGCCCGCAAGCTGGCCCATACCAAGGGTAAGCTGTTCACGAAGACCGAGCGAGTCGTCGCGGAGAAGAAGAAGGCCGCCGAGGAAGCTGCGGCAGCCGCGGCGGCGGCTGCGGCGAAACCGGAAGGAGAGGCGCCGGCCGCTTCCTGACCCGGACGATTGCGCGTCACAGAGGCACAGAAGCCACAGAGAGACTCGACGCAGGAAGGAGCATCACCGCATGTCTCCTTCCTGCGTCTGTTTTCCCCCTTCTCTCCTGCATTCCTGTGTTCTTTGTGCCTCTGTGGTGATGTCTTCTTGAGGGCGTGGGCACATGCGGATTGATATCCTTACGCTATTCCCTGAGATGTTCGAATCCCCGCTGAAGTACTCGATCCTCAAACGGGCCCAGGACGAGGGGATCGTCTCCATCGCGATCGCGAACATCCGCGATTTCGCGGCCGACAAGTACCGCAAAGTCGACGACCGGCCCTACGGCGGCGGCGCCGGCATGGTCATGATGCCCGCCCCGCTCTTCGACTGCTTCGAGCACGTCGAGAAGCTTGCCCCGCGCCGGGGCCGGGTGATCCTGCTGACCCCGCAGGGCCAGCCCTTCCGCCAGGCAAAAGCCCAGGAACTGGCCCAGGAGGAGCGATTGATCTTGATCGCAGGCCGGTACGAAGGCTTCGACGAGCGAATCCGGATCGGCCTGGGCGCCGAGCAGATCTCCATCGGCGACTACATCCTCAACGGCGGCGAGCTGGCCGCCATGGTCTTGCTAGATGCGGTCGTACGTCTCTTGCCGGGAGCCCTCGGCGACGAGCAATCCGCCCAGGACGACTCCTTCAGCGAAGGTCTGCTCGAATACCCTCAATACACGCGCCCGGAGGTCTTCCGCGGCATGCGCGTCCCCGAGATTCTGTTGTCCGGCGACCACGCCAAGATCGCCCAATGGCGCCGCCAACAAGCCCTCGAACGAACAAAGCAATGGCGCCCCGATCTTCTCTGAATCGTGCCGCGACAGAAGCTCATGGCATGCCTTGCGGCTTTGTGATTGGCTCTCTCCCGGTAGGCACTACGGGCTGGCCTCCTACTCCGGCTTCTTTGCTCGGGACTGAATGACCACCTGTAGTGTGTATGCACCCACCGTCTCAGTGTGTAAGACTGTCGCCTTGCCGCTCCGATTTGAGCCGAACCACCGCTGACGCAAGTCCAAGTGCCAGCAGTATCATGGAAGACGGCTCCGGGACCGGAGCGATAGTACCTGAGAGAGATCCATCGTTGAAACTGGTACTTTGAATGATCACGTTTCCGTTATTGTTGTAGACAGTATTGTTGTCTCCCTGGATGATCTTAATGTCCCTCTTCGGCGGAGGCGGCTGAGCCGGATCAGGCTGTGGAGGAAGTGAGGGAGGTGCAGGGCGTTCCGGGGGTGGAGGCCAGACGGAATCCGCGATCTCGAATGCGATATCTGAGATCGTCCATGCTGCCAATGCCCCGGTGAATGCGCCGGCCCATCCGCCCAACCATCCGCCGCCGCCGGCTCCAACCAGTAGTTCAGCTCCACGAACGACCCATCGTGTGCTCCCCGTACCCAACTGGCCGGAGTCATCATAGTGCATTAAACTGTAATCGGCCGTTGTCGCGTCGTAGTACCATACCGTTTGTCCTGAATTAGTGATCGGATCCGTCCCCCAGAATCCTGCGCTGGAAAAGGTACACGCAATTGTCTCTCCGAGGTCTCCAGCCAAAGTCCCCAACTGCGAGAGGGACAGAAGCTTGCCGTTAAGACTCCCCGCCAACGATAGACTCCACCCCGTCTCACTGTAATTAGCCGATAGGGAGACTGGTTGTGCCGTGAATGGTTCTATCTCATACAGCATCCGCATGATCATGCCCGCGTTTTCTGACATTGAGACAACGCTCATACCTTCTTTGGGTGACATCATAATGCCTGCGGCCGTCCAGCGAACACCGACCGTTGTGATCAATAGAAGCACAGCGACACCCATATTTCGCACGCTCATAATACGTTCTCCTTCTCCACACAGCACATTCGTGCTGAAGCCATGTTGGCTGCACGGTCGGCATTCTCCACGCCCCTGAAGTACTGTGGATTTCCCACACAGGCATCCTACTGCCGGCTTCTCTGGTAGCGATAGGATTTCGGCGTGCCCCCTCTGCCTTTGCAGCAGTAATCCACTGATCCTTGATCTCTCTGCCCACTGCCTCCATCACCTGCCCTACGATGGTCATGGGTCCTCGGCACCTGAGGCCCTCACCTGCGACCTCATTGTTATTACATTCTCTCGTCAGCGTATGACAGTCGGCTATTCAGCCGACGGCTACGGAGAGCACCACCTGCGGCCCTCCAGTGCCAGACGGCGGGGATTCTCCGAGGAGACTTTGGATCATGGCTGCCCCCATTCCGACGTTGCTTCGTTCCACTCATCCGGTCCGCGCAGGGAACCGCTCGGCTGGGCGGTGGAGTTGGGCGACGCGGCATCCTCGGCGAGGCCGTGAGTAGAAGGGATTCCTCGACGACGCATAGGATCAGTTCCACCCGATCTGCCACGTTGAGCTTGCGGTGAAGCCGCTCGAAATGGGTGTCGACCGTGTGCGGGGTGATACCCAGCGATAACCAGCCGCCGGTATGCCGTCCAGGCCTTTATGCCCGCAGTGCGAGCAGCCTCCTACTCCTAAGTCGGGCCAGGGCAGTCGCAAGTCCGGCGCCTCCGAGAATCAAAGCGGAGGGGACGGGGACGACGCCTCCATCAATCAACGTGAAGGGACCGTTGACGGCAATCGTCGCTGTATAATCAGGCAAATACTCGTAGAGAAGAGAGGCCCGTATGACATCATCGCCATCGTAAGTCAAATCCCACGGCTCACCCGCCAGATCACCCCAGGCAAGAAACTCTCCGTCCATGATCCTGGCTCCAAGGTCCCAATCAGCACCTGCGATGTCGAAGAGCGTCCATCCATACCACGCATATGAACCGAGCACCGGACTCGGTGCAACCGTCAGAACCAGACCATCGGTTGGGTTGAGCTTCACGCCGCCATAGTTCCGAGTCACCATGCGAGCATCTGAATCAAATGCCAAACCGCTCTCGTTGTTGAATACGATGTGGTTTCTGACTCTCTCTTCCCTATACCCGTCGGCATATACCTCCGAATCATCTCCTCCCCTCGGGCGGGGTACGCGCACGTTGCCTGTATGCGAGCCTGATGCGATGAAGTAAGTGTCCGTATATGCGTACGTGTCAGGATACTCGACAGACGCGGTAGGTGCTATGGCCGTCGAAGTCAGACCATTCGCCACGCGGCCCAATATTGCAGTCGTGGGCGTACGATTCACCGTATACGCCTTCCATTCGCTCAGATTATAGCCATCACGAAGGGCCGTCATTTCACTTCCGTAGGGAATCGTTGTACTCTCCCCCGACCAGAGCGTAATGGTCCCCGTTCGATGGGTGCCAGATCTCTCCTGGCTCGGGTCTCCGATCCGGTGCCAATAGGATTCAGCATAGTTGATGGCAAACTCCCCGAGCGGGTTTATTCCGGTCCATTCATATTCGACTGGGCAACTCACCATGGTTCCATAGCTGTGTACGTTGATGGCAAGCGCAGCGCACGTCATCAGTAACAGGCGCATCCTGAGTCTTTCCATCGTGCTACCCTCCTATTCTTGTAGTGTGTCTCGGCATCGGCAACGTTAGAAACGACTGGCCATTGCTCCCTAAGTCAGGGAGTCGGAGCCTCTCTCGTCTGCGTCATGGAAGACACATGTACCCTGGCTCAGGCACACATGTACCCTGGCTCAGGCACACGGGAAAGTTTACTCCCCATATCTGAAGGGCGCAAGTCGGCTACTCAGCCGACAGACGCATGAATCTCACTCTCGCTACGTCCAGGGCCAATGACCCAGGGTCTTCCAAGGCCATCGTGGTCTGCTACCCCGAACCGACCACATTCTCCTGAGCTGGGGTACTTGAGGTGGCGGCGTGTCGTTTGATGGGGCCAGACCGGCACAATACAGTAGCCTCGAATGATGGGGTGACCAGAAGAAACTCCTCGATGATGCGTAGGACCAGTTCCACCCGATCCGCCACGGCGAGCTTGCGGTGAAGACGCTCGAAATGCGTGTGAACGGTGTGGGGAGAGATGCCGAGTTCCGCCGCGATGGCGTATTCCTTGCGCCCGTTGAAGACGCCACGCACGACCCTGAGTTCCTGTCCTGAGAGGCGCAGACGGCGCGCGACCTCCCGCCACGCCTGATCTGAGAACATTGCGGCTCCTGAAGGGCCGCTGGGTGAATGCGAGATTTCGGCGATTTCACGTGCTCGTGGACCGCCAGACCATCGGTTCATGACACCCTCCCGCGCAGATCGGATTGACGATCAATGCCTGTGGAGCATCCCGGAACCGTTGAATCTTAGGAGTCTGGCGTGCTGGACGGTCCCGCACTATCGTCCTTGCTTCAAGACAAGAGCACACACTCCACCCACGATCGCACACGGGGGTCTTCTTGTGGCCCTCTGCGAGCTTCACTTTCCGCCCGTATTATAGGCCCCGCAGTTCGGCCAGTCAATACGTACAAGTACGTATTTTGCCGATCGGTCGCGGGGCCAAACCGGACCCGTAACGGAGGCGTACGAACGCCCGCCGCGGGGCAAGACTCGGCTCCTGTTCACAATCTGCGTCTCCCGTTGCCCCATCTCCGTGCGGCAGTCGGACGCGGCCCTTCCTCTGTACCATGCCCTCCTATCCAAAACCTGATACAAGAGGGGCTTCTCTGGCCGGCAAATCGTGGTACAATAGTCTATCATGGGTTAGAGCCAGGCGCCGGCGGGCCCGCCGGATCGGCTTATGGGAGAACGCGCGATGAATGAGATCGTGGTCAGCGACGTGGCGGCCCAGTTGGTCGTGGGTATGCGCAAGCGCGGCACGTATGCCCAGATCCGCCCGATGATTGCGACCATCCGCCGGTACGTCCAGAGCAACGGGGGCCGGATCGCCGGACCGCCGATGTTCGTCTGCCACGAGACCCCCAAGGAAATCGTCCGGGCCAACCTGCAGCACAATGCCGATGTGGAGGTGGTGATTCCCGTATCCGCCGAGATCCCGGACCACGATGAGATCGCCTGCTACGAG
>ENA-OSEO01006764-OSEO01006764.1-sediment-metagenome-genome-assembly--contig:-NODE-6764-length-10109-cov-6.936703_pt1 | contig 10109 bp, 10 predicted proteins | sample MGYA00237883_ERZ534232 | MGnify/ENA metagenome assembly ERZ534232
ATCCGGATCTCCCCCCTGGTTGTCTGGTCCGCCTCGTGAACCCGCTCGTGCAACACCCTCCCCTCGGCCGTGTACAGGTTTTCCGCCCATGCCTGCTCGATGTGGATCAGGGCGCACTGCCGCTCGCAGAATGCCAGATGTTGCAGTCCTGACAATGGAAGGAGGTCGTCTTCACTGTAGCTCACGGCGACTTACTCCTTTTCATTCAACCGTTTCCGTCTTTTCTGAGGAATGTCCAGATAATTCTCGGGCGAGACGACCTTCCTGCGGGTCTTCTTCTCCAGATCTTTTCTCGCCTTCCCTGCAACCTCTCCTCCCTTGCGAGCGGCACTCTTGCTTTCCTGAAAACCCCTTGCATCATCCACCCGTGTTATCTCAGTCGTAGCCGCCTCACCAAGCATGGAAAAGATCAATTCAAGGTCCGTCATATGGTCCCTAAGATTTTCCCGAATCAGCCCCTTAAGCTTCTTGTGTTCGCCGGGCGTAACACCAAAGGCTGCTTTTGCGATCTCGGCGGTTAGTATCGCGTATTCCTTTTCGCGCCTTACCTCCCTCTTTTTCCACTCGTCTGTAACCTCCTCCCTGATGGCAATGCCACGCATTCGTTTCTCAATCCAGTCATCTGAATAGCCTTTTGCCTGATACAGAGCGCGGGTTCTTTTGGTTGCCAGCTCAGGGTCCTCGATCTCCTGTACGCGTTCATAACCGACCTTTGCCAACCATCGTTTGAAGGGCTCAGCCTTCGGAGATGGGATGGACTGAATAATACGAAAAATGCCTTCGGTGTTGGCGCAATCGGTATTTCTCATCTTCCCGTCAGGGGCCATTAATTTCAACCCGTGACAAAATGTCACGACTTCACTCCCCTCTTCCTTTAGTCTTTGTTTCAGCTTTCTCCAGTATGCTCCTGGATCAGCAGAATTAGTCAGAGTACCCGCTACATCCACAACAGAAAACCACCACTCATTGTTGTAAATCGTCTTCCTGATTTCCTTACCTCTGAAAACGGCTATGCTTGTCTCCATAGCAGATTCTCCCTGTCAGTTCTCCATCCTCATATTCGCCACACCAGCATAGGTTCGCCCTTGCCACGCCCACGAGCTTCAGCTCGGTCTTTTTGGAGCTGCCGGAGGCCATGCACCCCTCCGTCACGCCAAAGGCGTGACTTGCCGCTTCCCTCCTTGCCGCCTGGACCATCTGATCATGCGTCCGCGAGCGCGGGCTGATAAACCGGTCGCAGAACACCACCGTCCCATCATAGACGATCTCCGACATCTGATAGAATTGCAGGTCCCTGTACCCGCCGTGGGGAGGAATGATTTTTGGGGGCTCTTGTGCGTCGGTCATGTTGGGTTGCCTCGTCGTCTTAAGGTCTTTCTTCATGGCCGGACGATGAGGCTAATGCCCGAGGGCAGACCCTCCTCGTCGATAACCAGGTTGTAATCATCGAAACTGCGAGGAGGTTTGTGATCATCCTTTCGCGAAACCCTGACACGTTTGAATAACGCGTGGGCAGGTGCATTGCCAAGCTCCGAGTCATGTTTAAAAATGACCAGCTTTTGCGTGGACATGAGTCCGCGGGCGGCTGAACGGTCATGTTCAAACATATTGCAGAGGGCATCCCAGAAGAGATTCAGATCACCTTCACCAAAACCGGTTTGTGCAGCCAAATGGGCCGAGACAAATCCATGTGCAACATAGACACCATAGGGAATGGTGTTTTTACGGCCCATGGTGCGGTTGTCTCCCTGTTGCTTTTCAGCCTCTGCCTCGGTGGCGACAGCCATGCGGGTGATAGAATGTTCAAGCGTGACAACCGGGTCTACGGAACGGCCGAAGGTCATTTGGATGGGGCCTCGCACCTGTCCGCAATTGATCCCCAGTGACATAACTGCTCCAAAAGTCCTTACGTCATAAAAATTCTTGCACATCCACTGGCGAGCCTCCTCGACTTTGTCTCCGCCCTTTCTTTTTTTGTCTTCTCCCTTCAGGAGTTCGCCCGCGCCAATGGCATTATATGCCTTTTCGTGCGCTCTAATAAGTACCGCCTTCTCTTTTATATAAATATAAAAATCCTGTTGCTCCTTTTTGGTGAGTTGCACATAGTTTCGGACTTTTCGTTTAAGACACACGTCCGTCACAAGCCCGTGACCAGTTTCCGGGTCGATCCTGGGCAGGTTGCCGGCATCAGGATCGCCGTTGGGGTTACCATCCTGGACATCAAAAATCAGTGTGAAGTCGTAACGGTTCTGAATCAGTTCGCTCATCTTCCTTCCTCCTTGTCCGTCAATTCGTTGTCATTGATTTTTTTGGCATAAAAGGTCTGCATTTGATGATAGTATCCGATAGCAAAGCGGCCCTGGTCATCAAGGTTCAGATGGGGTGGGAAGCCTGGCCCCGCATTGACACCATCTATAATGCGTCCAATAAGCCTCTCAAAAAAGATTCGGCGTCCCGGGCTCTCCAACTTGCTCAGATGATGGTTCTTCAGGCGCATCAGGTTGCCGAATACCGCAACCGGGGTGCCGGATGCCGCTCCGTAGAACTTGTCGCGGATGGTGGCATTGATCCCGGGGTTGGCCTCCTGCTGGATTTTTTCCAGGGTCGCAAACAGGCGTCCAAGCCTGTAGCCGATGTTGGTGTTGTTTTCATCCAAACTCATCGTTAATTCCTCCTGTACGTTTGGGTTTTTGAAGCGTGTTGCGCGGTTGATGCAGGCCTTGATCAGTGCCGCCCGGGCATGGGTCACCGTGTGTTCAGCACGAAGACGCCGGATCGCCGCTTGCAGCAGCGTCTTAGGGTATGGAAGACCTTGCAAAATGGATCGGATGGTATCGCCTGCCAGATTGGGCGGGATGTTTTCTGCTTTTCCCTGGGCCGAAGTGGAAACCAGCAGACGAAAGAGGGACAAAAAATCCTTATCCTTTGGGCCATGGATAATCCTCATATCCTCGAAATGACGGCGGATCTTGCCTGCCATCCCTGCCACTGTGTCCACAATCCAGAAGCGGACGGCAATGCGGGAAGCATTGGGGGAAAGGCCCAAGACATAAAATCTGTTGCCGGCTCCTTCTTCGGCGGAGAATGCGCCAGTATCCGCAGACTTGAAGAGACCTTCAACCGCCTGAGTGCCTCTATCTGGATCGTCTTTTGGCGATTCGCCAAAGAAATCGGCAAACTGCTTCTCGAAGACCGTAGCCTTTTCAGCCCAGAATACGGTCGATGCATCGCCCACCTGCATGCGCTGCCTTGAACCTTTTGATAGGAGATGGTTAAGCGCCGTTGTGTAAGCAAAAACCACAGACTTTCCAACTGGGGCATTAACGCCTTGATTCTTGTTAAAGGACCTGAAGGCATCCAGATTGAAAGAAACAATATTTGCTCCCGAAGACTGCGCGCCGTAGACACCTTTGATTGAGGGATGCAACCGCTGGATAACATCGTCTCTGCCCGTGACAAGACAAACGCCATTGTCTCCTTCTGTTGATTTCTTTGAGGCAGCCGCCATTTGGACTCTGATGCCTTGCCGCTCCAATATGAGATTTTTGTCTCCAGCCAACCGGAATGTGAGATTGCCCCCCTCCTTGACAAGGGTCGTCCAGCACTCGCCCAATGGTTGAAGTAACTGTTCCTTATGGTCCTTTGCGAGGAATGTCTTGATAGCGCTAAACCCGTCGTCCAGAACTTTTCCCAGATCGTCAATCCGCTTTTTGAAGGTTTCGTGCTGCTTGCTCACGCGTTCAGGTTTTCCCTTCAGGGGAACACCGAGAGCATATTCCGGGTTGTCCCAAAACAGATTCGCTTCGATATTGCTTGCCCTTTTCACTGCCTGAGGGACCAAAAACCGCTTGGCGCGTCGATTCTTCCCTTCGCCTTCATAGGTTTCTTCAATGCTGACGGGCATCCCATCCGTCCCTAAAACAATAACAAAAGGGATCTCCTTCCATTCAAAGCCGGGCGGAGCCATCTCCGATTCTGGATCCTCTGCCTTTCGGTCGTAGTATTCATTCAATGCCTGAAGAATCATCCTCTCACCTCCTCTCTATTATTGCGATCGGGCACATGAATCACGCCGTTTTCCATCTTCGCACGAAAAAAGAGCGGTTTGGGATCGGCTGGATCGGTATAGTCAAGATCATAGAGCATCCAGCCCAGGTCACGTGTCTCGGCAATGGGGTCGGACGGTTCTTTCTGATCGTCCACAAGGCGAAATTCCGCAGCAAATTCCCGACAACCGAGGTATGGCTGATTAAAGCATTGGCCTTTCTTGGCTCGGCGTTCAAACATGGCGGCATACTTGGCCTCGGTCTCGTCATTTCTGGGTTCCCGATCCTCCTGAACATCATTTAGACCTCCTTGCATACCTTTGGCCATCTCTGATCGATTTTGAGGAGATATAAACTCAAACTCAGCGTGGATTCGATACGTCACATCGCGCAGAAGAAGCCCTGCCCGCTGCTGGCGTTCATCTTCGACAAATATGCCTGGCTTTCGTGGCGAGGCCACGGCACCCACCTCGTTTCGCCTCACGGATATCCATTTTATGGGTGCCAATACCTCAATACGGTTCACGAGCCAACGGATTGCCGGTTTCCAGAGAATGGCCTCGAAAATCGCGCGGCCGACGGATGGCGTCATGACGTCATAGCTGACCCGCTCTACTTTCATCTCGGGCCGGGTAAAGCAGGCATAAGGTCCTGTTACCTCCAGGCAGAATCCTTTCATACTCACCTCCTGTTCTCAGGTTTAAATTACCAGATCTTCCGGGGACCAGGCAGCATCGAATAAAGCCAGTCCACTGGTTGGGTCATAGGGGCCGATCCAAAGCCAGAGTCCCTGCCAGATATCTTCCACAAGGCCATTGGCCTTCGCCTTTAGAAAATCGCTTTTTGATAAATTGACTGCGTAGCGCTGTAACCTGCGCATGTTCTCACGGGTAGGCCCGATACGACGCAGCTCTTCCAGCCATCTCCCGCTTTCCCGAAATTGGACGAATACGGGTTGCTGTGCCTGATCGTCGATGAACCTGAATTCGTGTGCGGCCGTGCGGAAATGAACATAAGGAACGTCTTTCGTCAGGCGATCCTTCAGCCATTTTTCCCCTGTGTCGTTAACCTTTGAGTAAAAACACCGGAAATAGGAAGTGACAACCTCGGGGCAGTTTGGATCTAAATCCGGTGAGGCATACATTTCCCGTGTGGTATTTTCTCCTTTGAGAAGGAGACCTCGGGGGGCTGGCTTCGGCGGTACAAATACATTTACCTGGCCCAGTTTGTCTTCTTTGTTGAGCTTTCCCTCACGGTTGCAGCGGCCGCCCGCCTGAATGATGGAATCCAGGCCAGCCAGGGCACGATAGACGACGGGAAAGTCGATATCTACGCCGGCTTCCACCAATTGGGTGCTGATGACGGAGACGGGCAGGTTGTCATGGAGTCTTCTTTTGATTTCCTGAATCACTTCAGAGCGGTGTTGCCCACACATCAGTGCCGAGAGATGAATCGCGCCCTCGGGCATCAGCTTGAAAAGCTCGTAACAGTCGCGGCGCGTGTTCACAACACACAGAACCTGATCGTATGTCCGCAGTTCGGTTGCCAGATCAACCCAAGTGCAAGGCCGGTTTAGATCCGATGGCATATTTACCTGGGTCCGAATGAGTTGCTCATACAGGTTTAATGGATTGCCGATGATTTCCCTGGGCTGGTCAAGATGTTCCAAGGCCGGTTGGGTGGCGGTGGCAAGCACCATCGTTACGCCGTAATTCCGTGTGAGCTGGTTCATGATATCGACACAAGGGTCCAGCCATTGCGGAGGAATGAGCTGCGCTTCGTCCAGAATGATAACGCTGTTGACGATATGGTGCAGTTTTCGGGTTCTTCGTGACTTGGCCCCAAACATGGACTCAAAGAGCTGAACATTGGTGGTGACGACGATCGGCGCATCCCAATTTTCAGAAGCCACCCGAGACCTCTGTGTTTCTTTTTCCGGCTCGATGTTGGAGTGGTGCTCGACCACATTGGCCGAGCCGAAGATACCCGCCAGCGTTTCCGCGGTCTGCTCGACAATGCTGGTATAAGGGATGACATAGATAATGCGATTCTTGTCATATGTGTGCGCATGATCCAGGGCAAAGGCCATGGCGGAGAGCGTCTTTCCGCCGCCGGTAGGAACGGTGAGGGAAAACAGGCCTGGCGGTTTTGCTGCGGCCATGCGGCACTCTGCCAGGATTTGACTGCGGATTTCGTTTATGGGGGTATCCGGCTTAAACGTTTCCATATGTTGGTCAAAGGCGTTTTTGAGTTCCATTAGCGTTGAAAAGCCTTTCCGCTTTTCCGCCTGCTCCGGTTGCATGAATGCCTCAGTATCGAGATAGTCCGCATCCACAATAGCGGAAAAGAGCATCCTGACCCACAAATGGAAATTGTCCGGCTTTACAAAGCCAGGCGGCTTTGTTAGGCCTCTGAGCTTCTTACCGACCTCCTCAGCCTTTGTTCGAATGGGATGAAGATTTAGTTCCCCTTCTTTCAGTCTGATGCGCAAGGCCGCGTTGCCGGTATCGGTCTCGAACCAGTCAGGCAGACCCGCATGGTGACCGGCCGCCAGGAAGGCGAGGGTGAGTCCCACAAATTCACCGAATTTCTGTACGGCGAATGCTGCACCGGCACTGGAGTGATTGACGCGGCCCCGGCCAACGCCATCATACTCTGCATCATCCAATCCATTTTGCCGGGCCAGATAGGCCTGGAACTCGATAGCAGCCTTTCCAAGATCATGCAGCAAGCCGGCATTCCATGCCCAGTCTCCAGAGGAGAAGTCGCTCGCGAATCTCTCGGCCATCGCCGCCACATTCTCGGAATGTGTGCATAATGGCTGCCACTCATCGGGCGCTCTTCCTTCCAGACTGTGTGCGTAATATTTCTTTTCCATTATTCTCTATCCAGTAGACGTCCGCTGAAATCCTCGCATCCAATGGCATCAAAAAATGGGGTACGGCTGGTTCAAATCACGCAAGTGGGCGGTGAGCCCATTTAGGAATCATCGTCGTCACTATCCCAAAGTTCACGGTAAAACCTGACATAATCAGCCGTGGCCTCCGGATTTATGTCGAAATAGTAGCGACACACTCTCTTGTACAAGCCGAGCATCTCAGGATCGAAGCAGAAATCGAGCAGGCCGTCGAGGAGGTGCTCAATCCGTTCGGGATCGCTGCAATTTTCATGGATCAGGGCATCAACTTCGTGGGTGTATGCCGTCTGAGCTTCACCCAGAATCCGGCCTATGCGTGCAAGGATTTCACGCAGGCTCTGAGCCGTATCGTCTTTCATTTCAGGTTGCCCTCTTTTTCAAAAGCCCATTTTCGAGGCATCATACCGCCCCTGTTTGTCACATCAGGTCACGAACTCGAAAAAAATTTCGATGTCTGACGATTTTTTTTCATGTTGCGCGGCTGAATGGGGCTTTTGTACCTCGGGCCAATCTCTCCACCTGCCGTTCCTGGGGTTGGAAAAAAGAGAAAATGCTTGCGCAACCCGCTATTTTCATGTAATCTAAGCTCAATATAAAACCTGATGCTAAAAGATATGAATAGAAAGTCATCCCCCCTGATCGAGACAAATCCTTATCTTCAAGACCCGGCCGAATGCGACGTCTGGCTGACCCGTTCCGTCATCTCTTCCTCTGCTATTGAAGGCGTCCATTTGGCTGCGCGGCGCGCCCTTGGGATTGCAGGCAACCTCAAGCAGACCGAATCACGCGCCGTTTCCTCAGAGTCCGGTCAATCAGATCGGTGAATACCTTTTCCATCGGCTCATAATTGAAGTCCATGCCCGCCTGTACTGCCTGAAAGTATGTCTGTCTTTTCCGGCCTGCAAGATGGCCAAAATCCAATGGGGGAAGACCTGCCTGGGTCGCCATGACAATGGCCAGCATTCGTGCAAGCCGGCCGTTTCCCTCCCGGAAGGGATGAATCAGAACCAGTTCCGTGTGAACCACAGCGAGTGCATTGGCCACCTCGGGCTGCGTCTTGAACAGGCACGGCGTAAATCGCTGCAGGGGGCCCTTTTCGAAGCTATCCATCAAATCAGGAATCCGACCGGCAGTCGCAAATGGAAAGGACCCTTTGGACAAATTGACCTGACGATAGCGGCCGGCCCATTCATAGACCCCGCCCAGCCATATTTTGTGCATCCGGCAGGCATCAGCCGCTACGAAACGATGGTCGAAGGTGTAAATCGACAATATCTCCTTCATCGCCCGCTTCTGCTCTCGCGCTTCAACTTCGTCCATATCACGCTTTCTTGTGATGCCCATGAGGTTTGTTAAGACACGCCCACGAGAGCCGGGCTCATATTGGGCCTCGATAAGCCCTGATACGTCATACCTCCCAAGGTCCTTCATTGCCATCCTCGCCTTTCATAACCAAACTACTGGCTTCGCGTCAGTCTCATCTTTGAAAACCCAAAACCTGATACCAACACAACAACGCCAAAAAATGACTGAACGCTTCAAAACCCATTATCCGTCGCTCTGAATCGGAACCACGGCATATGGGTTTGACAGATGCGGTCCTATTCCATCGAACTTTCCAGGTAAGCTGTCAATGATATCGACGCCCTCCACCATTCTGACGGGAGGCCCTTTCCTCGCATCATCAACAAGATCAAATCGCTTGAGGAGAGTCCGTATGAAGGCAAGCCTTTTGTCGGGAACCACAAAGGAGAATTCTCTCTCCGGATCGGCGACTATCGCTTCGTCTATGAATTGGATACATCCAGCCATATCCTCTGTGTCCTCACTGTAACACAGAGAAAAGAGGTATATCGATACCGGAAAATGACGATCTGCCTGCCCCATTCGGCAAACTCGCCCAGATGTTTCTTTTTTCGAAGTCTCTTTTTCATGTTAGGCCTCCTGCACACCACTTCCTGGGTTCCGGATCGGTCGGTCGGATCGGTTTCATGGAGGCGTGGACCCTTTCTGGGCCTGGAAAATACAAAACCCCGTTTTCCATCTGTCTATGGAAACGGGGTTTTTTTGAAATCTCCGGGCCATGTTGATCTCCTTCACCCTTTTCAGGGCTGAAAGAAAAGCCGTTAAAGGCATCGTGCCCAATGCTCTACATCAAGGCGCATCATAAGTCAATTTGAAATGATTTTTAATATCTCATATGTTTCTTTTGCCCAACCCCTCTCTCTTCTCTGTTCATTGCGGGATGGAGATAGTGAGGCCGCCGGTGCCTTGAGGGCCTGCTCCTGCCAATACGGTATGAGCATGAGGCATTCTGAAAAGACCCGCCCGGCATGCCGGAAAACAAAAGGGCGTTGCATTCGCGCCTACAGGAGGAGGCTCGGGAATCAAGGGCCGGGGAGGATATTGGACGGTCAGAACCAAAGATGGGCGCGTACGGAAAGGGGTGGAACTGGGGAGAATCACTTGAAATGGTTTGAAAGACCGTATAAACTGCCGGCCAGGCAGTTGGCAAAAAACCTGGAACCGAATAGACAGGGAGAATAGACATGCCGGATTTTGGAACGCCCTTTTCGGGCCTGGCAAATGGGAGGAAGCTCACAAACGAAGAACTCATCCGGGCCATCCGATTCATGGTCGCTGCGGAGTACGAGGCGATTCAATTGTACATGCAGCTTGCAGAATCAACGGACAACAGGCTCGCCATCGAGGTCCTCAAGGACATCGCCGATGAAGAACGGGTTCACGCAGGAGAGTTTCTCCGGCTCCTTCACGCGCTGGCCCCGGACGAAGAGAAATTTTACAGAGAAGGTGCAGAAGAGGTCGAAGCGGAAATCAAAAAATTGAAATAGGACCTTCGCCTGCTCAATGGGTCATCTCTGTGGCCATATCCAGACCGGCCTGCAGGGCGGCCCGGTTCATGTCGAGGGATTCGGCCGGGACCCGGGTCTCCAAAACACCGGCGACGGACTCCGGCCGGATCAGACCGGTCAACCCGATGAGGGCCCCCAGCACGCAGATGTTGAAGACTATCGGTTTTCCGATCCGGTCCACCACGGTCTCATACATGTTCAATTCCACCTGCCGGGCGTCCACGCGGGGGTCCTGCCGCACATAGTGGCTGTCGGTCAACAGGAGGCCGCCCG
>ENA-OSEO01006766-OSEO01006766.1-sediment-metagenome-genome-assembly--contig:-NODE-6766-length-10103-cov-8.762118_pt1 | contig 10103 bp, 12 predicted proteins | sample MGYA00237883_ERZ534232 | MGnify/ENA metagenome assembly ERZ534232
CTCTCATGCTATCACTCCTACCCGCCCTACACTAATTTTTCAAGGGGTAGGTGTCTCACTCATATTGGCACAGAGGGTAGGGTGATGAAGAAGGACGACGCCAGCTCCGCGAGTTCCTCATGTAGTTTTGGCGTCATTCGTGCCAGGATGACTCCGTGTTTCAGGGCCTTAACCCTCGCCGGCTTAGAAAACCGCGAGCTTGTTACAGCAACGAGGACATCGGCACCTATGCTCTGCTTCTTGCAGATGAGCTGTTCGATCCACTTGACTGCTTGGACGGAAACTCTATCTCTGCATTCGACCGCAACAAACACTGAGCCGCCGTCGCGAGGCACTCGAATTCCAACATCGATCTCTCGAGGCTGACCAGTGTCTTTGTCAGGGACAAACTCTGGAGATCGAATCAGCGCATCGGGCGACTGATGCTCCCTTATTCGTTTCACCAGAAGCTCAAGGTTTCTACCCTTGCGGGTTGATCGTGATCGTTGCATCGACGTTTAACGCTCCTCATGACCGGCTGGCGATGGAGCGAAGCGGGATTGCCAGTCCGAGTTAATGCGGCCGTTGGGGATTCTCTTCCTTCCATAAAATAACTATTGACATAAGACGTCGGGACGTCTAATCTGGCCCACAATATGAAAGATAGCCAGAACAGATACCCGCCTGGACGAGTCCGGGACGGTATCCTTCAGGTGATGTCACTAACCTCGAAGGCTCTATCCGTCAAAGAGATTGAGGAACGGGTTACCCAGGTCATTGGGCCGACGCCTAAGTCCTCTGTCCGTTCCTATCTCCGACTGAATACACCGGATATGTTTGTCCGGGAAGAGCGAGGATTCTACGCTGTGCGCTCGACAGTGGGTATGGGAATCCAGCGGGAATTTCCTACGGCGCAGGAATGGGCAGCGCCAGTTTCGTTCGGGAAATCTACCCTGTACCATGCCGATTGTTTTGATTGGCTGGAGCAGCAGCCGGACAACAGTTTTCACGCCGTTGTGACGGACCCTCCCTACGGTCTCCATGAGTACACAGCCGAACAACAGGCGAAACTCCGTAAAGGGAAAGGCGGGGTCTGGCGTATTCCTCCCTCGTTTGATGGCCACGTGCGCTCTCCACTGCCCAGATTCACGACCCTCACCCCTGAGCAACTTGAGTACGTGCGGACTTTCTTCTTTGTTTGGGCGCGCTTGGTTCTGCCGAAGTTGGTGCCCGGAGCTCATGTTGTCGTGGCATCCAATCCGCTTTTGTCATATTTGGTATCCGCGGCGCTTGCGGACGCCGGGTTGGAGCGACGTGGCGAAATTGCACGGCTCACGATGACCATGAGAGGAGGCGACCGCCCGAAGGCAGCGCACAATGACTTTCCGGAAATCAGCGTCATGCCTCGTTCCATGTGGGAGCCGTGGGTTGTCTACCGGAAGCCGATTGAGGGACGAGTCCAAGATAATTTGAGAAGATGGCACACTGGCGGGTTCCGCCGACCGTGCCAGGAAAAACCGTTCGGCGATGTCATCTCCTCGTCACCGACGCGGAAGACCGAACGCGATCTGGCTCCTCACCCCAGCCTCAAACCCCAATCATTCCTCCGTCAACTCGTCCGGGCCGTTCTGCCGCTCGGGGAGGGAGTCATTCTCGACCCGTTTGCAGGGGCTGGATCAACTCTCGCTGCTGCCGAGGCCGTTGGGTACGCAAGTGCCGGAGTAGAGAAAGACGAGTATTTCTTCGCAATGGCCTGCAAGGCGATCCCGAATCTGATCCGATTTTCTCCGAATGGCAGTCATCCGACGCGGTAGACCCAATTTTGGCGAAGCTTTTGGATGCCATTTTTGTGCAAGGTGGCCGTGCGGGTACCCAATTCGCCACGAGGGTTTCTTCTGAAATCGTCGATAGTAACATGACCCAAGTAGACCTCGGTGAAGGTCATGGGCCGACGGTCAAGCGCCGGTTCCGTTTCCGTATCAACATCGTACACGAAAACACACATCCACTGCTCGCGGGCACCGTGCGTATCGACAGCGCCACCCGCTTTTCTGGTGGTCTTGACTTCAACACCATCCGTGCCCGCTTTGACGGCATTACCGGGATAGACCCCTTGAACAATGAGATCAGGATGGCCGTTGAAGTACCGATTTTCCCTAAGAACCCTTGAATGCTTGGCCAGACTGGCCGTCAGCATGTCAGACAGAACGCCAGACATGATTGCAGGCCGAAGCATATCGTCCAGCCGCTGCAATCCCTTGCGGGTCAAATGGGAGTTGACGTCATAGAAGAAGTCATACACGTCCTGCATTGCCATCTGAAAATCCTGGAAGCGCAGCTCAAAGGGCAAGACCGCATCGCAATTGAACGCAGCAACATCAACATTGTTTCGAGAAATAGGCATATCAGTAACGCGTAACCTACCATCGGAAACTGCTGTCTGTCAACCTCTGTAGTCGCGACATTTTGCAGCCTTTGCCCGCAATCGCAGCGCCTCGCCAGCCGGGACTTTGTGCGATCTGGTGCGGGCGTCTGTTTCCAATTGCCGCTGGCCATTTAGCGAAGGGAGCAGCATCGAGAAAAACTTCCACTCAGTTCTTTAGAATTTGCTTGTATCGTTCAGCCATTTTGGGATGGCTAGGCTTGCGGCTTTTGTTTATGAACCCACAGCTACATCCATTTAATGCCGCTGAATATTGGCTTCCACACCTGGGACAATACAAGTTCGTCCCTCTCCTGTGCCTCTTTCGGACTGCATCACTGAATTTGCCCGTGACATGCAGGATAACGCCCTTTTGACCATACGGCGAGTTACTCGTTGTGCAATGGGCCAAACGGTGCCCTGCAAGTCCTCCACTTCCTTCTTTGTACGGCTCATCGGGTCCACCCCGGCCATGAACATGCCACTCTCTGCAATGAACGCACCAAAAATGGAAGTGAACTCTTTCATCATCATAGGCCCTTACAACCGGGAAGACATTTCCAGTATCACTGGTCTCGATATCAATGACTTCTTCGTCAAGTTTGAATAATTGAAGTAGCTCCTCTTGGGAAAGGGGTCTTCTCATCCTCAATACCTCCATTGCGCTTTTGAGGTTTCTTCTTCAGTCATCATATGCTAATAACGAGACTGTCGAAAAAGTGCTTTTCGTTCCAGAATGCAAACTTCCTGGGGTCACTTCACCCTTCGGTTCACGGAGATCGTCGATTATGGGCCTCCTCAGAGCGCCACTTTCTTCAGAGGATTGCCATAAACTTCAGACAAGGGGTTTTTCGACAGTCTCAACGTCGCGCCTAACGCGCCGGCTTTAGACGGACGCGTGCAGGCGCTTCGGTCCGGTTATGTCTTCCATTGGATCTTGCGGTTCATCTTGTCTTCCAGGCCAGTCATCGCTTCTTCAATCGCAAGTGCATATCCTCCGCTAGCGTTGAAGTTGTCCTTCTGTGCTGGGTTCTCGAACCAGATTTGAACACACGGTATTTGCCTATCTTCCCGAATGTCAGGTGGATCCTCGTAATCTCCGGAACCAGGGAACAAGTCCTCGCACGTTATGACGATGCGGCAGGGCACAGTCACGTCGTAGAACCGGACCCCTTCCTTCACGATTCTGGATTCATCCGGTTTCATTGTCTCACTTGGCCGAACGACCAAGCTAAGTTGCGAGCGCTCTAGGCTTGGACGAAGTTACAGAGCTATCACAACCACTCCGAATTTTTGTGCCCCGTTAGCGCTCGTCAACTTTAGCGCCTTGTTGGGTGGTCCCTTCCTTTTTGGTGTCTTCCCGACGCGGGGTTTCCTTGGTTAATTGCCTTTTTTCTCGAAATCGAGCAGCAATCAATTGAAGACATTTCGGCTTTGGAGTTTTTGATGTGACATTCAAGTTATTTGCGTCCGCAAATCTCCGAAGTTCTTCGGCATCCAGGTTTTCAAGCTCGGATTGCACCTTGACCTCATCGCCGTTGAGCCACTGCTCGTATAAGGTGTTGAACTGCCCTTTGTATTTTGTGATATCGGCTTCTGTCAGAGGCTCCGACTTAGCCTTGGCTCTTTTCGAGGCCAATTGGATCCTCTTCTTGCCTTGAAGTTCCTTAAGAATTAGCAATGCCTCGTCGAGTTGTTCCTGTAGTTTTTTCAGACTTTCGGCTATTTGGTCATGGTTCATTTATAAACTCCGCAATCTCTTTCCAGAGGCTTTCAAAATGTTTTTGTAAATCCATTGGCATTCCTTCTTGAATGGCTCTCTTTATTCCTACACGATCTGGTATCGTTGTGTCAAACAGTCTTGCCCTAAGTTCTTGACGTTTCGAAATAGACGTAAGAACGTCTCCAGCGTCTTCCAAGTATCTTTGGGTTTCATTGCTGTATCGGCGGGTACCCAAACCGCCTGGTCGCTTGGCGCGATTCATGACAACGCCAATACGTGGTATTGGAAATGGCTCAATTCTCATTTTCAAACTGCTAAGCAAAAGATCAAGGCCCTTTGCCGCAAAAAAGTCGGGATTTATTGGTATGAGCACAAGATCGCAACAGGAAAGAACTGAGTAGCTCAGCAAACTGAAAGAGGGTGGACAGTCGAACAAGATATAGTCATAGGTCGGCACATTTTTAGAGTTTTGTATTTTTTCTAATAGCCGCTGAACAAAATGCTTAATTTTTTCTCTATCAAACAGTTCAAGCTCCGTCCAATAGAGCTCCTGCGCGGATGGAATGAAATGGTAATGTTCCGCAATCTGATATATGAAATCGTAATTTATTCCAAAATTGAAGGCCGCGGGCTTCGTATATTCGTCAAGTGCATCGAAAATCGTCTTTCTGCGATGAACTGTCCTTTCGTACCAATCCGAAAAGTTCTTGAATGGATTCCCGTCTTCATTTAGTGCAATAGATTGCGTAAGGGACATTTGGGCGTCAAGATCGAACAGGAGGCATTTATTCTGGGAAGAGGCGACGTGGCCCAATGCCCAAGTTATGGTGGTTTTTCCCACACCACCCTTGAAATTGATGGTAGCGATTGTCTTCATTTTGTTCTCCTTTCTGCACCCAACGCACGGGGTGACAGGTGCGCGGCGGTTTTTCCGCGCAGCCTTGTCCAGACCGTTGTTATAGGAAAACGAATAATGAGCCAGCCAGCCTTCTTTCAAAACATAGCTGTATTCAGAATGAGATGAGTCACTGCTATGTGCTTGTCCCAACTTGGCAGGTAATGGCAGCTAATCAACCTATCTAGGGCCGGGAGTCGATCCCTGTCTTTGGTTATATTCTTGTATCCTGGTGACTTTCTGGCATTCTCGATAAATTTATCAGTCACTGACTCCTTGTTCGGATTTATCATCACGGTGGCGTATTCGGTTGTCCATGGGGTTCCATACCCTAAGACTTGTTGAATGACCTCTCTGTATTTGCGTCTTCCCCATACTTTGAATTCTACTATTCCTTCTAAATCGTCTTTCTTCAATAAAATATCTACAAATCCACTTCTCCTCGTGGGCTCAGCAAATGCATAGTATCCCATGCTCTTGAGAACTGTCAGCACATGGTCTCTGAAGTCCGCTTCTAGAATCCTATTCCCTGCATCACCGAACCGAAATCCTCCGTTCTCCGAAATTGTCCGGATCGTTCTTTCAAGAACCTCGATGAATCTTCCTAGGGTTGGGCTTAAATCAGGGATTGATATCCCAAGCCGCATTTTAATCGGACCTAAGAAGTGTTTGCGGACGGAGCTATCGAAAGCTTCAAACCTGACATCATTCTCTCGCTTGTGACCTAGAAATATCTTTGAATCTTTTCTTGACCTTTTCTTTTCGCTAAAAATATCCTGATGTAATATGAGATCCCAGGACAGGTTTTCTTTTTCGATTTCCAATTGGCATGTCGTTTGATGATTTATGGCCGAAATCTGTGGATGCGGAACTTCAATTTCTCCGAATGGCAATGCAAGGGTAAAGAGGTTAAAGCCTTTTGCCCTGGCGCTCAGGCTGAAGTTTATTTCCCCCGCTGCCTCTGACTCAATCAAAAACCCAGACGCCCGCAAGTAACGAAGCCACTGTGGGTCTTTCTTAATGCGAGCCACAGGGTTTTCATCCTCTCCCACGAATATAACCCAGTCTCCCCTTTCATAAGAAACAGGTCTTCCAGATAGATTCGCTTCAAAGTTTTCAACCGACTTAGCATCAATACAGCCGATCAAGACGGGGATTGACCGCTGTACACCTTTCTGCACTTCCAATGAGCCGGTATATTTGATAATACCGTCGTCCATTGAGACTGACAGAAACCTGACAATGGCTTTGCATGCTAAAATAGTATCATCTACACAGAAAAACCTAGCCACCGGAACTCTGTCATCGCCCCTCAGAAGTTTAAACTCTCCCTTTATGGCTTTATCAAACCAAATTCCAGTAAGGGGATCCTTGTAGCCAAAATAGATGATTTGGTTGTGCCCAGGTCCCTTCCACATGTTATTTTCAGACTTGTCCCGTTTCGGGCTATGGCATTTCCTATATTCTTTGCCCGAACCGCAAGGGCACTTGTCTTTCGGTCTTACCTCAAATTTCATTCCCGAACTCTCTTGAAATCAATCGTTTAATGCTGCGGATCAGCAGCGAGACCGGAGGCAAGCTTGCTTGCCGACGGGATTGGCTGCTGCATCCGCTGGTTGTGAGGCGCAGCGCCGAGCAGCCTGCGGATGATCATCCGCAGCATTGTCGAGGCCGCGCGCGGCCTCGACAACAAGTGATTCTATGGATCCATATATCCCCACATTTTGAATGATATACAGAAAGCCATTAAATTTGCCTCCTGACATCCTCCATTCATCCAAGTCCACCGCGTTCCAGCTGCTCTGAATAATGTGCCAGATCGTGGTCGCGTTCTTGTAGATCCTCAGGAACAGAGTCTGAGAAAAATAACCTAGGACCCGGCGGAGTCATATTTTATCGCTTCAGGATGGCCTCCGACTATGCGTACAATTACCCATTTCGCCTCCTTTATGTCTTGGAAGCATGAATGATATGGCGTCAGCCGATTTTTTTCCCTGAAAAGGCGCCCCCCTCACCCCGACCCTCTCCCCCCACACGTGGGTGGAGAGGGGGAATTATTTTCATGCGCGGGGCAACAAGATTTCAGCGTCATGAGCGTTTATGAGACCATCAAACATGATCAAAACAGGGTGCTGTGAAGTCGCAAAGAAATAACGAAACTACTCGCGGAGATCCCTACGTTCCACACAAAGTGAGAGAGTTGTTGATGATGATCCGGATAAGGAAAATACAAGCTGAGTGCTGAAAGCTGAAGACTCCATGCGGAAATCCTTGATTTCCGGATGGGCACTAACTTGTATATTCAATTCGTTGAAGACGGCCGGTCAAATGCGGCAGCCGGGAATGGAGAACGATTACCACTTTTTAGTACGAAATGCCACTACTTTTTCCCAATGCACGCCGCATCGAGAATGCCGAAGCAAAGGATTTATCGCACACAGAACACCTGTTCAGTCACCGGCCCGCAGATCGCAGTTGACCGAGGATGTCCGGGGCAGTTAAAGGACCTCTTTGCTCTTATTCGAGGATTCCAGCTCCTCCAGCACCTTGACAACAAACCTGATCGGCCATTCGGCCGGACCGCCGTTCAAGGCCAAAGCAACGGCCGCTGTTTCAAGAATCTCTTCCCGGGTAGCTACAAGGTCAGCAGCAGTAAAGTTCTTCTTGACACAATGCCTCAATCCAATTAAGCTTTCACTTAATTAATGATTCTGGGCGTTATGATACCGCTAATCACAGTCTTGAAGGCCCTGTCCGACGAGACCCGTTTCAGACTTCTGGAGCTGCTTTTGTCCGAGAATCTTTGTGGTAAAGCGCTGGCCGGAAGTCTCGGGATTTCCGAGGCCGCAGTGTCCCAGCATCTGAAGGTTCTGAAAGAGGCGGGACTTGTGGAGGGAGAAAAGCGGGGGTACTGGATTCATTATTCTGTCCAACGCGTCGTGCTGGGGCAGGTCATCCATGAACTCGATCGCCTGGCCCGACAATCGGCGGTTCCGACCGACAGGTGCGTCCGCCTGCACGCCGCGACAAAAGGTCTTGAAGCAAAGGAGGTGAAAGCCATGTGCCAGTGCTGTTGTGAACGACCTGAAAAGCTAAAGGGCAAACCCGAAGATTGCACTCCCAAACAGATCAAGGACTGTCACGGCGATGTGGAAGGACACCCCTGCCAGAGGGAAAAGAAGGAAGAAAAGCAAACGCAATGATTGCCATCGCTGCACAAGGTTTGGCCAAGCGATTCCGCGATGTCCAGGCTGTTGCAGATGTGAGCTTCGAGGTGGCCCAAGGGGAACTCTTCGGTTTCCCGGGCCCCAACGGCGCGGGTAAGACCACAACCATCAACATGCTCACCGGCCTGGCTCGGCCCGATAAGGGCACAATCCGTATCGCGGGCATCGATTGCGCCGGTAACCCAAAAGCCGCTCAGCACCTCATCGGCATCGTCCCTGACGAAAGCAACCTCTATCCTGAGCTCACGGGATTTGACAATCTTTGCTTTTGCGCCTCCCTCTACGGGATAAGAGGGCAAGAGCGGAAAAATAGGGCTCGTGAACTCCTAAAAACCTTCGGCCTTGCCAATGCAGGGACGCGCAAGTTTGCAGGGTACTCCAGGGGCATGAAGCGCAAGCTCACCATCGCAGCCGGGATCATCCATCGCCCTCCCGTCCTCTTTCTCGACGAACCGACTACAGGCATTGACGTGGCCAGCGCCAGACAGATCCGGCAGATCATAGCCGAATTCAATCGCACCGGTACGACCGTTTTTCTGACCACCCACTACATCGAAGAAGCAGAGCGGCTGTGTCGCCGCATCGCCTTTGTCGTATCGGGTCAAATCGTAGGTACGGACACCGTGGAAAACCTCATCCAGCCGCAACGGGAAAAGCACGTGATGCAGCTTCTCCTGCTCCAGCCTGAGTCGGCCGTCCATGAAAAACTCGCAGCGGCCTTTCCACACCTTGTTTTTCTGGGTCTTTCCGATGGGAGAGTTCGCATAGAGTCAGGCGAACCGATTCGCGTCGGCCCCTTGGTGCGTTTCCTCGAGGAACAGGGGGTGGAGGTCATGGAGGCCCGTAGGATGCGCCCTTCCCTGGAAGATGTCTTTGTTCGGATCACGGGCATCGAGGCGGATGCGATGAAGAAAGAAAAGGAAAAATCAGGAGGAGGCGGGTCATGAAAATGTGGATCGCGTTCTTGAGCATCTTTGCCAAGGACGTGCGGGCCTATTACCTCAAACCGCCTAACATCAGTTGGGGACTGATCTTTCCTTTGGCCTGGACAGGCATGTTTTTCATCAAGTCCGGCAGAGGGTTTGATAGTGTTCTTTCTCTGCTTCCGGGCGTTATCGCGATTTCCGTTCTCTTCGGGACGAGCTCCCTGCTGTCGGTTACCGTCACTTTCGAAAAAAAGGGCCGGTCCTTTGACCGGCTTCTCCTGGCGCCCATACCGTTGGAGGTTCTTATGCTGGCCAAGACCGCCGGCGCGATCGTATTCGGGACCGCAAATGTCCTCGTCCCTATCATCCTGGCGGTATTCCTCACCGACCTTTCTCAGGCCGCCTGGAGCGCCGCAATTCCGGCCATCCTTCTCATCGCTGTGTCATCTACGTTCCTGGGCCTCTTTATAGCGGTTTCTGTGAGCGAGGTTTTCGAGGCCCAGACCTTTTCCAACTTCTTCCGCTTCCCCATGATTTTCCTCTGCGGACTCTTCTTCCCGATCGACCAGTTGCCCTTCTTTCTCCGTCCCCTGTCTTACGTGCTTCCGCTAACCTATGGAGCCGACATCCTCCAGGGTGCCTTCAACGGGAACAACACCATGTCTTTCACCCTCGACTTCCTTCTGCTCAGCGCTTTTTGCATCATCCTGTTCGGCTGGAGCCTCCACAACATCAAGCGCCGGTGGATTTTGTGAACTTCTCCAAAAGCGGAAGGCTTGACGGCCCGACCTAGAACGGTTATGAATCGTCGGAGTAAAGTTCAATCAGGAACCGTAGGATAAATTTCCCATTGGATTTTGACCTTATTCTGACACCGGCTGGCCGTCTTCGGTTCAAAGAAGAGGAACACGAGGAAACCGGACCATCCGGG
>ENA-OSEO01006767-OSEO01006767.1-sediment-metagenome-genome-assembly--contig:-NODE-6767-length-10103-cov-3.527030_pt1 | contig 10103 bp, 10 predicted proteins | sample MGYA00237883_ERZ534232 | MGnify/ENA metagenome assembly ERZ534232
AAAAAACACCATCTCCTGCGGGAAGAACCCCTGTCGATCCGGATCCAGGGAAATCCGTATGCGGTGGTCATGCGGACGCCGGGGCAGGAAACGCAGCATGTGGCCGGTTTTTGTCTTTCCGAAGGGATTGTCGATGCGCCCGAAGATATCGCCAACATTTCGTTTTGTGAAGGCGAAGATACCAACGTCGTAACCGTAACGCTAAAGCCTTCGCGGCGGGAGAAAATATCCCAAATCCTTGACCGGCGCGGCTTTATCAGCCAGACAAGCTGCGGCCTGTGCGGGAAGGAAATCGTTAAGGATCTTCACCAGACCATTCGCCCCATAACCGGTAACACCCCTTTAGATATTCAAAAGGCAGTCGATTGTCTGGAGAATATATCCGCTTTCCAGCCCCTGCGCAAGAAAACCCGGGCCGCCCACGCGGCCGTTATATTTGATTCAAACTATGAATGGCTGGCGGCAGCCGAAGATGTCGGACGTCATAACGCCCTGGACAAGGTAGTCGGCAGGTTGTTTCTGGACCACAGACTCAAAGAAGCCGCTTTTCTGACCCTCTCCTCCCGCATCAGTTACGAACTGGTGCAGAAAAGCGCCCGGGCGCGCATTCCCATCATCCTGGCCATCTCCCGCCCCACTTCCCTTGCCGTTGAACTGGCCGCCAAACTGAATATGACGCTGGCAAGTCCGGCCGATGAATCCGGGCTCCTGATTTTTTGCGGGGCGGAGCGCCTGAAGTAAGTTTAAAATGGACTGATACTGGAGCACGCATAACAGCTATCCCGGTGAACTGAGCCTTACCGGACATCCGGTTGATAGTTCCAGGCACGAAGCAACAGCCTGCCGCGACGGGGTTGGCGTTCGCCGTGAAGGCATGAAAAGGATGATGAAACAAGCAATCACCATACGCGATGCGGAGCCGCAGGATACGGAATCGATTGCCGGTATTATCCGGCGGTCATTTCGAGATGTGGCTGTGCGCTTTTCGCTGACGCAGGACAATTGTCCAAAGCACCCCTCGAACTGTACGAGGGACTGGGTGGAGTCCGACCTGAAGCGGGGGGTTCATTATTTCATCCTGTTGGATGACAACGAACCCATCGGATGTGTCGGTCTCGAAAAAGCAGGCTCCGATCAGTGCTATCTTGAGCGTTTGGCTGTTCTCCCGGAGCGGCGGCGTAATGGCTTTGGACGCCGGCTCGCGGGCTATGCTCTGTCACAGGCCAAAGCAGGCCGTGCACACAGGGTCAGCATCGGCATCATCGCAGAACAGACCGAGTTGAAGGAATGGTATGCCAGGCTGGGTTTTACGACAAACGAGACGAAAAGTTTTCCCCATCTGCCGTTTCAAGTGACCTTCATGGAAGTAAGGATAGACGGTGCGACAGACAAAGCCCCGAAGGCGACACTATAAGGGCTGTGCCTTGAGCCTGCTGATGAAGAATCCTGCTGTCCGATTGCAACGGGATGGGGAAAGCACTCGCTGTTGCGGTTCAAAAAAACAGTCCTCTTGGGGCAATGTACAGAAATTTCGGGTACGAATCGTCCCGAAAGGGTATAATACGTTATGAATCTGCGAGCATTCGTAAAAAACCAACGTAAAATTCACGGATTGACCCAGACCGAGCTTGCTCGCAAGGCCGGAGTCGGACTAAGGTTTGTAAGAGATTTGGAACAGGGCAAGGCAACCTTGAGAATGGACAAGGTAAATCAGATTCTTCAGTTATTCGGTAAAACCCTTGGTCCGGTTGATTGGAAGCCTGAGATCGGTGAGGATTAAATGGAGAATAGGAAGAAGCCGGTTACGCATTGTCGCCGGCCTATGACATCATCAATTCAAGGCTGGTGCTGCCTGAGGAAAAAGAGGAAATGTGTCTCAGTCTTCAGGGAAAGCGAAACAGTATTTCAAAAAAGGATTTTCTTGGATTATCTGAGCATTTGGGCCTGAACAGCAAGCAGGTCCATATCGCGCTGGAACGTCTGAGCGGGCTCGGATCTGTCATTGAGTTGATGGTTGCGGAAAGCCTGCTGGAAGAACGGCTGAGGAACAAGTTTCTTGAGATTTTTAAAGAAAGAATGAAGAGGCTTTTTAAATAGCCGAAGTCATGCCGGGTAATAGAGGACGATTTAATTATACCCGGGTGATGCAGAAGAGCTCGTCATGCCCCAGGATTTCAGCCTTTGTTTTTTTGCCGGAAGCAACCTCGATCAAGCTGTCAACGATTTCGCGGCCCTTGGATTCGATGGAAAGCTGTTCGCTAATGATGGACCCGGCGTCGACATCGATATTTTCTTTCATTTTTTCATAGGTATAGCTGTTGCCGGTCACCTTGATCACCGGAACGAAAGGAAAGCCGGTGGGCGTCCCCCGGCCCGTGGTAAAGACAATTATCTGGGCGCCGGCGCCGACAAAACCGGTAACGACCTCGCCATCATGGCCGGGTGAATCCATCAGGTAGACGCCGCCGGGTGCTGGCGGTTTTTCAGCATAGCCGACAACGCCATTGATAGGACGCGTTCCGGATTTGAAGATGCCGCCGAGCGCCTTTTCCACCACCGAACTGACCCCGCCGTCAAAGTTTCCCGTTGAAATCAGGGCGCCCCGGTGCTTGAACCTGGGATCGGTTCCGATCCGGCGCAGCTTTTCTTCGGTTGCGGCGATGGTCCGGCGGACCTCTTCTGCGACAGCCGGATTGACGGCGCGCCCGGCAAGAATTTTCTCGGCCCCCAGCAATTCCGTGACCTCGGAAAACAAAATGGTGCCGCCGTTGTCCACTACCCAATCCGACATGACCCCGACGGCCGGATTGGCGGCGATCCCGGATGTCGCATCCGTGCCGCCGCATTTGACCGCAATGATCAGTTCCTTCAGGTGGCAATCCGTCTTCTCCCGGTTCGAAAAATCGATGGCCCACTGTTTGGCGATGCGGACTCCCTTTTCAATAGCTTTGAGCGAATCCCCTTCATTCTGGATAACCACCTTTTCAACCGGTTTAAGGGTGCTTCGGAGCCCTTTCACAAATTCATCCGGGGTGAACCGTTCACATCCCAAACCGACCACCAGGACCGCCGCCAGGTTCGGATGGCGCCCCATGGCGATCAGGGTTCTGGCGGTAACCTCAAGGTCTTCACCGACCTGACTGCACCCCACCGGATGCGTCAGGCAAACGGCGCCTTCAACCTGGGCGGCAATCAGTTCGGCAACCCGGTTGGCGCAAAAGACCGATGGAATGATGCCGATATGGTTTCTGACACCCACCTGTCCATCCGGCCGCACGTATCCTTTAAATTTCAAATTATGCCTCTCTATTTTCCTCTTCTGCACCCCATGTTGTGAACATGAACCCACTCCCCCCGCCGGATCGCTCTTTCCGCATGGCCGATTTCCTGGCCGTACTTGATGATGGGTTCATTAACGGCGATATCCATTAGGGCCAGCTTGTGTCCGAACTCAATATTCTCCGGAATTTCAATATCCCGGTTTCCATCACTGCAGCTGTCGCCTGATGCTGCATTTTCAAGCAGAACCCCCACATTATCTTTAAGATTCATAACCAGCAATCGACGCTTCACTCTGATAATCCTTGATATATATAAATAGTTTCGCAGGGATCCTTCAGTAAAACGGGCGGTCCCTTGCCGTTTGGCGGTAATGCTTCCGATACAATCTGCAGCTGTCCGAATAGTCTGTATTACAGGATCAGATGAAGCCGGACATTCCAACCAGGAAAAAAATTTAAAACTTTTAAAATTGAATTTGCACAACCTCAAAGGGTTGTCAATGATGAAATTTAAAATTTTAAAATTTTGACTTTACAAAATTGGGCCCATGAATCATAGTTTTTGGCAAATAACCTATTATTTTATCAGGGGCCCCGGTTGACGGATTCTTCAGGAGAAGGGCCATTCGATCAGAAAATTCGGGATCAGGGTTTGGCTTAGCGAATTGATCATTAACCGCTTAAAGTTTTAAGACCCGTAAATGTGATGGGGAAAGGACCGTTCCAGTGAAACATGAATCCGAAAAAAACAGCCCAAAAGGGAAAACCGAATTAAAACGACTTCCGTCCTATCAATATGCGCAAGCCAGCAGGGCGGAAAACATTTATGAAGTCGTAAAAACGGCACTCCTGATGGGCCACTGGACCCCTGGTGAACGCATCGACGACAAGGAGCTTGCCGACAACCTCGGCGTCAGCCGGCTATCGGTTCGGGAAGCACTTTCAAAGCTGGTTGAAATCAGAATCCTGGAAAAAAAACACTGGAAGGGGTTCCAGGTACGAAAGCTATCCCGGCAGGAAATTGAATCCATCATCGAAATTCGTGAGGTTCTGGAATTACTGGCTATTCGCAAGGTGGTTAAACATTTTACACCCGACATCGAATATGAACTTGAAAAGTCACTGCAGGACGCGGAAATGGATTTGCGAAATAGGGATGTCGCCTCATTCTTGCGTTCGGATTTTTCATTTCATGAAATCCTCTATCGTTCTTCCCGGAACGTGTGGCTGAGCGATATTTTGAAAAACCTGAGAGTCCTGATCGATCTGATACGTTCGATAATTCAGGCGACAGATTTTGAAGATGTTGCCAGGGCCAGCCTGGCGGAGCACCGCGAGATCCTCAAGGCGCTTCGCGCCGGAGATGAAAGGACTGCGGTAAACGCCGTTGTCCAGCATATCATCAGGCACCGTGAACGCATCCAGTCCAGGCCCGGCTACACCGATCTTGAGTAGGCCAACCTTCTTGTCGGCAACCGACTGGGCGCATGCCATTAAATTTTAAAGTTTTAAATTTATGCTTGACATCCTGATTTAAAATTTGCAAATTGAAATTTAAAATTTTTAAATTTAAATCAAGATCTATGCTGGGATTGCGTTGTCTTTTTATCCCCGAACTTCCGGAAAAAATCGAAGGCTGGGCTAAACCGTCTGATTTCTTTCCGCGGGAGCATCATTAACCTATAGACGAGGAGATGTCAGAGATGAAGAAGCGTATAATGGCAAGAATGGTCCTTGGGATCGCACTATCGGTCTTTCTGGTTTATGGCAGCGGCAGCGTGTATGCAGCCGACTATCCGACCAAACCGATCAACGTACTGCAGGGATTTAAACCGGGCGGAGGGAGTGATGCCCTTGCGCAGTTGGCCCAGCCGTTTCTTGAAAAAATCATCGGTAAAACGTTTATCAATCAGTACATCCCCGGCGCCACCGGCGCCATTGCCTGGACGAAACTCGCCAAACAGACCCGGGCAGATGGATACACCATCAGCATCACCAACACGCCGATGCTTATGACCAATTACATCATGAACCCCGAAATTACTTATAATATTAATGAGCTGGATCCCATCGCCAACGTCATCACCGATCCGGGAATCATTGTTGTCGGCAAGGAAAGCAAATTCAAAAATATAAACGACTTTTTGGCTTTCGTAAAAGCGAATCGGGGGAAAGTGACCGTGGGTAATTCCGGTATCGGCGGCGACGATTTCTTTACTACCTTGATCGTAGAAAAGGCAACCGGTTTTAAATTCCAGATGATTCCGTTCCAGGGTGACGGACCCTCCTGGCAGGCCGCCATGGCCGGTAAAATCGATGCCAGTTTCAATAATCTCGGAATTACCTATCCCCAGATCAAGGCAGGGAACCTGAAAGCGCTGGCGCTGTTCGCAAATGAAAGAACCCCGATGCTCCCGGATGTCCCGACCTTAAAGGAACTCGGATTCAACGTGGTTTCCGGATCTTCGCGCGGTTACAGTGCGCCTAAGGGGATTCCGGCGGAAGCATTAAAGACATTGATCAATGCCTTTGAACAGATCGCCAAGGATCCCGCCTTCCAGAAAGCCGCGGCGGACCGGGCCTTCAACCTTGATATCATGCTGGGGGCCGATTACGGAGAGTATTTGAAATCTCAGGAGGAAGCCTTCAAAGGCATCTGGGGCGAAGTCAAGGGCCAGTACCAAAAGAAATAGGTTTATGACGAGCGGGAGAGAGACTTTTCTCTCCCGCGGTTTTCATCAACCCCCGTTAACACCCGAAAAGAGGTTAGATGAAACGCCTGTTGCCGACGTTTTTCTTTGCAGCTCTTGCCGTAGGCTTAGCGATTCTCTTTTACGTCAAGAGCCTCGATCTGCCCACAGCGGCCTACCAGTTGCCGCGAATTCTGATTGCCGTGGTGATCCTGCTCTCTTTTGCCATGATCGCAGAAATCATTTGTGTCCACAAAAAGAAAGAAAAAACAGCTAAAGAAAAGGGGGAGGGCGAAACCTCCCAACACCGGCTTCCGGCGGTTAGCGTCAAGAGAATTCTTGTCTTCATTTTTTTGATAATTGCCTATATTGCAGCCATCCACCCCTTGGGGTACTTCATCGTCACACCTTTTTATATCCTGATAACCTATTTGTATCTCAAGGCCACAAGGATCAGAAACATCATCACGATTTCCATCGGATATACATTATTTGTCTACCTTCTGTTCGTCAAATTTCTTCATCTGCCCGTTCCTATGGGGATTTTTGGCTAGCGTTAAGGGAGTTACATGGTTGGATCCAACATCTTACTCGGTTTGCACAATGTTTTAAGCCTGTCGAATATTTTTTTCATCTTCATCGGGTCTGCCTTGGGAATGTTCGTCGGTGCCATGCCGGGCCTGTCGGCCACCATGGCCATTGCACTGCTGCTTCCCATTACTTTCGGGCTGCCGCCCGCCACCGGGCTCAGCATGCTGGCATCCCTCTATATGGGTGCCATGTATGGAGGATCGATCTCGGCCATCCTGATCCGGACCCCGGGGACACCGGCCGCCGCTGCGACTATTCTGGACGGCTATCCCATGGCGCAGAAGGGGCAGGCCGGCAAGGCGCTGGGGGTTTCCCTGACGGCCTCGCTAATTGGCGGCGTCATCAGCGGTATCGCGCTCCTGACCATAGCCCCGATGCTGGGGTATGTCGCCCTGCAGTTCGGACCGGTGGAGCTTTTTTCGGTCGCCGTTTTAGGCATGACCATAATTGCTTCCCTGTCCAGAGGATCCACGATAATGGGCCTGCTCTCGGGTGCGATCGGCCTGCTGCTGGCCATGGTGGGTATGGACCCCATCACCGGCACTCCTCGGTTTACCTTCGGCAATATTAATCTCTTTTCCGGAATCCCCTTTGTGGTAGCCTTGATTGGATTGTTCTCAATCCCTCAGGCGATCCGGCTCATCGAAACGGACGAAGAAGGGACCAAAGGCGAAAGCAGTAAAATTACCGACCGCATGATGCCGACCTTCAAGGAATTCAAATCGTACATTGTCACGATCCTGAGATCATCTGTTATCGGAGTACTTGTGGGAATCATTCCCGGCACGGGCGGCGACACGGCCTGCTGGTTCGGTTACAATGAGGCCAGACGGTTTTCAAAACACAAGGACAAATTCGGCACCGGCTATCCCGAGGGGGTCGCCGCAGCCGAAGCGGCCAACAACGCCGTTGTGGGAGGGGCGCTGATTCCAACCATTTCTCTAGGAATTCCAGGCAGTTCCGTCACGGCGGTATTGATGGGCGGGCTGCTGGTGCACGGCATCATGCCGGGTCCAACCCTGATGACGGATTATGCCGATGTGACCTACACGCTGATCTGGGCGGTTATTTTTTCCAACATATCCATGTTTGTCGTCGGATTGCTTTTCACGAAGATCAGCGTGAACGTGACCCGGATCAGCAACAAGGTTCTGGCGCCGTTTATCATCATCCTGTGCATCATCGGCGCGTTTGCCATCAGCAACAGCCTTTTCGACATTTTTCTGATGTTTTTTTTCGGAATCCTCGGTTACTTCATGGATAAAATCAAAATGCCCACCGCACCGATGGTCATCGGCCTGATCTTGGGAGGTCTGTTGAACAACAGCCTGCATCAGTCTCTCCTGATCAGTTTCGGCAGCTGGTCCATATTCCTCAAGAGCCCGATTTCAGCCGTTCTGCTTTCAATCGCAGCCCTGTCCATACTTCAGTCGACCCCATTTTTTTCATTCATATTCAATCTGTTCAGGAAGAAACAAGACTGACCGGCTGGTTCGGGAACCAGCACCCGGGGGAGCCGCTGATTCTGCGGGAGTCATCTGAACCGCAACAGCGAGCGCATTCCCCGTCCCGCCAGGTGCGGGGCTGCAGGGTTCTTCAATCCCGCACCGTTTCTGGTTCAGGATAATTTTGCAAAGGTACCAAGACAGCCAAATAATTTCCTGCTCTTTTCGGTGACGACTCAGCCAGCGTGTGGGGGCGCTCTTTGTAATCCGGGACAGCTGCAGAAAACAATAAAGGGCCTGCCTTCAACAAGGCAAGCCCTTTATCATTTGTCCGGTAAGCGGTCAGGCCGCGATTTCCTCCTTGATGGAAACGGCGATTTTAAAAAGGGCGGTCAGGATCAGAAAGCCGGTGGCATACACCCCCAGGGTGATGATGATTTCCGGTATGGTCGGTACATATTCAGTCACGTGGTGCAGTGGCGAAGGCACGAATCCGCCGGAAATCATGCCCAGCCCCTTGTCGATCCATGTACCTGCAAAAACCGCCAGGCAGGCCACTGCCAGGACGGATTCATTCTGGCGGGTTACCGGATTGACCAGCAGGACAATGGCCAGCAGCATCAGGCCGATGGAGGTCCACATCCAGGGCACCAGGACGCCGTGGCCGTGGAGTCCGAAAAAGAGGTAGGTCATATGATCCATGTGCTCCGGGATCTGGCTGTAAAAAACGACAAAGACCTCGCACAGCAGGAAAAACACGTTGACGAGAATGCCGTAGGTGACGATTTTGGCAAGGGATTGAATCTGTTCCCGGCCCGGGTCAAACTTTGTCAGCTTGCGGATCAGCAGGCACAGCAGAATCAGAAACGATGGGCCTGAAGCAAAGGCCGATGCCAGAAAGCGCGGCGCCAGGATGGCGGTGAGCCAGAAGCCTCTCCCCGGAAGGCCGCAGTACAGAAATGCGGTGACGGTATGAATGCTGACGGCCCAGGGAATCGAAAGATAAATCAGCGGTTTTACCCAGGTCGGCGGAGCGATGCCGTTGCGTTCGGCCTCCAGCACTTTCCAGCCGACGATGATGTTCAGAAACAGATAACCGTTTAAAACGATCATGTCCCAGAAAAGGACCGAGTTTGGCGTCGGATATAAGATGACATTGACCACCCGCATGGGTTGGCCGAGGTCGACAAAGATAAACAGGATGCACATGGTCACCGAGGCCACCGCCAGAAATTCACCTAAAATGGTAATCCGGCCGAAGGCCTTGTAATTGTGCAGATAATAGGGCAGGACCACCATCACGGCCGAGGCGGCGACCCCGACGAGGAAGGTGAACTGGGCAATATAGAATCCCCAGGAAACATCCCGGCTCATGCCGGTGATGCCCAGGCCGAAATTAAACTGCCACAGATAAAAGATGAATCCGCCGCCGATGCCGGCCAGCAGCAGGGTCATCCACCCGTAATATTTTTTGCTTCCTTTTAGCGCTAATTCAAGCATAACCACCTCATACGATGTAGTAAACCGACGGTGCGGTACCCAGGGAAATTTTACGCCGAATAGTATATCGACTGCTGACAAGCTTGCGGACATTTGAGTCCGGATCGGCCATGTCTCCGAAAACAAGCGCGCCGTTGGACGCCTCCACACAGGCCGGAATCTGACCGACGGCCAGCCTTTCGGCGCAGAAATTACACTTTTCCACTACCCCTTTCGTGCGCGTGGGAAATTTAAGATTGGTCTTTTTGATAAAGGGGCGGGGGTCTCTGAAATTAAAGCTGCGGGCGCCGTAAGGACAGGCGGCCATGCAGAACCGGCAGCCGATGCAGCGGTGAAAGTCCATCATGACAATGCCGTCGCTTTCCCTTTTGAAGGTCGCCTTGGTGGGGCAGGCGCGGACACAGGGCGGATTTTCGCAATGATTGCACAAAACCAGAAACGGCATACCCCCCAGCTTTTCCTCAAAATACGGATTTTCCAGGGTCGGGAAGGCATGTTGGTAGCCCTCTTCCCAGATCCATTTGATTTCATGGTTTTTATTCTTTAATTCAGGCACATTATGGATGCTGTGGCAGGCCTCGATCAACGGTTTGAAA
>ENA-OSEO01006769-OSEO01006769.1-sediment-metagenome-genome-assembly--contig:-NODE-6769-length-10102-cov-9.114015_pt1 | contig 10102 bp, 6 predicted proteins | sample MGYA00237883_ERZ534232 | MGnify/ENA metagenome assembly ERZ534232
TCCAATGACTTGAAAAAGGTACAAATCATGCCCTCTGGGCTTAGCTCAAAGCCGGGCCCTCTGGACCCGGATCTTTATTTGTAATTTGCCTGCCCGCAGGCTTTTTGGCGGGGTGCCTGGAATTTGTATTTTTTGACACAATACGCCAAGGCAGAGCCATCTATCTCTAACTCCCGCAAAGCAGGAGTTTTAAAGTTCGAAATAAACAGCGCTCCACATACCGGATAACTTGAAACAGTCCGATCCGTATGATATGAGAAACTGTCCGGCAGGTGGAATAGAACTGCAAAAGCGAGCGCATTCCCCGTTCCATCCTGGGCGGGCTGCAGGGCGCTTCAATTATTTTACTCGGACAAACTGGGAGAATAGATAACATGGAGAACTTATTGGGGGAACTCTGGATTTTCAAACTTGCAAGTTTGGTCGGAGTCGCGTATCTTCTTTATATTTTTATTAAAGATCGAATGCGCAAGAAGTAAGAATGCATTGTCAAAAGTCATTTTAAAAATGTTGTCGTGCTTCCCGGGAGTTACGCCATAGATGTTGCTGAATCATTTATATAATATAAAATCATATAGTTATTGTTCGTAATTGAATTAATACTTTAAATATTGAAATTGCATAACAATGAAAGGTTGAACCATGATTCGAATCAATGAGAACTATCTGAAACTTCAATCTTCTTATCTTTTTGTCGAAATTGCCAAGCGTGTATCTTCATATCAAAAAGAAAATCCGGATTTAAAGATCATACGCCTTGGAATCGGAGATGTAACTTTGCCTTTGCCGCCGGCCTGCATTCAGGCATTCCAAGAGGGTGTTCAAGAAATGGCTTCGGATGCCACTTTCCGTGGATACGGACCGGAACAGGGGTATGAATTTTTAAGGGATAAAATCGCTTTTCACGATTATCAGTCATTGGGATCGGATATCCGTTCGGATGAGATATTTGTCAGTGACGGCGCCAAGTGCGATACGGGCAATATCCAGGAACTCTTTGCAACGGATATTCGCCTTGCGATTCCGGATCCGGTATATCCGGTTTATTTGGATACGAATGTCATGGCCGGCCGAACCGGGAATTTCAAAAACGGGAGATACAACAATATCGTTTACCTGGATAGCTTGCCTGAAAATGGATTTGTTCCGTCCCTCCCGGAAGAACCGATAGATCTGATTTACCTGTGTTTTCCAAACAATCCCACCGGTGCGACGATATCCAAAGACAATTTGAAAAAATGGGTCGATTTTGCCCGCGAGAACAAGGCGTTGATTCTTTTTGATGCTGCATACGAAGCCTTTATCCGGGATCAACGTCTTCCGCGGTCAATCTTTGAAGTGGAAGGGGCCACCGAGGTGGCCATCGAATTCAGAAGCTTTTCGAAAACCGCAGGTTTTACCGGTACCCGCTGTGCATATACAGTGGTTCCCAAAGCCTGTATGGCCTATGACCGCAGCGGTCAACGGCATTCCTTACACAGTTTGTGGAACCGGCGCCAATCGACCAAGTTCAACGGGGTTTCATACCCGGTTCAGAAAGCAGCAGAAGCCACGTATAGTGAAACAGGAAAAACCCAGATCGTCGAGATGGTGGATTATTATCTTAAAAATGCAGCCCTGATTCGAAATGAGATGGCAACCTTGGGTTTTGAATTTGTTGGGGGTGAAAATTCGCCGTATATCTGGGTAAACTGTAAAAGGGATGCTTGGGAGTTTTTTGATCTTTTGCTTAAAAAAGCCGGTGTGGTCATAACCCCGGGGCCCGGATTTGGTAAATGCGGAGAGGGTTTCATCCGCATCAGTGCCTTTAACCGTTATGAAAATGTCGAGAAAGCAATGGAACGGATCAAAGATGCTTTGGGCACTTCCGTTTAATACCCTGTCCGTTGTCGGCGGGTCATTTAAAAAAGCGGGAGATACAGGTTCTAATTCTTCCTGCCGGCAATAAATATATATTCCAAACTGTTTAAACCGTAATCAATCTCCATAGACAAAAACAGAGACATCGAATGGAGTGTAACTATGGCGTTTTTGTCCGCATCCTTGTCGCTGACGTTGCTGATGCGTTTTATTATCCCTTCGTTGACCGATTTTACCTGGGCATAATAATTTTCCAGGGTTTTAAAGTCGATCTTCATATCCGGCTGGTCTTTGTACTTGAAATACTGGCTTAGCAGATACATAGACGTCGTGCGTACGGTTGTTTCTTCAACCGAAGCAAAGGGAAGGTGAAACCGCGCCATGGGTTTTAAAAAATTCATGATCGGACAGTCGCTGGTGGCCATGATCACGCCGAAAATCGCTGAAAGCCCCTCCATTATGGATGTTTTTTTAAAGTATGTTCTATCTTCGGTTTCGCACACGATCGTGCAATCACTATAGGAGAGGACATTTTTGAAAGTTTCGACCAATTCCATAATGTTGACCGCAATGGGACAAAAGGGGTGGGTGTCTGTGGTCAGGGGACAGTTGCCGCACTGTTCATGATGCAGACGTGTCCATTCCGGTAATTTTTGACGATGCTCAACAGGAATCAGACTCAACGTCCTTGGATCCAATTCAATGAGATAGTCTTTGATATATCCATCTTCAAATTGAAATTGATAGCGAAATTGAAACGGGCTTTTTCTGTCCATGGCATTATCTTTCCAATCTTTCATTTTTCTTTAAATATGCATCGGTTACCAAAAAAAATTAATGCAATATTCATGCCGGTATCTGCCGGGTTGCCAACCGGTCAAAGCGTTACGACACCTATTACCGGTCAGGCCTTAAAAAGAAACTCATCGTCATTATATCCTGTCTCAAGAGGATCCGTGTTGAAAGTTAAGGTCTTAAGATCTTGTATCCATATGTAAGATGGTATAATGTTTTATATTGTATCAACCGTATGGTTGGATGACACGGGTCTTTTTCCGGCCAGTTTCTGCTGGTGCTTGCCATGACAGGATATGATGACAAGAGATAATAGTGCAAAATGAATAAAGGGACAACATTTAAATCCGGCAATTTTTTTTTCGACATACCCAGGCAAGTCAATGATGAAGTTTTTGACACAATCCTGAATGCAGATACTGTCGAAATTAAAAGAATCGTTTCCAGGGGGCAAAAATCTCCTGCTGATTACTGGTATGACCAGGAAAAAAGTGAATGGGTCATGGTATTAAAGGGGGCTTCTAAATTGAAGTTTAAGGATGACCAAAGCATTGTCGAGATGATGCCGGGAGACTACATTTGCATACCGGCCCATTGCAGACATAGAGTTGAATGGACCGATCCCGATGTTGAGACGATTTGGCTGGCGATTTTTTATTAGTTTTTCGGTCAGTTGAGAGATTTGATCTCTATCGCGCAATAAAAAGGCAGAGCCTTATTTGCTCTGCCAATATGGGCCCGGCAGCCTCCCACTTTCAGACCGCCAAGCGTTGCAATCTTTCAGCTTCTCCAAATGTCGTTGTACAATGCAGTGTTGCATTGAGATGCACGGACATCCGAGAAGCTTTATAAATATCGCATCCAGCTCCTCTTTGTACAGCATAACCTTCGTGAGATCAATTCGTCACATGGTTAAAAACATGGTGTTGAAGCTGAGCGACATTTAGTTTTAATTATTAATTAATCATTTCAACAGATATGTCAATAAGGGAAAAGACCTGTTTTTGTCAGGGAAAATCCCATTCCATGAGGGATTACCCCTATCATCAAACCCGGCACACCCAAAAATCAGCCCCCCGTTGTATTATGTGAAGCCTCCAGGCCCTAAAGGACGGGGATGCCTTACTTTTAAACCGGTGTTGTTGGTAAGGTTCCTGACCGCTGATTTCCATTCTTGACAATACGGCCGGTATCCGGTATAAAAATTTCACGTCGGTTGCCGCGGTATGGTTGCTGCTGATAGCCGGTCCTGCTTCATATTGGGGTGCTTCCTGATTCGGCACACAACTTTAATTTTTTCCTTATTCCGAGTTCAAAAAGGGAATTCCCGTCACTTTACTTCACTCGCCGGAGAGGAAGTTATGTTAGCGATATTTAAGAGAATGGTTACACGGCCGAATATCGCCATCGATCTTGGAAGTGCCAACACCCGTATCTATTCATGTGAAATGGGGATGGTTGCCGAAGAACCTTCACTGGTCCGAAGGGTTCCCATGAAAGGTTATGCCCAAGATACGGACGTACTCATAAACTACCTGAACACCAAATTCGTATCTTATCCGCTTCGGGGGGGAGTCGTTGTGGATCTCCCCGCCGCGGTTGCGCTGCTCAAACCGCTGTTCAAACGGGCCCGCAGGACATTGAGATCACCGGTGTCGCTGGCCTGTGCACCTTCAGACGCATCGGAAATAGAGCGAAAGCGTCTTGCCGATTCGGTTCTCCATGCCGGAGCCTCCCGCGTGGCCATCGTACCGGAACCCATGGTGGCATCCATTGGCGCCGGCATCGATACGAGCTTGCCCCATTCTCAAGTTCTCATTGACATTGGAGGCGGTGTAACGGATATGGCCGTCATTCGAGACGGCCGTCTGATTTATTCGTCCGCACTGCGTATCGCGTGCAGCGACTTCCATAAGGCGGTGCAAAGCGCGGTCATCTCAAAACACAGGGTCTGTCTCTATGCGTCAGAAGTGGAACGGTTGATTTGCGGTATTGATATGACGCCTTGGGTGCAAAGCGAATGGATTGAATCGAAGACCGTCAAGGGGATAGATATTGCAAAGAGGCGGGAAACGATTATCGATGTCAACGATGAAGAAACGATCGCCGCCGTCAAGCCCATTGTTTCCAAGATACTGAAAATGATCCAGACGGCGTTGCGAGAGCTTCCGGAAGATATCGGTTGCGAGGTTATGGAATCGGGTATCTGTTTGACGGGCGGCGGAAGTTGCATTCGGGGAATGGACAGACTCATCGCCATGAAGACGGGTCTCGATACACGCGTGGCTTCCGACCCCATCCATGCCGTCATAAACGGGGCTATTCAAACGGTGGAGTTTTGGAAAGAAAAACAGTCTTGGTGGGAAAACCTCGAATGGCCGGTTTCGACAAGGGGAAACAGGCTCAATATGTAGGGGCAGGTTGATAAATCCATAACCCCATTCGGCGCCGCGTTTTTGTAGTATTGCGGGGTCTGCAATCTCATTTTATTCTCTATACTGCATCCATCATTTCCACCTTCTTCCGCGCCATTGTTTTGTTCGCCATATTCAGTTAGGAGATTACATGCCAACTTTCATACATGCGGCTGACATCCATCTTGATTCTCCCCTTCGGGGCCTAATGCCCTACGAAGGGGCTCCACCCGTTGAAGAAATCAGGGGGGCCACAAGGCAGGCTTTGGATAACCTGGTCAGCCTCGCCCTGGAAGAAAAGGTGCACGTTGTGCTCATCGCCGGCGATCTCTACGATGGAGATTGGCAAGACTTTAACACGGGGCTGTACTTTGCCAAACAGATGCGTAATCTCGGAGATGCGGGCATTCGTGTAGCGATCGTCCGGGGCAATCACGATGCCGCCAACAGCATGACCAAGACCTTGATTATGCCGGAAAACGTCAGGATTTTCAGTTCCCGCAAGCCGGAAACCTGGCATCTTGACGATCTGGGTGTTGCAATCCACGGACAAAGTTACGCAAACAGAGATGTCTATGAGAATTTGGCAGTTTCGTATCCGGAGCCGGTGCCGGATGCGTTTAACATCGGCCTGTTGCACTGCCTGATATCCGGCGCCGAAGGGCACCAGCCCTATGCCCCATGCACGCTGGATGAACTTTCGGCCAAGGGCTACGATTACTGGGCGCTCGGTCATGTACACAAGTACGGTGTGCTCAGAACAAAGCCGCACATCGTCTACGCCGGCTGTACTCAGGGTCGGCATATCAGAGAACCCGGGGTTAAGGGCTGTGTTTTAATAGCGGTTGAAGAAGGCAGCGTCCGCACGGAATTTGTGCCTCTGGATGTCCTTCGCTGGGTAGAGGTCAAGGCAGACGTCAGTGATGCACAGAACATTGAGCAGGCCGCCATTGCTTTCGGAGATGCATTAAAAGCGGTGATGCAAGAAGTTGAAGGACGTTACACCTGTGCCAGGGCTGTCTTAACGGGACGATGTCCCGGTCACGGGCTGTTTACTTCAAATCCTTCTGCTATAGCCGCCAACATTCGGGCCGTCGCATCTCAAGTATCAAAAGAAAAAGCATGGATCGAAAAGGTTCAATTGCAAACCGGGCCGGTGATCGATTTTGATGATCTTGCCGGCAGCGACACGCCCCAGGGAGAGCTTTTACGATATCTTCAAGAGCTTGCTTTGAGTTCGAAGGCATTAGAAGATCTTGGGCTCGATTTGACCGTACTGAAATCCAAACTATCCGGAACCGGTGTGGAAGTCCAGTATGAAAGTACCGTCAGGCTGCTTTCCGATATAAGGGATATTTTATTTGCCATGCTGGCGGACGAAGAGGCTTCCGGGGGTTAATGATGAAGATCAACGTGTTCAAACTGCTTGCTTATGGTCCGTTCACGGATAAAATCCTCGATTTTTCGGGCAATGGTTATGGCTTGCACGTCGTCTTCGGTCTCAACGAGGCAGGCAAAAGTACGGCGCTAAGGGCCTTGATCGGGCTTTTTTATGGTTTTGGACACATCGTTGAAGACGCCTGGCTTTACGATTACAGCAAGCTGGCTGTCGGAGCCTCATTCGAATTACCGGACAGGAGCCTGTTGAATATTACGCGTTACAAACGTAAAAAGAATGATTTGATCAACGACGATTCAGGCGAACCGATGGATCAGACAAAACTCGATATGTTTTTGGGAAAAATGGGAAGGGAAAACTTCCAGCACGCTTTCGGGATTTCTCATTTTTCGCTGAGGCAGGGTGTTGAAAGCGTGCTGGCTGCGGGCGGAGACCTGGGCCATGCCTTGTTTGTAGCGACTTCCGGTTTAAATTCCTTGAAGCGGGTGATGACAAAGCTGGATGAACAGCAAAGTATGCTGTTTGCGCCACGTGCACAAAAAGCCAACATCAACGCTGGAATTTCGATGCTCAATACGCTGAGAAAGGAACAGCGTGACGCTTCGGCCAGTCATCACCAATGGAAGAAGATGAAAAAACGGGTGGATGATCTTCACCATGACGAAGTTGAAGTGAACGAGAATATTGAAGCGCTGGTTTTAAGAATCAGCCTTATGTCCCGTTATCGTGATGCATTTAAATATGTTGCCGCCCGGGAGCAATCAGAAGAAAACCTCACCAATCTCGGTGTTGTTCCGGATTTGCCGGATGATTTTTCCCGGCACCGGGTTGCGACCCAGGTGGCTATCGCACAATCCTGCCGGGTTAAAGAAAATTTAAGCCGGGATTTGGTTCATATTGAAAAAGAGCTTGAAAAATTAATGTACGATGAAAACATCATCGCACATGAGAAATTGATCAAGGCCCTGGCAGATGAAGCCAATGTACATGTCCAGGCCGCAACAGACAGCAAAGGGCTCAGGGCGAGGATTTACCAGCACAACGAATCCGTCCGGCAGGCCCTGGACCTCCTTCGCCCTGGTCTGACTTTGGATTCTGTTCAAGGGCTTCGACTCTCCAAACCTGAAAAGGGCAAGGTTCAAAGGTTAGGTGCCAAGGGCGCCCAATTGGAAGAATCTGCAAACAGCGCTCAAAAGGCGCTGCGTTCAGCCAACACGAATCTGGATAAGACAAAAGCTGAACTTGATCAATTGGAAAAGCCCAGGGACGTCTCTGCACTGGCCGATTGTTTGACGCGGGCTGCGGAATACGGCAGGCTGGAAGATCGCCTTGCCGACGCCAAGGCTCAGGTCGTTCTATCCGAGAAACAGACCCAGGCTGACCTCGCGGCACTCGGTTTGTGGACAGGGGATATTTCGGAGCTTGAGCGCCTGGCTTTTCCGACCGACGAAACCATGCGAAGCTTTGAGGAAGAACTGTCTGACGCGGACCAAAAGCTTGCCGATACCGATAAGGAAATCGTTCGGACTCATGAACTGCTGAAGGAGAAAGAAAGATCCCTTTCCGAATTGACAAAGGCTCGCGAGCTGCCGTCCCTTGATGATTTAACGTCTCATCGCAATCTGCGGAACCAAGGGTGGCAGTCTGTGCGTACGGTGTGGCTTGAAAGGGGTAATGCCGATCAAGATTTTCTGGCTGCCTTTCCCGGTAGCAGCGACCTTGCTCAAGCCTATGAGAAAAGTGTCGGCAAGGCTGACAATACCGCAGATGTGCTGCGGGACGATGCCGATGCGGTCGCGCGTGCAGAATCACTTCGAACAGACATCCGGCACCAAAAAGAGTCCTTCAAAGAACTCGAGGACCGCAAAGAAATGTTGGGTAGAGAACGAACCTCGCTCTGGGACAAATGGGTAAAATTATGGGAACCGCTGGTTATCGATCCTTTAAAACCTCGTGAAATGATCGCATGGTCCGGCAAGGTGACTGCACTGAGGAGCAAGGTGTCAGATTTGCGAGAGCGTCAAATGGCCGAGATTCAGCTGCAAAAGGATATTGATCGTATAAGATGCGATGTTGCAATGGCCCTTGAATCCGTTGGGGTTCATGTCTCAGAGAAAACAAGTTATTCGGCTGTCATTGAACTGGCCAAACGCACCGTTCATCACAATGACGAATTGCGCCAAAATCGTCTGGATCTCGAATTTCGGGTTGCATCATTAAAAGAAGAGATCGAAACCGGTTTGCGGCGGAAGAATGAGGTTGACCAAAATCTTCAAAACTGGTCGGCACTTTGGGCCCGGACAATTTCCAGATTGGGCTTTTCTGCTGATGCCCATCCTGAAGATGTTAATGATTTTATTCTGGCCCTTGACGATGTTTTTGCAGAACTGGATAAAGCCAAAGAAAAACAGCAACGCATTGAATCCATACAGCACAATCGAGAGGCGTATGCCCGGCGAGTGAGGGATGCGGTGGCAAAACTGGCCCCTGATCTAAAAGATTTGGAACCCGAAGCGGCTGCTATTGAGTTGAATGCAAAGCTGACCGGTGACAAGGAACGGCGCCAGGAATTCCGGTTGTTGGAAAACGAAAAGCGTAAAAAAAGTTCGGAGCTTTCCAGAGAAAATGAAAAATTGGCCGGCCTCGAAGAAACGCTTCGCCTGCTCTGTTTAAACGCTTGCACAGATAATCCCGATCAACTTCCCGATATTGAAAATCGTGCTGCAACAAAAATCAAACTGCTGGGTGAACTTGACAAAATCAATGAAAGGCTTGTCGAGCTGGCTTCCGGACAGGATTTGGCGGAATTCGTTGAACAGGTCAAGGTTCACGATCCGGATGAACTGGTTGCCAAAATAGATCGGTTAGCGGCTGAAAAGCAGGGGCTGCTCAATAGGCAAAAACGGATTGTGCAGGACATTGCCCTTGCGACAAAAGAGCTGGAATCGATCGGAGGGGAATCTCTTGCCGTGAGAGTTGCCGAAGAAGCGGAAGGCCTTGTCGCCGGCATTCAATCGGATGTTGAACACTATGTCAAACTCAGGTTGGCATCGACAATACTCACCAAGGCCATCGAGCGCTATCGCCAGAGCAATCAAAGTCCCGTGCTGTCTGCCGCAAGTGATTATTTTAAAAAAATGACGCGGGAATCATTTGCCGGACTGAGTGCTGATTTCGATGATAAGGGTGACCCTGTGATTAAAGCCGTAAGACCGGATGGCACCATGCTCACTGTTCAAGAAATGAGCGACGGGAGCCGGGACCAGCTGTTTCTTGCGCTGAGGCTTGGGAGTCTGACAAGATACGTTAAAGCCAATGGCCCGGTGCCCTTTATCGTCGACGATGTCCTGGTGCATTTCGATGACGACCGGGCAGCTGCGGCTCTTAACACCATGGGCACACTCTCCTCAAAGACACAAATCATATTCTTTACCCATCATCAACACCTGGTTGATTTGGCAAAATCAACATTATCAGGGGAAGTATTGAATGTCCATCATCTCTAATTCAGACGCGAACGGCTTCGATGATGGATCGGCGCCGTCGAAATACATTTCTTTTAATGCAGCTTGGAAATCCCGGTCCTCAGGGCCGGGTCAGAGTTCAATGGCTCTGCCGGTAAATGATTCAACAG
>ENA-OSEO01006770-OSEO01006770.1-sediment-metagenome-genome-assembly--contig:-NODE-6770-length-10100-cov-2.898134_pt1 | contig 10100 bp, 7 predicted proteins | sample MGYA00237883_ERZ534232 | MGnify/ENA metagenome assembly ERZ534232
TACAAAGTCAAGAAACCGGTCAATCTGGGATATCTGGACTATACTACTCTGGAAAAACGGCGTTTCTTCTGCCGTCAGGAAGTGGAGCTTAACAGACGCCTGTCTCCCGACGTCTACATCGGTGTAGCACCCGTAGTCTATAGCGGCAGGCGTATCTGCGTCGGTGGCCAAGGAGAGACTATCGAGTACGCGGTGAAGATGAGACGTCTACCCGGAGAGCGCATGATGGATAGCCTCCTCATCTCCAACCAGGTATCCAAAGACATGGTGAAAGAGGTGGCTGAGAAGGTGGCGGCGTTTCACGACAGGGCGGCTACCAGCGTCGAAATCAGCGCCTACGGAGAGCCGGCGGCGATTGCGGTGAATACCGGCGAGAACTTCACCCAGACTGAAAAGTATATAGATGTGTCCATAGCCGCCCTGAAGTACGGGCGCATCAAGGCATACACTGACGGCTTCGTTAAGTCTAACGAGGCGTTGTTCCGCAGGCGTGTGAAAGGCGGCAGAATAAGGGACTGCCACGGCGACCTTCACGCCGCCCACATTTGCTTCACCAACGGAATTGAAATCTTTGATTGCATCGAGTTCAACGACAGGTTCAGGTACTGTGACGTGGCTTCTGAAGTCGCCTTTCTGGCCATGGATTTAGACCGCTACCAGCGGGCCGACCTATCGCAGGCGTTTGTTGACAGATATGTCCAGCTCAGCCGTGATGAAGACTTGCCCCGGCTTCTGGATTTCTACAAGTGCTACCGGGCTTACGTCAGGGGCAAAGTGGCCTGCTTCAAGTACGATGACCCGTACGTCTCGCCAGCGGAGAAAGACGCGGCGCTCGCAGCCGCACGGGGCTATTTTGACCTTGCCTACCGCTACGCGAAACAGAGGCCGCTGCTGCTCATCACAGCGGGCCTCGTGGGCACAGGCAAGACTACGGTGGCCCAGGCCCTCGGGCGCAGCCTGGGGCTGGTTGTGATTTCGTCAGATATCACCAGAAAAAGACTGGCCGGTATCCCTCCAACAGAACATCGGTTCGAAGAGTTCGAGAGCGGAATCTACTCGGAAGAGTATAATAGAAAGACGTATGACGAGCTACTCACCAGAGCCCGCGAGCTACTGGAGCAGGGGAAATCAGTGATACTGGACGCTTCATTTAAGAAAAGGCAGCACAGGCTGCAGGCAAATCAACTGGCCGGAGAAGCAAGGGCCGGTTTTGCGGTAGTTGAGTGCGTCCTGGACGGAGACACTATTAAGAGACGCCTGGAACAGAGGCTGGTAGAAGGTGGTTCAGCCTCCGACGGCCGCTGGGAAATTCTCCAGTCTCAAAGACAGGCCTTCGACAGAATTGTCGAGTTTCCTCCTGAGGAACATATAGCGGTTCATACCTCGCAGCCAGTGAAGGAAATCGTCAAAACCGTCTCGGAAAGGATTTGGAGCTAATGGACTGCGACGTCAAAGACCGGTCACTGGCAGCCTCAGGGAAGCTGCGTATCGAGTGGGCCAGCCGGGAAATGCCAGTGCTCAAGCTTATCAGGGACAGGTTCAACCGGGAGAAACCATTCAAGGGAATCCGCATAGCGGCCTGCCTCCACGTAACCACCGAGACTGCCAACCTCGCGGCGACCCTCAGAGACGGGGGCGCCGAGATGACCATCTGTGCCTCAAACCCCTTGAGTACCCAGGATGACGTGGCGGCCTCCCTCGCCGAATCCGGCCTGCCCGTCTTCGCCATCAAAGGCGAGGATAGCCAGACTTACTACCGCCATATAATGGCAGCCCTGGAACGTAAGCCAGACCTGACCGTGGATGACGGCGCCGACCTCGTCAGCACCATCCACCGTGAAAAGAGCCATCTGACCGGAGATATCATCGGCGGCACGGAGGAGACCACCACCGGCGTCATAAGGCTGAGAAATATGGCGAACGAAGGCAAGCTGAAGTACCCCATTATTGCCGTAAATGACGCCAGAACCAAATACCTGTTCGACAACCGCTATGGCACGGGCCAGAGCACCATAGACGGCATCACCAGGGCCACCAACGTCCTCTGGGCGGGGAAAAGGGTGGTGGTCTGCGGCTATGGCTGGTGCGGCAAGGGCATCGCCCGCCGCGCTCAGGGCCTGGGCGCCCTGGTAATCGTGACCGAGGTCCAGCCTGTACCAGCCCTAGAGGCAGCCATGGACGGATACCAGGTCATGCCTCTAACCGAGGCAGCCAGGGTCGGAGACATTTTTATCACCGCCACTGGCGATGCAAGCGTCATTGATATCGAACATCTATCTCAGATGAAGGACGGCGCCATCATGGCCAACAGCGGCCACTTCAACGTGGAGATCAACATCCCGGGCCTTCAAAACATGGCCAGGTCGCAGAGGCAGGTGCGTCCTTTCGTCCAGGAGTACACCTTGCATGACGGACGGCGGCTGCACCTCCTGGGCGAAGGCAGGCTGATAAACCTGGCAGCCGCTGAAGGACATCCGGCCAGCGTCATGGACATGAGTTTCGCCAACCAGGCGCTGTGCCTGGAATATCTGGTCAAGAACAAGGGTAAGCTTCAGCCGGCAGTCTATACAGTGCCGGCGGAAATAGATGAACAGGTAAGTCAGCTAAAGCTGAAAGCCATGAATATAGCTATCGACTGCCTCACCCTGGAGCAGAAAAAATACCTGGAAAGCTGGCAGTCTGGAACCTGATGCAGGAGGAATAAATGCCGAACAGTTTCGACCAGGCGCATTCCTATCTTTTTGCCTCGGAGTCGGTGACCGAGGGGCACCCGGATAAGCTCTGCGACCAGATTTCCGATGCCGTTCTCGACACTATCTTAAAGGACGACCCGTACGCTAGAGTCGCCTGCGAGGTCGCGGTGACTATCGGCATGGTAATCGTCCTGGGCGAGATTACAACCAAGAGCTACGTGGAAATCCCCGAGGTCGTGCGCGGCGTAGTCAGGGAGGTCGGTTACACCAAGCCCGAATATGGCTTCGACTGCCAGAGCCTCGGCACCCTGGTATCCATAAAGCCTCAGGCGCCCGATATCGCTGCCGGCGTCAACCACGCACTGGAAACGAGAGGAAAGGCTGTGGTAGCGGACCTCCTGGACAAGACCGGCGCCGGCGACCAGGGGATGATGTTCGGCTATGCCTGCAAAGAAACGCCTGAGCTCATGCCTCTGCCGATCTCTCTAGCCCACAAGCTGTGCCGGCGCCTGGCGCAGGTAAGAAAAGACAAGACCGTGCCTTATTTGCGTCCCGATGGCAAGTCCCAGGTATCTGTAGAGTACAGGCACGGCGCGCCGGCGAGGGTTGACTCTGTAGTAATAGGCGCCCATCACGACCCGGACATCGACCGCCATACTATCGAACACGACCTGATTGAAAAGGTGATAAAGGCCACCATCCCCTCGAACTATATTGACAGCAACACCAGATACTACATAAACGCCGCCGGCCAGTTCGTGAATGGCGGGCCTGTCTCCGATACCGGGTTTACAGGCCGTAAAATTCTCGTCGACACCTATGGCGGTATGTGCCGCCACGGCGGCGGGGCGTTCTCCGGCAAAGACCCGACCAAGGTCGACCGGGCTGCCACCTACATGGCCCGGTACATTGCCAAGAACATGGTGGCCGCCGGTCTGGCCGACCGCCTTGAGATACAGATATCCTATGTTATCGGCGTTGCTCATCCTCTATCTGTTTCGGTCGAGACCTTCGAGACCGGAAAGGTGTCTGATGATACTATCCTCAGGCTGCTCAAAAAACACTTCGACCTGCGCCCGGAGGCCATAATCAGGCATTTTGACCTGCGCCGCCCGATTTACCGACAGACCGCTGCCTATGGCCATTTCGGCCGGGACGACCTCGACCTGCCCTGGGAAAAGACAGACATGGTCGAAACACTCAGAGCCGATGCCGGGAGGTGAAATTTGACTACCAGTATCAAGTTCGGTACCGATGGTTGGCGCGCCGTTATCGCTGAAGATTTTACCTTCGATAACGTCCGCGCCTGCGCCCAGGGGGTAGCCAGCTATTTACTCCATGCCGGGCTCGCCCGGAGCGGCTTGGTTGTCGGTTACGACACCCGCTTTGCCTCCGAAGACTTCGCCGCTGCCTGCGCTGAGGTCCTGGCCGCCCATAAAATTAGAGTCCACCTCTGCTCACAGCCAGCGCCGACGCCGGTGGTCAGCTATGCCGTCGTAGCCACAAAGTCGGCCGGGGCTATTATCATCACTGCCAGCCATAACCCGGCCCGTTGGAACGGCTTCAAGTACAAGGATGGCACCGGCGCCAGTGCTCCCACGGAGCTGGCCGGACAGATAGAAAAGAACGCCAACGAGTCCCTGTCTTCAGGCAATGTGAAGCGGGTCCCGCTGGAAGAGGGCTTGAAGAACGGGGTGATAGCCTACTATGAAGCCGCCCCGGTGTACGCCAGGCATCTGGAAAGCCTGGTTGACTTCAAAACCCTTCGCCAGAGCCCCCTCAAGGTCATCCATGACGCTATGTACGGGGCCGGCATGGGCTATTTCAGAACGCTGCTCCAGGGTGGGAAAATTCAAACCACAGAGATAAACGGTGAGCGTAATCCCTCGTTTCCGGGAATCCAGCCGGAGCCGATTGCCAGGAATCTCTCCAAACTGATCGGCGACGTCAAGGAACAGAAAGCCGACGTGGGACTGGCGACCGACGGCGATGCCGACCGCATCGGCATCGTTGACGAGAAGGGGAACTTCCTCAATCAGCACCAGGTCTTTGCCCTGCTCGCTCTGTATTGCCTGGAAGTCAGGCACGAGCGCGGGGCCATGATTAAGACCCTGACTTCTACCGACATGTTGTACCGCCTGGGAGAGCTCTTCAACGTGCCCGTCTATGATACGGCGGTCGGCTTCAAGTACGTGGCGCCGCTGATGCTGGAGAAAGACGCCTTCATCGGCGGAGAGGAGAGCGGCGGCTATGGCTTCCGAGGCAACGTCCCCGAGCGCGACGGCATACTGGCTGGACTGTATTTCCTGGACTTCATGATAAAGACGGGCAAGAGCCCGTCACAGCTACTGGATTACCTGTACAAGAAGGTCGGCCCTCACTACTACGACCGCATTGATACGCACATCTCGCCTGAAGACCACCGCCTGATTTCCGAGAAGATCTCCGGGAGCACCGTTACCTCGCTTGCGGGCACCAGGGTTGTAAAAGTCGACACCAGGGACGGGTTTCGCTACACCCTGGCGGACGGTTCCTGGCTGCTCATACGTTTCTCGGGGACCGAGCCGCTGGTCAGGGTCTATGCCGAAAGCCAGAGCCCGGAGCAGGTGCAGAAGCTTCTGGCCGGCGGCAAAGAACTGCTGGGTATATAGGCCGTGGTCAATCTGGATGACCCGGGAATATACAGAAAGCTTGACCCGTCAAATATGCGGGGCCAGCTTCACGGCCTGCCATCGCAGTGCCGGGCTGCCTGGCACAAGGCCACAGGTTTCAGGCTGCCCCCCGGCTACACCGAGGCGGACAGGATAGTTGTACTGGGCGTGGGCGGCTCGGCCATAGGCGCAGACCTCGTCCGCAGCCTGACCCTATCTAAAACAAAGCCAGCCATCCACGTGCACCGTGACTATGATTTACCGGCATTCGTTGATGACAGGACGCTGGTTATCGCCTCGAGCTATTCAGGCAACACCGAAGAGACGCTCTCTTCCTTTAGCCAGGCCTTGCAGAAAGGCTGCAAGAGGCTGGTCATAACAACAGGCGGCAGGTTGAAGGCTATGGCCGAGGAGTCGGGAACGCCGGTATTCACCATAGACCATGTCTCACCGCCCCGGGCGGCCCTGGGGTGGGGTTTCATGCCCCTGCTGGCATTTCTACAAAGCCTGGGCTTTCTTGAAGATGAATCAGGCCAGGCAGAGGCGATGCTGGCCACCCTGGACAGGCAGGCGCTGGAGCTGGGAGAGACCGCGTTCAGCAGCGCAAACCAGGCCAAGCAGCTTGCGAAAGAGCTACACAGGAAGATAGCCGTGGTCTACGGAGCCGGCATCCTGGGCGAAGTCGCCCGCCGCTGGAAGACGCAGATCAACGAAAACGCCAAGGCCTGGGCCTTTCACGAAATACTTCCAGAGCTGAATCACAATGCGGTTGAGGGCTACGCGTTTCCGCCGGAACTGGCCTCCAATGCCTGCGTTATCCTGCTCCGCTGCCCGTCTTTGCACCGGCGGACGCTGGCCCGCTACGATATTACCGTTGAGCTTCTAAAGCAAAGCGGCATCAGCCACAAGACGGTGGACAGCCGGGGTGAAGGCGAGCTGGGCCAGATGATGAGCCTGGCGTATCTTGGCGACTGGGTCAGCTACTACCTGGCCATGCTATACCAGGTCGACCCTACGCCGGTAGAGAGCATTGAGCATTTGAAAAAGCGGCTAGGGGCTAATACGGGCACTATCGCCTTTTGAAAATACCTTATCGAGGAGGGTCGCATGAATTACCGGAATATTCTTGTGGAATCGAAAAACAAAGTAGCCACCATCACCTTGAACCGGCCTGAAAAGCGCAACGCCTTAAGCAGCGAGCTTATGGTTGAGCTGCTGGACTGCCTCCAGCAGCTACGGGAGAACACCAGCGTTAACGTCGCCGTCATGAAAGGCGCCGGGCAGGCCTTTTGCTCGGGGCATGACCTCAATGAGCTCAGCGGCAAAGACCTGACGTCATACCGGGCGACCTTTGGACGGTCGGTGCGCATTATGGAAGCCATTACCAGGCTGCCCAAGCCGGTGATTGCCTCCGTCCACGGCTTTGCCAGCGCTGCCGGCCTTCAGCTGGCCGCCACCTGCGACCTGGTGGTCGCCTCCGAAGACTCCCTCTTTGAGACTCCAGGCGTGAAGCTGGGACTGTTCTGCATTACCCCCATGGTATCCCTGTCGCGCTCCGTCGGCAGAAAGAAGGCGCTGCAGATGCTCCTCACCGGCGAGCCTATAGACGCCAGGGAGGCGGAGAGGATCGGCCTGGTGAACATGGTAGTACCGCGGGACCGGCTGGAAAAAGCGACCATGGAGCTGGCCGAGAAGATAGCCAGCGCCAGCCCGGTGCCGCTCGATTTCGGCAAGCAGGCGTTCTACACCGCTGCTGACATGGAGTACCTGGAGGCCTTCCATTACGCCAAGGAGATGATCGCCTTTAACAACATGGCCGAAGACGCCCAGGAGGGGATCAGGGCTTTCCTGGAGAAGCGAAAGCCGACATGGAAGGGAAAATAAAATCCCTGATTGCCTTCAGGAGCAGTTGAAAAGAGCCCGCTAATGGATGGCGTGTCACGAGGCAGGTCAGGCCTCATTGTGGCTGTGCTGACCATCTCGACGCTTACGCGGTTCACGGTATCAGGGTTGGTGGCCGCAGTGCTCGTTGACCTGTCGAAGGAATTCGGCACCACCGTAGCCGCAGCCGGACAGCTGGCTGCGGCCTGGGCAATGACCTGGGCGATACTGGCCCCTGCCGTCGGGCCTTTCTCCGACCGCATAGGGCGCAAGCGCATGGTGGTAATCGGGCTCGTGGTCTGCGCCGCTGCCTCTCTGGGCTACAGCGCGAGCCGCGACTTCTCCGCTCTGCTGGGATTCAGCATCCTGTTCGGCTGTGGCGGGGCCATATCCGGGCCCAATACGGTAGCCAGCGTGGGCGACTACTATTCACCCGCCACCAGAGGCCGGATGATGGCCATAGTCGAGGCGGGCATGCCCATAGCCATGCTCGGCACTGTGCCAGCAGGAGCGCTCATCGCCGGTACGCTGGGATGGCGTTTCAGTTTTCTGGTGCTGGGAATTTTCATCCTGGTAGTGGCTCTGGCTGCCGTCATTGTCCTGCCGCCGACGCCCGCCAGGCAGCCGGGCCGGCGCATAGCCTACGTATTGAGTTTCGGCGAAGCCTTCCGTGAGAAGGCTTTCCTGCCTCTGCTGCTGTCCAACATCTGGCTTCAGGCAGCCTACTGGGCTATTGGAACATATCTGGCGGCATTCCTGATTCAAAGCTATTCTCTGAGCACGGAACAGCTGGCGCCTTTCCTTTCGCTCCTGGCAATAGGGCATCTAGCGGGCACGCTTACTGGAGGCGTGCTGTCCGACCGGCTCAGCAGGATAAAATTATGCGCCGTCACGCAGGGGCTGGCCGGTCTGGTCAGCATTGCGCTGATGCTGCTGACACCGAACATATGGCTGTCCGTCTTGCTGGGCAGCCTGTTCATGGGGCTGTACGGTAGCAACCGGCCTGCCTTCTCTTCACTCATGGTGTCAGTATCGAGCACCGTGCGCGGCACTGTAATGGGCGTCCAGGCTACATCTAATCATCTGGGAAACTCTCTAGGCGCCATGCTCGGCGGTCTGCTGCTGGGGCTGACCGGCTACGGCTACCTGGGCGTCCTTTGTTTCGTACTGAGCCTCTTTGCCTCGGCGGGATTCTTCCGCGTATCCTCCCTGCTGCACAGGATGCCCTCCGGCGCCACGGAAGGGCTGACTTGAGCCAGAGACCAGCGGGAGAGCCTCAACTCTGAAAAAGTGGTAAAATTAGGTTGAGGCAGGTCGAAAAGGAGGGGGTGTAAAATGCTAAGAAGGGTTCGGGGGCTGGCTCTCCTGGTACTTATGGTCACATTAGCAGGTTCAGGATGCGGGTCTGCTGTTAGCGAGGCCGACCTCAAGCAGCTTCAGTCCGAGGTGCAAGCGCTCACCACGACGCTGAAGTGGACACAGCAGGAATTGCTCGCAGCCGAAGACACTATGAGTAGCGTCCAGGAACAGAACTTGAGACTCCAAAGCCAATTAGAGCAGACCTTATCAGAGTATACCCGCTCGGCCGGTGAAGCCAGCACACAGACCTGCGTCAGCGATATCCGAGCCGCCCCATCCTGTTACGAGCCTTACCTGTCATCCTGCTCCTATCCATCGCCGTGTCTCCCGATTGCCTCTTCACCCTGGCCGTATTACTCTTGCAGTACCTATCCTTACTCTTATCAGCCTTGTCTCTGCGTTTGCCCCTCACCCTGTCCTCGACATCCTCGGTATTCGCGTGAGTGCCCCCCTCCCCGTTCTGAACGTCCTCCACGGTCTTCAGATACCTATCCCTCACGACACCCGGCGCCGGCATCAAATGGCTTGACCACGGCCGTGATGTTCACTGAGCCGGCCCCGGTATCAAGCCCGCCTCCCACCCCGGCTTCACCCAGCGCGATTACCAGGCCACAGCCTGCACCTGCCCGGACACCAGAACTGATTGAGAACCCGGAGCAGCCTGATAGGAAAACGGCCACGACAGCAAGGCGAGTATCCAGCAGAACGGACCTGGACGACGAAGTGAAAAAGGCAACGTCCAAAACACCGACATCAAAGCGATTGGCCGCCGATTATACTAAGGAGCTGAAGAAAGGCGTAAAGAGATAGGAACGCCGCCGGCCCGGTCACATCACGCTCGCCGGTCAACATGTGACCGTCTGAATCCGGCATAGTCAGCCAGGGCCGCGAGCGCCCGTGTTCCTCTTCTGGCATCAGGGTAAACAACCACGCCGGCCTGCTCCAGGCGGCGGTAGTGTTCCGGTATCAGGTCTGGAGGATGAGGCAGCGCCAGAATAGATGGCTTCTTTCTCACTCTAGCAGTTTCACCGAACAGCTCAACGAATTCGTGACCCGGGACCCCGATGACCAGTTGCATGTCCACACTGGCATCTTCCTCAAGGATATCCATCGCTTCAAGGTACAGGCGCGGGCGAGCCAGTGCCGCGAGGCTCAAGTCAACCGGATTGCTCAGGCTGGCGCCCACCTGCGGCATGACCCCAGCCAGCCTTCGGCCAGTCTCTTGAGAAAGCCGGGCAAGCTCAAGCCCTGCTTGCACGCAGGCATCAGCAGCCCCGACTGCCGGCCCGCCGGGGCCGGAAACGATAACCACGCGCCTGCCTTCAGGCAAACGCAGACGGTGGAAGGCCGCTACGAAGTCGATGGTCTGCTCGAAGCTATCTACGCTAACAATACCAGCCTGTTTGGAGACCGCACCCCATATCGCCTCGGAACCAGCGACGGCGCCGGTATGGGACTGGGCCGCCCTTGCCCCGGATGCGGTGGCACCACACTTCCACAAGAGAAGGGGCTTCTT
>ENA-OSEO01006771-OSEO01006771.1-sediment-metagenome-genome-assembly--contig:-NODE-6771-length-10099-cov-8.657553_pt1 | contig 10099 bp, 7 predicted proteins | sample MGYA00237883_ERZ534232 | MGnify/ENA metagenome assembly ERZ534232
GGCCGGGCAACTCGCAGCGGCGAAGCTTTTACGCTTGTTACCGGCGAAGACAAGGATATGGTGCGCGCCATCATTCGAATTATCGGTTCCGAAATCGAGCAACGCATCTTGTCAACCTTTGACTACGGATCACCGGCGCCCAATCCTGAAGGCCGATCGCAGTGGATCGGAAAACCGCAGCACAAATTATCCGGGGTAAAAAAGAGACAAAACAAAGCAAAAAAGATTATTTGTAAATGAGGTCAAAAAGCTTGTCCGCAATTTTTTTATCCAATTTTTTGAGAATCTTATATTCTTCGAGTGCGGCATCTTTCTGGCCCGCATCGAGGTAGAAGGCACCCATGTTAAAGTGGGCCGGTGCGAAATCAGGGGCAATGCGAATGGCCTGCTTGTAGGCCTCGACCTCCGCTCTGAAGTTTCCCAGATTACCGTACATAATCCCGATGTGATAATATGCTTCCGGCATTTCGGGATTGATTTCAAGGGCCCGTTTAAAGGCTTTGATAGCGTCCCGATATCTTCCCAGTTTTTCGTAGGTAATCCCGATGTTATAGTGGGACGAAGCATAATCCGGATGAATCCGCAGCAATTGTTCTATGGCTTCTTTTTCGTCGTTTATCCGCTTCTGACCGCTGTATATTTCAGCCAGGCCAATATATGCCGGCCCGAAGTCCCGGTTGATTCCGAGCGCCGCTTGATAAGATTCGATCGCTTCTTCGTAACGGCCCAGGCTTTGATAGTATTTCCCGAGATAATAGTGCGCCCGGGTTTTATCCGGGCTCGTTCGTATGGCCTCTTTGAATGCAGTGATGGCTTCGGGCGGCTGCTCGAGGCCCACATAACAGCTACCCAGGCCATACCAGGATTCGGCATTGTCCGGACTTTTTTCGGCAGCTTCCTTGTAATACTCCAGTGCTTTTTTGTATTCACCCTGGATAGAGAATTCAAAGCCTTTTTTACACAGCTCGGCAGCCAGTCCGGGCTTTTGGATACTGACACTGTAAGTCCACTCGGGCAGGGTCATTGCTGTTTTTTCATCCTTTAAGTCCCATACACTTTGCCCGGAGACGGCAAAATTCAGATTTTGACCGGGTTCCACAATAAAAGAGACAACCCCGATGACCTTTCCGTTCATATTGATCACCGGGCTGCCGCTGGAGCCACGGGATGCCGGAGCGGACATCTGAAAAATTTTCCCGACGTTGGGGAATTCCCTTACTGCCGAAACAATACCTTCGCTGACCGTTTGATCAAGCCCGAGAGGGCTCCCGACCACGAGGATCCGCTCGGCGATTTCGGGAACATCAGGGGTCACCTCTACCTTGTGAACCGATTTTTCTGGTATGTTTAGGGTTACCTTTATCAGGTCGGCGGTTTTGTTATATGCCAAAACCCCTTGAATCGGATATTCGCGGCCGTCATACGTTGTGACATTTGCAGCGTAAGCCCCCTCGAGAACATGATAATTGGTAATCAAGATCCCGCCTTTATCGACAAAAAAGCCGCTTCCGATACCGATTTTTTTCTTTTCAGCATCATAGGTGGTTATCTTAACCACGGCACGCTGGACAATGCTTGTTAACTGGACCAGATGCGCATCCGGGGAAAGCATCTTGTCGGGATGAGACGCGCAACCGGTCATCAGGGACACCCATAGAAGTCCGAAGCAAACTTCGCGGATACATTTTGATATATTTTTCATTTCTTCACCATGTTTCCATTCCATTCGACATTTTCGATTAAGTATTGACGAAGGTAACACATCTGATCTGCAGCATCAAGCCCCGAAGCATTGCCTGTCGCAGCGAAGCGGAGTTGTCCGCCGGTCTCTGTGGCGGAGATCCCGTTATCGGGGCCCCGGGTCCCCGACCTCTGCCTGCCCCGTTAAATGTATCGAAGAAAAGGAGCGCAGCGAATTTAACCGGGGACCCCTGATCTAAGATTTTCCGCAAAACCTGTTGCAATCTTCGACAACAATAGCTACATTTTTATTATAAGATCCACTAAAAATCACCCGGCCTGCCATACGGGTCCGTAACAAGGGTAGGGTATCTTGTTGAATAAAGAACAGGATACTTAACCGGGACAGATCCTGTCGAATAATACTCGTTGTCAAATTATTTATGGAGGAAGATATGGAAACCAAAGATTCCTATTCAAAAAAGATGAAGGAAATGTTCGATGATCTAAACTACAAGTGGAGCCGTGAGCGCAACAAGCTGGAGGCGAAAGCACAACATGCCAAGGTCGAAGTAAAGAAAAAATTCGAAGAACAATTGAAAACCCTTCAAGAAAATCGCGAAAAAATGAGTCAGAAACTGGACCAAATCGACAATGCCAGTGAAGAAGCATGGAAAGACCTTAAAAAAGGCGTTGACAACGCATGGAAATCCCTGAACGAGAGCATAAAAAAAGCGCGATCGCATTTTGATTAGAAGCTTCAAACTAAAAAGACGGGAATTAAACGGTATCGTATTTATGAATTAGAGCACTTGGCAGTGGTGGTATTCCTGCCCCCTCCGACCTATGCGAGGCTTTCCCTGAGAATTTCTTGCAACCGCTTGGGATTGGCTTTGCCCTGGGACAGCTTCATGGCTTGTCCCACCAGAAATCCGATTGATTTTTTATTTCCGTTTTTGTAATTTTCCACCGCGGACATATTTTCCGAAATCACTTGATCCACAATACCCCTGAGGGCCCCGGTGTCCGAAACCTGCCTGAAACCGAATTGGTCGACAATCTCTTCCGGCGACTTGGCGGTTTCGAAAAGCGTGTTGAGCACGGATCTGGCTGAATTCGAATTAATCTCATCTTTTTCCAGCATGGTGATCAAGCCGGAAAACCGCCTGGCTGTTACCGGTGACGTCGCGAACTCATGTCCGTGTTCTTTCACCGCCGGAAGCAGCTGTGTGGCTATCCAGTTCGCCACGGTCCTCGGGGACGCCCCGAACTTGACAACGGCTTCAAAATATTCGGACAATTCCCGCTCCGAACTCATCTGGGCCGCCTCATCATGCGTCAGGCCGTACTGCCGGACAAAACGGCTGACTTTCCGGTGCGGCATTTCAGGAAGTTTTGACGCCATCTTCCGCAGCCATTCATCCGTAACCAGGATTTGAGTTACGGCCGGATCCGGCACGCAGGGACCTTCAAACTTTGCCCGCATGGCGGTGGTGATCCCTTTTTCAGGATCCCACAACCGGGTGTGCAGCACGATCGGCTCATTGTTTTTGAGAGACTCCGCCTGGCGTTTGATTTCGTAGGCAATGGCATTGCCGACATGCTGGATGGAATTCATGTTTTTGACTTCGACCTTTGTGTTCAGTTGATCACTGCCAAGCGGCCTTAGGGATATATTCGCATCACACCGCATGGTTCCCTGGTCCATGCTGCATTCCGCGCATCCCGTGTATCGAAGCTGGGTCCTCAAGACTTTTAAAAATGCCATGGCATCATGGGGGCTGCGCATATCCGGTTCGGTAACGATTTCTATGAGCGGCGTGCCTGCCCTGTTAAAATCAACCAGGCTGATAGGGGTCCGGCCTTCGGTCTCGTGAACGAGTTTGGCCACATCCTCTTCCATGTGGACATGGTGCAGGCGAAGATTTTTGGGTTTTCCGTCTTCATCCATAATGTCGATCCAACCGCCCCTGGCCAGCGGCATATGGTGCTGGGATAGCTGAAAGCCCTTGGGCAGATCCGGATAATAGTAGACCTTCTGATCAAAAGCGCTCCGCGGCTGTATATCGCAATTCAATGCCAGGCTGGCCAGGGTTGCCTTTTCAAGGGTTTCCAGGCTGAACCGGGGCACCGCGCCCGGCAGCCAGAGACAGATGGGACAGATATTCGTATTGGGATCGTCTCCGGGTCTGTTGGGACAGTCGCAAAACATTTTGGTGGTGCAGCTGAGCTGAACGTGTATCTCAAGACCGATGACCGCTTCATAACCCATGGTGGTGTACCTCCATATCCAAATCTGTCAATTGGGCTGCAATAGAGAGCAGGCGGTCGTCTTGAAAGCGCGGCCCGATCAGTTGCAGTCCAAGATCCGTATCCCCGCATGCGACCATACGGGGCAAGGTTATGGCCGGATGTCCGGTTATATTGGCAATGAGGGTCCATGAAAAAACATCATAGACGGTGTTGATGGTGTGTGCACTCGAAGGATCGACCGCTGCGCGCCGGGTGGGGAGCAGAAGCACATCGAAACGCTCCAGGGCCGCTTCTGTTTGAGCCAGGAGGCGGGCCCGAATCCGTGCGGCATCGACAAACGCGTTATAGTTTTCATACTGGAAATACGCCCCTTGAAAAAGATAGCTTTTGACCAGCACGCCAAAGGATTCCGCGCGAGAGTTCATGTACATGTCATTCCAGTTTTTGGCCGATGCGGTGCGGTGTCCGTAGCGGACACCGTCATATTTTCCGGCACTCGACGAGGCCTCCACCGCTCCGATCACATTGTGAACCTCCCGGGCAAGTTCAAAATCCTTCAGATGCACTTCCTCAATCTGAATGCCCCGGCCGGCAAGCCTGGCCATGGCAGCGCCAAACGCCCGGGATTCATCGTTTTCCAGCAAGTCAATACACTCCTTGACGACGCCGCAGGAACGGATGGGTTCCCGGGTTTCCGGCACCCGATGGAACCGGGGGATGTCAAGGTCTTCACCGAACGCCGGCATCGACAGATCCCTGGAATCACTTTCGGCCATAACCGACATGGCTCCGGCAATATCCTTTATGTTTTTTGCGGCGATCCCGAAGCATTCCATGGAAGGGATCAGACCGATGAGTCCGAAACGGGACACCATCCCATAGCTTGGCTTGAACCCGAAATCACCGGCTACGCAGGCGGTCATCCGGGCTTCTCCCATGGTATCCGTTACCAGGAGACAGTCGACGTCCCCTTTTTGAAGCACTGCTGCCCCGGTGTCGCCGGCCAGTCCAAAGCCGAGCTCACTCATGCGGATGCTGCCTTTAATGTGTGCGCCGGCCTGTTTGAGACGCTCGATCACTGTGGCATCATAAATCGCGGTAAAGGCTTCCAGGGCCATGGATCCCGCCGTTGTCGGCCATCCGCGGACGGACATGTTGGGTTGGATGGCGACGGACCTCCCGCTCAATGCCCCGCCGGCCGACGCCGGCAAAGGGGATGAATCCAGATATGTATAACGTGTTTCCTGCATGTTACATCCTTTACTCTAAGATCGTCGCTACTTTGAAATAATCACCCTTTACCGCAGGGGCATTCCTGAACAGTTCGCCTTTTTGCGCGTGCGGACACCGGACGGGAGATCCGCCGTCCCTGAATCGGTTTTTCAGGTCCGATACCGAAAACGCCGGTTCGGTATTGCCGGCTTGAGCTTGAACACGCCCGGCCATCTGCTCGGCGGCTGCGACGGCACTCTCGATGACCGTACGCTCGGCGTCCAAAATGCCCAGTCGTGAGACCCACGCCAGATGGTCGACCCGGTCTTTCCGGAGCGAAGTTCCCGGAAGTTCTTCTTTTCCACGGATGTCAAGGAGACCCAATTCGGCCAGCTGTTCATAGGCGACCTCGGCAGGTGCCTGGGTCAACGGACAAAAAGCGCTGCGATTCTTTGGAAACGCCGTCACTTCACGGATGGATGTTGTTTTCAAAACCATGGCAACCGCACGGTCCAGGCCGATGGCAAGCCCTGCGTGGGGGGGAGCCCCGTATTCAAGGGCATTTAAAAAGAATCCGAATTTATTCTCCACCTCCTGATCGGAAAGCCCCAATGCCCGGAATATTTTTTGCTGCAAATCCTTTTGATGGATACGGACGCTTCCGCCCCCGAGTTCCTCGCCGTTGATGACAATATCATAAGCGCGCGACATCAGGGACAGCAGTTCTTCGGGCTTTTCGGGGTCAAAGTCGGTTCGATCCGGAGCGGTAAAGGGGTGGTGACTTGACGTAATGCCTTCATCGGTCACTTCAAAAAGCGGAAAATCGGTAATCCAAACCGGACGGTACGTATCCATTGGAATCATCCCCAAGCGGTTGGCCACGTTCAGCCGGAGCTGGCCCAGTACGGTGTTGACCAGAGACCGCGACGGGTCGGCGATCATCAGGATCACATCCCCGTCTTCGACCCGAAAGCGCTCCATCACCGATTGCTTTTCGGCGTCACTGAAAAACTGGACGATATTGGAATCCAGTTTTCCATCGGTCACCCGCATCCACGTCATACCTTTGGCCCCGAACCCGGGTACGATCTCCCTGGCATATTCATTTTGAAGAACGTTTTTGCTCAATTGCCCGGACGCGCCCTTGACGTTAAACCCCTTGATATGTCCGCCGCGATGCAGGACCTGCTTGAAGATCGAATAACCGGTATCGGCAAAAATGTCCGTGGCCTCTATGAATGTTAACCCGAATCGCAAATCCGGCCTGTCGGTGCCGGTGGTTTCCACGGCCTCCTGCCAGGTCATCCGGGGAAACGGCGCAGTAAGCCTTATCCCGCCGATATCAAACATCCGGACGAGCAGTTTTTCGACGAGTTCAAAGATGAACGACTCATCGATAAAAGCGGCCTCGAGGTCCAGTTGGGAAAACTCGGGCTGCCGGTTGGGACGGAGATCTTCGTCGCGAAAGCAGCGGGTGATCTGATAGTACCGGTCAAATCCGCTGATCATCAGAAGCTGTTTGAACAACTGCGGCGATTGCGGCAACGCGTAAAAATGTCTTGGATGATGACGGCTGGGTACGAGGTAGTCCCGGGCCCCTTCCGGGGTGCTCTTGGTCAGCATCGGCGTTTCCACCTCTATAAAGCCGTTTTTGTCGAGAACCTTCCGCACACATTGATTCATCTTGTGGCGTTTAATTAAATTGTCCTGCATGGTCGGGCGTCTCAAGTCCAGGTATCTGTACTGGAGCCGGAGGTCCTCGGAGACCGCTTCAGCGGCCGGAGTGTCGGCCCCTGCCACCATGGCCTTTTCGGAAATGTTAAAAGGCAATGCCCGGGATCTGCTGAGGATGGTGAGATCCGTGGCAACAACTTCTATATTTCCGGTGTCGATGGACGGATTTTCCGTGCCCTTGGCACGATCGATCACCCGCCCCGAAACGCTGACGCAAAATTCGTTCCTGAGGGTGGACGCAAGCCCGCAAATCTCTTTGGAGGCGAATTCCGGACCGAAAACGATCTGCACAATACCGGTCCGATCACGCAGATGGATAAAAAGGACGTCTCCATGGTCACGCAGCGCATCGACCCAGCCGAACAGATGGACCTCGCGCCCGACATCGGCGGGATTTAATTCACCGCAGTATGACCGTCCGCTAAAATTCATCATACCTGCATTCCTTTCTCGTTCAGTATCAATTAATAATAAATAAAAATATTAGTATGAATAATAAAAAATATATTCCTTAGACCAATTTTACTCGATCATCAAGTTTTTTAATGTGATCTGTATGCCAATAAGGATGAACATGATCATATTGAATCCCCGCCCCCTTTGGTTTAAACGCCGGCCCCAGATCTCCGCCTCCTGTTATCATCCTTGACAAATAAGTTCATGGGTGTAAATTGACTGTAGTTTTCAAAAAATTACTTTAATCGCTAAAACAATGAGAGGATAGGCGATGGATAAAATACCCCATTTCTCAGAATAGAGAGTGGGGTTTTTTGGTTAACCATTACAAAATTTTTTTGAATTTAAATTTTAGATGCATAATCGATTGATCATTATAACCGTATTTTTTTCTGTAATATTTTCATTCGCTTTTCTTGATATTGCTTTCGCAGAATATCCCGACGGATATTATGAGGTTCAAAGAGTTATTGACGGAGATACATTTGAATTAACTGATGGTACAAATGTCAGATTAATCGGGATAGATGCTCCGGAAGCAGGAGAAATTTGTTCGGCACAAGCAACTCAAAAACTAACATCATTAATTGCGGGGGAAACAGTATATTTAGAAAAAGATGTATCAGAAACAGATATTTACGGAAGACTTTTAAGGTATGTTTATGTGAATGGGGTCTTTGTCAATCTTGAACTTGTGTATTATGGTTACGCATATGCCGTTTCATATTCTCCTGATGTTGCATATGCCTCTCAATTGGCTGATGCGGAAGAAGACGCTATAGACAACGACAGGGGTTGTCTCTGGGAAATAATCTACATAGACGATGATGAAGACTCCTATTGGATTGCGGCAGGATGTTTCATAGCCACCGCAGCTTATGGCTCTCCTGTTGATCCGTATGTCAAGATACTGCGTAAGTTCAGAGACAAGCATTTGCTGACCAATAAAATAGGTCGGAAACTCGTCCGTATTTACTATTCTTACTCACCTGTTATGGCCGGGTATATTTCAAAACATGATTCTCTCAAGGTAATTACCCGGTTGAGTCTGTTACCTGTCATAGGATTAAGTTGGGTTGTTTTAAAATTCGGATCAGAAGCAACCATTATGATAATTGTACTCTTAAGCGGAGGATTAACCGGTATATTTTTGTTCACGAGAAAATACATAGATTCACGGTAAAGGAGAAGCTGAGAGTTTACGCCAAAAGAGGATAAGGCAGGGTTTATGAATGGCTCCCGAAAGTTCGAAAGCGCGAAAGAAAACAGGCACCTGGCCCCTGTTTGTCAAAGGGAAGCGTAGATCTCTATATTAGAGTGGGTGAACAGGATTTTATGTTTTAATTGGCTGGGGAAAATTTAATATGATAAGATATCCATGCGCTTCGAAGGGTTAAAAATGGCGCGCTCCCATAACATTTTGGTATTAAACATCGGCTCTACCACTACCAAGGCCGCCGTTTTTGAAAACGATTGTCCCAAATTTAAGGAAACCATTCCCCATGACTCCGAACTGACCGCACCTTTAAGCGGTTACATGGAGCAGTTTCCCCTCTACCTGGAACGTGTTGAAAAATTTTTGGCCGGTCATCACATCGATGTCGGCCAACTGGATATCATCGTCAGCCGGGGCGGCCTGACCGCACCGCTTTCTTCGGGTGTGTATCTGATTGATCAGCGGATGTGTGATGACCTGCGTTCAGGGAAATACGGTCAACATCCGACCAACCTGGGACCTCTGATCGCCAATGATTTGGCCTTGCAGGCCGGCATCCGGGCCGTGATTGTGGACAGCCCCAGTACGGATGAATTTCACCCCCTGGCCCGGATTTCCGGCATCCCGGAAATTGAAAGAAAGAGCGCTTTTCATGCCCTGAATCAAAAAGCTGCAGCCGGAATGGCTGCCGGGGAGATGGGCATCTCCTATGCAGAGAGCAACATGGTGGTCGCCCACCTGGGTGGCGGCATTACCGTAGGTGCTCATTGTCAGGGCAAGGTAATTGACAGCACGATTGGCGTTGGGGAAGGACCGCTAACGCCTGAACGAACCGGAACCTTACCTCTCATGGCCTTGCTTCGGCTGCTGGAGTCCGGACAATTGAGCCTGGCAGATTTGCGCCGGCAGCTGACATCGGAAGGGGGATTACTGGCCTATCTGGGAACAAGCGATATAAGTTTGGTGGAAACCAGGATACGGCAAGGCCATGAAAAAGCACTGCTGCTCCTGCAGGCAATGGCATACCAGATTGCCAAGGAAGTAGGGGCCATGAGTACCGTCCTTCATGGCAAAGTAGACTCGATTGTATTGACCGGAGGTCTGGCCAACTCTGCCATGCTGGTAGACTCGATTATTGACCGGGTCAAGTTCATTGCACCCGTAAAAGTCTACCCCGGTGAGCAGGAAATGGTTGCCCTTGCTGCAGGTGCCCTCAGAGTGCTTTCCGGCACAGAAGCAATCAAGTATTATGGCCAGCCGGAATAAGTTCAGATAGCAAAAAAGATTAAGGGTGGGTTTTAAAATCCGATTTCTGGCCCCTGACTTCTGATCTCCGACTTCTGATCTCTGGTCTCTGGTCTCTGACCTCTGACCTCCGACACCTGCCTCCTGCCCTTTGTCCCCTGTATTATTGAGCCCAACCAACCATCCCGTTTATTTTGTTCAGATCATAATTTCGTTCATTTTTTATGAACAAATATATTTTTTGAACACTAACGGACTTTAATCGCATCAATATATTTATATCATATTGACTTAATATATTTT
>ENA-OSEO01006772-OSEO01006772.1-sediment-metagenome-genome-assembly--contig:-NODE-6772-length-10098-cov-2.749127_pt1 | contig 10098 bp, 9 predicted proteins | sample MGYA00237883_ERZ534232 | MGnify/ENA metagenome assembly ERZ534232
GGTGCTGAACGAGAGCATCGAGATGGTCAGGCGAGCCGGAACCATCGTGCTTGTCGGCTTCGTGCCACCTACGGAATTGGATCCCGGGGTCTGGGTGGTCAAGGAACTGAGGTTCATCGGCACCCAGGGCGGGTCGATCACCGCGTCCATGAACTTGATCAAGAACAAGGTCGTGGACCTCAAGCCCCTGGTCACCGAGGTGTTTCCCCTCTCCGACATCCAGCGCGCTCTCGATTCCATGTACAGCGGCGAGAACGTGTGCGCGCTGGTCAAACCGGGATTGGTAGCGTAGAAGCCGCTATCGCGATGTTGATTGCGCCACCTGGCGTCGCTGCCGGGAAGCCGGTGGCGGCTGGGCGCAAGGACCCGGAGGCGAATGCCTCCGGGTCCTTGCGCCATCAGGAGCGTCTACTGTAGGACTTCGCGTATGGCGTCCACGATCTGCGCCGTGCCTGGCACGTACTTCTGCTCGAGGGCTATCGATTGCGGGACGGGTATGTCGGGAGCGGCCACCCGCTTGACGGGGGCGGCCAAGAGATCGAGGGCCTCCTCGGCGATGATCGCGATGATCTCGCTCGCGTTGCCTCCTGTCTTCGGCGCTTCCTGAGCGAAGACGATACGCCCCGTCTTCTTAAGCGAACCGAGGATGGTGTCCATGTCGAGCGGGCGCAGTCCGCGCGGGTCGATGACTTCTACGCTGACGCCCTCCTGGGCCAGTTGCTCGGCGGCGGCAAGAGCCTTGTGCACCATGGCGGCCCAGGCCACCACGGTAACGTCCGAGCCCTCCCGCTTGACATCCGCCTTGCCCAGGGGAACCAGGTGGTCTCCACCCGGCACCATGCCCTTCATCCCGTAGAGCATCTTGTGCTCGAAGAAGCACACCGGGTTATTGCTGCGGATGGCGCTCTTGAGGAGGCCCTTGGCATCGGCAGGGGTGGAGGGAACCACCAGATAGAGGCCCATGGCGCTGTAGAGATTGGCCTCGGGGCACTGCGAGTGCTCGGCTCCGGCGCCTCCGGCGGCGCCTTCGGGCAGCCGGTATACGAGCGGAACGTCCATCAGGCTGCCGTGCATGTACCGCCATTTGCCGGCCTTGGAGGCGATCTCGTCCATGGCGTTGGCGATGAAGTCGGCGAACATCAGCTCCGCCACCGGTCGAACCTTGCCGCTGATGGCAAGCCCCACGGCGCTTCCCGCGATGAGGGCCTCGGCGATAGGCGTGTCGATCACCCGCTTGGGCCCGTACTTATCGTAGAGACCGTATGTCTCGCCGAAGATGCCGCCGAAGCGGCCGATGTCGAGACCTAGCAGCACCACCTTCTCGTCGCGTTCCATCTCCTCGTCGAGGGCTTCACGGATCGCCTGGATGAAGGTTATCTCTCGTGGCTCACTGCGGTCTCCGCTACCAAGGTCCTCTCTGCCCATCGATACCAGGTCTGCGGCGCTCATTGTGTTGTCGGCCATGATCAGGCGCTCCTCTCTCCGACCTGGGCTGGCTCCGGCGCGTAGACACCCTGGAACATCCTCTCATCCGCAGGCATGGGGGCCTCCAGAGCGGTCTTCGCCGCATCCTTGACTTCCTGTTCCACCCGGGCCCGGATAGCCGCTAGATCTGCTTCAGAGGCAATGCCGTCCGCCACGAGACGGGCGGCCAGATTGGGGATGGGATCCTTCTTGAGCCACTCTTCAACTTCTTCTTGGGTCCGGTAGAGACCCGGCTCTCCGTAATAGTGGCCGGAGTAGCGATAGGTCGAAGCTTCGATCAGCGTGGGCCCGTCTCCGCGCCGCGCTCTCTCTACGGCCGTGGTCACGGCGTCGTAGACGGCTTCCGGATCCATACCGTCCACCAGCACGCCGGGCATGTTGTAGGCAGGGGCCCGGTCGACGATGTTGCCGGTCGCGCTCATGCTGCGGATGTCGCCCGATATACCGTAGAGGTTGTTCTCGCAGAGCCATATCACCGGCAACTTCCAGATGCTCGACGCGTTCAGGCTCTCCTGGAAAACGCCGCGGTTCGAGGTACCGTCGCCGAAGAAGGCGACACAGACCTGATCCGTGCCCGCGTACTTCGCCGCCATCGCCAACCCGACTGCGATGGGCAGACCCTCGGCCAGGGTCCCACTCTGTCCCATGATGCCCAACTCGGGCCAGGCTATATGGACGATGCCCGCTCCGAGCCCCGTGCAAGTACCTGCGGTGTTGGCCAGGAAGTCGCCGTAGATCTTGACCATGCTGAGGCCCTTGGCGATCTGGTAGCCGCAACCCCGGTGAGCGTACATGATGTAGTCGTCTTTTCTCAAGGCCGCGCATGCCCCAGTAGGAACGGCTTCCTGGCCTCGACCCATGTGGGGGATGCCCGACACATGTCCCTCATCGATCATGACCAGCAGGTACTGCTCCCAGAACATGATCCGGTACATCATCTCGTAGAACCCTATGAGCTGATCGTTCGTCGCCATGTAACCGCCTTTCATCAGTCCGTCCATCGGGGGACATCCGGATGGTCGAAGCATGACCGGTCGTACCGCCGACGGACCCACTTCAGTTGGACCCACTTTAGTTGCCGCCAGGACCATCTGCAAGGTCCCGGGGGTGGGCACTTGCGATAGCCGTCCGGACTTTGTTGGTCTGCTATTGCTTTATTTGGTGCGCGATGTGTATCTTGGGAGTCGGCTAGACAGGACTACTCGGCTAAGCAAGGAGGTAATCGCGGGACATATTGCCGATCATGCACCTGCTTCGAAGAGGCGCGAAGAGGGGGTGGTCTCCAGAATTGCCGGTATGGGCTACTTGAGGGGTCTTGGGAAGGGCGTAGCCTCGCAAGACAAGCGCAGGTGTCGCAGATCCCGGATTCCCACTCCATAGGTCTTGGACGCTCGGAGAGCGTCCTGTACCCGGGACAAAGCGGAACGGATCTACAGGGCTAAGTCTTTCAAGTGAGGGGTTGGACATGGAACATGATGAAAGCAAGCTCGTGAACGATGAAGGAAGCCCGTCTCCTATCACTAGCAGCATCTCGCGCCGTCAGTTTCTGAAGTTCGCCGGTGTAGCCGGAGCCGCCGTGACGCTCGGCGGAGGTTTGGGCGGTCTGTTGGCAGCATGCGGTGAAGCAGAGACGACCACCACGGCCGGCGGGGCCACCACCACGGCCGGCGGGGCCACCACTACTACGGCCGTGTCTGCCGGCGGCGAGAAGCTGGTCGTCGGCGGCATGTTCACGCTCACCGGCGAGGCGGCGTGGAACGTGGTCGAGCAGTGGGGCGCCGAACTGGCCATCGAAGACCTGATGAAGGACGGCGGACTCAACATCGGCGGCAAGAGAGTACCCATTGAGTTCAAGTACTACGATGTAGGCATCGATCCCGCGAAAGCAGTCGACTTCACTCGCCGTCTCGTGGACAACGACAAAGCCAAGGTGATCTCCGGTGCTCGGGAGAATACCCAGCTTGCCGGCGAGCTCAAGATCACCGACCCTGCGAAGGTAATCGTGTTCAGCATGGCGGCATCGACGCCTCTGCTTTCTGTCGGGTCCGACTATGGATTCAGCATGGCGGACAACGGCGCTATCGAGAAACACGCGCTGTTCCAGCTCATCCAGGAGCCTGCGGAGAAGCTGACGGGGTGGGGTCTGGACGCGGAGCGGATCAAGAAGGTCAAGAGAGTTGGTTTCCTGGGGCGTAATGAGCTCTACGTGCAGCAGGGTGTATCCGGCGCAATCGAGTGCTGCGAGAAGTTCGGCTACGACTGGGCTGGCGAGGTGCTATTCCCGCCCGGCACCACCGACTTCCTGCCGTACATCTCCAAGCTGAAAGAAACCAAGCCCGAGGCGGTGATCTTCGATCTCTATTCCCTGGACATGATGGTCCCGTGCCTGAAGGACATGGTTCAGGTGGGCGGGCTTGACTGGCAGTTGGGCAAGGAAGAAATCCTCCTGCTCGGCAACGACGTTCTGTACCAGACCTATATGGTGAGTGCGGCGGTCGACGCGGGCCTGAGCCTTGACGGCTGTCTGACCTTCTCCGGAGGTCAGATTGCCATGGAGCCGGAAAGAAAGGTCAAGTACGACGAGATCGCGCAGCGGGTCTTGGCCAAGTATGGCGAGACTCCCTACGCCAACAGCGTCTCCGGCTCGTATGATGCAGCGATGTTCATCCTCAAAGGTGTTGAGAAAGGCGGCAGCGTCACCGACGGTGACAAGATGAGGGAAGGAATCTTGGCCACCACCTACAGCGGCACCAGCTACGACATGAAGATGAACCCGAGCAAGCAGATCCTCCAGCCGGAATGGATGATGACGGTCGAGGATGGAGTGGCCCGCCAGTTCGGAGCCGTCTACACGGAAGAGCTCTATTGGGGCTACGCCGAGAAGATGGCGCCGGCCCTCGAGGAAGTCATGAAGTAAGTCCGGTGAAGGCCCCGCTTGTAGCATCGAAGCGGTGAAGTGGGAAGTCGGCCGGCCAGGCGGCGCGCTCGGCCGGCCGACTCAACTGACAGGGACAGAAGGAGGGAGCATTGGTTCAATTCCTGCAGACCATCGTCAACGGGATCAGCGTTGGCTCGGCCTACACCTTGTTGGGATTGGGTCTGACCGCAGTTTATGCCGTCTATCGTCTGCTGAACCTGGCGCACGGCACGTTCTACATGGTGGGAGGCTTCGCTGCTGTTCTCACCGTGACGATACTGAATCTGCCGTTCATCGTCGGTGTTATCGTCGCAATGGTCATGACCGGTCTCATGGGCGTACTTCTTGAGTTTGTCGTCTATCGGCAGTTCATGAGGCGATCTGGCTTCGACCAACTCATCGGAACTATCGGGCTCATGTTCTTCATCGAGAACGTTGCGCTCTACTTCCTGACCTCCAACCCGCGGTCGATCCCCAGCCCCGTGGGCAACTCCACGGTCAAGATAGGTGGACTAGCCATATCTGGGCATCGGGTACTGATCATCGGCACCACGCTCTTCCTCGTTCTCGTTCTTTACTACTTCAACGCGCGAACCAAGACGGGAAAACAGATGAGGGCCGTGGCCCAAGACCGTGATGCCGCCCAACTGATGGGCATCAACATCGTGAGGATCGGTCAGATCGCGTTCTTCCTCAGCTGTGCGCTGGCAGCGGTGGCGGGCGCATTGATGGGTAGTCTGATGCAGGTCACCTTCTCTATGGGTTTCAACCCTCTACTCTACGCCATGGTGGTGGTGATACTGGGTGGATTGGGGAGCAACTTCGGCGCCATTATCGGTGGGCTTACGATCGGGATCATCCAGTCAATGACGGTCACCTACGTATCGGCTGCGCTCTCCGACATCCTGGTCTACAGCTTGCTCTTCATCATCCTGCTCCTGAAACCCACCGGTCTGTTTGGAGGGAAGGTCTATGTCTAGGCGCAAAACTCTGTACGGACTGGGTGCGGTAATTGTTCTCGTTGCCTTTCTCATGGTCATGCCGACGTTTCTCAAGAATGCGTTTTACATTCAGCTCTTTACGACGTCGGCGATAATGGCCATAGCCGTGATCGGGATGGACCTGCTCTTTGGATACGTTGGGTACGTGTCTTTTGGTCAGGCGGGATTCATGGCGATCGGTGCGTATACCCCGGCCTTCTTGGTCTCCAAGGTGGGGGTGAACTTCGCCCTGGCGGTCCTTTGCGGAATACTGCTTTCCGGCCTAATGGCCTATCTGATCAGCTTCGCCACCTTCCGGCTGACCGGCATCTACTTCGCCATCGGCACCATGGCGTTCGGGCAGTTGGTATGGGTGGCATGTTACAACTGGACGGATGTGACGGGCGGCGTGTACGGGATTGTGGGACTGCCCAACCCGTTCGGTGGATTGACCGGGTACTACTACTTCGCGTTCCTCATGCTATTTGTGATGCTCTTCTTGGTGCGTCGACTGGTCAAGTCCCCAGTCGGGGAAGCGTTCGTGGCGGTTCGCGGAAATGAAAGGCTCGCGGAAAGCGCGGGCATCGCCACCCTGAAGACCAAGCGCTTCGCTTTCGTGCTGTCTGCGATGATCATGGCGCTTGCCGGCGCGATGTTCGTCTTCCTGTGGACCTTCGCCAGCTCGGGATCGTTCACCCTCTCGCTGTCCCTCGAGGTGCTGGTGATCAACATCATCGGGGGCGTTGGGACTCTCATCGGCCCGGCGATCGCTGCCTTCGTCCTGAACTTCGTCATGCAGTATCTGGCCACGGTTCCGGCGCTGCGACTGATCATCTATGGCGTCCTCCTGATGCTGATCGTCATGTTCCTTCCTGGTGGACTGGCGGGAACCTATTTGCGTGCACTAGCTTGGATCAAAGCGAGACGGCAGAAAGGAGGGCAGGCCGGTGTCTCTATTGACAGTACAGAACTTGAGTAAGCGGTTTGGTGGACTGCAGGCGGTTGATGACGTTTCCTTCTCAGTCGAAGAAAACCAGATCTTTGGCATAATCGGACCCAACGGTGCCGGGAAGTCGACCATATTCAACCTGGTCACGGCCAATATTCCGCGGGACAGCGGTACGGTCATCCTGATCGGAAAGGACGTGAGCCGCTACAAGACCCACCAGATCGTGCTGGCCGGAATGGGAAGGACGTTCCAGGACGCCAAACTCTTCTCTGGCAGCACTGTTCTGGACAACGTCCTGAGCGCCGGGTTCTGCCGGCTGGCGGGCAATTTCGCGTCCATCGTGCTCAAGTCGTATGCACGGCCAAGCATCCTCAGCAGGGAAAAAGAGAAGGCCATGGAACTGCTCGAGTTCGTGGGCCTCAAAGGATACGAGTATTTCATCGCAGGCAACATGGATCATGGCCACCAGGGGCTACTGCAACTTGGGATCTCACTGGCCACGCAGCCCAAGGTGCTCATGCTCGACGAGCCGCTCAGAGGGATGAACCCGACCGAGAAAGACGTAGTCACGGATCTCATCCTGAAGATCCGTGACACGGGCATTGCAGTGGTGATCATAGAGCACGATGTCAGGTCGATCATGAAAGTCTGCGACCAGATAGCCGTAGTCAACTACGGCAAGAAGATCGCCGAGGGAGATCCAAGGCAAATCAGGGATAATCCAGAGGTCATCGAGGCCTATTTGGGGGCTGAGGAAGTTGCTTAAGCTAGAAGATGTATCAGTAAGATACGGTCACGCCGTAGCTCTTAGAAACGTCTTCATGGAGGTCAGAGACGGCGAGACCGTCGCGCTCATCGGTGCCAACGGCGCTGGCAAATCCACCACGCTCAAGGCCATCTCCGGTTTGGTGCGCACGTCCGGCGGAAAGATCCTCTACGGGGATACGGACCTCACGAAGAGGATCCCCAGCCGCATTGTAGCTGACGGCATCATTCACGTGCCCGAAGGTAGGCGGGTATTCCCAGAGCTTTCCGTGTACGAGAATCTGGAGATGGGCGCGGGTCTAAGAAAAGACAAGGACAAGGTCAAGCAGGAGATCGTAGATCTCTTCGACATGTTTCCGGTTCTCAAGGAGCGGGCAAAACAAGATGGGGGTACGCTCAGCGGCGGGGAGCAACAGATGCTCGCGATCGCGCGGGGTCTGATCGCGAATCCGAAGGTGCTGATGCTGGACGAACCCTCGCTGGGGCTGGCTCCACTCGTGATCCGGGAGGTGGGTGAGACCATCCTCCGGCTGAAAGCCCGGGGCATCACCATTCTCCTGGTGGAGCAGAACGCCATGATGGCGCTGAAGGTGTCTGACCGGGCCTACGTGCTGGAAACCGGAAGGATCGCGCGCGAGGGGAAAGCGTCGGACATGTTGCAGGATCCCACGATTAGGTCCGCCTATCTGGGGGCCTGAGAGTAGTCTGTTGACGTCGATTACCGTGCTTGTGTGCTGGGACAGAGCACCAAGCGAGGCGTGATGCAGGGTGTGAAAGCGTGGAAGGAGGTTGGGAGGGGTTTTTCGGAGCAGGCAAAGCTATGGGAGCGGTTAAACGGAACGAGGAGAACACAGTTGAAGAAGAGTGGTATTACGATACTAGTACTGTTGGTGGCGCTCTTGCTGGCTCTTGGCATGATCGTTGCCGCCTGCGGTGAGGAAGAAACGACTACCACCGCCGGCAGCACCGAGACAACTGGCGGTGGCACTGAAACCACCGCCGGCGCGGGAAGTGACGTTCTCAACTTCGGCGGGCTATTCACGCTGACAGGGACGGCTGCCGTTCTGGGCATACCTGAGATGCAGGGTGTCGAACTCGCCATCGAAGACGTCAACGCCGCCGGCGGCCTCGACATCAATGGCAAGAAAGTCAAGGTCAACTTCAAGTACTACGACGTCACCGAAGACCCGGCCAAGGTTGTCGACTTCACACAGCGCCTGATCAGCAATGACAATGTGAGGGTCATCGCGGGCGCCAGGGAGAACACCCAGATCGCCGGCGAACTCAAGCTGACCGATCCGGCAAAGGTCGTCATCTACAGCGCCGTGGCCTCGACTCCTCTGCTTTCTGTCGGATCCAAGTACGGCCTCAACATCACCGACAACGGTGCTATCGAGAAGCACGCGCTGATCCAGCTTCTGTCGGAGCCTGCCGAGAAGTTGGACGGCTGGGGTCTGGACGGAGAGCGGATCAAGAAGGTCAAGAGGGTTGCGCTCCTGGGTCGGAACGAGCTCTACGTTCAGCAGGGCGTTGTCGGCGCCAAGGAAGCCTGTGAGAAGCTAGGGTTCGAATGGGCCGGCGACGTGCTCTTCCCGCCCGGCACCACCGACTTCCTGCCCTACGTCACGAAGCTGAAGGACCTCAAGCCCGACGCGGTCATCCTTGACACCTATTCCTACGACCTGATGATTCCCCCGCTCAAGGATATGCTGCAGATTGGGGGACTGGACTGGATGAAGGGCGACATCGTCCTGCTGGGCAACGACGTGCTCGCCACCCAGCCGTTCGTTGATGAGGCTCTCAAGAGCGGACTCAGCATGAACGGGGCCTTGTGCTTCTCGGCAAGCAAGTCCGATCTGAGCGATCGGGCCAAGGAGATCGTCGCCAAGATCGAGGCCAAGTATGGTCCCAGCCCACTGGCGACCTACGTGGCCATCAACTACGATGCCACCATGTTGGTGCTGAAAGGCATCGAGGCCGGTGGCAGCGTCGACGACGGCGACAAGATCCTGGCCGGGATTCTGTCGGTCACCTATCCCGGCATGAACTTCGACATGAAGATGCTTCCGGAGAAGCAGCTGGATCAGCCGGAATTCATGCTGACGGTCGAAAACGACAAGGTGCGCGAGATCGGCGTCATCTACAAGGATGAGCTCTACTACGGATACGCCTTGGAGCTGGCACCGGCTCTCAAAGAGGTAATCCAATAGTCCTGTGAGATCGTCGGGCCGGTTATCAAGGGCATTCCCTCTGATGACCGGCCCGACCCATCGATGGGTCGGGCCAGATGGTCTGACTCGTGTTAGTACCCATGGCATTCAGGTTGAGAGTATCCTGCTCCCCTCCAGATTGACCCCAACCCGGCGCATGGTCGAAGGGGACCAAGGGGTGGCGGAGGCGTCGGCAGAGATGTGGCAGGCATAGTCCCTTTCCGCGGCAGAGAACGGCACTCGGGACTAGGCCCCCGGCAACACCGCCTCCTTTGCGCTGTCCAGATCTGCAAACACGCGAAATCCGCGCTCGTCGGCCAGCCGGACGAGATGGAGCAAGTGAAGGAGGTCGGCCGAGGGACGGACGGCGATCACCTTGCCGCCCTTGGGGAGGACCCAGCGGACGAGTGAAAACAAGACCGCCAACCCCGTACTGCTGAGATGGTTGCACGATTCTAGGTCGAGGATGATGCGAACGCCGCTGCTACCGAAGGCATCCCAGGCAGCTCGTTCCAGGACGGGAGCGTCGTCGGGGGTCAACATCACCTTCTATGCGAAGCAGTGGCGTTCCGAGTGCCGTTCCCGTGGATAATCTCACGCTGCACCCCATGATCGCCGTTGCTCTTTCTTCTACCCCGCGACCCCGGGCATGAAACAGCTTTCCAGGTTTGCTTCGGGTTAGTGCTGGAGTTAGTATGTTCTGAGCTGCAGTCAATTTGGGACGAGGAACCTTGGAGATCACAGAGACCTTGGCGGGTCGCGTGCCGGTGATTGGGGTGTGCGGCGAGCTCG
>ENA-OSEO01006773-OSEO01006773.1-sediment-metagenome-genome-assembly--contig:-NODE-6773-length-10096-cov-105.756862_pt1 | contig 10096 bp, 9 predicted proteins | sample MGYA00237883_ERZ534232 | MGnify/ENA metagenome assembly ERZ534232
GCCGCCACGGCCATTTCCCCGAACAGGGGATAAATGGTGGTGACGGCGAAGCTGGGAATCACCTTAAGGCGGTTTTCATAGACGTATTCCAGCTCGTTGAAGCCGGCCCCCACCCCCAGGGCATAGAGAATCACGTCCTTGAAATCATACTCCGCTGTTATGGGTCCGAGCTTCTTGCCGATGGCATCCAGATTCAGGGCCATCCCGGTTCCTCCTTCCAAAGATTTTTAAAGATTTGCCGATTGTTTAAGAATCGCCGCCGAACCGACTTTGTGCTTCCCGCCCTAATCTTCGGTTCTCTCTCCCTCAGGGAGAGAAACGGGGATGAATATCCAAAATTCAGACCTTGGACGCTTCCAGGGCCGGCCGGTTTTCCTCGCTCGGACGAGTGTTTTCCGGCGACCGCCGCCCGACCTCCGCCCCGGCAAAGGCCGGGACCAGGAGGAATTTGAGGGTCTCCTTGGCCAGGGGAATATATTCCTTTCGGGACAAGCCAAGCAGTGAGGACAAAAATGCTTCTCCGGACACGAAATTGTTGATGGCCATGGTCATGCCCAGAATCTGCATCCTGACCTGGGCCGATACACCGCCGTCAGGATTATGCAAACCCATGGACCGGGCGATATCGGAAATGAAGTTAGGCACGCTGTCCATCCACTTCAGCTCGTGACGAATCTGGTGGAAGTACCGGGAAGAGGTTAGTTTGGCTATTTCCGGGTGCTGGAAATAATAGTCTAGCGTCATGTCGATGGAAATGTCCAGCCTTTCGGACAGGGGCCGGCCGTGAATGATTTTTTCGATTTTTCGGAGATGTTCCCGGATATTTTCGGTGATATCCCGGATGACCGCTTCGTACAAGTCATCTTTTTCGCCCCAATGATAGTACAGGGTGGAAATGTCGATGCCCACTTCCTTGGCGATGATCCGGGTGGTGGCGCCGTGGTAGCCGTATTGCCCGAAGACCCGTCGGGCGGCGGCCAGGATTTTGGCCTTCATGGAGTCGGGGTCTTGGCGGGCTTTTTCGAGGGGGGTAGTCGTGGCCGATCCTCCATCGCATCTTTCCATCATTTGATGGAAAAAATTATAATAGCGACGGAACGGAAGTCAAGAAAAAAGTGAGTGAAATTTACCGGGCTTAAAAAGGCTGGAAATGATCGGCCCAGGGGAACATCAAATGGATGGCCACGGTGGAACCAGGCGGAAATCGGGGCCGGCTCGCCTGACTCCGACGTATCTATCTTTTTAGCAGCGCCGAGGCCATTGGCCCACGGTCTTGACGGCAACCTGCAAGACCCAAGCTATCGGCCGATGGCCGTTAGGTTTAGCGTAAGGGATACTATGTGTATCCCCTTGCCCCGGGGGCCAATGGCGATATTGTTTAGGGTCTGAAATTGTTTTTTTTCTGGAGGGGGGTAAAAATAATTTACCCAGAGAGGGGAAAAGTCTGGCACTATCGCCGCACACTCCCTTTAATCCCCCCGTCAACGGGGTGAGGTCCGGCGATTAGGGGCCTGGGGACGATGTGGTCGGGCGGTTCACCAACCGCCCTGACATTTTCGGGGCCATCGAGGCCAAGGAAGTCGGCCGGTTCCAGGCCAGGGTCGGTCAAATGCGCCGGGGTTCGCCCTTGGGTAGGGGCACGTTGCAACGTGCCCTTACTCCCCGTAATTTAAAGTTGATCTTCGTCAGGCGGTGAGGTATAATATAAAAACAGGGTGGGAAGTCGTCTTTCAATTTCAAGTCAACCTAAAATCAGAAGGAGGGCAACATGCCGGAGGGAAGAGTAGCTCGGGTTACGGATGTTATCGCTGCTTCGACGAAAGGTTTCGATGACGCGGTGAAAAAGGGCTTTGACCGCGCCAAGAAGACCTTGCGGGGTATCACCGGCCTGCGCGTCATCGAGCAACGGGTGGCCGTGGAAAATGATCATATCATCGAATACCGCGTCAGGCTGGAGGTTATTTTCGTTTTAGAGGATTAATCTATTTCTTTCCTTGAAATACATCGTCAAAATAAATTACGCATCAAGAAAATCTTCAGGCTTTTTAAGAATTAGGCCTCAGGCATTATAAGCAAAATCGCCGCGACGATCGCCGCCGGGGGCGTGAGGGTTTACGGCCGGAAAACAGATTAAATCCTAACCGGCCCCGGCGGCGGAGTGGATTTCACCGCCCTGGAGGAAGCCTAGTCCGCGGGCCGGAACGCGGCCGCCATGATCAAAAATGGGCGGCCAAGCCTGACCTTAAAACCCTTCAAGTCGTCCGATGATCTCGCTCATGATCTCGTCGGCCCCGGCCCCGATGGACAGAATCCTGGTGTCCCGGTAATACCGGCTGACATAGGTTTCGTTCATGTAACCCATGCCGCCGAACATTTGCAGACACCCGTCGGCGATGCGGCGGAGCATCCGTCCGGCCATCAGCTTGCCCATGGTTATTTCCCTGGTTGCGTCCATCCTGGCTTCCTTCATCCGGACGATGTGGTAGGAGAGCTGTTTCAAGCACTCGATTTCTGTAATCCAATCGACCAAGCGGTGCCGGAGGACCTGCTTGGCGATCAAGGGCTTGCCGAAGACGATCCGCTGCTTGAGGTAATCCACGGTCTCGTCGATCATGTCCCTGGCCGAGATGTAGGCCATGGGCAGGCTGGAAAAACGTTCGTGCTGAAACTGCTTCATCTGGTAAATGAAGCCCTCGCCTTCTTCGCCGATCAGGTTTTGGGCGGGAATGTGCAGATCGTCAAAAAACAACTCGGCCGTGTCGCTGCACCGCCAGCCCAGCTTGTCCAGTTTCCGGCTGACCGTGAAGCCGGGAAGGTTGGCGGGGACGACGAAAAGACCGAAGGAATGATGGCCGGGCTTGTCACTGGTCCTGGCCAGCAGGGTCAAATAATCGGCCCGGCAGCCGTTGGTGATGAAGCGTTTCGAACCGTTGATGACGTAATAATCGCCCTCCCGCCTGGCCCTGGTTCTCAGACCGGCCACGTCCGATCCGGCGTCCGGTTCGGTCACGGCGATGGCCGTGATCACCTCTCCGGCGATGGCCGGCTTAAGATAAGTCTCCTTGAGGTATTCACTGCCGAACTCATGAATGGCCGGGGTGGCCAGGTGGGTCTGAACGGCGATGGCCGCCTGCAGCCCCATGGCCCTGATGTGTCCCAGTTCCTCCAAGTAAACCAGGTCGAACCAATAGTCGAGACCCTGGCCGCCGTACTTGGGATCGTATCGGACGCCCAAAAGTCCGAGTTCCCCCAATTTTTGAAAAATTTGATGAAGCGGGGCCGTGGTTTCCTCCCACTGGTCCACATAAGGGTTAAGTTCCTTGTCCACAAACCGTTTGATCAAAGCCCTTAAAGCGTTGTGATCTTCATTGAAGTACATCTTTCGATTCTCCTTTTTGAAGAGGGACCGACCCAAGCGACAAGAACGACAATAACAAGAATAGTTAGTGACACTTACCAATCGTCTAAGAAGATGTCAAGTATTTTCTCAACCCTGCGGTAACCTAACCAGTATATTGACGGTCTGGATTCCCGCTTGCGCGGGAATGACGATCTTAAGTACACGTCATTCCTGCGAAAGCAGGAATCAACTTCTTTCGGCCGGACGGAAAGGTCCGGAAAATTTCGCCATTTACTGGAAAATTACTCCAGCAGTCAAAAAATCTATTGAATTAACCGGATGGTAATGGACGAAAGCGGTCGGCTATTCAGTAAGGAATATTAACCCCCGGCCGGAATTATCCGGCCGGGGCGGTCGGTAAGCTAAGAGACGGCCTTGAGGCCGTCGACCAGGACGGACAGGCCCCGCTCCAAGTGTTCGGCCTTGATGCTTAAAGGCATCAGGGTCCGGATGACGTTGCTCAGGTTGCCGCAGGACAGAAGAATCAGCCCGTGTTCATAAGCGTATTTGACCAGGGCCTTGGCCTGATCGGCCGCCGGGGCCTTGGTCCGCCGGTCCGTGACCAGTTCCAGGGCCAGCATGGGCCCCAGGCCGCGGACGTCCCCGATGATTTCGAATTGCTTTTGCAGTTCCAAAAACCTGGCCCGGACCTTCTCGCCCAGCCGGGCGGCTTGGTCTAACAGGCCGCCTTCCAGCAAGTCCAGCACCTTGAGGGCCGCCGCGCAGGACAGGGGGTTGCCGCCGTACGTCCCGCCCAGTCCGCCCGCGTGGGGCTTGTCCATAAGTTCGGCCCGGCCGACAATGGCCGAAAGGGGCAAACCGGCCGCCAGGGATTTGGCCGTCAACAAAATGTCCGGGATCACGTCGAAATGCTCGGAGGCGAAGAGTTTGCCGGTGCGGCCCATGCCGGACTGGACTTCATCCATGATGAAGACGATGCCGTACTTTTCGCAGGTCGCCTTGATCTTTTTGAAATACTCCGGCGGGGGGGTGATAAAACCGCCTTCACCCTGGACCGGTTCAGCGATGACCGCGGCCACGGATTCCCCGGCGACGTGGCCGATGAAGTATTGTTCCATGTAGTCGGCGCAGTGAACGCCGCAGGCCGGATATTCGAGGCCGAAGGGGCACCGGTAGCAATAGGCGTAAGGCATCCGGTAGATTTCCGGACAAAAAGGTTCGAACCCGAATTTATAGGGCTTGACCTTGCTGGTCAGGCTCATGGCCAGATAGGTCCGGCCGTGGAAGGCGTTGTCAAAGCAGATAACCGCCTGACGCTTGGTGGCGTACCTGGCCACCTTGACCCCGTTTTCCACGGCCTCGGCCCCGCTGTTGGCAAAAAAGGTCTTTTTCGGGAAATTCCCGGGGGTCAGTTGATTCAACCGGCGGGCCAGCTCGATGTAGGCCTCATACTGGACCACATGGAAACAAGTATGCAGGAACTTGTCGGCCTGGTCCTTGACGGCCTGGACGACTTCGGGAGGGCAGTGTCCCACGTTGGTGACGCCTATACCCGAGGCAAAGTCAATGTATTCCCTGCCCTCTACATCGACGATGACCGCACCGTCCGCTTTTTGGGCGAAGATCGGGGTGATGTTGAAAGGTCCGGGCGGCACGTGGGCCTCCCTCAGGGCCAGAAGCTCCTTGTTGGTCTTTTGACTCATGGCTGCCTCCTCTTCGGCTAGGTCTCAAATTAATCGAATCGGATTTGTTTAACTTATTAAGATTCTCCAAAATGCTTTTTCCAGACAAAAAAATGTCATATTGATTTATTTAAACCGGGTGAAGACCAAGCTTCCAGTTGAGTCTTTATTCTATCACAAGCCGGGTTTAAATCCCGCCGTAAAACGACCATGAATATAAGGAGGCTGAAAACGGACAAGCCGCAAATATTTACCTTATGGCCTCGATCGGCAGGACAAGGTTTCTGCCCCGTTGGAGGATTTTCCCCGAGTCTCTCAGTCTTTTCATGGTGCGGGTGATGCTGACCCGATGGGCTCCGATCAAGAAACCCAAATCCTCGTGGGTCAAGGGGAACTGAATGACATAGCCTTCCCGTTTTTTTTCTCCATGTTCCCGGGCCACGTTGAGCAGGACACTGTAAAGCCGTTCTTCCAAATGACTTTGGGACATGGCCCCGACCCGATCAGTCAACTGAGCGATGCGATTGCTCAAATTCTTAATGACCCGGAGGCCGATATTCGGATAATCAAGAATCAATTTTTCGAAGCGGTCCTTGGTGAAGCTGCACACTAATGTTTCCGTCATGCACCAAGCACTCACCGGGTAGTCAAACTCGTCGCTGAACATGTATTCTCCAAGAAAATCGCCGGATTTTCTTATATCCAGAGTGATCTCCGTCCCGTCTTCCAACAGTTTGCTCAATCTGACCCGACCGGCCTTGATCAAGGAAATCTGTTTGGCGGCGTCCCCTTGTCTAAAAACAGATTGACCGGCTTGATATTGCCGCCGCAAGGCCCGCAGGACGACCTCTTGCATTTCCTCTTGGCCCAGGCCTTCGAAAACCCATAACCGTCCGATGCATATCGGCGACCACTCACCCTCTTTCGGCGTCAGTTTTTCACACAGACAACTCATAATTACAGTCCACATTCCACAGGCCCGCGACCAGCCATCCGACCGCCTGGGGCCCCGCAAGGTTCGCTTTAAACAGTTTATTCAATATCGGGGAGACCTTGCAAACTAAAAAGTCCTCGGAGTCCACCTGGAGAAATCTCGTTCAAGGCTCCCCCATAGATAGGGTCTCCCGGACGCAAGCCTTAAACAAGCGGCCGGGAGACCCTCGATGCCTATGAAGCGGGTTTCCGAATACTCCGGTCCAAATAGGTCGCTAAGGCCGTTAAAAAAACGTGATGGTTATCCTATTTTTTTCCCGGCGTTCGGCCCGGGAGATTGATCAAATATGGCCTCAACGGTGATCTTGGCCACATATTTCGGCTCGGGCAAAGCCTTGGGGGCCTTTTTCAGCGCCTCCTTCACCTTTTCAAAAACTGGGCCGGCATCGATCAGCTCCGCTTTCCCCTTGAATTGATAACCAAGGCCTTTTTCCCGGTCGACGACCGTGACCGCGACCTGGGGATTCTTCTGGAGATTATCCCTGGTCTTAAGGGAAAAGAGGTCGGCAAAAATAAGGCTATGGTCGTCCAGGACCTGAATCGTGCCCTTGGGGGTGACGTTGGGCAGGCCATCCTGATCGGCCGTGGCCACCCAACCCAGCTTACCTTTAACAAAATCCTGCAATTCTTTTGAAATTGTAGAGGCCATGATTATCCTCCCGTATCTTAATAATTGTCTGTCTCAATCAAGAACGTAAAAAATCAGCCGCGAAGAAAATTCCGTTTCTATCGCCCGCTTCACCTCCTCTCCATGGATTCCATGACCACCGGCCACGGTCTTGAGACCGTGGTAACAATTCGTCTTTGGCCCGGCCAGCCGGCCGCCAGGCGGGTCTTTGGGTGGATATTGATTTGAAACCTTCAGAATATTTCAAGTATTCCACTTTTTTAAATCCACGCCCTCTCCGATCTCAAACAAAATACTGTCTTTGGCCACGGCCTTATTATATCGTGAAATAGCAAACCAGATCGGCGGATTCAGTAGCAATCGCTACATGGGAGGCGTTTTTTTCGTCGAGGGTGCCGAAAGAATTCCATCTCGATTTGTCGCCTGCTGAGAGGGCGTAAGCCGGATGAGGTCCGGACGCCTCCCGGCGGTTCTCCGGATCAACCAAGGGCGGAAGCAGGCCGATGGGACTTCAGGATAGGGAAAACCATTATTCTGGTCAAGCAAGGCCGAGATGGAGCCGATTTTCCCGCGTTGGCGTGAAGGCTCGGCTGGTACGTCTAGTTAACGCCGTCGGGTAGATCAAGTTTCGGGGCATGATACTGGTATCAGGGGTTTTTTACTTTATAATAAGTTCCTTATTAGGGAAATATTTATTTATAAAAATTTTCGGAACTAAAATAATCCATATATGAGAGTCATCTCCAGAAAGCCGTTGCAGGAGTTCTGGGAAGCCCGGCCCGACGTGCAAGGGCCTTTAGAGGCGTGGTTTCATGAGGTTAGAAAGGCCGAAGGGTCGTCCCTGGTCGACGTCAAAAGACAATTCAGCAAGGCCAGCATCATCGGCCACAACAGGGTTGTCTTTGACTTGGGCGGCAACAAGTATCGATTGGTCGTTGAAATCAACTACGGAATCGGGATCGTTTTTGTCCGATTCATTGGGAGGCACCAAGAATATGACCAAATCGTCGCCAGAGAGGTGAAGCAATGGTAAAGACCATCAGACTGATAAAAACCGAGGTCGACTACCGGGAGACCCTGGCCCGCATTGACGGACTTATGGACGCTGAACCGGAAACCCCGGAAGGCGACGAGCTGGAAGTGCTGGCGGCCCTGGTGGAGGTTTATGAGGATAAAAATTTTCCTGTTAATTTCCCGGACCCGATTGAGGCGATCAAGTTCAGGATGGAACAGTCCGGTCTTAAGCCGATGGACCTGACGCCCTATCTGGGCAGCAAAAGCAAAGTGTCTGAAGTGTTAAGCGGAAAACGGCCCCTGACCCTGTCCATGATGCGGGCGCTTAATAGGCATTTGGGGATTCCGGCCGAGATATTGCTTCAGGAGTATGGGGCCGGTTTTCCCGAGGAAATGCCGGAAATTGACTGGAAACGATTCCCGATCAAAGAAATGGCCAAGTTAGGGTGGATCGAACCAGGCCGGGACCTCCTGAACCGGGCTGAAGAAATAATGCGCGGTTTGATCATCCGGGCCGGAGGTCTGGAAGTCTTGCCCCAGCCCCTGTTTCGCAAGAAAGAAGGGGCCCGGCAGAACGCTAAAATGGACCCTTACGCCCTGACCGCCTGGTGTCTGCGGGTCCTCGAACTGGCCCGGAACAAAAAGCCGTCCGGCCGATACAAATCAGGCGTGGTCGATCCGGCCTGGCTTCGTCGAGTCGCCAAACTTAGCTATTTCGAAGATGGTCCGCGCCTCGCCGCCGAATATCTCGCCAAAAGCGGTATCCATTTGGTTGTCGTCCCCCATTTGCCCAGAACCTATCTGGACGGGGCGGCCATGCTGCTCCCAAACGGGACGCCGGTGCTCGGGCTTACTTTACGCTATGACCGCCTGGACAATTTTTGGTTCTGCCTGCTTCACGAACTAGCTCACATCGGCCGGCATTTCCCTGAAGGGGCTGTCTTTTTCGTTGATGATCTGAACCTGCGCCGCGCCGGCTGGACGCCGGACGACCAAATGGAGCAGGAGGCGGATGAATGGGCCGAAGAGGCCTTGATTCCTGCCGAACTTTGGGCCGATCATCCGGCCAGACGCCAGTCGGACGCCGCCGCGGTGATTGATTTAGCCGAGCGTCTTGAAATTCACCCGGCCATTGTGGCCGGCCGGATAAGATATGAAAAGAACAACTACCGCCTGCTGTCTCACTTCGTCGGCCAGGGACAAGTGCGGAAACACTTTGTTCGGAAATGATGTTACCTGCAAACAACAAAATGCAATGTATTTATTGTCTAAGAGACAAGCCCGCTTCCAATTTTTCCAAGGTGGAGCATGTCATCCCCCAAGCCTTCGGGGTTTTCAAAAACAATTTAACCCTAAGAGACATTGTATGTGACGAATGCAACCAATACTTCGGGAACCACTTGGAAATCGCTCTAGCCCGGGATACTGTTGAGGGAATCTCTCGATTTGAATTTGGCGTCAAAAAGCCGAATGAATTCAGATCGCTTGGTAAAAAAAGCAGGATGAGAATCGAGGTTGAGGAAGGGCCATGCATGGGGGCATACTCCTATTTAGGGTATTCTGAAGAGCAAAAAAAAGTAGTGATTATACCAACGTCACAAATAGGTTTCTTAAAGGCCTCCACGAATGAATACGTGTATTTTTTACCTGAAAATGTTCCACAGAAGAAACACCTGGAAGAGAATGGGTTTGACTTAAATCATCCCCAAGGGATTTGTGTACTTGGGATGAAGGTCGAGGAAGCCAAGAGAGTTCTGCTTCAGAAAGGCATTCAATTTGAAGTAAAAGGTGAATCTGGTCCGCCAAGCAGTGGTGAAAATGACTGGCGTTGTCAAGTCGAAGCCACAATAGATTCCACAATTTTTCGTAGTATCGCAAAAATGGCCTTTAGCTATCTTGCCTATTGGGAAGGAGCTAGTTTTGTATTACATAGCTCGTTCAACCCTATCAGAAACTTCGTTCGGTACGGCGATCAAGCCGCGTTTCCTCTCGTCCGAGTCGATGAGACAGCGATTTTAGGAGATGAACCGGTTGAAGGGAAAAGACGCCTTGGTCATATAATTACGGTAAACTGGGCGGGAGACAGAGTCTCTATTGTTTCGCAAGTTACCCTATTTAATTTGATGACTTACGTGGTATCCATCGCCAGGGATTTTACAGGTGAACGAAAACAAATTAGGCGTGGGCACTTTTTCAATCTATTTGACAGACAAATAATTGAACTTGACGCAGGACCCAAAAACTTTATTTCAGCAGACCGACCGAAAAAGCCAACAAAAACTGGCCGGCGTAATACAGGGGCAGCCCCAGCAGGCGGTTGAAAAACCTCTGCCTGATAAAACGGTCCCTGGCCACAAAGACGTCGGACAGGTAGAAACAGGCCGCCCCCACCGCCCCCATTATCGCCCCCTTTAGATT
>ENA-OSEO01006774-OSEO01006774.1-sediment-metagenome-genome-assembly--contig:-NODE-6774-length-10096-cov-4.260305_pt1 | contig 10096 bp, 8 predicted proteins | sample MGYA00237883_ERZ534232 | MGnify/ENA metagenome assembly ERZ534232
GGACAAAAAGCGGCGGTTGAGCGTCCGGGTGTTGTGCAGCGCCCCCCGGGTCGAGCCGCTTCCCCCCAAGGCCATGATCGCAGCGTTGCCGTACCGGGCTTTGATTCCGGTCAGCCTCTCGGCTGCGATGTCCAGCGCATCGGACCAGTCGATCTGCTTGAACCCGCCGGATCCCCTCTCGCCGGTTTGAAGCAGCGGTTTGACGAGTCGCTGGGACGAATGGAGCGCCTCTCCGGCGCGAAACCCCCGGATGCATCCGGCCAGATGCGGCATCCCCAGCGGGTTGTTGGTAATCCTCACCAGCCGGTCTCCTCGGAGGTGGGCCAGCAGGGGGCATGCCCCGCCGCAGTCCAGATTGCAGGATACCGGAACGGTTCTCATCGACGATGCGCCTTGCATAGCCCTTTACACTTTCCGATGCAGATGAGATTCACCCCTTCAGCCCGCCGATCCCCTGCACCATGTCCATATAGGTGGTGTTGAAGGCTTCGGCGGCCTCATAACAGGCCCAGTGCCCCGCCCCGGCGATCTCCCGGAAGACCGCATCGGGTTGAACGGCCCGGAGGTACCGTTCCCGCTCATGCAGATGCCCCCGGATGATGGCATCCCGGCTGCCGTAAAGCCCCATCAGGCGCCCCTTGACCTTTGGCAACGGCTCCCCCAGAATGTCCAGATGGCGGAATTTATAGGTTCGCAAACGGCCGCGCCGGGTGTTCCAGTTTTGAATGTAAACCGCCAGATCGTCAACCTTTTCGCGATCGGCGAACATGAGAATTTCAAGGTTCCGCCGGTGCGCCGCCATGCGGTCCGGCTCGGTTTTCGCCAAACGCCAGTTTTTAAGGGGCTCCACGGGATTGCGGGTCAGGGCCATTCCCCCCGAGCCCGAAAATGTGTGCGAAAGGAGCCGGTCCCCCTGGAGGGCCGCGACCAGCCCCCCGACCATGCCCCCGAAGGAAAATCCGAGCATATGAAACCGCTGTGCGGGCGGAAGCACGTGATCGATACCGGCCGAAACGATCGATGCGATGGTTTCCGGGGTGTGTGGCTCCGGAGCGTCATCGGATTCGCCGAATCCGGGCATCGTAGCGGCAAAAACGGTAAACCGGGCGGCCAGAAAGGGAATATTGCGAATCCAGTGCAGCCAGGAGCCGAACCCGCCGTGGAGCAGAACCAGCGGCACGCCCCGGCCCCAGACATGCCAGATCATGTGCCCCGAGCCGTTCGGGGACAGACGCTTTTCTGCCGCGGATTCGATTTCGGCCACCCCCTCGGCCGGAGACTCGCCCCGGCGGGCCGGAGCCCATTGTGCGGCATCGTTCATAAGATCGATCCGTGTTTGGATTGAATCTGTTTTATTAAGGGTCTCATCATTGTCTTGGCAGATAGCCCCCTCACCCTGCCCGCTCCCCCAAAATGGGGGAGAGGGCAGGGTGAGGGGGTCCGAATCGGTAAATACTATTTCGAGACGGTTTGTAAAAAAGAAACTCCCCTTCCTTCGCCACGGACCGGTGCGAAGCGAAAACGGCAACCGGTATAAACCGATCCGCCGAAAAGGTCAAATACGATATCGTTTTAAAATCCCTCCCGGCCTCCCTTTGGTAAAGGGAGGAGAACAATTTGCCTTCCCTTAAAAAAAGAGAAAAGACCCCAACCCAGGGCAAATCCCAGATGCAAAACTTAGGTTGCAAGCGCATGTCAGATTTGAGACAATCCCTCCAGTCGGTCCGGCAGACCGGACCCTGTGAAAACGGTACCGCTCAAACACCCGGAGGCTCCCATGGATTTTGACCAGCTCGTCTCGAAGAACCGGTCCTACCGCCGGTTCCATCAAGACCATCCCCTTTCGAAGGAAACCCTGCTCGAACTCGTCGGCCTGGCCGGAAAGTGCCCGTCCGCGGCCAACCGCCAGTCGCTGAGGTTCGTCTGCTCCTGTTCGCCCGAAAAGAACCGCCGGATTTTTGAAACCCTGGCCTGGGCCGCGTATCTTCCCCAATGGCCCGGACCGGCCGAAGGGGAGCGGCCCACCGGCTATATCATCATCCTGGCCGATCCGTCCCAATGGCACTGGGTATGGACCGACCTGGGCATCGCCGCTCAAACCATTCTTCTCGAAGCCGTTCGAAGGGGGCTGGGCGGGTGCATGATCGGAAACATCAAAAAGGAGCCCCTCCGTTCGGTGATCGACGCCCCGCCCCATCTGGACATCCTGCTGGTGATCGCCCTGGGAAAGCCTGCCGAGGCGGTGGTATTGGAAGCGGCCCCGACCGATGGATCCATCAAATACTACCGCACCGGGGACGGGGTGCACCATGTCCCGAAACGGCGGCTTGAAGATCTTGTCCTGGGGGTGTATGCATAGCGGGGGCATCCCGATACCCTGCGGTCCGTTCGGGGAACGGACCCTGCAGGATGTCGGTTGCATAGGATTTTACGAAAGGTCGGGATTTCTGAAATTGATAAAAGGAGAATACGATGCAAAACGACGTTTTAGGCTTGACCAGAGACCTGGTGGCGATACCGTCTGAGACCACCGGGAGCAATGCGCAGATCTGCGATTTTTTGCAGCGCTGGCTCGAAGCCCGGGATTTTTCGGTGGAAAGGATCGGCTATCGGGATGCGGCCCAGGGCGAGAAGGTCAATTTGATCGCCAGGCGGGGGCGGGGGACGGGGGGGCTGGGATTTTTTTCCCATTCGGATACCGTCCCCGGGGACCCGCGCGAATGGGACCCCTTCGACCCGGCCCTTCGGGACGGAAAGCTCTTCGGCCGGGGCACCTGCGACATGAAAGGGCCCCTGGCCGCCACCCTGCTGGCTGCCGCGGGCGCCGACCCCGGGCGCCTGCGAAAACCGGTGACCGTGGTCGTCACCTCGGATGAAGAGCAGGGGCACCGGGGCGCCCACCACATCCTGGAGCACTCGGAAATGCTCGCGCGGGGCTGGCCCGAATACGTCGTGGTGGCGGAACCGACCGGGCTCAAACCGGTCTATGCCCACAAGGGGGCGGCGACGATCACCGTGACCGCCCACGGAAAGGCGGCGCATACCAGCACAGAAAAGGGAATTTCGGCCAATTTCATCATCGCCCCTTTCCTGGCCGACCTGGCCGCGCTGGTTCCGGTCTTTCGCACCAGCGACCGGTTCCGAAACCCCCTGTTCGATCCGCCCACCAACGGCTTCAACATCACCATCAGTGACGGCAACTGCCGCCCCAACGTGACCGCGGCCAAGACCGTCGTCCAGATCAGCCTTCGACTGATGCCCAACGACCACCGAGAGGAGCAGTTTGCCCTGATCCGGGAAACGGCCGGCAAGTACGATCTGCAGGTCGAACAGCGGATCGTGGATTCCTTCTATATCCGCCCGGATGCGGAGGTGATCCGGGCCGCATGCACGGCCACGGGCTGTGCCGAAGCGGAGACGGTCCCTTACGGCACCGAGGCGGAGGCCTACCAGCGGTTTGCCCAGGCGGTGATCCTGGGTCCCGGCGACATCGCCCAGGCCCATACCGTGGGCGAGTGGATCGAGGTCGCTCAGATGCAGGATGCGGTGGGGGTCTATGAGAAGATGATCGGGATGCTCTGTTGTTGACCTCGGTTTTCTCGACCTTCGAGCAATAAAGAGGAGAACCATGGGAACCAAGATATTTGTCGACGGATCCGCGGGAACGACCGGCTTGAAAATCCACCACTACCTGGCAAGACGAAGCGATATTGAGATGATCCCCATCGACCCGGAAAAGCGCAAGGACCCGAAGGCACGCCGGGAATGCATCAACCGGGCCGATGTGGTCTTTCTCTGCCTTCCGGACGATGCGGCCCGGGAATCGGCGGCGCTGGCCAGCGGCGGGCAGACACGGATCATCGATGCCAGCACGGCCCACCGGACCCATCCGGACTGGGCCTACGGTATCCCCGAATTGAGCGGCAAACACCGCGATGCGATCGCCGCGTCCAAGCGGGTGGCGGTCCCGGGCTGCCATGCCTCCGGATTTATCCTCATCGTCTATCCCCTGGTGGCCTCGGGCATGGTTCCCAGAGCCTACCCGTTCACCTGCCAGTCGCTCACCGGGTACAGCGGCGGGGGAAAAAAGATGATCGGAGACTACGAAGATGCACCCCCGACCGAAGCGCTCCGGGGGCCCCGCCCCTATGCGCTGTCGCTGAGGCACAAGCACCTGCCCGAAATGCAGACGGTATGCGGGCTGCCGTTTCCACCGCTTTTCATACCGGTGGTGGCAAACGTCCACAGCGGGATGATCGTCTCGGTCCCGCTCCTGCCCCGGTTGCTCCCCGGCGGGGTCACCCCCGGGCAGATCCATCAAACCCTTTCCTCATGGTACGCCGGGCAGCGGTTTGTCACGGTGGCCCCCTTTCCGGGAGAATCGACTCTGCCCGGAGGGTTTCTGGACGCCACCTCCTGCAACGGCACCAACCGACTCGACATCTTCGTCTTCGGTCATGAAGACCAGATCCTGGTGTGCGCTCGGTTCGACAACCTGGGAAAAGGTGCGTCGGGGGCAGCCATTCAGAACATGAACATCATGCTCGGAAAGGATGAGGGGACCGGGCTGTAGGCTGCCGGAACCCTGTGCCATGCGCTCTCCGGGCGGCGGAGGGCGCATGGCACAGGCGGGGGCCGGATCGAATCGAATACCCCTTGACAACACCGATCGGCTATCCTATGGAAATCGGTCGACGCTCGGCGTCAGGGTTTTTGCGTATTTTCAAACACCCTGACGAAACATTCACTTCCGTTTTCAAGCAATTCTCGTGTTCCCCGTCCCGCCCTTGCGGGGCTGCGGGGTCTTCACTCATCGCCGCCCGTTCAGGAGAGGCGTTGCACCTGTGTGCAGGCGGTAACCCGTTTCAACCGAAAGGAGGAGATCGATGACCAGAAACAGAATTCGGATCGTTCTGATAGCGGCGGTCTGCCTGATGGCCCTGGCGATCGGGCCGGGCTGGGCGGCCGCACCCAAACCCTGCGGCGGCGGTCTGCTCAAGGTGGCCCAGGGGGCATACCCCCCCACCCTGGACTGGCAGAGCAACACCTCGATCGCCACCCGCGAGGTCTGCATGTACATTTTTGAATCGCTGGTGACCTACAACCAGAAATACGAGATCATCCCCTGCCTGGCCCTCAAGTGGGAGCAGGCCCCCGATGGACTCTCCTATACCTTTCACCTGCGCCGCGGGGTAAAATTCCACAACGGCAAGGAGATGACCTCCGAAGATGTGGTGGCGAGCCTCCAGCGTTTTCTGCAATACGGACGCCGGCCGGACGACTTTAAAATGGTCAAGGACGTATCCGCGGTGGACAAATACACGGTGCGCTTCGATCTTAAGGAAAAAACGGGGGTGCTGCTCCCCGCGCTGGGAAGTCCGGTGGCCCAGGTCTCCATTCTGCCCAAAGAGGCGCTCGTGGACAAGGACGGGAAATTTTTCCCGGGGGCCCGCCTCCCCCACGACCCGGAGCACCTGGTCGGCACCGGCCCCTATCGATTCAAGGAATGGCCGAGGGACCGGTATGTGAGCATCACCTGTTTTAAGGACTACACCCCGCACAAAGATGTCGCGGGCGACGGGCTGGGGGGAGACCGCGTGGGCTACTTTGAGGAGATCCGTTTCTACAAGGTGGCCGAACCGGCCGCGCGGATCGCGGGGGTCGAAACCGGACAGTACCACTTCGGAGACGGGGTTCCCTACGATTTGGCCATGAAGGTCAAGGACAAACCCGGCATCGCGGTCACCCGTCTCAGCCCTTACTGCTGGCCGGTGATCTACCTCAACCATCACCCGGACCCGGACGGCAAGCCCAGTCTTTTCAGCAACCTGAAGATGCGGCAGGCCTTGCAGGCCCTGCTCGACATGGAAGAGATCATGAAGGCGGCGGGAAGCGGTCCGGGAAGACTTGATCCGGGGCTCATGTTCAAGGAGCAGGTCTTCTGGAACGATGCGGGAAAGGAACTCTACAACCAGGCCGATCCTGAAAAGGCCAAGCGGCTGTTGAAGGAGGCCGGCTATGACGGACGCGAAATCCGCATCATGACCAACCAGCAGTACGCCGTGATGTACAAAACCGGGGTGAGCATCCAGGAGCAGCTGAAACGGATCGGGGTGCCCGCAAAACTGGTCGTCATCGACTGGCCGGCCACCATGCAGCGCTGGAAGCAGGGAGGCTACTGGGATATCGGCTTCAGCTTCATCTCCACCCGTTTCGACCCGAGCAACCACAACATTCTGTGGCACAGCAAGCTGAACTCTTTCGGTTACAGCAACCCGGAGGTGGACCGCCTGGTGGAGGCCGGACTGAGCGAAGCCGACCTGGAAAAACGGAAACAGATCTACACCAATCTCCAGAAGCTCACCTACGAGGATGTGATCTTTATGAAGGCGTTCGATGACAACCTCTACCAGATTCACGCCGCAAAATTGAAAAACTATACCCCCTGGTATATCATGCGGTTCTGGAACACCTGGTTTGAGGATTAAGCCGCTGCGCGCACCCGCACCGGGAGGAACGGAACAGCCGTTTCTCCCGGAGGCGCCGGATGGCCGGCCGGATACCCGACCGGCCCCGGGGTGTCGGCGGGAGCCCCGCTTTGGAATCGGAAGGACACACGTGATCTTAAGATGCGGACCTTTTTCGCCAGGCGCCTGCTGCTGATGATACCGGTGGTCCTGCTGGTCGGGATCATCACCTTTCTGCTGATCCGGCTCATCCCCGGCGATCCGGCCATACAGATGCTCGGTCTGGATGCCACCCCGGCGGAAATCGAGGCGTTGCGCGGCCAGATGGGCCTTGACCGGCCGATTTACGTCCAATTTTTGATCTGGGCCGGCAGGGTGGTTCGCGGGGATCTGGGGCATTCCGTGTTTCTGAACCAGCCGGTGGCCACTGCGATCGTCGAGCACATCGAGTGTACCGTCTCGCTGGCGCTGCTGGCCCTGATCTATGCGGTGCTGGTGGGGGTGCCCATCGGGGTGGTCGCGGCGGTCAAGCAGAATCAATGGCAGGACAAAGCGGTGATGAGTTTTGCGCTGTTCGGGGTGTCGACCCCCAGCTTCTGGCTCGGCCTGGTCGCCATATTCATCTTTGCCGTCTACCTGGACTGGCTCCCCTCCCAGGGCTACGAAATGATCCAGGACGGGCTGGGCCAGTGGCTCCGCTTCATCACCCTGCCCGCGCTGTCGCTCGGGGTGCAGACCGCAGCCTTGATCGCGCGGATGACGCGTTCGAGCATGCTCGAGGTGCTCCGCCAGGACTACATCCGCACGGCACGGGCCAAGGGACTTCTGGAGCGGGTGGTGATCTCCAAACACGCGCTCAAAAACGGGTTGATCCCCGTGCTGACCGTCATCGGGATGACCATGGGCCAACTGCTGGGGGGTGCGGTGATCACGGAAACCGTCTTCAGCCTTCCCGGCATCGGCCAACTGGTGATCACGGCCATCAACAACAGGGACTATCCCATGGTCCAGGGGGTGATCATGTTTATCGCCGTGATATATGTATCGAGCAACCTGCTGGTGGATGTTCTCTACGGCTGGCTCGATCCGAGAATCAAATACGCATAGGCCGCCATGAGCCCATCGGATACAGACCGGAAAGCGACCCAAGACCGCCGTTTTTACTCCGTGCACTACTATCTTCGCGCCATTTCGCGCAACAAGCTCTCGGGCATCGGCCTGGTCATCACCGTTTTCGTGGTTCTGGTGGCCGTATCGGCCCCATGGATTTCGCCCTACGACCCGCTCCAGCAGAACATCGATCACCGTCTGGCCCCGCCGGGCAGGACTTACTGGCTGGGTGCCGACGGCTTCGGGCGGGACCTGCTCTCCCGGATCATCTGGGGGGCCCGGCTGTCCATGAAGGTCGGTTTCATGGTGGTCGTGCTCACGACCCTGGCCGGCTCTCTGATCGGGCTGGTGGCCGGCTATTACCCAAAAATCGACAATTGGGTCATCATGCGCATCATGGATGCGTTCATGGCCTTTCCGGCCATTATTCTGGCCCTGGGAATCATGGCCATTCTGGAGCCCGACTGGTTGAATGCCGTCATCGCGCTGAGCATTGTCTACACCCCGCGAACCGCCCGAATCGTGCGCGGTTCGGTGCTCCAGCTCAAAGAGACCGAGTTTGTCGAAGCCGCGCGCGCCCTGGGCGCGAGCACTCCCCGGCTGCTCTTCAAGCATATCCTGATGAACAGCTGGGCGCCGCTCATCATCCAGATGACCTTCATTTTCGCATACGCCATCATCGCGGAGGCCTCCCTCAGTTTCGTCGGCGCCGGCACCCCGCCCCCTGCCCCGAGCTGGGGAAACATCCTGGCCGAAGGGCGCGAGTTCATGCGGGTTGCCTACTGGATCACCATCTTTCCCGGGGCGGCCATCGCCATCGCCGTGCTGGGGTTGAACCTGGCGGGAGACGGGCTTCGCGACATCCTGGATCCCCGGCTCAGAGGCTCCCGTTAGCCCGGGGGCAGCGGGTGCCCCCGACGGACCGCCGGCTACTGCAGGATCGAACGGAGGTCGAGACCCTCTGAAAGATGGCAGGTAACAAAGTGGTCTCCCCCGACGCTCCGGTAGACCGGAACCTGGGTTCGGCAGATATCTTGGGCATAGCCGCACCGAGGGTGGAAGGTGCAGCCCGGGGGCGGATCCACGGGGCTGGGGACATCCCCCCCGAGCAGGATCCGCCTTGCCGTGAAATCGGGGTCCGGAACGGGGACCGCGGACATCAACGCCTCGGTGTAGGGGTGCCGGGGGTTTGCGAACAGCTCCTCGGTCGGGGCGTTTTCGGCGATCTTTCCCAGATACATCACCGCCACGCGGCTGCTGATGTGCTTGACCACCGATAGATCGTGGGCGATGAAAAGATAGGTGAGCCGGAATTTTTCCTGCAGGTCTTCCATCAGATTGATCACCTGGGCCTGTATGGAAACATCCAGGGCGGAAACGGGTTCGTCGGCCACGACCAGTTGCGGGTCCAGCGCCAGAGCCCGCGCGATGGCGATCCGCTGGCGCTGCCCCCCGGAAAACTCGTGCGGGTAACGCCGCATCTGGGCCGGCTGGATCCCCACCGCCTGGAGCAGATCGCGCACACGATCCCGCCGCTCCGCGGCCCCGGCCGTTCGGTGGATCACCATGGCCTCTGCGACGATGTCGGCCACGGTCATCCGCGGGTTGAGCGACGAGTAGGGGTCCTGGAAGATGATCTGCATCTGCCGGCGCAGCCGTTTTAATGTTTTCGGGGATGCGGCCGTCAGATCGATGAGATCTTCCGATGCCTCGGAAAGGGTCGGGGTTTTGCTGCGGAACAGGATGCGGCCCGCAGTCGGCTCGATCAGCCGCAAAATGGTCCTGCCCGCGGTGGTCTTGCCGCAACCGCTTTCTCCGACCAGCCCGAGGGTTTCACCTTGCCGGATGGAAAGGTCGATGTCGTCGACAGCCTTGACATGACCGGCGATCCGCTGGAAAACCCCCTTGTGGATCGGAAAAAATTTCCTCAGCTTCCTTACATCCAGCAAAATTCGGTTTTCCGCCAAGCCACACCTCATGGATTTCGGTTCAGCCAGCAGGCCACCCGGTGGCCGGGTGCGACCTCCCCCAGCATCGGGGGTTGGTTTGCGCAGAGCGGCTGTGCATCGGGGCACCGGGGTCCGAAGCCGCACCCGTTCGGCACATCGAGCAGGTCCGGAACGATGCCTTCGATGGGAACCAGCCGCTTTTTGGTTCGAACCTGCAGCGATGGAACCGAATTCATCAGCCCCCGGGTATAGGGATGCCTCGGGTTGTGGAATATGTCCCGCACCGCACCGATCTCGACTATCCTACCCAGGTACATGACGGCCACTTCGTCGGCCATTCCGGCGATCACCCCCAGGTTGTGGGTGATAAAAAGGATGGCGGCCTTGAATTCCCTGCGAAGCGCATTCATCAGTTCCAGGACCTGGGCCTGAATCGTTACGTCAAGAGCGGTGGTGGGTTCATCGGCGATCAGCAATGCGGGATTGCAGGACAGCGCCATGGCGATCATCGCCCGCTGCCGCATCCCCCCGGAAAGCTGGTGCGGGTAGGCGTCCATCCGGTGTTCGGGC
>ENA-OSEO01006775-OSEO01006775.1-sediment-metagenome-genome-assembly--contig:-NODE-6775-length-10095-cov-3.480735_pt1 | contig 10095 bp, 10 predicted proteins | sample MGYA00237883_ERZ534232 | MGnify/ENA metagenome assembly ERZ534232
GCCGCCGGCCCCACCGGCGACGCCTTGCAGTTCCTCCGCCGACAACTCCTGGCTGGCAGCCGCGGCCAACTCTTCCACCATCTGCTTGTATTCAGCCAGGGTGAAATCGAATCCCGCGGCCCGGACGATCTTTTGTCTGGCCTTCTTGTCGGGGACGGCCGCAAGCCGGTCCTTCAAATCCTGGTCGGTTTCCATCCTGATGAGAAATTCTCTGGCTGACTGCACGGACATGACATTCCTCTCCCTTGGTCTATCTGTAGAATTGGCATGGGGCCGGGTTGGTTTTAACGATGCATGACCCTGCTTTGAAGCTTTTCCCAAAGCCACCGGCGATGTCTTGGAGTTCAGCGGGCGTCAACTCCCGGCCGGCCGCCGCGGCCACCTCCTTGACTGCCTCCTTTAACTCATCCAGGTTAAAATCGAAACCCGCGGCCCTGACCATCTCCTGTCTGGCCTCGTGGTCGGGGGCGGCCGCAATGCGGTCCTTAAAGGCCTGGTCAGCCCCGATCCTTTTCAGAAAATCCCTGGCTGACTGCACTGACATGACGCTATCCTCCCTGGGTCTTTTTCCGTAAACCATTCCGGCGGAAGCCAGATGTAAAACACTCTGCCCGGGGAGCCGGATTCCGGAGGAACCGGGTTCCCCGGGGAAAAACCCGCGTTCATTTTTCGGCAGCAACGGGAAAACTTGTCGGCATCTTTAAGAGTCCCCGCTTATTTACCATTTGCCGATACATGGCTTACCATCGATGATACAACCCCCGGCTTTGCCGCTTTTGCCAAACCCTCCGGCGATTCCCTGGAGCTCCTCCGGCGTCAACTGGTGGCCGGCGGCCGCGGCCAGCTCTTCGACTGCCTGTTTATATTCGGCCTGGGTGAAATCGAACCCGGCCGCATGGATGATCTTCTTCCGGGCTTCCAGGTCGGCGGCGACTTTCAGCCGGTCATGCAAGTCCTTGTCGGTCTCGATCCTTTTGAGAAAATCCTTGGCTGATTGCGCTGACATGATGTTTCCTCCTTAGTTTATTGGTTATGGCAACGGTTCCATAGAACCGAAATTCCCTGACGATCGCCGATTGCCTGGCACCTGCTTTTCTCCTGGCCGGCGGCCTTTGCCAGTTCAGCAGCCGCCTGTTTGAACTCATCCAGAGTTACCTCTCCCCGGTGCTCTTACCCTCCAGATTCAGGCGCAATCCCTTAATCAATGTTTCCGTGATTTAGAACATTATTTAGTCGCTGGGGCAGTCCGGGCAGTGGGTGACGCACCAGCCGGCCCGGCCAGCCCCACCGGCGATCTCATGGAGGTCCTCCGGCGTCAATTCCTGGCCGGCGACCTTTGCCAGCTCATCAGCCGCCTGTTTGAACTCATCCACGGTGAAATCAAACCCCGCAGCCCGGACGATCTGCTGTCTAGCCTCGTGGTCGGGGGCAGCCGCAAGTTGATCCTTCAAGGCCTGGTCGGTCTCGATCTTTTGCAGAAAATCTTTGGCTGACTGTATGGACACGACGTTATCCTCCTATTGATTTTTTGCCGCAGAATTTCCCTGGTGCTTTTTCTGGTAACGGAGTTCGAGAAACTCGGTGAAGCGGCTTTTCATCCGCAGGCAGGTATCGAAGTCTTCGCCCTGAAACAGCCGGCGGGCGCGGAAATGGGGACAGCCGCCGCTGCACCGGGGCAGGAAGAAACACCGGCGGCAGGTGTCATCCGCAAAGACTTCCGTCCCCGTCATGTACCTGGAGAGCAGGGTGAAATTCCACTCCCGGTCCGGAAAGATGGAGCCCACCACCCATTCCGGTTTGCCCACCTCGTGCCAGCAGTTGTAAATCTCTCCCTCGGGACCGATGACAAAGCTTTGCCGACGATTGTCGGTGCAGGGGGAAGGATTGGGATAAAGGTCCCGGCAGTCGTCCCCGTTGTCTTCCTGATAGAATTTCAGAAAGAAGTCTGCCACCTCCTCCGAAGAACACTCGCACGGCGCATCCGGGTTTCCCCGGGGACCGTCCTGGACGATTCCCGGGTAGATCTTGATATTTTTTCCCGGGAAGCGCGCCAGCAGTTGGCTCCGCACCTCGAAAAACTGCTCCCGGTTGCTTTGGTCCACATTGACCCGCAAGGCCAGGCGTCCCGGCCAGCGGTCCAGGAGGCGCGCCACGTTGGCCATGATCACCCCGTAGGAATCTCCCCGGCTCACATGGGGCCGGCGGCGGTTGTGGACCTCTTCCGGGCCGTCGATGGTGATCTGGATGGAGTCTATCTTCAGGTCCTCCAGTTTGCCGATGCGTTCCTCATCCAGCAGGTAGCCGTTGGTGACCATGCTTGCTTTGAAAGGCACCTCCAGGGCCTTGAAGTCTTCGGTCAGCCGGCAGATGCGGTCGAATTCCAGGAGGGGCTCGCCACCGAACCAGCAGACGTCCAGGACCTTGAGCAGGCCGTAGAGTTTGAAGCGTTGGATGAAGGCCAGCAACTGGGCCTGGACCGCTTCGGTCATCCTGCGCGGCCCCTTATGCTGCTGGTAGCAGTAGGTGCAGCGAAAATTACAGGCCAGGGTGGGAACGATGGTAAGAGCCAGGACGTTGCTCCGCAGATTGTCCAGGTTCCGGTTCAGCAGGTTCAGGTTCAGGAGGTCCCGCTCTTCGCCGTCTTCCACCAAAATCCTGGCCCGCCGCAGTTGCAGGAGCAGCGCGGGGTTATCAGTGAAATCGTAGGCTTCCGGGTTGTCCCGGATTTTTGCTAGTTCGGAGCCCAAACCGGGGCCGGCCGCGGCGAAGGTGTTGGATAGGGAGTTATAAAGAAGATAATGGCCTTCAGGCGACTGCCACATTATGGTATAGTCGGACCATTTCACGGGCTTATCCTCCGGACCCGGCGAATTCGGGAAAAATCAGGGCGCCGATTTTATCCAGCCGGGCCTTGAGGCGTTCGGCCTTGGTGGGGGGCGGCGCCAGCGGCGCGGTGTCGAAATACAGGTCGTAATCGAAGACCTCCAATACGGGGCCCTGGGGGACTTCCCGGCCGGTGGCCTCCTGGAGGGCCTCCCGGGGTTCAAGCAAAGCCTTCTTCTTAAACTCGGCGTCGACCGCGGCCTTACGGTCTACGGCCTGGAGCGCGGCGGCAAGTTCCGCCGCTGACCACTGACTCATGTCCGTCTCCTTAATAAGGTTGACTGAATTTTATTTGGCGTTAAAATCGAGTCAATTCATTCGGTTCGAAACGGCCAGAATCTGGGATGAAACGGACGCATGGCCCTTAAACGGTTGAAAGGCGGCGGTGTATGAGCCTGCGCACCAAGCTTCTGGTTAGCCTGGCAGTGGTCATTATCCTGGGCATCAGCCTGGCTTCCTGGGCGGCGTACAAGTTCGCGCGCAATGAACTGGAAGACTCGACGCGCCGGCAACTGGCCAAGGAAGCGGAGATGCTGGCCCGGCAGACCGAGGCCTGGCTGCAAATATCCAAGTCGAACGTGGCTCTGTGGACCGATATGCCCTCGGTCCGGAAGGTGGCCCGGAATCCCGGCGATGCCGCCAGTGTCGCCGAGACCTGCGACTTTTTCCGGCGCATCGTGGAGATCGGCGGGGTCTACCAGAACGTCAATTTGATGGGCCTGGACGCCGCCTGCCTGGCTTCGTCCATGCCCAGCCGCATCGGCTTGAAACGCATGCAGCAAGTGGTCGCCACCCGCGTGTACTTTAAAGAGGCTTTAGAGGGCAAAGCTGTTATTTCCCCGATGTTTACGTCCGCGTCCAACGGGCGGACCATCATTGCCATTTCAGCCCCGGTATTCGAGGGTGCGAAAGTCACTGCCGTGACCTACGCGATTATTGACATGGCCTTTTTCGACAATTTGCTCATGAAGCCAGAAGAGGGCGGCAGTGCGGGCCGCTCCGGTATTCTCGATCCGAAATTCGTCGAAAGGAAGGAGGCCGAGTATCTCAAGTATCGGGATATCAGTGATATTTTCATCATGGGGAAAAAATACCTGCCTTTAAAGATCCCGCTAACGGCCGCGGAGTTTGCCCCGGAGAGGGGCATCATTCAGTATCACGATGAAAAAAAGGGGGACATCCTGGCAGCCTTCCACCGGATCAGGGAACCCGAATGGGTTATCGTCGTGGAGAAGCCGCTCCATGAGATATTAGCGCCCATCCGGAACGTGGGCCGGATAACTTTCATATCCGCGATTTTTTTGATTTGTGCGGTCTTTGGGGTGGTCTTTGCCCTGGTTAATCCCAGGTTGCGGGACATCTTCGAGTGTCTGCGTCTGGTTCGGGAGATCGACGGGGGGAATCTGAAGGCGAGGCTGGATTTGAAAACCCATGACGAGATTGGGAAGTTGGCGGAGGGCTTGAATTCCATGGCGGATAGTCTGGACCGCGGCCGGCAGGCTCTGGAGGAGGCCGAACGCACCTACCGGGGGCTTTTCGAGAATGCCGTGGAGGGGATCTTCCAGCTTGACGGGGATTACCGCCTCATCACCGCCAATCCTGCCTTCGCCCGCATTCTGGGCCAGGGAGACCCCGGAGAGATGCTGGGCAGCCCCCTGTCCGCTTATTTTGCAGACGCGGCCCGGGGTGACGCCTTTTTTGCCGGATTGCAGTCCCAAGGCATAGTGGAAAGTTTTGAGTTCAACTTTGTGCGCCGGGATGGCGCCCTGGGGTCCGGCTCCCTGTTCGCGCGGTCGGACAGGGACGATTATGGCAAAATCGTCCTTATCCAGGGCGTGCTGGCGGACATCACCGAAAGGCAGAAAGCGGAACGGGAACGGCAACGGGCCGAGAAAGCAGAAAGCCATCTGGCCCGGTCGCGCTTGCAGGCCCTGCGCTACCAGATAAACCCGCATTTCCTCTTCAACATCCTGAACTCCATCGATGCCCTGGCCAAACACGCGCCCCAGAGAATCCCCGAGCTTATCCGGGAGCTCTCCCGCTATCTGCGTTTCACCTTGACGGAGCAAACCGACGGTTTGGTGCCGCTCCAGGTGGAACTGGACGCCATTACCAGCTATCTCCAACTGGAAAAGATTCGCTTTGAGGATGAACTGGTGGTGGAAATCGTTTGTTCCCCCCGGTGTGGACAGGAACTCGTGCCGGAGTTGCTGATCCAACCCCTGGTGGAGAATGCCGTCAAATACGGCATGAAAACTTCGCCCCTGCCTTTACGGATCAATATCCGCTGCTCCTTGACCGATAAGATGTTGGCAGTGGAGGTTGCCAATACGGGGAAATGGATCAGCGAGACGGAACCCGGGCTGGATAGAACCGGCATCGGTTTGCTGAATCTGCGCCAGAGGCTGAATCTGCGGTATCCCGACAATCACAGTCTGACCATAGGCGAACGGGAAGGGTGGATCGTCGCCAGAGTCGAGCTGCCTTTATCGAAGGCTGATGCGGATGCCCACTGACACGGGACGTTTGAAAACCCTGATTGTTGATGATGAACGGCTGGCCCGGGAGAATCTGCGGGGTCTGCTGGCCGCGCATGAGGAGATTGAGGTGGTGGGCGAAGCCCGCAATGCCGCGGAGGCCCGCCTGCTGATCGCCGAGAAAAGCCCCGATCTGGTTTTACTGGATATTCAGATGCCCGGCGGGACCGGGTTCGACTTGCTGGAGCAGCTTGAATTCCCGCCGCCCATCATCTTTGTTACGGCTTTTGATAATTTCGCGATCCGCGCTTTTGAAGTCAACGCCCTGGACTACCTCCTGAAGCCGGTGGAGCCGGAACGGCTGGCCCGGGCCTTAGAGAGGGTGGGGAAGAGAGATCCTGAAGCACATGGGACCGCCAGCCGGCTGCGGGGCACGGACCGCGTCTTTCTGGATACCGGGCGCCAGGCGATTTTCCTGGCGGTGGCGGAAATAGCCGCCATCCGGGCCGAAGGGAATTACACCCAGGTAATCACCGGCAAAGGCCTGAATTACCTGGTGCGCATCCCGCTGCACAAGTGGGAGACGCGACTGCCTGCCGAGGGGTTTGTCCTCCTGGACCGCTCCCTCCTGATCAACCGGTCCCAGATCCGGGGATACGTCCTCCAGACCCGCCGGGCTGAAATCTACCTGGGCGGCATTGCCAAACCCTTTCTCCTCGGCCGCAAGGGGCTGCGACGCTTCAAGGAAAAAGTCCTGCCGCATTTAACCGGAACCATCTTCTCCTAGCCTTCCGAGTCCCCCTGCCACCCTAAAACTCCCTAACTATAGCATTTGCCAAAAGTTCTTTCCTCTTATTCCCTCTCCCCCCGATGGGGGGAGAGGGTCAGGGTGAGGGGGGACGGAAAAAACTTTCGGCAACCGGTATAAGCTTCGCCACGCCTATTACCTGCTACCTCCCCTGTCATCATTTTCCGGAGTTAAGTTCCAAAAAATATATTATATTTAAATAGGATAAAGACGTCCCGGGAATCATGATGGTTTGTTCCCAGGGAAATTATTTAACTGCCAAGCTTAACCTATGATTTTCATTAAAATTTAACCGGCGCCCGGAAACAAGAAACCAAAATCTATCTCATGCCTCTTGCCAGATTATACCCCCCGGGGACCAAAATCGGCCTGACCACCACTATTCCGGTGGAAACGGTGCTGGCCGCGGGCTTGGCCCCGGTGGATTTGAATAATCTTTTTATTACTTCCCCTGAGGCCCTGGCCCGGGTCAGCGCCGCGGAAAGCGCGGGCTTCCCCCGCACCGTCTGCGCCTGGGTCAAAGGGATCTACGCCACCCTTCAGGACCACCCGGAAATTACAGCGGTCATTGTCGCCTGCCAGGGGGATTGCTCTTACACCCAGGCCCTGGGAGAGATTCTGGAGGCCGGGAACCGGGAGGTGATCCATTTTAAATTCCCCTATCCCCCGGACCGGCAGCAGATGGAGCAGGAATTGGCAAATCTGCAGGCCCGCCTGGGCGTCACCCCGGAGGCAACAGCTTTGGCCCAGGAGCGGCTGGCCCCCCTGCGCCGGGATTTGCGCCGCCTGGACCGCCTCACCTGGGAGACCGCCCAGGTCCGGGGGGAAGAAAATTTTTTGTATCTGATCAACAGCTCCGATTTTGAGTCTGACCCCGAAGCTTACGCCCTGAAGGTATCCGAGTTTCTCCGGCAGGCGGAGCAACGCCCCCCTCGATCTGCCCGGGTGCGCCTGGGTCTGGTGGGCATCCCTCCCATCTTCACCGACTTCTGGGACTATCTGGAGGAGCTGGGCGCGGGGGTGGTTTTCAACGAAATCCCCCGGCAGTTCAGTATGCCTTACCTTGACCTGAACCTGGCGGAGCAATATCTCCGTTATACTTACCCTTATGATATCTTCGCCCGTCTGGCGGACCTTAAGGCAGCCGTCCGGGAGCGCCGCCTGGACGGCCTGGTGCACTATACCCAGAGCTTCTGCTTCCGCCAGATGTTCGACCAGATCATTAGGGAGCGGTTGGGCGTGCCGGTACTGACCATCGAAGGGGACCGGCCCACACCTCTCGATTCCCGGACCCGCATGCGCCTGGAGGCCTTTGTCGATGTCCTCCGGCCATAAGGAACTCACCGCCCTGGGCTTGGATTTCGGCAGCCGGTATGTGAAGCTGGTCTACTGGCGGGAAAAGGGGGGCTGGGGCCGGAAAAAATTAGACACCCTTGACTTTTTCCGGGATTATTTGCAGAGGCATGCGGGACAGCTGGCCGTGGAGTGGCCGCGCCTGGGTCTGGCCGCGCCCCAGGCCCTGGTAGTGACGGGTTATGGGAAGAATTTGCTTAAGGAGCATTTTCCCACCATCACCGAGATCCGGGCCCATTTTCTGGGGGCCAGCCAGGCCACCGGCCTCCAGCATTTCATCCTCCTGGAAGCGGGGGGCCAGGACACCAAGGTTCTTTATATCAAGGATGGGCGCGTCTTCGATTTTCTCACCAACGACCGTTGCGCCGCGGGCACCGGCCGTTATCTGGAGAACATGGCCCGTTTCCTGAAGATGCCGCTCACGGAATTTGCCCGGGCCTGGCAGGAGCCGGTGGAGATTTCCCACACCTGCGCTATCTTTGGGGAAAGCGAGTTGGTGGGCCACCTCTTGGAAGGGGTGTCTCCTGAGCGCATCGCCGCCGGGGTCAACGCCTCCGTGGCCCGGAGGGTGCTGCTGATGGTGCGCCGCTATCCCTGCCGCACCCTGGTCTTTGCCGGGGGCGTGGCCAAAAATGGGGGCGTGGTCCAACTTTTGCGCCAGCAGCAGGACTACCGGTTGGTGGTGCCCGCCCACCCCCAATTCACTGGGGCCCTGGGATGCTGCCTGGAGGCCCGCCGCGCTCTCCTCAAGGAGGGGCCATGAGCCGCTTGCCCGGCGAGCATCCCCTCTCCCAGGCCTTGAGAGAACTCCTGCCCGGTGGTACTCCCTGGGCCGGGTCCGGAGAAGTTCTCCTGACCCCCCTGCCCTCTTCCCGGGAGGTTTTTCGTATTACTGCCTCCCAGGGGGAGGCGGCAGTGGTGGGTAAATTTTATTCCGGCTATCCTCCGGCCACCTCCGCGGATCGCAGTCTGGAGCGGGAGTATCAAAATTATCTTTGGGCTGAAACCTTGGGCCTGAGCAACGGCCCCGGCCTCATTCCCCGCCTGCTGGGCCGTCATCCCCAAACCCGGCTGGGTTTGATGCTGGCGGACGTTCCCGGTCCGGACCTGGACCAGGCCCAGGCCCTAGCCTGCCATCACGGAGACCAGGGGCAGCTTTATTACTGCCTGGAGAAACTGGCCGGACTGCTGGCGGTCTTTCACACCCGGCCGCTCGTGGCGCAGCCGGTAGCCTTTGAGCCGGCCCTGAGATACCTGGCTAAACTGGAACGCCAGCTTGAGGAGCTGGACCTGCTAACTCCCGATGATGCCCAGGCTTTAAGGGAGGAAAGGTCGGCCTGGACGGCCCGGCTGGCCCGGCTCCCGGACCAGGAGGTGCTGGCCCACGGGGACGCCACGCCCACCAATTTTCTCTTTCCGGACGGCCGGGCCGTGGCCCTGGACCTGGAACGCCTGGGTCCGGCGGACCGTCTCTGGGACCTCTCCTGGGTGGCCGGGGAACTGAAGCACGCCTGGGGCTGCCGCGCCGGTCACTTCGAGGGAGCGGAACCCGTCATCGGCCATTTTTTCGCGGTTTATCTCCGGGCTCTGGGGGCGGATGCGGCCCTGGTCCGGCGGATTTTTACCCTCAATCCTTTTTATATGGCCCTGGCGGAGCTGCGCATCGCCCGGAACCAGTATCTCCCCCGGGAGCACCGCCGGGCCCTGGTGGCCGAAGCCAGGCGCTGCCTGGCCGGGGGCCGGAGTCTCGCCTTATGAAAACCGTGCTGATCATTGCCGGCTCCGACCCCGGGGCAGGCGCGGGCCTGCAGCAGGATTTGAAAGTGGCCACCCTTTTAGGGACCTACGGCTTGACGGTGGTCACCGCCCTCACCGTCCAGAATTCTCTGGGGGTCCAGGCGGTCCACCCGGTGGCCCCGGAGGTGGTGGACGCCCAATTGCACGCGGTGTTCAGCGATTTTCCGGTGGATGCGGTGAAGGTGGGGATGCTGGCCACCGGGGACACCGCCCTCACCGTGGCCCGGCGTCTTCAGGAGTATCAACCCCAATACCTGGTGGTGGACCCGGTGCTGGCGGCCAGCTCCGGTGCCGCTCTCCTGGACCCGGCCGGGGTGGCGGTCCTTAAAGAAGAGATATTTCCTATTACTTATCTGCTCACCCCCAATGTACCGGAGGCGGCCATGTTGGCGGGGATGGAGGTGAACACCGCCGGGGACCTGGAAGAAGCGGCCCGCCGTCTCCAGAAGCTGGGGCCCCAATGGGTCTTGGCTAAAGGCGGCCATCTGCCGGGGGAGCCAGTGGACGTCCTCACGGACGGCAGCAACGCCTATCATCTCCGGGGGCCGCGCCTGGATGCGCCTCATAGCCACGGCTCCGGCTGCGCCCTGGCCACGGCCTGCGCCGCTCATCTGGCCCGGGGGCTGGCCCTGCCGGAAGCGCTACAAAAAGCCCGGACCCTGGTGGCCCAGGCCCTGCGTTGGGGCCTACCCCTGGGGAGCGGCGCCGGGCCGGTCAACCCTTACGCCCCCTTTGCCCGGGACGCGAGCCGCTTCCAGGTCCTGGAGTCCTTAAAGA
>ENA-OSEO01006776-OSEO01006776.1-sediment-metagenome-genome-assembly--contig:-NODE-6776-length-10094-cov-2.991215_pt1 | contig 10094 bp, 7 predicted proteins | sample MGYA00237883_ERZ534232 | MGnify/ENA metagenome assembly ERZ534232
CAGCCATTCTTCCGTGGAAAGGGTCATTGGTCCGGACAGTACGATCCTGATCGACTACATGCTTCACCGGCTCGGCCGGATTCTCAAGAACCTTGTGGTCTATCCGGATCACATGGCCGAAAACCTGAACAAGATGAAGGGACTGATCTACTCCCAGCAGGTGCTCCTCAAACTTGCTTGTCTCGGCCTGGAACGACAGGAAGCCTATGAGATGGTTCAGCGGAATGCCTTGAGGGTCTGGGACACGGGCAGAGAATTCCAGTCCCTTCTCCTGGAAGACAAAGAGATCCGGAAGCATCTGACTGAGAAGGATATCGCCGAGATTTTCAGTCTCGAATACCACCTGAAACATGTGAAGGATATTTTTCAGAGGGTTTTCGCATAGCCTGCCTTCTAATGCTCAAAAGAAAGAGGATGGGGAGGATCCCGGGAAATCGGCTATGAAAAAAAACAAGATGTTCGGCCTGATCTTCTTTTGCTTGTTTTTTTCCCTTTCGGCCACCCAGTGGAATAGTTTTTCAAACGCCCTGGCCACGAAGCCGCCGACGGACAAGGTTCCTGCTCCGCTTTTGAAGTGGCCCGAAAAAGGGTCGAACTATGCGATTCTGGTGGATAAGTCACTTCAGAAAGTCTTCGTGTACCACAAGGACAATCCTTTCAAGCCCCATAGGACTTACATTTGCTCCACCGGTGAGAACGAAGGACCTAAACTTCGCGAAAAGGACCGCAAGACCCCGGAGGGCATCTACTTTTTTACACGCACCTATGAGAAGAGAGAGCTCCTCCCGATTTACGGCTCAAGGGCCTTTGCCCTGGATTACCCGAACGTGATGGACCGGAGAGAAGGCAAGAACGGATACGGGATCTGGTTCCATGGTTTGAACAAACCGCTGAAGCCGCGGGATACCAACGGCTGCGTCGCCCTGGAAAATCCGGACATCGATGATCTGGCCAACTTCATCCGCATCGAGGATACCCCTGTGATCGTCAGTGAACGGATCGAAATGGTGGACTTTTCGGAAATGGAACGAGAACGGGACGAGGTGATCCGAATCATTGAAACCTGGCGAACCTCTTGGGAAACAAAAGACGTGGACAAGTACATGTCCCTGTACAGCTCCGATTTCAGGTCTTCCGGCAAGAACTGGCAGCAGTGGAAGGAACATAAGGCTCGCCTCGCCAAACAGTACAAGAGGATCAAAGTCGACGTTCAGAACTTGCGGCTTGTGCAGAACGACGGGCTTGTCCTCGCCTCTTTTAACCAGAAATACAGCAATGAGTATTTCAGCAGCTCGGGAATGAAAACCCTTTATCTCAAGCGCGGCAGCTGGTGGAGGATTATCGGCGAGTACTTCGAGGGATCTGAGCTCAAGCCCTCCATCAAGAAGGAAGGGCTCCCCCCTGAAGAAATCAAGCCCGTGATGGTCGAGAAAGAGCCGGAGGTCAAGGCAGAGGAACCCAAGCCCGTCACGGCCAAGAAGGACTCCACCATCACGGTGGAAGAGATCAAACCGGTCCTGGCCAAGAAGGAACCGCTTCCTGCTGCAGGGGAGTCGAAACAGAGCGTTTTCAAGCGGGAAGCTCGACCCGCCGGGGAAAAGCATGGAGGGATCAAAAGGGTGGTAGAGGCCTGGAAAAAGGCCTGGGAGCAAAAGGATCTTGCCGCCTACATGTCCTTCTACGATCCGAGTTTCCAGTCAAGAGGCATGGATCTCAAGGCATGGAAAAAACACAGAGACAAACTCAACCAGAAGTACCGATCGATCCGCGTGGAGATCAACGACTTGAAGGTTGAGCAGGCTTCGGAGGTCATGGCAACCGTTCGCTTCGCCCAGAAATACGAGGCGGATGACTATCAGGATGAAGGGCTTAAGAGCCTCTTGCTCGTTAAGAGAGGCAAGGATTGGAAGATCAAAGAAGAAGAATGGAAGCCTCTGGATCAGGAGCCCCGGCCCTGAAGAAGACGCCTCGACGCCCTCTCCCCTTTACCATTATGGTCATGGGAAGAACGGGGAAGGTCCGATCTTTTGGGCTGTCTCGCCGTCTTCTTTTTTGGGTCGCACTCTTTCTCCTCGCTTACCTTCCCCTGTCCGTGTTGGCGATCAATCGATACCTGGAGCTTCGACACAGTTCCTCGGTTCAGGCGGAGACGATGGCCGTCCTTGCCAAGGAGCTCGAGGACCAGCGAAAAGCGATGATCCGATCCAATGAGCACCTGGCTTTCCTTCAAGAGTATGCCCGCCATCTCGAAGAGGCCGCTGAACAGGCCATGGAAGCTTCAAAGGCGGAAAAACCGGTGGCAAAGCGCGCCGAGACCGGCCCTGCTGAAAAGGCTCCAAAAGGACGCGAGGCGGTCCACATTGAAGATCTGGTCATTCAAAAGCAGGGGTCCAGGATGCTGGTGAGTTTCAGGCTGGCCAACATGCAGCCTGGGGACAGTCCCGTAACAGGCTACCTTTACATATTGGCAAAAGGGGCTCTGTCCGACCCTCCGAAGGAATGGATTTACCCTCCAGGGAAGGTGATCAACGGCTTCCCCGAGAACTACCGTAATGGTCAGGTGTTCACAATCCAGAGATTCAAGCCCATTCAGGGCCGTTTCAACCTTGGTCCGGGGCCCGATTCCCCCAGCTCGGTGAGAGTGCTGATCTATGATCAGTCCGGTGCAATCCTCTTACAGAAAGATTTCGAGGTGAGTCCCTCATGAACCTGAAATCCTCGATGCTCAGAACGTTTTTTTGGTCCCTCGTGGGGCTGGTAATGGGGACGGGGTGGGTGTTTCCCTCCCAGGCTTTGGCCAAGAGAGAGCATCTCGTTTATTTTCCCAATACGGCCTACGAGTTGAACATATACAAAATCAAGGGGAAAAAACCCGGCAAAACCCTGATGCTCATCGGCGGCATTCAGGGCAATGAACCGGGTGGATTCCTCTCCGCGGATCTTTACGCCGATATGAGGCTGGAAAAAGGGAACCTCATTGTGGTGCCTCGCGCGAATTTCTATTCCATCATCACCAACCAGAGAGGCCCGAACGGGGACATGAACCGCAAATTCAACGTTGAAGACAATTCTTCCACTACGGAAGACCAGATTGTGGCCATTCTCAAGAAACTGATCAGCGAGAGCGACTATCTTCTCAACCTTCACGATGGAGCCGGATACTACCATCCCACGTTTATCGACAAGTGGCGCAACCCGACGAGGTTCGGCCAGGCCATTGTGGCCGACTGTGAGGAATACCGCATCCCCGGATCCACCAAGTCCATCAAACTGGGAGACATGGCGAGAAAAATCCTTAAGGAAGTGAACCCCCGCATCAATGGGGACCTTTACAAGTTTCACTTCATGGATACCCGGACCGATGCAGAGGACAGCCCTCACCGTGAACAGCGTGGTTCTGCGACCTACTACGCGCTTACCAAACACCACATTCCAGCCTTCGGTGTGGAAACTTCGAAGTTTCTCCCTTCCCTTGATTTGAAAGTCCTGTATCACAACATGGTCATCAATGCCTTTATGAGGCACTTCGGCATCATCCCTGAGTCTCCGGGCCTCAACCCGGATCCGCCTGTTCTGAAATACCTGGTGGTGGCCATCAACGGCCAAACCCCCATCGTGGTGGAGGGCCATCAGATCCTTGAACTCCGGGAAGGCGATATGATCAGCGTCGCCCACATTGAGGCCAACTATGAGAGGGGGCTGAGCCTGGACATCGCGGGATACGGGGGCGTTAACGACCTGGGAAAGGACTATGCCATCTTCAGGGAAACCTCCATCCTGGTGAGAAAAGACAATGAGAAATTTGCGGAGATACCTGTCCGGATCACCGAGAAAGGCACCGGGGAGGAGATCAGGACCACGTCCCTGACCAGGAAGATCGACTATTTTGTGATTGAAGCAAAAGGCCATCGACTTCTTTTGGCCAATGGGGAAACACTTCACTTGGTGCGCGGCGACGAGCTGAAGGTTGTGGATGTGATTCCACGCGCTTTGCCTTCGTTAGGCGTGAAAGTCAACTTCAAGGGTTTTGTAGGAGATCCGAGCAATAACACCGGAGAAGACCGAGGGTTCACCGTCAACACAGGCTCTGATCTCATGGAGCGGTTCTCCCTGGATGGGAAAGGGGAGGCCTACGAGGTCGTCGTCAACCACGGGGAGACCATCCTGGGGCGGTGTATCATAAAACTCGAGTCTCCGAAAGTGGACTTCCTGGTGCTTCGAGTGAACGGTCATGGCCATCACATCCTGAGGCCCAAGTCCGCCCTTGCCCTGTCCAGGGAAGATACCATCTGCATTGAGGAGGTGCGGACGAACCTCTCCAGCAGCGAAGGAATCCGCGTGAAGGTCAACGGTCAAACGGTCGTGCCCGGAGAGGAAAAGGCCGTTAAGGATCTTTATCCTTCGCCCAAAACTTCAGATTCCCAGCTCAAGGTGGAGAAGGGATCTCTGGTGCTCGGCATGATGACTCTCAATGTGCGGTAGCGCGATGCCCGTTGGTCCGTAATCCTTCGATGTCCGCCTTCACAAAATCCTCCCAGGGATCCGACCTCCGTATTTTCACCGTGATCTCCTGCCCTTCACGAACACTCTGGCCGTTTTCCTTTTTGACTTCCACGATGAGAAGCTGGTCGGTCAGAAGCACGCGGTACTTGTTCCTGAACACATCAAGCACCAGGGCCGGAAACCGTTCACCGCTCCGCTGGGCCAGATATTTCTGAATCCAGTACCGGGAGCTGTTCCTCGTGAGCCCTTCGATGTTTTTCAGCAGGGGATCCAGCGCCAGCCTCTTCTTTTCCAGCCCTTGCCGGTCGTAAAGGGGAACGCCACGGTAAAGATAATTCCTGATCTGGCGCTGCACGAGAAGGTCATAATATCTCCGGATCGGAGACGTGACCGTGGTGTACATATCCACTCCCAAGCTGCTGTGCGGCTTTGGCTCCGTTTGAATGAAAAGAGGGCTCAGCTTGCGGCGCTGCTTGAAAACATAATAGATGTAATTGGTTTCTTCAGGCGAAAGTCTTTCGGCAGGACTCTCCTGACATCGATAAATCGCGGGGATCTGGTGCTCCTTGCAAAACCTTGCCGCCAGCCAATTGTAAAGGATCATGAACTCAGCGACCATGCTGCGGGAAGGGGTGTCCTGCTCGATCTTGTGCAGTACGATGGCCCCATGGGCGGTCACCTCCACGGCGATTTCCGGCAGGGAAAGAATGAGAGCCCCTTGGTTCAGTCGCCTCTGCCGCAGGATCCGGCTCAATCTTTCCATTTCCCGAAAATGGGGCTCCCTGTCGAAGCTCTGGTTCACCTCGTCGTAAGCCCACTGCCTTTCCACCCGGATGAGACTCGGCACAAAGCGGGACTCCAGCAGGTTTGCGTCCTGGTCCAGCGTCGCGATCAGAGAAATCGCCGGCCGATCACACCCCTGCTTGAGACTCAGGGCCTCTTGCGACAGGGCAATGGGTATCATCGGAATTTGATGCCTGGGAAGGTAAAGAGAGGTTCCCCTTTGGGCGGCTTCCGCATCCAGAAGGGTGTCCGGCTCAATGACACCGGCCACATCCGCGATATGGATGCCGAGATGGATTCTGTCTCCCTCCACATGCAGGCTCAGGGCGTCGTCAAAATCCCTGGTCATGGGGCCATCGATCGTCCACACCCGGAGATCCCGCAGGTCCTCTCGCGCTTCCAAAGCCATCGGTGCCCGGCAGATCTGCTCGGATTCTTTAAGGTGATCGTCGCTGAAAGAAACTCGGATGTCCAATCGGAGAAGGTCCAGGTTCTCATCCTCGCTCCAGATGCCGAGGCTCACAAGGATGCGCCTTGCCTCGCGGATATCCATGACCCCGCAGCGCTGCAGGAGTTCCTTTCCGAACTTCAGGCTAGGCGATTCCTCCCCGTAGAGCGCCAGATCGACAAGGGCCTTCAAGATGTCGTCTTTCCATTGGGGTTCCTGAACAGGCTTCTTTTCCAGCACGCCTTGCAGCCACCAGCTCCCCTCTCTCAATTTCTCTTCCTTTGAAGCCTCTTCCGCCACTTGCTCCAGGGCTTTGACAATCTTTTCCTCCGGGTTGGGAAGAAAGCGACCGTCCTTCATTTTGAAATGGAGCTTGTCCTCGAAGAGTGCCCTCACCACGCCGGAGACATGCTCATCGGTGACCTCTTTGCCGAAACACAGTTGCGCCAGGTCGGCGTGATCATAGCTCTCTGCCTCGTCCTTCACAAGTTCCCACAGCTCTCGAACGTCGACCTCTTCCTTCAGACGGTTTCGAACCTCCTCAGCCTTTTTCAGTTTGCGCAGGATCTCCTCCCGAGGGCTTTGAGTATTCATGGACCCATTCGAAATGAGGATCGCTCGCTTGGGAGACAGATTCATCTCGCGGTTGGTAGGGGTCAGGAGGTGCAGACGGCTCCCGTCGTCCTGCAGGCAGAGGGCGATGATAAAGTCTCCATGATCCATGTATTCGACAATCTTTCCCTGATTCATCTTCGCCGTTCTTTCTTGCCTTTTTCTCTCCCACTCCTAACAGCACCTAACCCCCATGTCAACCAAACGATCCTAAATCCACCATCTAATTTCCGGAGCCCCGGTCGAAAGCGGGTTGCCAGGGATCCCTGATCACCAGCAGGCTTCAGAGGCCGGGCGCCGAGGAGCGACGAGTGCGGCCTATGGAGCAATACGCTTTTATCGCCTTGACTTATCCTGCCCTCTCCATTATCCTCCAAAACCACTATCCTTGGATTCTCAAAACCTTCAGCGTGTCAGGCATGCGCCCATGGGAGAGGCAAAGCGACTGACTATAACCCTTCTGGTTCTTGGGCTTCTGATCTTCGGCTCTCACGGCAAAGCCTTTGCTGAGCCCTCTTCCCCGCCTGAAGAGAAAGACGGTTTCCATCCCGCCCTGTGGCTCGTGAATTTATACAGAGAACACATCTCTCCCATTGACGGGGACCGATGCCCGAGCGTTCCCTCCTGCTCCTCTTACAGCCTCCAGGCTATTCAAAAGCACGGTTTTTTCATGGGGTGGATGATGACCGTAGATCGTCTCATTCACGAAGGCAAAGAAGAAACGAACGTCTCGCCTGTGGTTTACTCTGACGGGCAGTGGAAGATCTTTGATCCTGTTCAAAACAACGACTTCTGGTGGCATCGCCCGACTGCCGCAAAAGGCCATTCCAATGAACGCCTCCCATAGCCTTACTCTCACCCTTAGCAGATTCTCCCAAAAAGACTCTCCCCTCCCTCCCTCGGTGTTCCTCGGGACCGTGAGCACGTCGAACGGCTGGTGGGAGGGGACAAAGGGGAGGGGGAAAGAAAGCGGACAGCCTCCCAGGAGTCTTTCGGTAATTCCATTGATCCTGTTAGTGCTTCTTCTCTTGCCCGGCCATCTCTTCTCGGCCCAAATCACCGTCAACAGCGACGAGCAGTTTCGATTTGCCGAGCAGACCATGGAAAAAGGAGACTATCTGCGGGCTGTCGTCGAGTTCGAGCGTTTACTGCACTTTTTCCCTGAGGACAAAAACGTGGCGAAAGCAAGGTTGCTCATTGCCCAATGCTACTTGAAAGCCAAGGATTACGAATCGGCAAGAAAAACCCTCAATGAGACACTCGGGATATATCAAGGCACTCTCACAGGGGGTAAGGCCCTCTTTCTCATGGGGGAATCTTATTACGAACAGGGGGTCTATGAAGAGGCTGCGCTCTACTTCAAAGGGGTCTTAGGCGCTTACGTTGACCCTGAGCTGCGAAACAGCGCAGCCTACCGGCTCGGATGGATTCAAATGCAGACCGGTCAATGGCAGGAAGCCTCGGAGACCTTCAAGACCGTCGGGGCCGGCAGTCCTCTTTTCTTGAACGCTCAAGATCTTTCGCTCAAGAGCCTGGGCGGAGAGCAATTGCCTTACAAAGATCCCACAACGGCCGGCGTCATGTCCGTTGTGCCGGGACTCGGGCACGTTTACTGTGAACGCTACAAAGACGGTTTGGTGGCTTTTCTCCTCAATGGGCTGTTCATCTGGGCTACGATCGAGTCCTTCCAGGAAGACCAGGAGGTGCTGGGCGCTATTCTGGGGTTCATCGAATTGGGTTTCTACTCCGGGACCATTTACAGCGCCGTCAACTCAGCCCACAAACACAACCGAAAACTCAAGGATGACTTCCTTCAGGGATTGCCTGATGCCGTGGATCTGAATTTCTTCGCCACCAAAGAGGGCCACATCGGCCTTGCCTTGAAATTCACCTTTTGAGCTTTTCTCTCGCTGAGCTCGCAGAGCCCCCAGAGAACATCTACAAACCAAGAAACACATCCACCACGCAATTAACAAACCACGAAAAAACCATGGTGAAGGTTGTCAACTGACTGGTTTCCGCTTCGTTAACTCTCCCTCTCCCCTGGCGGGAGAGGGCAGGGGTGAGGGGGAGCGGGAATCCAGTGTTTCTAAAGCCATTCCCTCTCTGCTTTCGTATCTTCGTTCTTTCGTGATTTCGTGGTTACGATTTTTGTTATGGTTTCTTGCGCAGGGCCTCCAGGATCTCCTGCTTCGTGGCCTTGGGATTCTTGGAGAGAATGCCCGCAATCCGGTTGGCCGTGAAGGCCGTGGAAATGGACGTGCCCGCATAGATCCCGGGATCTCCCTTGTAGCCGACGGGCAGGGTTGCAAACCCAGGCGCATAGAGATCCACGAAATCTCCCTGGTTGGATTTTTCCCACGCTCTGCCGTCCGGGGCCAGGGCCCCGACTCCGATCACCGCAGGATAGGCGGCAGGGTAGTGCGGTTCCCCGGTCGGCTCATTTCCCGCTGAGCCGACGATGATGAGCCCCCTTGCGTCTGCTAGCTCAAGCGCCTCGGAAAGAAACTCGCTTCTTGTTTCCGATCCCCAACTCAGGCTCATCACGCGAGCGCCCTGGTTGATCGCGAACTCCATGCTTTCCATGAGGATGAAATTGGACGTAAATCCGTTTTCATCGAACGCTTTGATGGCAATGATCGGTGTTTGGGCCACGCCGTCTGCCTGAACTCCCATGGGCCTGACCACGCCCGCAGCGATCAGGGCCATCTGGGTTCCGTGCCCTCCTGTGTCGGAAATGGGCTTGTCCGGATTGAGCGCGTCGAGGGAGGCGAGTACAAACTTGTCCAGTCCGGCATCGGCCCTCAACCCTGAATCAATGACCGCAATAGGAGTGCCTTTGGGCTGCGGATAGGCATCCCCGAGAGAGCCTTTCATGCTGCCCCAGTCCAGTTCTCTCGGCCCTGTAGGAACGGGATACGCGTAATTGGGTTCTGCACTCCCTGCTCCACCTCGCTTTTCAAGCTCTGCCGCCAAGCCCGGCACATCGGACCCTTCCGGCAGTCGAACCCTGTAAATCCCCAGTCCGGGATAGCTGCCGACAAGGACCCCCCTTGTTTCCTGCAACAGCTTCAGAAGCTCCGAGAGGTCGGCACCCGGCTTGAGCCTGATCAGGATTTCATCCTTGACGTAAAAAGATCCATCCTTGGGATTTCTGGCGATGGATAGGGTAGAGGCTTTGCGAAGAGGTCTCATGAGATCCTTCTGGCCTGTCCTGAACACCTGGATCTCGGCGAGCTTGGGAACGGGTCCTGAAGGCCCTGTGCTGGATTCCCAAATCAGCACATGGTCCAGTCCTTTGAGGATAGATTCCAGGGCTTTTTGAATCTCCCTCTTTTCAAAGGAAGCAGTGACAGCAGGATTGATTTGAGGATCGATTTGGACCCTGATACCCGAATCCGCCACCTGCAGCAGGATCTCCTGGAGGGGCGCCCTTTCGGCATTCAGAGTCAGCCTGTCCCCGCTGACGTGCACGACAAAGGCGCTCGATGTCACCGGTGTCAGAAAGAAAACAAGTAGGGCAATCCATAAAAGGCTGGCTTTGATTTTAGGGAGGCACCTCATAGGGTGTAATTGTATCATTTTGCCCGGGAGAGACAAAGGAACTTTTAGCGGATTCTGCTAGCCCTGCTTGCAGGTTGCTCAAAAACGCTCAGATACAAGGCGCGTTAAAGGCGCAAGGTGCATGGTGCAGGGTGCACGGAAAATCCGACAAGGAAGAATCCCTGAAACATCAACTCCAAAACCG
>ENA-OSEO01006777-OSEO01006777.1-sediment-metagenome-genome-assembly--contig:-NODE-6777-length-10093-cov-3.376098_pt1 | contig 10093 bp, 4 predicted proteins | sample MGYA00237883_ERZ534232 | MGnify/ENA metagenome assembly ERZ534232
CGACGAAGTCGGGGAGCGACGTGTACGGCCGCGCCGGCGCGGGCGGTCCGCCCGCGCCGGCCGCGGTGCGAGACACACCTTCGGGGGCCGCCGCGGGCGGAGCCGAAGGCGTGCCGAGCGTGCCCGGCGAGCCGTCGTCGGGCGCGGCTCCCGGCGGCGCGGAGGGCGGGGGCGGGGTCGACGGGGGCTCATGTCGGGTGGGCGCGCCCGAAGGGCGGCCAGACCCACCGGGCCGACACGGAGCGGAGCGCCCCCCGGAGACCCCGCCGCCGCCCGAGGCGCCCGTCTCGCTGCCCGGCGCGTCGCCCGCCTCGCCGCGCGTCTCCGCCTCGCCGCCGGCCTTCGCCGCGCCCGCCGCCCTCGGCGACGACGGCCGCATCCGGCACCTCAGGGCGGCGGCGACGGTGCCGCCGGCCGCCGCCAGGGCCGCCGGCGGCCACCACCTCGTGCTGCTCGCCCGCGACTACGCCGGCTGGTCCGCTCTTTGCCGCATCATCAGCGCCGCCCACCTCGAGCACCCGGGCGAGCCGCCGCTCGCCCGCCTCGAGACCCTCGCCGCCCACAGCGGCCACCTCGTCGCCCTCTCCGGCTGCCGGCGCGGCGAGGTCTGGTCGCGCCTCCTCGCCGGCGACCCGCAGGGCGCCCGCCGCGCGGCCTCCGTCTACCACGAGCTCTTCGGCCGCGACTTCTTCATCGAGCTGCAGCACGAGCTGCTCCCCGACTCCACGAAGTGGCTGCGCGCCCTCCACCTGCTCGCCCACGAGCTGCGCCTGCCCACGGTCGCGACCAACGACGTCCACTACACGCACCAGCACGACGCCCCCCTGCACGACGTGCTCGCCGCCGAGGCCGCCAACCAGCCGCTGCCCAACCCCCTGGGGCGCAAGAACGCCGAGCTCTACCTCAAGAGCGCGGCGCAGATGCGCCGCCTCTTCCAGCGCTACCCCGAGGCCGTCGCCGGCGCCGCCCGCGTCGCCGAGCGCTGCCGCCTCGACCTCGGTCTCGGGCAGCTCCTCTTCCCCGCCTATCCGCTGCCGCCCGGCGAGACCGCCTTCTCCCTGCTCTGGAAGCACTGTTTCAAGGGCGCCGCCGAGCGCTACGATGTGCTCACCCCCGAGGTCGCCTCGCGCCTCGAGCGCGAGCTGCGCGTGATCGAGGATCTCGGCTTCGCCGAGTACTTCCTCGCCGTGCGCGACATCGTCGAGTTCGCCCGCAGCCGCGGCATCCTCTACTCGGGCCGCGGCTCGGCCGGCAACAGCATCGTCAGCTACGTGCTGCGCATCACCGACGCCGACCCCATCGCCAACGAGCTCCTCTTCGAGCGCTTCCTCAACCCGGCGCGCCGCGGCATGCCCGACGTCGACATCGACTTCGACTCGGCGCGCCGCGACGAGGTCATCAGCTACATCTACGAGCGCTTCGGCCACGACAGGGTCGCCATGGTCGCCACCGTCAACACGGTGCGCGCGCCGTCGGCGGTGCGCATCGTGAGTCGCGCCTTCGGCTTCACCCCCGACGAGACCGACCGCCTCTCGCGCAAGGTGCCATGGGGCAACGCGGCCAAGCTCGGGGAGATGCTCGCCGAGCGCCCCGAGCTCGAGGGCCACGACTTCCGGCAGCCGCACTACCGCCGCCTCGTCGACACCGCCGAGCGCCTCGCCGGCTTCCCCATGCACCTCGGCACCCACCTCGGCGGCTTCATCCTCTCGCGCGACCCGCTGACCGACCGCGTGCCCCTGCAGTGGGCGGCCAAGGGCGTGGTCGTGGCCCAGTTCGACAAGGACGACGTCGAGACCCTCGGCCTCGTCAAGATGGACATCCTCGCCCTCAAGATGCACTCCGCCATCGCCGAGGCCGTGCGCCGTATCGAGGCGCGCACCGGCGCACGTATCGACCCGTGGACGCTGCCCCGCGACGACCCCGCCGTCTACCGCCTCATCAGCTCGGCCAAGACGCTCGGCATGTTCCAGCTCGAGAGCTCGGGGCAGCGCAACCTCGCCACCCGACTGCGCGAGCGCGACTTCGAAGACGTGATCGCCGCCATCTCGCTCTTCCGCCCGGGGCCGCTGCAGGCCGAGATGATCGGGCCGTTCATCAGGCGGCGGCACGGTCGCGAGCCCGCGACCGTGCCGCACCCCGACATGTGGCCCAGCCTCAGGCGCACCTACGGCGTGATCCTCTACCAGGAGCAGGTCATCGAGGTCGCCGCCGCGGTCGCCGGCTTCAGCCTCGCCGAGGGCGACCTGCTGCGACGGGCGATGACCCACGAGCGCTCGCTCGAGGAGATGGACGAGATCGGCCGCACGTTCGTCGAGAAGGCCGTGGCCCGGGGCGTCGAGCGGGCCACGGCCGAAGAGGTCTTCCGCCAGCTCCGCGGCTTCGCCGCCTACGGCTTCAACAAGGCTCACGCCGCCTGCTTCGCCGTCGTCTGCAACGCCAGCGCCTGGCTCAAGGCGCACTACCCGGCCGAGTTCTACTGCGGCCTGCTCAACAACCAGCCGATGGGCTTCTACTCGCCGCGCGTCGTGCTCAACGACGCGCGGCGCTGGGGGCTCGAGGTGCGCCCGCTCGACGTCAATCTGAGCGGCGAGTGGTTCGAGGTCGAGGCCGACGGCCGCGCCTTGCGTGTCGGTCTGGCGTACGTCAAAGAGATGAGCGCGGCGGCGCGGCACGCCATCGTCGAGGGGCGCGGCGGCGCGAGCGACGGGCGGGCGATCGTCGAGGGGCGCGACGGGGTGGCGCCACGCGAAGCGAGCGACGAGCTCGGCACGGTCGACGCTGCGGACGCGCCGCCTGCCCCGGGTCCGCCACCGGGGCCACCCCGGCCGTACACGTCGCTCCCCGACTTCGTCGCCCGCACCCGCGTCAGCCGCGAGATCGCCGAGAACCTCGCACGCGCCGGCGCCTTCGACACCCTCGGCGTGCGCCGCGAAGAGCTCATCGCCCAGTTGCCGCTGCTCTACGCCGGCAGCCGCCCAGGCGGGCGGCGGCAGGGCGGCGAGCGCGCCGGCAGCAGCCGGGGCGGCGGCGCGACCGGAGACGCGACCGGAGACGTGACCGGTGGCGTGACCGGTGGCGTGACCGGTGGCGGGCACGGAGCGGACGGCGGGCGTGAACGGCGAGGCGCAGGCGACGAGGCCGGCCCGCCGGCGACGGCCGGCCTCGACCAGCCGCGCCTCGCCCTCGACGACCGGCTCGCACCGCTCGACTTCATCCCCTCGTGGTCGCTCGAGCAGCGCGTGCGCGCCGAGCTCGAGGTGCTCGGCCTCAACGTCAGCGCCCACCCGCTGCGCTTCGTGCGCGACGAGCTCCGGGCGCTGCGCGTGACCCCGTTCGCCGAGCTCGCCGCCGTTCCCAACGGCCGCCGCGTGCGCCTCGCCGGGGTGCTCGAGCGCGCCCAGATGCCCTGGGTCCGCTCGGGGCACCGCACCCTCTTCCTCACCCTCGAGGACGAGACCGAGCTCGCCCAGGTCGTGGTCTTCAACGACGTCTACCTCAAGTACGGGAGGGTGCTGAAGGACAGCCTCTATCTCTACGTCGAGGGCGAGCTGCAGAACAGCGAGGAGCACGGCCTCGCGGTGGTCGCGCAGCGCGTCGACGACCTGCTGCGCGTCGTCGGCCGCACCCCCGGGCGCCGCCCCGGGCGCCCGGTCGGCAACGCGCCGGTGCCGGCACAGGAGCTGCCGTCCGGAGCCGGCCCCCGCCGCGCCGACGCCTGGGAGCTGCCCAGCGTGCAGCCGCAGACGCGGCCGGGGCGCACGGGCTGAGGTCGGCGCTGCTGCGAGACCGCCACGCCCGCACCGGGAGGTGGAGGGGGCCGGCCGGGCCCGCCGCACCCGCGCTGTGCCCGCAGCGCGCGCCCGGCCGGGCGTGCCGCCACCGACCGCGCGGCACGGCCGGCGCGCCCTCCCGCGCCTCTGCCCCGTCCCTGCGCCTCCCGCGCCTCTGCCCCGTCCCTGCGCCTTCCGCAGCGGGAGCACGCCACGTAGACTCGGCGGCGATGACGACGATTGCCCTCGGTCTGACCGCCGCGTGCGGTTACTCGCTCTACAACCTCTTCAGCCAGCGCCTGCTGCGCAGCGTGTCGTGGATGACCATCACCGTCGCGATGTTCGCCACGGGCATCGTGCTCCTCGGGGCGCCGGCGCTGGTCGTCGACGGCCTGCCGGGCAGGGCCGAGCTCGGCGACCTCGGGCTCGCCGCCGTCGGCGGCCTGCTCTACACGGCAGCGACCGGCGCCTTCCTGCTCGCCTTGCGCGTGGGCAAGCTCTCGCTCGTCGTCGTGCTCGCGTGCCTCGACGGCGCCTTCGCGGCGACGATCTCCATCGCTGGCGGCGAAGCGCTCAGCGCGCCGGCCGTCGCCGGCCTCGTGCTGGCGGCGGGCGGCGGCCTCCTCGCCGCGGTCGAGCGCGACCGCGCGGCGGCCCCGGGTGCGGAGCGGCGCCGGTGGTGCTTCGCCGCCGGCGCCGGCCTCGCCCTCGTCACCGCAGTGGCGATGGCCGTGGTGTTCGTCGCCTACGGCGCGATCGATGCTTTCTCGCCGCTCACGACGGTGACCGTCGCCTCGACCGCCGGTCTCGTCGTCATGGTGCCGCTCGCCGCCGCCGGCCGCGCCCTCCTGCCGTCGCGCGAGCGCGCAGCGGGCGTCATCGGGGTCAGCGTGCTCGACATGCTCGCCTTCCTCGCGGCGAGCGCGGCCCTCGCCCTCGGCCCGGTGTCGGTCGCCTCCGTGCTGCTCGCCCAGACGGCGACCGTCTCGGCCGTCCTCGGGCTTCTGCTGCTCCGCGAGCGCCCGGCGTGGTGGCAGACGGCCGGCGTGCTGGCGACGATCGCCGGGGTGAGCATCCTGGCTTGGGCGATGTAGACGGCGGGTGCCGACCGTGCCCCCCCGGTCGCAGCGACGTCCCTGGGGCGTCGCGTCGGCGCGGGCCACAGGCGGACAAGGCGCGTCGGTACCGGCCGGGGCGGGACGGGTCGCGTCGGCACGGGCCGAGGCGGCCCGGGCGCTCAGAAGACAGCGACCTTGATGACCACCTCGACGCCTCGATCGACTTTCTCGCCGGCGACGGGGTCCTGCTCGACGACGGTGTCGGGGTATTCGCCCCAGCCGAAGGTGAGGTCGACGCCCGCGGTGAGCCCAGCCTCCTCGAGCAGCGCCGCTGCCTGCCCTGACGACAAGCCGACGACGTCGGGCACGCGCACCCGCGGCAGCCCGGTGCTGACCCAGTAGACGACCGTGTCCCCACGGGTGACGAGTGCACCGGCCTGCGGCTCCTGACGGAAGACGTCGCCCGCGGCCACGTCGTCCGAGCGACCGCTGCGCCGCTTGGGCACGAGGTCGGCGTCGATCAGGCGCTCCTCGGCGACGCTCGCGGACGATCCACGCAGATCCGGCGCCGGCACCGTGAGGGGGCCGCGACTGACCCAGACCTCGACGCGGTCGCCCTCGGCGGCCTCGCGGCCGGCCCGCGGCTTCTGTCGGCTCACGTACCCCAAGGGGACACCGTCGACGTACTCGCGGTGGGTCACGACACGCAGACCTTCGTCCTGCACCGCGCCGCGCGCGGCGGTCTCGCTCAGCCCGACGACGTCGGGGACCACGGTGCCGGCGGAGAGGCTGTAGAGCCACACGCCGACGGCGGCGGCCGCCACGACGAGGACCGCGGCGGCGACGGCGGCCCACCGGCGCGACCGCCGCCGTACGGGGTCGGGCCCCCCTGCGGGCTGAGCGCCCGCGGACGGCATCGCCTCCCCCGGCGGTGAGACCGCGCCGTCGACGAGAGCAGTGGGCGCGGTGACCCCGGCGGGGACGACGCCGGCAGCCATCGCGGTCGCCGCCGCGGCCGTGGCCGAGGCGGCGGCGACCGCCGTGGCCGGCGGCGTCGCAGCGGGCGGCGTGGCGGGCGGCCGTGAGCCCGCTTCTTCCACGTCGGTGGCCGGCACCTGAGCGGCTGCCTCGTCCGAATCGGCGCCCGGCGCCGCGGCGTGCGCCGCGGCGGTACCTGCAGCCGGCCTCTCCGCCGCCGCGACCGCGACGAGCGCCGCCGCGAACTCGGCCGCCGTCTGGAAGCGTTCGCCGGGGTCCTTGGCCAGCGCCCGCAGCACCACCGCCTCGAGCGCCTCCGACACGCTTGCCTGCAGCTCGCGCGGGCGCGGCGGCGCCTCGTGCACGTGCTGCCACGCGATCGCCACTTCGGTGTCGCCGATGAAGGGGACCCGCCCGGTGAGCATCTCGAAGAGCACCACGCCGGCCCCGTACACGTCGGAGCGCGCGTCCGCCGGCAGCCCCCTTGCCTGCTCCGGGGACAGGTACTGACTCGTCCCCAGCGTCATCCCCGTGCGCGTCAGCGACGACCCGCCGATGCGCGCGATGCCGAAGTCGGCGACGCGCACTCTCCCGTCCTCACCGAGGAGCACGTTCTGGGAGGTGACGTCACGGTGGACGATGCCGCGCTCGTGCGCCGCCTGCAGGGCGCCGAGGGCGTCGACCGCGATCGTCACCGCCTGACGCGGCGGCAGCGGACCCTCGCGACGGAGACGCTGCTTCAGCGTCTCGCCGCGGACGTACTCCATCACGATGTACCAGGGCTCACCCCGGAGGCTGCGATCGTGGATGGCGACGATGTTGGGGTGACTCAGCGAGGCCGCCGCGCGAGCCTCGGTGTCGAAGCGCTGGACGAACTGCTCGTCGAGAGCCAGATCGGGGCGCAGCACCTTGACCGCGACGAGACGGCCGAGGACCAGGTCCTCGGCCAGATAGACGTCGGCCATCCCGCCGCCGCCGATGCGTCGCGTCGGGCGGTACCTGCCGTCGAGGGCCGGGCCCCCGATGATGCCGTCGGCGGGACCTGCGGCCCCGTCTGCGTGCTCGTCCATGCTCGGTCCTGCGGCGCCCCGCTGCGGGCGCCCCGCCGGCGGGCAGCGCCCGACCCATGGGGCGCACGTCACCGCGGGTATCGTCGATGCCGAAAGTGTAAACGCTGCACCCGGCCTCGTCGCCCCGGCGCCGGCCGCCGCACTCACACACCCCGGCGGTCCACCTGCCGCTCGTGCAGGATCTGCAGCACCTCGAGCTCGTCCTTCTCGAACCAGTAGAAGTCGCAGACCGCACACGCGTCGACCTCGACGGCGTGCTCGTAGCTGTAGTGCCGGCGCATCATCGTGCGACCGCACTCGGGACAGGCGACGAGCGCGGCGGCGAACCTGCCGCGGCCGGCGACCGCTCCGCGCCGCAAGTGGTCGGCCTGGTCCACGAGCAGGTCCGTCAGGTGCCGCTGCTCCTCGCTGAACGCCACCTCCCGCCGGGCGCAGACGCGGCGCACGCCCTCGCTGGAGACCAGCCGACCGCCGCAGGCGCGACAGGCGCGCAGGCGGACGCCCTCGTAGTCGGTCTCGCGCAGGGCGCCGCCGCACGACGGGCACAGCGGCGCCCACCCGGCGAGCGGCTGCGCGCCGACACGCGGCGCCGCGACGTCGCGGGTCGCCGGCGACGCAGTCGCCGGCGACACTGCGGCGCCTGCCGTCATCGCCGCGAGGGCGGCGCCCGACGCGGGCGCGGCCACCGGCGCAGCCGCCGGAGGCCGCCGCAGGTGTTCCTTCGCCGAGAGGCGCTCCGCGGCAGCCTCTGCCTGCCGCTCGAAGTCGCTCGGCGCGACGTTGGCCAGCAGGAGAAGGGCGTTGATGCGCTCGCCGATCGGCGGGTGGGTGTCCCCCCAGCGGCCGAGCAGACCGCCCCCGGCCGCGTCACCGGCGCGGATGCACAGGGGCGCGAGACCGGAGGGCACGAAGCCCGCGCCGCCCGGGTGCCGGGCGATCATGCGCAGAGCCTCGGCCAAGCTCAAGGGGTCGCCCGTGTAGCGCGCCGCCGCGATGTCGGCCTGGCGCTCGCGCTCACGCGCGAGCGCCGCGCTCGCGACCTGCGAGGCGAGACTCAGCACCCACACCCAGACGCGCAGGAAGAAGGCGCCGACGATGACGAGCCCTCCGGCGCCGCCGGTCGAGCCGTCCCGGGCGGAGTCGTCCGCACCACCCGCCAGCACGGCGTCGAGCGCATCGCTCACGGACGAGTAGATCCCGAAGAGCAGACAACTCACCGTCGCCGTCACGTAGCTGCCCGAGAGGATGTGCGCGAACTCGTGGGCGATCACGCCCTGGAGTTGCTGGCGCGACAGACGGGCGAGGGCCCCTTCGGTGACGCCCACCACTCCGCCTCCCCGAAGATCGCTGAAGGCGAACGCGTTCATCCCCAGCGTCGCGACCGTCACGCACTCGACGCGCGGCGCCCCCGTCGCGAGGCGCATCTCCTCGACCACGTTGGCGAGCCGCTGGTGATAGCGGTCCGCCGGCTCGAGGGGCCGGCAGTGCATCGCCTTGAGTAGGCGGCCCTTCGCCCCCACCCGCGAGGCGAACCAGTAGAGCAGGGCGGCCGTCAGCGCCACCAGGAGGAGGAGGCCGATGGTGCGCGCGCTGACGAGGACGCCCCAGACGGCCGAGTCGCCCAAAGTGAACGCGACTGCCGCGGTGGCCAGCACCGCGACGATCCAGATGGAGGCCAGAGCCATGCCGAGGAGGAGGGTGAACAGGAGCCAGATCCGCCAGCGCTGCTCGCGCTGGACGGCGAACACCGTGACCCGGCCGGCGTCCGGGCGCGCGCGGTCACGACCGCCGGCCGGCCCGTCGCCGCCGGGTCCGGGCCCGCCGGGGCCGCCCCGGCCGGGCTCGAGACTGTCAGACCGGTCACTCAAACCCGGCACGCTGACGACTCGAGCCGACCCCGGCGAAAGAAATCACGACCAACCCTTGTTTCAACTGTCGCAACGATGGTAATATTCGGTCTGCACGCGGGAGTCCCCCTCCACACATCCCTCCCCGTGCTGGTACCCCCAGGTACCACCCCATGGCTCCTTTCACAGGCCCGACTCCCCGTCGGGCTGCCGTTTTTCGGGACAAGCTTCGACGTCTCCATGGTCGCTCCACCTTCTCGGCATCGGCGTGCCTGGGGATGAGTGGAACGGCTCTCGGACGAGCAGGCGGCGGTGGCGGTCGAGCCGGAGGAGCAGGCAGCCGCCAGCGCCTCACCCGCCCGAGGGCAGCAGGCCCGCGGCGCGGACGAAGTTCCCGGTCAGCTTCGCGCAGAACGCCGGATAGCCGGGCAAGTAGCGCTCGGTGTCGGCCTGCAGCTGCGCCGCGAACTCGGGCCCCAAGTGCTTCTGCTCCTTGACCGCGTCCTCGACCCAGTGCGGCGCCATCGCGGCGTCGACCTCGGGGTGGAACTGCGTCGCCCACGAGCGCCCGCCGGCACGGTAGACCTGCAGGCCGTCCCGGCGCTCGGCGACGGCGTGCGCGGTCGACGGGAGCGTGAACGAGTACTCGTGCCAGTTGAAGGCGATGAACGGCGAGCTGATGCCGTGGAGCAGTGGGTCGTCGACCAGCTTCTCGATCTCGACCCAGCCGACCTCGGGCCGGCGGCGTCGGTACACCGAGCCCCCGACGGCCTCGGTCAGGATCTGGGCGCCGAGGCAGACGCCCCAGACCGGCCCGCCCTCGTGGTGGATGTGGCGCACGAGCCGCTTCTCGGCGGCGAGAAAGGGGAACTTGCGCTCCTGGGTGACGTGCATCGCGCCGCCCATGGAGATGACGCCACTGACCTCGTCGGGCCACACCGGCAGCGGGTCGCCGGCGTGCAACAGGCGCACTTCGAACGGCACGCCCAGGTCGCCCAGCGCGGCGGCGATGCTGCCCGGCGGGTCGTCGTCCTCGTGCTGAAGGATCGCGATCGGTCTCATGGCCTCGCTGCCCCCGGTCGGTCGCCGGCCTCGCGCCGCCGCACGGCTCCCCTGCGCGGCGCGGTGAGTATACTTTCCCCATGCCCGAGCGGCCCATCCTCCCAAACGCCGTCGCAGACTGCACAGCGCCGGCCGTCGAGATCCTCGCCGCCGGCGACGAAGTGCTCAACGGCGACGTCCTCGACACCAACACCCACGAGCTCTGCGTGCTGGTCACCGGGCTCGGCGGGCAGGTGCGCCGCACCACCACGGTGCGCGACGACGTCGAGACGATCGCGCATGAGGTCGGCGCGGCGCTCGCCCGCTGC
>ENA-OSEO01006778-OSEO01006778.1-sediment-metagenome-genome-assembly--contig:-NODE-6778-length-10093-cov-3.342552_pt1 | contig 10093 bp, 7 predicted proteins | sample MGYA00237883_ERZ534232 | MGnify/ENA metagenome assembly ERZ534232
CGAGGTGCTCGCCGCGCTCGCCAACGCGGTCCTGCTCTTCGGGGTGGCGGCGTACGTCCTCTACGAGGCCGCCGCGCGCTTCGCGGACCCCCCGGACGTCGCCGGCGTGCCCCTGCTCGTCATCGCCGGCCTCGGGCTGCTGGTCAACCTGGTGTCGTTCTTGCTGCTCCGGGCAGGGGCGAAGGAGAGCCTCAACGTCCGCGGCGCCTTCCTCGAGGTCTTCGCCGACATGCTGGGGTCCGTGGGCGTGATCGTCGCCGGCATCATCCTGGTGACGACCGGGTGGCCCTACGCCGACCCGATCATCGGCGCCGGCATCGGCCTCTTCATCCTGCCGCGCGCCTGGCGGCTCGGGCGCGACGCCCTGCGTATCCTGCTCGAGATCGCGCCGGAGGACGTGGACGTCTTGGTCGCCCAGGGCAGGCTGGCCCGGCTCCCCGGCGTCGTCGACGTGCACGACCTGCACGCGTGGACGCTGACCTCGGGGATGAACATGGCGAGCGGTCACCTGAGCGTCGCGACCGCCGGCGACGTCGCCCCGGTGCTGCGCGCGGCTCACGTGCTGCTCGCGCATGAGTTCGACGTCACGCACGCCACGCTCCAGGTCGAGCCCGAGGACCCCGGCTTCGAGTGCGCCCCGTGCCCGTCGTCGCCGGCGACGACGGCGGGGTGCGCTCGCGGTGACGCGGAGGCGGAGCGAGCGCGGGACGCGCAGCCCGGCGCCTGAGGCGCGTGCCCGAGTCAGTGGCGTGACGCGGGCATGAAGTGCCGCTCGAGCCGCTGTCGTCGCGGGCGGGCCGCAGGGCCGGTGCTATCATGCCGGCGGAGCGCCGGCCGCGGCGCGGCGCCATCATGCCGGCGGTCCGCCTCGTCATCATCGTGCCTGCAGGAGGGTCCCCGATGCGCTACCGCTTCTTCACCTGTGACGTCTTCACCGACACGCGCTTCGGCGGCAACCAGCTCGCCGTCCACCCCGAGGCCGAGGGGCTGAGCGCCGAGCAGATGCAGCGCGTCGCGCGCGAGTTCAACTTCTCGGAGACGACCTTCGTGCTGCCGCCGGAGCAGGGGCACGACCACCGCGTGCGCATCTTCACGCCGACGCAGGAGGTGCCCTTCGCCGGCCATCCGAACGTCGGGACGGCGTTCGTGCTGGCGAAGGCGGGCGCTCTGGGGCCGCTCGAGGCGCCGCATGCCGCGGCGCTCGACGCGCCGCCCGCCGCGCCCGCCGCGGCGCCCGCCGCCGCGCCGCGCACCGTCACCTTCGAGGAGGACGCGGGGCTCGTGGCGGTCACCGTCGAGCGGCGCGAGGGCGAGCGCATCGCCTGCGAGCTGAAGGCGCCGCAGCGCCTCTCACTGGGCGCGACGCTCGCCCCGGAGGCTGTCGCGGCGGCCGTGAGCGTGACGGCGGACGACATCGTCACGACCGCGCACGAGCCGATGGTCGCGTCCGTCGGCCTGCCGTTCGTCATCGCCGAGCTCAGGGATCGCGACGCGCTCGAGCGGGCCAAGCCGAACCTCGCCGCCGCCGAGGCCCTGCTCGCCGCCGGCGCCGACGTGCCCGACGTGCACGTCTACGTGCGGTCGGACGGTCGCTCCGGCGACGGTTTCGACCTGCGCGCCCGTATGTTCGCGCCCCTCGACGGCATCCCCGAAGACCCGGCGACCGGCAGCGCCAACTGCGTGCTGGCCGCGCTCCTGAGCCACCTCGAGGCGGCGCGGGACGGGGCCTTCGCCTACCGCATCGCCCAAGGCTTCGAGATGGGGAGGCCCAGCGTCCTCGAGGCGCGCACCGAGAAGCGGGACGGTGAGGTCGCCGGGGTGTGGATCGGTGGCGAGAGCGTCATGGTGAGCGAGGGGCTCATCGAGGTCTGACGGGGCCGGCGCTGCGAGTTCGCGCCGGCTCTCTGGGCGCCCACTCCGTTGCCGGCGTCCCGGACGTGACGTATCCTTTGACGATGTGATGTACGTCAGACACACGCGTTCACAGGGAGTCCAGGGAGTTCGCTCATGCAGACCAAGCTCACGCTCCGCCTCGACGATGCTCTCATCCGCAGCGCGAAGCGCCACGCCGTCAGGTCGGGCCGGTCGGTCTCGCGGCTCGTGGCCGACTACTTCGCCTTGATCGACGCCGGCGACGAAGCGTCGGGCGTCGAGCTCACTCCCCGCGTGCGTGCGCTTCTCGGGGCGCTGCCTCCCGACGCCTGCGACGCTGATGCCTATCGTCGGCACCTCGAGAGCAAGCACCGGTGAGAGTGCTCTTCGACACCAACGTGGTGCTCGACGTACTGCTCGCCAGAGAGCCGCACGCCGCGTCCGCCGCGCGTCTCTTCGCGCTGGTCGACACCGGCAAGCTCGAGGGGTCGGTCTGCGCGAGCACCCTCACGAGCGTGCACTACCTCGCCGCGAAGGCGACGGGTGACCGGCCGGCGAGACGCCTCCTGCGCGAGCTCCTCGACCTGTTCGACCTCGCTCTTGTCGACCGGAGGGTGCTCGAGACGGCCCTGCGGCTCGACTTCACCGACTACGAGGACGCGGTCGTGCATGAGGCCGCGAGGGCGTGCGGGGCGGCCGGCATCGTGACCCGCAACACCAGAGACTTCGCCCGCGCGACCCTCCCCGTCTTCTTGCCCGACGAACTGCTTTCGGCGCTCGTCGCGGCTGAGTGAGCATCATCGAGCGCGAAGGCGCTCACCCACCGGGCGCCGATCGCCGTTGACACTCTCGAACCGGTGCCTCTAGGCTCGGCCGACCACGGCTGAGGAGGGGCGATGGGACGCTTCGACGGCAAGACGGTGCTCGTGACCGGAGGGTCGAGCGGCATCGGCCGCGCGACCGTGCGCGCCTTCGCGCGCGAAGGCGCGCACGTCTACGCGGCCGCCCGCCGCGCCGACCTGCTCGAGGAGCTGGCTCTCGAAGCGCTCGAGGGGTGCGGTGGCGCCCCAGCGGGCGGCATCGAGGCCGTCCCGCTCGATGTCCGCGACACCGCGGCCGTGAAGCAGGCCGTGCGCGATGTGGTGGACGCCGCCGGCCGCCTCCACGTGCTCGTGAACTGTGCCGGCATCAGCGGCGGTCTTCCGGTCTTCGACGTCACCGAGGAGGCGTGGGCCGACATGCTGGCGACGAACCTCACGAGCGCTTTCTTCGCCAGCCAGGAGGCGGCCCGCCACATGGTCGGTGCGGGCGGCGGAGCCATCGTCAACGTCTCCTCGATCTGCGCGTACATGGCCGAGTCCCCCGAAGTGCCGTACTGCGCGACCAAGGCCGCCCTCGTCATGGTCACGCAGTGCATGGCGCACGAGCTCGGCCACCTCGGGGTGCGCGTGAACGCCGTGGCGCCCGGTCTCACCGACACGCCGATGCTCGCCGACGATCTCGAGCGGCCCGACCACTACGACCGCCTCGTGCGGATGATCCCGCTGCGGCGGCCGGCCGCCCCGGAGGAGATCGCCGCCGCGATCCTCTTCCTCGCCTCGGACGAAGCCTCGTACATCACCGCCGAGACCCTGGTCGTCGACGGTGGCCAGACGCGGGGCTTCTGGTACTTCGGCGAAGACGAGCCGCCGGTGCCGCCGCGGCCGACGTGAGCCGTGCGGTGCGGCGCCGGGGCCGACCTGAACCGCGCGGCGCGGCGCCGGGGCCGACCTGAACCGCGCGGCGCGGCGCCGGGGCCGACCTGAACCGCGCGGCGCGGCGCCGGGGTCGACGCGCCGGCCGGGCTCTCCTACGAGCGGCGCGGTTCTCGGGCTGACCCGCAGCGCGGGGCTCTCGCGAGTGCCGTGCTCTGCCCCCGCTGACCCCCGGCACGGGGGCACCTGACCGGCAGTCATCGAAAGCGCGATCGTCAACCCCGCATTGCACCGATTTCCGTCGTTCTGCTTCGCCGATTTCGCGGAGACCGGCGCGAAGGCCGCTCGTTCTGGCGGCCGAATCGCATGAGCTCGCAAAGACCACTCTCCGCGCCGCTCCGCTGGATGCCGGCTGCCCTGCGCGGCCGCTCTCCCGATGCTGCCCTGCGCGGCCGCTCTCCCGATGCTGCCCAGGGCGGCCGCTCTCCCGACGCTGCCCTGTGTGGCCGGCCCCCGCGCGTGCCCTAAGCGGCTCTCGGTCCACGTGGGCCACGAGGGACGACCGCTCGTGTCGACCCGATCGTTGTGCTCACCGGTCCGGAGCGCGGCCCCAATGATCGAGCGAGCGTGAGACTCGTGCGATTCGGGAGCGGGATCGGCGACATTTCGTAGCGGATCGCGTCGATGAGCGAGTCGGTGACGACTGACATCTGGGCATCCGGGGGTTGACGATCGCGCTTTCGGTGAGGGTGCCGCACACCCCACCCCAACCCCGCGCGAGCATGTGGGCGGCCGGCGCGGCGACGCCAGAAGCGGTCAGTCGTCGTGCGGGGGGGGCGGCGTCGCGGCGGCTGGGGGGGCCGGCGTCACGGCGGCTGGGGTGGCCGGCGTCGCGGCGGCTGGGGCAGCCGGCGTCGCGGCGGCTCGGGCGGTCAGTCGTCGTGCCGCGGCAGGCGGCGCGGCAGCAACAACGCCGGCACGACGGAGACCAGGGCGAAGAGCGCCGCCACGGTGAACGGCCAGCCGAAGGCGTCGGCGACCTCGTCCCAGAAGAGGTTCTCGATGCGGTCCTTGAGGGCGAGGAGCTGGATGCCTTCGAGGCCGCTGGCCATGCCGGAGAGGGCCTCGGCGACCGGGTTCGCGATGCGGCGGAGTTCGCTGAAGCCGACGGTCGGGTTGATGTCGCGCGCCTCGTCGAGCGCCTCCGTCAGCGTGGACTCGACCTGGGGGGAGAGCAGCGCCGCCTCGGCCATGGCCTGGCTCTGGTCGGCGGCGGAGTTCACCGCCACGACCAGCGTGTGGGCGAAGATCGCCACGAGCAGGGCTACGCCGAGCAGGAAGCCGAGCTGGCGGGCGGTGTTGAGCATGCCGGAGCCGACGCCGCGGGCCGCGGCCGGCACGGCCGACATGCCCGCGGCGGTGAAGGCGGGCAGCGAGAAGCCGAGCCCGAGGCCGACGAGCGCCGTGCGCCAGACGACGGCCTCGGTCGGGGCCGTGCGCAGCATGCGGCCGAGCAGGAAGAGGCCGGCGGCCGAGAGCAGGGCGCCGGCCACGGCCGGCGGCCGTGGCCCGATGCGGTCGACGAGGCGGCCGCTGAATGGCGCCAGCACGAAGGCGGCCGCGGGCACGGCGGTCACGACGAGCGCCGCGCGCAGCGTCGTGTAGTCCATGGCGGCCTCCATGTAGATCACGAGCATGAACATGCAGCCCATCATGGCGACGTCGACGGTCATGATCGCGGCGCTCGCCGAGGCGAAGGTGCGGTCGCGGAAGAGGCGGAGGTCGAAGACGGGGTGGGCGGCCATCAGCTCGCGCCAGACGAAGAGCGCGAGGGACACGGCCGCGCCGGCGAAGAGGCCGAGGGTCACGGCCGATGTCCATCCCCAGTCGTTGGCCTGGATGAGGGCGAGGGTGAGGCAGACGAGCCCGGCGGAGGAGAGGCCGAGGCCAGGCAGGTCGATCGGCAGAGGGCTGGGAATGCGGACGCGGGGCAGGGCGGCCGCGGCGAGCGCGAGGCCGGCGATCCCGACCGGCAGGTTGAACCAGAAGATCGCCGGCCAGGACCAGCGCTCGATGAGCAGGCCGCCGAGGGTGGGGCCGAGCGCGGCGGCCAGCGTGCTGGCCATGGCGAAGAGGCCGGCCGCGAAGCCCTGGCGGCCGGGCGGGAACGCGGCCAGCAGCAGCGTCAGCGCCGTGGGCACGACCGCGGCGGCCCCGACCGCCTGCGCGACGCGGAAGGCGACGAGCGCGGTCAGCGTCCCCGAGGACGCGCAGCCGATCGAGGCGACCGTGAACGCCGCCAGCCCGACGAGGAAGAGGCGGCGGTGGCCGTAGCGGTCGGCGAGCCGTCCCATGGGCAGGAAGAGCACGGTGAGCACGAGGTTGTAGCCGTTCATCACCCAGGAGACGCCGGTCACCGAGGCGTCGAGCTCGCGGATGATCTTGGGGATGGCGACGCTCATGATCGTCGCGTCGGCGAGGGTCACGAAGACGCCGGGGAGGACGGCGAAGAAGACCAGCCAGGGGTGGCGGGAGGCGGCCGTCGGTTGAGGACCGGCGGCGCTGGAGGCGAGGGGGGAGGAGTCCGACGCGGCCATGGGCGGAGTCTACGCTAGAATCCGGCGCAGCCGGTGCCTGGGTCCGGACGGAGGAGACGTTACGCCGTCCGTTCCTCGGAGGCAGCAGGGCGCAGACATCGAACGAGGAGCCCGTGATGCGCGTGCGCGAGATCGTCGAACGGATCGACCGGCTGGCACCCTTCGAGCTGGCCGAGTCGTGGGACCATGTCGGGCTGCAGGTCGGGGCGCCCGACGACGAAGTGGAGGGCGTGCTCGTCGCTCTCGAGGCCGACGATGCGACGCTCGACGAGGCCGCCCGTCTCGACTGCGGCCTCGTCCTCGCCCATCACCCGCTGATCTTCGAGCCGCTGGCGCGGCTGACCGACGAGGAGCCGAGCGCGCGCGTGGCCCTGCGTGCCGCGCGCGAGCGTCGCGCCGTCGTGGTCGCGCACACGAACCTGGACAAGGCGCGCGGGGGTCTCGCCGACCTGATGGCGGAGGCGCTCGGCTTGCGCGGGGCGCAGCCCCTCGAGCCGAGCGCCGTCGACTGGCTCAAGCTCGTCGGCTTCGTGCCGCCCGACGACGCCGACCTCGTCCGCAAGGCCCTCTTCTCGGTCGGCGCCGGCGTGATCGGCGACTACGAGCACTGCTCGTGGGGCGTCGAGGGCCAGGGGACGTTCTTCGCCGGTGAGGGTGCGTCGCCGGTGTTGGGCGAGCGTGGGCGTGACGAGAGCGTGACCGAGGTGCGCCTCGAGGTCGTCTTCCCGCGGCGCCTGCGGCGCCGTGTGACCGCCGCCTACGTCGCCGCGCACCCCTACGAAGAGCCGGCGTTCGATGTCGTGCCGGTCGAGAACGTGCTGCCGGGCCTGGGGCTCGGGCGTCTCGGCGCGCTGCCCGAGCCCGTCTCGCTGGCCGAGCTCGCCGCCGACGTCGCGGCGCTCGTGGGGCTGCCGTCGCCCCGCTACGCCGGCGACGGCGCCCGCCGCGTGCGCCGCGTCGCCTGCCTCCCCGGCTCCGGCGGGGCGGCGCTGACCGGCGGTCTCGCCGCCGCACTCGCATCGGTAGCCGACGTGCTCGTGACCGGCGACGTCAAGTACCACGAGGCGCGCGAGGCCCTCGACGCCGGCCTCGCGCTCGTTGACGCGCCCCACGACCTCACGGAGGAGGAGCTCGTGCTGCGCTGGGGCGCCGCGCTGACCGAGGCGCTCGGCGACGCCGCGCGGGTCGAGACCTGGCGGCGTCCGCGCGGCGTCTGGCAGCACGGAGAGGTGGCGGCGGAGGCGGTCGGCGTGGCCGCAACGGTAGCAGGCACGTCGCCCGCGCCCGCGATGCCGGACGCGCCGACGCCGCCCGCGTTCCCGGGCGCGCCGACAGCGACTCCCGACGCGCCGATGCCGACCTTGCTGTCGGACGAGCCGACGCCGTCGACAGCGCCGGCCACGCCGCCGCCGTCGACAGCTCCGGCCACGCCGCCGCCGTCGACCGCGACGGTCACGCCGTCGCTCACGGGGCCTGGTGGCGAGGTGACGTCCGAGCAGGCGCCGTCGGTCGTTCCGGAGTCGGCGCCGTCGGTCGTTCCGAAGCCGGTTCCGTCCGGTCCGGCGGTCTACAGCCTCTACACCGACGGCGGCGCGCGCGGGAACCCCGGGCCGGCGGCCGTCGGCGTGCGTCTCCTCGCGCCGGACGGCACCCTCGTCGCCGAGTTCGGCAAGACCATCGGGCCCGCCACCAACAACGTGGCCGAGTACCGGGCGCTGGTGAGCGGGCTCGAGCTGGCGCTCGAGCACGGCGTGCAGCGCCTCATCTGCTTCCTCGACAGCGAGCTGGTCGTCCGGCAACTCGAGGGCGTCTACAAGGTGAAGGAAGTGACGCTGCAGGTGTTCCACACCGAGGCGCGGCGTCTCCTCGCCCGCTTCACCGACGTCGAGTTGCGCCATATCCCGCGTGAGGAGAACTCCGAGGCCGACCGCCTCGTCAACGAGGCGCTCGACGCCGCAGGCTGACGCACGGGCCGGCGTTGCGCGCCGCCGCCTGACGCGCACGGACGCGATGTGGCGGGTCTCTCGCCGAGGCTCGCAGCCCGCCGCCCGACCAGCCTCCTCGTGGCCTCGATGCCCGCCGTTCAGCCGCGCCCGGCTCGATTGCGCCCGCCTCGCGGGCTCGTGTATCATCGCTGTCTGCTGCGGGTGTAGCTCAGTCGGCTAGAGCGTCTGCTTGCCATGCAGAAGGTCGAGGGTTCGAGTCCCTTCACCCGCTCCAGACCCTCTCCGAGGGCGCGGCAGAGGCAGCGGCGATGTGCCCTGTCGTCTGCCGTTCTTCGTTCGAGGGCTGGTGCGCCGGGGCGGCGTAGCCAAGTGGTAAGGCAGAGGTCTGCAAAACCTCCATCACCGGTTCGACTCCGGTCGCCGCCTCCAACGACTTCCCTGCATCTGGCGGTTTCCGGTCGTGCGCGTTCGCGCACGTAATGTCGGATTCGGCAGGACTTGCCGACAAGTTGCCGACAAGACGCGGCGGCACGGCGCACGATGGCTCGACACGCAGCGGCACGACCCGAGTACTCGCGCTTCTTCAGACTGCTGATCAACGAGGCTCGAGTCAAGTGGTAGGGTCTTCTGCAGAAGCAGGCAGTCCGCGCCCGATGACATACGCAGACCGCAGACTACTTGTTAGGTGCGCTGACAGTCGACACCGGGGGTGTGTCATGACGCAGGGCTCGTCGAGATCGCGCCTCATCGTGGCGGCAGCGCTCGTCCTCATCTCCGCCCCGATCGTCGTCTCCGCAGGCTGCTCCAGCGAGCCTGCGGCGTCCACCTCGGCTGCTCCCGAGGCAAGCCCGACGGCCTCGCCCCAGGCAGGCCCGCCCGTCTCACCGGAGGCGAGCCCGACGGACGCTGGGCCGGCGACGCTCGACATCGCCGCCCGCCTGCTCGTCGTGCGCAGGCAGGACGGCGCCTGGCGCCTCCTGCGCCTCACACCGGCCACCGGCGCCGAGGAGACGCTCGCCACGCTTCCCTTCCGGCCCTCGCAGGCGCTCGCCTCGCCGAGTCGTGAGCGGGTGCTTTATCTGAACGAGCGCCGCGGTCTCGCCGTCGTCGAGGTCGAGACCGGCGCCGTGACGCGCATCTCCCTGGCCGGCCTGCCGATCCGCTCGATCGACGGCGCCACCTGGACGAGCGCGCAGCGCCTCCTCTTCGGCGGCTCGCGCAGGGCCTACCCTTCCCCTGAGTACAGCGCCCTCTACCAGGTCGATGTGCCGAGCGGCACGGTCGCGAGCTTCCGCGGCCTCAAGGGCGGCGAGCCAAGCTACGCGACCGACGAGGGCTCACTCGTCTACGTGACCCGGCGTACGGTGGGCGAGGAGGCCCGCGAGACCATCTGGCGACTGCGCTCTCTGAGTGCTCGGCCGCGGTCCTTCGCGAGCGCCACCGCCTACGTCGACGCCGGGCGCCTCTTCAACACGCCGCTCCTCTCCCCGGACGGCGCCTGGCTCCTGGGCCCCCGGACCGGGACCGACGTGAGCGTCACCTACCGCCTCTACGACGTCCGCTTCTCCCGGCCGTTCCTCACATCGTACGGCGGCAGCCCCATGTTCGCCGCCTGGGGCGGCGGCAGGCTCGCCTTCCTGCAGTCCCGCCCCGGACAGGCCCGCGTCGCCGTCTACCTCTACGACACGGACGACGGCTCCTTGACGGCCTTGACGGTCCCGCCAACTGTCATCGTCGACTTCGACTGGTCCCCGCAGGGCGATCTGGCCGGCTGGTCCCCCTCGGGCACCCAGAGCGACGGCGCGGTACATGTCTCAGCCGCCTCGAGCCTCGGCGAGTGGGTCGAGCTTGGGGCGGGCCTGGTGCCGGTATGGGTCGAGTAGGCGAGGCACCTAACAAGTGCATCAACCTGACGCGCCCACGCGCCGAGATATCCTTCAACGGCGTGGCGCGCAGGTTATGCACACCACGTTAGCGGCACACA
>ENA-OSEO01006779-OSEO01006779.1-sediment-metagenome-genome-assembly--contig:-NODE-6779-length-10092-cov-3.902047_pt1 | contig 10092 bp, 7 predicted proteins | sample MGYA00237883_ERZ534232 | MGnify/ENA metagenome assembly ERZ534232
TATTTTTCGCTTTTATGAGGAGGCGGTGGCCTCCGTCTGGTGAAATGGGAATTGCTATAGATTAACCCACACCTGACGAAAGGACCACCACCTTGGAAAAGGATAACACCAAAGAGCTTGGACGTGTCGTTCATATCGACGAGGGAAAGATTAGAGGTCATCTGGATGAGATGGTCAGGGGCACCGTGGAGCAGACGTTGAACGATCTTCTGGACGCCGAGGCCGACCGGCTGTGCAACGCCCCGAAATATGCTCGTTCTCCTGACCGGGTGGACAGCCGGGCCGGTCATTACGAGAGAAAGCTTTTGACCAAGGCCGGCGAGGTAAAACTGAAAGTGCCCAAGCTTCGGGAGGCTATCTTCGAGACAGAGATTATCGAGCGCTACAGGCGGCGTGAATCCTCTGTGGAAGAGGCGATGATCGAAATGTACCTGGCCGGGGTCAGCGTCAGGCGCGTCGAGTCCATCACCGAAGCTCTCTGGGGCGCCAAGGTGAGCCCCGGTACGGTCAGCAAGCTCAACCAGCGCATCTACGGCCACATCGAAAAGTGGCGCAGCCGCCCCATCGAGGGGAGCTACGCCTACGTGTACCTCGACGGAGTGGTGTTGAAAAGAAGTTGGGGAGGCGAGGTGCGCAATATTTCCGTGCTGGCGGCCATCGGCGTTGATCAGGAGGGCTATCGCAGCATTCTGGGCGTGGCCGAAGGGGCCAAAGAGGACAAGGCCGGGTGGAGCAGCTTTCTCAAATACCTGAAAGAGCGCGACCTCACGGACGTTAAGCTAATCATCTCCGACGCCTGCCTGGGCCTGGTGGAATCCATAGGTGAATTTTATCCCGAGGCCCAATGGCAGCGCTGCACCGTGCACTTCTATCGCAACGTCTTCAGCCATGTACCCCGGGGCAAGGTGGCAGAGGTGTCCCGCATGCTCAAGGCCATCCATGCCCAGGAGGACCTGGCGGCAGCAAAGGACAAAGCCCAGGCAGTGGTGGAAAAGCTTAGGGCCATGAAGCTGAGGGGCGCTGCCGAGTTGGTGGAAAAGAACGTGGAGCAGACACTCACTTACTATCATTTCCCCAGCGAACACTGGCGACGCATCCGCACCAACAACCCCATGGAACGCGTCATCCGGGAGATACGAAGGCGGACCCGAGTGGTCGGAGCCTTCCCTGATGGAGAAAGTGCTCTCATGCTGGTGGCGGCAAGACTACGACATGTGGCATCCACCAAGTGGGGCACCAGGAAGTACCTGAACATGGAACTACTCAACCACGGGGATTACCGCGAAGCTCTCGCGGGCTGACCGCGACGGAGACTACCGCCAAAAAATAAAAACGAAAAATTCTGGACACGACCGATTGATTTCATTTGGTCAACCGGATACGAAGCAGGAGCTACCTCGTGAATTTCGTTGCGGATAATACCAAAACCGCGTCATACACATAGAGGAACTGATGCTTCAAAAGCCATGATGAAGACGGGCAGCGTCCCGACCCCGAAGACAACCATGAATCCGGAAGACTAAAAAAACGGGAGGAGCTTGACTTTCCACGCGCGATTAGACAACGAAATTTAGGACACTCCCTAAATAAGGGACAAAGACTCTACAACCCTGATCGGCTGCCGAACGCCAAAAGTCCGGTCGTAGCTTGCAAGATACGTTAGTACCTGTGGAGTGATCTCATGGCCTTTGCCCAGCACCTTACGTGCGTCACTCTTTAGGTAGACATCCTCCGCCAAAATCATGTTCTCTTTTAATTCTATTAAAGACACTTCTCTTATGGCATATTTGGCTTCCTCTCCCAACACCACGGCCAAGGCTTTAAGGATTTCTGGATCATATAGGTTGGTTAGCTTCTTCATGTTTACAAGAGCCTGGCCTTTGGAGAGGCCCGTTTGAATAAGTACATCAAAGTCAATCGCAACCTTCAATATACGGGCGCCAAGAGGTATGTCTTGTCCCTCGCGCGAGTCCCGCGGGAAGCCGCTACCGTCAAAATTTTTTTCCTGGTAGGCCACAATCTCAGCCACTTTTTCAAGTCGCGGGATCTTGGCGATAAGCCTGGAGGCCAGGTTAGGGTGTTCACTAATCATTTGATAGTCATCTGTCGAAAGCTTTTTGCCTTTACTGATTCGCTTAATCATGGCATCGGGAAAAACAAACAGCCCTATCTGGGAAAGGGCTGAAGCTATCTCTATTTCCCAAAGTTGATCAATTCCTAACCCTATAGCGATCTTGCGTGAAAGGCTTTCAATTCGGGATGTGCGGCCAAAGGCGTCCGGCTTGACCAGCGAAAGCAGCTCGGTCCAAACATTAACAGTACTCCGCAAGGTCTTTTCTAGAAGTTCCTTCTCGGCCGTAGCCAGCCTATATTGCCTGATACCCTCAACCAAAGACTTTGTCATGACCTCCGAGGGGCAAGGCTTGGTGAGCAACTTGAAGATACCGCTTCTGTTCACCGCTTCGACAGCAGTTCTTAGGTCCGCATACCCGGTCAGTAGGATTCGCACCGTGTCGGGAGAGGCTTCCTTAATGCGTGCCAAAAATTCCACGCCACTCATTATGGGCATCCGGTAATCTGAAAACACTACCGCATAGGGCCCTTTTTGGTCTACTGCTAGCAATCCCTCCCTTACTCCACTGGCGGTGTGTACATCTAACCTGTCGGCGAACAACCGCCTAAATGAACTCAGTATCTGAAGATCGTCATCCACAATGAGAACTTTGTCCCTAGGCATTATTCCTTCTCAGCGAGATCCGCCCTGATCCGTTTAAAGCGAGTCTTGAAATGCGAAACCATTTTCCTTAAAAAGGCGTAAGCATGTCCTGGCAGGTTCAGGGCTATAGAGTATTCCAGTATTTTTCTCTATTTCATGCAAGGCTTTATCCAAACCTAGACCGGGCCGGTAAGGGCGGTGGGAAAACATTGCCTCCACCGTATCCGCCACGGCGATAATGCAGGACTCAACCAGGATATCACCTTCCTTAAGTCCTTGAGGATATCCAGAGCCATTCATCCTTTCGTGGTGCTGGTAAATGATTTCGTGAATCGGATATTCGAAACCTACATTTTTTAATATGTCATAGCCTGCCTGAGGGTGGAGCTTGATCATGCTCATCTCGATTTCAGATAGTCGGCCTGGACGGTTGAGAATTTCAGCCGGAACGTAAATTTTGCCGATGTCATGAATGGTGGCTGCCATTTTTACGGCTTCGACTTGTTCTGGTGGAAAGCCCATTTCTTTGGCAATTGCAGAGGAAAGATCGGCCACCCGCTGCTGGTGGCCGGCTGTGTAGGGGTCCCTAGTTTCTATGAGTCTAGCGAAGGCAAGGATAATTTCTTCAGTGCTTTTGCGCCAGCGTTTTAGTGCATAAAGTTCCTTTTGATCGCGCACCATTTGAAAGTATTCCAGACCGTCTTTAACGGCCTGCTCTAAATGGTCATTGGAGCAGGGCTTGGTGAGAAAACGGAATACCTGTCCTTCGTTGACAGCCTTAATGGCCGTCCCGAACTCTGCCAAACCCGTAAGCATTATCCTGACCGAGTCGGGACAAATTTCGCGCGCTCGAGTTAGAAACTCGATACCGTTCATTATTGGCATGCGATAGTCGGAAACCACCACGGCAAAGGGGCCGCTGGAAGATAAGATTTTCAAGCCCTTTTGTCCGTCGAGAGACAGGTCGATATTATATTTTGGCCTGAAGACGCGTTGGATGGAGTTTAGCATCTCTTGATCATCATCCACAAAAAGGATTTTTAGATCTGACTTTGTGGTCATCTTTTCACTCCAGAAATACAGGGGCCGGCAAGAGAAACAATTGCCAAGATGACATTACGCCGAATGGATCATCGACAAAACTTGGCAATATTGCTGCTTCTTAATTTTAAAGGCTGCCTGTCGGCAAGCCCACAACGAAAGTTGTGCCTTGGCCGACTTTGGTTTCGAAATTAAGGGTTCCCATGTGTTCTTTGACAATGATCGCGCGGGCTATGGCCAGCCCTTGGCCTGTGCCCTTGCCCACTTCTTTGGTAGTGAAAAACGGATCGAAAATCCGATTTCTGATCTTTTCTGGAATCCCGGTACCGGTATCGGCAATGAGGATTTCGACCCAATCACTTTTGCTGCTGGTAGTGATAGTAATCTCCCCTTTTTCGTTAGGATTCTCGCCAAGTTTTTCGGATATGGCATGGGCGGCGTTTATGATCAGGTTAAGCAAAACCTGATTTATGTGCGCTGATATACAATATATAGATGGCATTTCTGGATCGAGTTTAGTGATTAAATTGGCGCAGTATTTCCACTCGTTTCGCGAAACGATAACCGCGTTTTCAATGGCTTGATTAAGGTCAACTGGTATCTTTTCCTCTTTGCCTGGGTGAGCAAAGTAGCGCATTGAATCCACTATCTTCCCGATGCGGTCCAGGCCGGAAAGACAATCCCGGATGGCGCTGCCCGTTTCTGAGGACAAGTACTTCAAGTCCACTCCCTGGGCATCTGTCTTCAGTTCTTGGACCGCGCCTGCAAAGGGAGTTCCGGATTCAATCGTCTGCAGCAACTGGCAGGCTTTGTCCGCAAATTGATTTAATTCACTCAAACTCTTCTGCAGAAACTCAACATTGGAGCGGACGAAGTGAGTTGGTGTGTTTATTTCATGGGCTATACCAGCAGCCAATTGACCAATGGATTCCAGCCTATCAGTCTGCCGAAGCTTGGTTTCCATCTCCTTGCGTTCGGTTAAGTCGATAAAAGTCTCCAAAAGAACTTGACGGCCGTATAAATAAAAGGGAACTACCGTTTTTAATATGGGTAGCTCAGAACCGTCGCTTTTTAGTAAGATTGATTCTTCGTTTTCTATTTTTTTACCAAGGTCAGTTATTGGGCACTGTTCATATGGGCAAAAAACCCCCAAGCAACTCTTTTCAATGATTTTTTCCCGGTCGGCTCCTATTAATTCCAAGGCATATGGATTAAGATCAATTATATTATGGGAGTTAGCATCTACTATCATTATCCCGGCCGGCACCGTATTTAAGATCAGTTCTAGCCGCTTTTGATTTTCAACAATGACGTTCTCCGCCCGTATGCGCTCCAGTGCTTCGGTCAGGGCAAATGACAACACTTCGATGTCATCCTGATCCGTTTCGCTATAGCCGCCCTCTTTATTGGCCAGGGCGATAAGGCCTGTAATCTTTTTCCCGTTTTTTAAAGGCACGCCCATGAAGGAAGAAATCTCTGGGTGCCATTCAGACAAGCCTTTTAGCTCGGGATGGGCAGCCGGGTTATTTAGTATGACCGATTTTCCACATTCCAAAACCATGCCCCAGAAGCTGTTAATTTTTATGTTTCTAACCAAGGCTACGGCTTGTTCCTGAGTCATCCCACATAATCTTAAGGCTTCTTCGCTTAAGGTAATGGTGTCCAAATTACCGTTCTGGTTGAATTCCCCCACCCAACTGAACTGGCTGCTGGTCAGTTCCTCGGACGCTGATAAGCAAGCCCGCGCCACCTTTTCTTCGTTTGGCGAAACTACGGCTCTGGTTAATACCTGGTTTACTGCCAAAAGTAGCATGCTTTGTCGGATAACTTTCTCTTCGTTTTTAACATTTTCTGTAATATCTTGAATAAGAGAGGCAATCCCAATAATTTGGCCTTGCTCATTTAAAAGCGGCGTAATGTACCATTCACAGATGATTGTGTTTCCCTTTTTGGTCAGGTTTTGAATCTTGGTTTTTATTCCTCCCATTGATGGCAAAATATTTTGGTTAAAAAAATTATAAATTTGTTGTTGCTGGTTTATGGGTATTAATTTATCTAAAATTTGTTTACCCAAAACCTCACTTTTCCGATAGCCAAAAATCTTTTCGGCCGCTGGATTCCAATCCATTACCTTAAAATCAGTATCATACTGAATAAAAGCCAATGGAGTCTGCTGGATGTGAAAAGCGAGCATTTGCTGTGACTGCCTGAGCGCCTCCTCGGCCTGCTTGCGGTCGGTGATGTCCCGATAGATGGCGTAAATGGCTTCTACCCCCTGCTCGCCCGGGATGGCGGTCGCCAAAAATGAGACGTCCACTAACGAACCGTCCTTGCGTCGTCGCACCGTCTCGATCTGAACAATCTGGCTCTTGTTGAGCAGCACGTCACGTATCAGTGCCCCCTCTTTGCTCAACTGGTCGGGAACAATCAGTTCACTGATAAGCCGGCCTTCAACATCCTCAGACGTATACCCAAAGAGTGCTGTGAACTGAGAGTTAATCCGTTCGATCCTGAAGCGGGTATCCAAGATGGCGATGGCTTCAGGCGAGGCTTCAAGCAGTTTGTCAAGAAAAGCGTGCTGGACCCTGATCTCCTCCTCCAACATTTTCCGCCGACTGATATCCCGGATGGAGACGAGCAGAGACTCTTCGCCTTCCCAGGTTATCGTCACCGGGCGCATCTCGGCGACAACCGTCTCGCCAAAGCGAACCAGGTCAATCTCGGCCGAATTACCGGCTGTAACCGGAAAACCGAATGGAGCTCCAATCATTTCATCAGGCCCACTTCCCCACAATGCACAGGCGGCCGGGTTGACGAAACGAATAACTCCCTGCTTGTCTATGATGATTATCCCGTCTGCGTTTTTTTCGATAAGCAGACGCAGATGGCCCTCGCTGGCGACCAACTCCTCTATCTTTTGCCGGTGAGCAGACAAGAGGTTCTGCCGCTCCAAAGTCAAAAATACCGACCGCAAGAGGACGTCGCCGCTTATCTTTTCCTTTATCAGCAGATCTTGTGCCCCGAGTTGGATGGCTTTGGACCAGAGCCCTCTCTCCTCGGTGCCGGTAACGATGATGATCGGTATATCCGGGAACCTGGTTACTACCCTCTGGAGCGTTTCCAGGCCTTGGCTGTCGGGCAGGTTCAGGTCCAGCAATACCAAATTAATCCCCCCTGAGGCCAGGCGGTTAAGTCCGGACGAAAGCCGTTCGGCAAACTCAATCTGATAATGAGGAGCCTTTTTTTTAAAAACGAGTCGAATTATATTGATAAATGATTTGTCATCTTCAATAGATAATATTTTTGTGACAATATCATTCATTAAACTGCCCTTTTTAATTTGTGCGGCCAATTTCATTATCCCAACAGAATAATCACAAGCTTATCGGCACAAGCTGAGGAGCCTTTACAGGTAATCACTTCTTTCCAATGATATTTACTATTTCTTTTACCAGTACGGGCAGACTGTATGGTTTGGTGATGTATCCTATCGTTCCCGCCAGCGATGCTTTGTGTTCACGCATCTCTTGCGGGTACCCGCTGGTTATGAGCACTTTCGCCGATGGGTCCATCATCCTCAATTCGCGCAGGCACTTGCAGCCGCCCATGCCGGGCATGTCTAAATCCAGCAAGATTAAATCGGTATCATGTTTCCAGTTGCCAAATATCTCCAGGGCATCCTCGCCATTTTCAGCAGTTAGGACATTAAAACCGCTTTGCTTCAAAAAATCCGAGACGGTCTCACGAATCGCGAGTTCATCATCCACCAGTAAGATAGTGCCTCTGCCATGGGTGTTTTCGACATCCTCTTCTTGAATGACGGTCGTGGGCTCTTGTTCTATTACCGGAAGATATATTCTAAAGGTTGTTCCCCGGCCTGGCGCACTCTCGCAAGTTATCAGCCCCTGGTTGTCCTGGACTATGCCGTATACCATGGCCAATCCCAATCCCGTACCTTGGCCAATCTCCTTGGTAGTAAAAAAAGGCTCAAAAATGTGTTTAAGCGTTGACTCTTCCATGCCGCAACCGGAATCGGAAACCTCAAGCAGCACATATCTACCTGGGTGCAACTCTGGGTGAGGGAGTTGTTCATTGGATCCAATAACTAAATTTTTGGCGGTAAAGACCAGACACCCGCCATGAGGCATGGCATCGCGGGCATTGAATGCCAAATTGAAGATCATTTGTTCTATTTGGCCCTGATCGGCCCTGATGAATGCTGGGTTGTCGGGTAAGTCAACCTCAATATGGATCATTCGGGGCAATATGCTTGTTAGGAGCTTATGAGATTCTTTAAGTTGCTCCACAATGTCCAATGACTGCTTTCCACCGTCACCCCCACGACTGAAAGTCAAAAGTCCCTTAACCACATCCGCTGCCCGCTGTATTGACTGGTCTATCGCTACTAGATACCGGCAATCCACGCTTTTGAGATTTGTACTCGTTTTCAGGAGTTGGCAATAACCTGAGATGCTTTGGAGGAAGTTATTGAATTCGTGGGCTATTCCTCCTGTTATCATACCCAAGGCCTCCATTTTCTGGGTCTGACGGAGATGCGCCTCCATATCGGCCTTTTCCTTCTCCATCTGTCTTCGCCGGGTGATATCGCGCAAGGAGACTAGAAAAGCGCTCTCGCCTTGCCAATCCATTTCCACCGAACGCATCTCGCCGACAATCGTCCCTCCGTCGCGAAGGATGTCAATCTCCATCATTTCGCCGGCGACCAGTGGAAACCCAAAGGGCATTCCCAAAATTTCTTCAAGTCCTCGTCTCCACAAGGCGCAGGCGGCCGGATTGGCGAAGCAGATCGTTCCCGTCTGGTCCACGATGAACATCCCGTCGGGGTTGTGTTCAATGACCTTCCTAAGGCGGGCCTCACTGGCAGCCGCTTCCTGGGCGTTTTGCAGGCATGGTTCCTGCGTCTCAGAGTTTAGTCCTGCCGCGTTGTCCCCATCTGGAACCCTTCCAGAATCATCGGCCGGCTGATCGCCTATGGGCAATTCCTTTTCGGTCTTTTCGGCCATCACTCACCATCTACGTCCTGAAATAATTCGCCGATCCGCCCAATCTCATCTTGCGAGACATGAACCGGATGGCCGGACAGGATGCCGCTTATATTGCGGAATGGCTGGCCGATATGCATTCCCTCCTGATCGATATTGAACTCCCGGATATCCTTGGTATGCATCGAACCGCGCATCTTCAATACCGTCAGCCCCCGGCGCATCTCGCCGAGCATCTCTACGTAGCGCAGAAGGATAATCGAGTCGGTGATGGTGGAAATGTGCGCTTCGGTGATCGAGGTACCGCCCAGCAGAGACGAGGTGGTGGCGGTGACCAGCCCGGTGATTTCCTTGTGTTTGATGAACGAAGTCAACCCGATAACGAACTCACGGAAACCTTTGAGCGTTGATACGCGCTCCAAGGCGGAAAAACTGTCCACCACCACCCGATCAGGCTTGAATTGTTCAAGCTGAGCCCTCATATTAATCAGGTGATCCTCCAGACCGGCCGCCTCCGGGTACTCGCACACCACCTTGAGCAATCCTTTATGCTCCATTTCTTCAAAGTCCCTGCTCCAGGCCTTGGCGTTACGAAAGAGTTGTTCGCGGCTTTCTTCGATTATACCCCGAATCCGGCTCAATTCCGAGCGGCTGAATCCTCCGCTGCTCTGAAGCCGGACAGGATTAAGCCAGTACTTTGCGACTCGGGCCTCTCGCTCCACTTCCCCGGATCACGCTCCCCGCCTCCGGCCTCAGCATGAGCACAGACTGGAGCTCACGGTAGCTCTCATCCGGAAGGAGTTTTGAGATTTCCTTTGTAAAGATGGAGGTTTCAATGAAAATCATAGTAGAAGCATACGCCATTGGCGTATTTTGTCAAGAAGAGTCTCCACTTCTGGCGAACGTTCCATGTAACCGGCTCGAGCCAAAAGATTCCGCAAAAACCACCGGCCTATTCGAGCGTCTGTTTTACACGGTGGTTGGCCCAATTTCTACTGAATATCCAATTGGATCTTGATGGCTTCTTCAACCTTATGCATGTCCGCCACGGACAGAACCCCTGCTCGACGGAATAGCCTCTCCTTGCTCACGGTAGCCAACTGATCGGCCATGGCCTTGCTTTTCTTTCCTTCGAAGGCAACCGTCCCCTCACTCGGATAGAGCCGTTCCGTTCTACTGGTCAGAGGAACGACCTGGACTCGATTGAGGAATTTATTCGATGCGTCATTGCTCACGATGACAGCGGGCCGCTTCTTCTTGATCTCGCCACCAATCGAAGGGTCGAAGTTTACCCACCAAACTTCACGCCGTTTCATGAGAGATGTCCTTGAA
>ENA-OSEO01006781-OSEO01006781.1-sediment-metagenome-genome-assembly--contig:-NODE-6781-length-10086-cov-3.974523_pt1 | contig 10086 bp, 8 predicted proteins | sample MGYA00237883_ERZ534232 | MGnify/ENA metagenome assembly ERZ534232
TACAACCATCGACTGGTATATAACCTTACCCCCGAGGAATTTCGCGAAGACACCAGGCTGGCAAAAGATATTCTTGAGCAGTTGACCGGCAGCAAGGTTGTCGGCTACCGTGCCCCGAGCTATTCCATAACCAAACGTTCTCTCTGGGCGCTCGACATTCTTGCTGAGCTGGGCTTTCAGTATGATTCGTCAATATTTCCCATTTATCACGACCGGTACGGCATCCCGGACGCCCCAAGATTCAAATACAGGCTCGATAAACAGAACATGACCGAATATCCTATTTCCACCGCCTTGATTTTCGGTAAAAAGTTTCCCGTGGCAGGGGGCGGCTATTTCCGCCTCTTTCCCTACTGGTTCACGCGCCTAATGTTGCGCAGCATAAATGAAAAAGAAGGGCAGCCATTTATTTTTTATTTCCATCCCTGGGAAATTGATCCCGAACAGCCGAGAATGGAAGGAGCAAGACTCCTTTCACGCTTCAGGCACTATGTAAATCTCGACAAGACATTAGATAAGCTCAATCAGCTTTTTAATGATTTTACATTCAAACCGATTCACTAATTATCCACGCTCTACAACAATTCTCTGTCAGTAAAACGTATTAATAATATTATAAAAAGTTTATTGCATGGCAAGGAAATACCTTTCAGCAATTAATAATACCAAAACAATCCATCTGGGTATGTTTGAGTATTTGGCATTAATAAGTTTTGTTTTTGCCTACTTTCCAACTTGGCAAAGTCTGGTGACATTCTGGGCTCAATCAGATGACTATTCACATGGTTTTTTCATTATCCCAATCGTTTTATACATTCTTTGGAGTAAAAGAAAAATTCTGACTGAATTGCCAAAAAATAGTTCTTATTATGGACTCGCCATATTATTAGTTTCGATATTTATTTATTTGCTCGCCTTTTTTGCCCAGATAAAAACAATTGAATCTCTAACAATAATTTCAACTCTCTCAGGTTTAATCTTATTTCTCTATGGTTTTCGTGTTCTTAAGGAAATTTCTTTTCCATTATTTTTTTTGCTATTCATGATACCTATTCCAGAACAATTTTATAGATCCTTTACAGTTCCACTTCAGATATTAGTTTCGACAATCGCTGTTAATTTGTCGTCATTTTTTGGGATACCAATTTTCAGAGAAGGAAATATAATTCACCTTCCAGGGCATGTTTTGGAAGTCGTTCGTGCCTGTAGCGGAATTAGATCTATTGTAACACTTATGGCCCTCTCTACCATAATAGCATATCTAACTCTAAATTCGATTTCACTCAAGATTTCTCTGATAATCAGTAGCTTACCTGCAGCAATTATTGTTAATATTTTTAGAGTGTTGCTCATGATTTTTGGATTTTATTATTATGGTCTTGATCTCACGCAAAAACCTTTTCATACAATTTTTGGAATAGTAATTTTTGTTTTCGCTCTTGCTTTAATATTTTTTACCAGAAAAGTACTTTCATTATGGGACAATCCTTCAACATAAGACTAATTCTTGCTGTTAGTCTTTTAATTTTTACAGGGATTATTGTTAACGGCAATCCTGTTTCTAAACCTGTTCCAAAAAAAGAACCTTTAAATAAAGCATTAAATTACATTGGTGGAAGCTGGCATCAAGGCAGACCCATCCCGTTAGATGAAAAAGTTGTCAATGCATTATCACTGGATGATTACCTGTTTCATGAATATGAAAGGGAAAACAAAATAGTTACCTTATACATCGGTTACTACATGACATCAGACAAACTTGGGTCTGCTCACATTCCGTTAGTTTGCTTTCCTGGACAAGGGTGGATGATTTCAGATAAGGAAATAGGAGAAATGGTCGTGAATTCATCTCCCAAGATTACTTTATCTTACTCTTCCATGTTGGCGGAGCGAGAAAAGGAGAAACTATATGTCCTCTATTGGTATCAGGCTTATGACAAAACATCAGCCGACACGTTCTCACAAAAAAGCACCTCTCTCATGCAAAAAATCATGAGAAAAAAAGAGGATAATGCATTTGTCCGTATAAGCTGCCCTGTTGAGAATAATGAAGTTGCCGAATGTAAAGACTCTGTTCTCTCCTTTGCAAAAGCTTTCTATCCATCTTTTCTTGATTATGTAAAGGGGACAGGAGAATAAGATTTGCACAGGTTGTATTTGGACATACCCCTTTTTGTATCTTCATTCATGGTTGTATATGTTTATGCAGGCTATCCGGCCTGTGCATATCTTTTATCGCTCATAACAAACAGAAAGGTTCGTAAAACAGATTACCAGCCCATGGTGAGCATTCTCATCGCCGCTTATAATGAAGAAGAAAGCATCAGGGCAACTGTCGAGAACAAATTAAACATGGATTATCCGGAAGATAAGTTAGAGGTCATCGTTATTTCTGATGAATCAACAGATCATACAGATCAAATAGTCAGAGAAATGAATGATAAAAGAATAAAGCTTCTGCGACAACAACCTCGAGCCGGGAAAACTTCTGCCCTGAATATCGCTGTACCAGCGACAACCGGAGAAATCCTCGTTTTTTCCGATGCAAACTCAATCTATGCTCCAGAGGCTTTGCAAAAACTGGTTTCATGCTTCGGCGATCCAGAGGTTGGCTATGTTACCGGTAAAATGATTTATACCAATCCGGCCGGCTCAACCATTGGAGATGGCTGTAGCGCCTATATGAAATATGAAAATTTTTTACGCCATATTGAGACTTCTCTTGGCTCGGTTATTGGGGTTGATGGGGGGATTGATGCGATGAGGAAAAACCTTTACAGTCCCTTAAGGCCCGACCAACTCCCTGATTTCGTTCAACCATTGAAGGTAGTCGAAAAGGGATACCGCGTTATTTATGAGCCTGAGGCCATCTTGAAAGAGCCAAGCCTTAAATCCTCTGGAGATGAGTATCGCATGCGTGTTCGAGTGTCCTTAAGAGCTTTGTGGGCACTCAAAGACATGTGTCAATTATTGCTTGGATCAAAAGGCTTATTGTATGCTTGGCAACTCTGGTCTCACAAACTCTTACGATATGGTTGTTTTCTGTTTTTATTAGGAGCCTTTTTTTCTAATTTGTTTTTATGGCATGCCGAGCAATTTTATAAGGTCTTGTTACTGTTACAAGTATCTTTTTATATAAGCGCCTTGACCTCTTTTCTTTTTGAAAAATTTGGTTGTCAATCAACATTATTATATCCATTTCAATATTTTATCATACTCAATATAGCATCAGGACATGCTTTTATAAAATTTATTACGGGCAAAAAACAGGTGGTTTGGACACCAAGAAAGGGATGAGAATTCTTCATATAATTGATAGTGGAGGTCTGTATGGCGCAGAAATAATGCTCCTCAATTTAATGACAGAGCAGATAAGACTTGGCCATGACCCGATACTTGCAAGTATTGGTGACTTAAATTGCCCTGAAAAAGAAATAGAAAGTGAATCTATAAAAAAAGGAATTACCGTTCAAAAGTTTCGCATGCGACCCGGTCCAAATTTTCTGGGTGCGATACACATTTTAAATTATGCAAGGTCACAAAATATCAATTTGCTGCATAGCCATGGCTACAAGAGTAATATTCTGTTTGGTTTCATGCCAAAATGGTTCCGTAAACTCCCTTTAGTAACGACGATACATGGTTGGACAGGTACCAGTGGGTTCAATAAAATGAAGATTTATGAATGGTTTGACTCCATTAGTCTTCGTTTTATTGATGTAATAGTGCTGGTCAATAGTGCCATGAAAAACCATAAAAAGATTGTTGGGCGAAAAAATTTAAATATCCAAGTAATCAATAATGGTATTGTTTTGCGCGAGCAGGTCATAGACAAAGAAAAAAAAATCGAACTGGATAGTGAAATTATAAAATTTTGCAGGAGTGGGTTTACAGTTGGAGCAATTGGACGGCTTTCAGTCGAAAAAGGATATGATTGTTTACTCGATGCAATAAAAACAATAAAGGATACAATTGATGATGTCCGGTTAATTATTATCGGAGAGGGTTCGCAACGGCATGAACTTGAGCATAAAATAAATGCTCTGGATTTAAGAAAAAATATTTTTTTACCTGGATACAGAAGAAATGCCAGGGAATACATTCCTTTTTTCGACCTTTTTGTCCTGTCTTCTTTGACAGAGGGGTTACCAATGACTGTGTTGGAAGCTATGGATGCTGGCGTACCTATTGTAGCCACAAAAGTGGGAGGGGTTCCTGATGTGTTAGGTCATGGAAAGTTTGGCTATTTGGTCAACAAGGCAACAGGAGTTGAGCTTGCCGAAGGCATAATGCAGGTCATTCGAGAGCCTGAAAAAGGAAAAACCATGGCAGAGGAAGCAAAATTACAGGTCAGCAGGCATTTTACCAGTGCACTTATGGCAAAACAATATGTTGAAATTTATCGTTCTTTATTTTGATTAACCTATCATGTTAACGAGGTTTATTATGAAGTTTTTTCTTTTTCATTGTTTATTTCTATTTTTGACACTGTGCACTAATTGTATTGGAGGTGATATGGATAAATATAAATCTATCTCTGATGTCCCGAATGAAGCATGGATAAAACTGGCTGATCAGAAGATTTACTTTGGTCATCAGTCAGTGGGTGATAACATTATTGAAGGCATTAGGGATGTAATGAATGAGAACCCGCAAATCAAGTTGAATTTGGTTGAGACGACAGATTCTGGTTCCTTCGATGCAGCGGTTTTTGCTCATTCAAAGGTAGGAAAAAATGTCGATCCCAAATCTAAAATCGATGCATTTGCCGAGATTCTTGACAATGGTGCTGGCAACAAGGTAAACATTGCCTTTCTTAAATACTGCTTTGCGGATGTTAATGACAAGACAGATATAAAAAAAGTTTTCGATGACTACCAAAAAATACTTTCAAATCTAAAAGCGAAATATGAACATATAAGGTTTGTGCATATGACAGTTCCATTGACAACGGTACAGTCTGGAATAAAAGCCTCTATCAAAAAAATTATCGGTAGGCCCGTAGATGGGTATGATAAGAATATCAATCGCGAGCTATACAATGAGAAATTGAGAACAACCTACGGAGGGAAGGAGCTTATATTTGATATCGCAAAAATAGAATCTACTTTACCTGATGGCACAAGGTCAAGTTTCAAGGAAAGTGGCATGACATACTACAGTTTAGCTCCAGAATACACTTATGATGGCGGCCACCTCAATGAAAAGGGTCGCAAACTTGTCGCCGAACAACTCCTTATTTTTTTAGCCAATGTCACTGACTGATTTTCATCTTGATTTGTAAAAACTTTCATGATCTCGTGATTACCCTTTTGAGGCCGATCCAAATGATGTCAACTAAACTATGATGATTTGACTATACTTGACACGCCGTATTCGAGCGACTTTGTCTCTTCGATTTGTCATTGAAGAGAAATCGTTATCGAGATTTTCAGTTAAGCTTTCACTTTTTTTTTATGTTAATAAACCAGATTTTAGTACCAACCGAAATGGTATGACATGATTAACATTACAGCTCATTTAGCTGTCAGAAACTCCATCGCCCGTACAGGTATAATGATTATTGGCATGGGTATCGCATTTTTCATGATGCCTTTCATGATCAGGAAGCTTGGAGACACGTGGTACGGCGTACTTACTCTGGTCCAGGTATTAACTGGGTATTACTATCTTGTCGATTTTGGGCTGGCTACAGCAGTTTCAAGGTATGTTTCTCTGTATATAACTAAAAATGATGTTCCGAACACAAATGTGATCATCAATACCTCTTTAGTTATATATATAGCCATGGCCTTTCTGATATGCTTGATAACCTTTGGTCTCGCGAGTTTTGCTGGGTATTTTGTTTCGGACCAGACTGTACTGAAGACCGTTAGGATAGTTATCGTCATAATGGGTTTAAATCTTGCCTTGGAATTCCCTTTCAAGGCTTTCGCTGGGATCGTTGGCGCTTACATGCGCTACGACCTTCTTTCCGTTTCTCATCTCTTTACGCTTATTCTCAGTACAGTACTTACCGTAGTTTTCTTGAATAAAGGCTACGGCATAATCGCCATTGCGGTCATCGGATTTTTCTGTTCACAAATCTCAAATGTGTTATTTTTTTCTATTGCTAAATGGCTCTTCCAAGATATGAAATTAGGAAGAAAATATTTTCAGAAAGAAAGAGTCCGAGAGTTGTTTGGATATAGTGTTTGGTCTTTCGTGATACAGATAGGTGATCAATTAAGGTTTCGTCTTGACTCTTACGTACTCGCTTGGGCACTTAACGCAGCAATAGTTACTCATTTTTCTATCGGAGCAAATTTAGCAAACTATCTCAAAAATTTTATATTTAAAGCAACAAACTTTCTCACCCCTCTGTTTACAAAATACTTTGCTGAAAATAATACCAAAGAAATTAGAAATAAACTTTTATTGGCTACAAAAATAAATGCAATTCTTGCTGTATTCGGGGGAGGGCTTATTATCATAATTGGGAAATCGTTCATACATAGATGGATTGGAGAAAAATATATTGATGCCTACCCTGTATTATTAATCTTGATAATTGCTGTGGTCATTGAAACAATTCAAACACCTTCTAACAACGTTTTAATGGCAATTGCAAAACACAGGTTTTTCGCCATAACCAACGTTGTCGAGGGTTTTGCTAATTTGGCCATTAGCCTTATTCTGGTAAAACAATATGGTATGGTAGGGGTAGCCTTGGGGACCCTGATACCTATAGCCTTTTCAAGGCTCATAATTCTACCTATGTACATTGCAAAGTGTGTGAAACTACCTCTTTGGAAATATTATACTAATGTGTTCAGCGTAGTCGCTATCACAGGTTCATATCTGGCAATTTTGAATCTAGTGACCAATAACATTCTCAATTTCCCGCACTATGGAAAATTATTCACATTGTGTGTTTTAGGCATGACATTTTACTTTTTTTTAATTGTTATGGTATTTTTTGAGAGGTCGGAGAGACTTGTTTTGAAAAATATTTTCCCAAAAAAATTCCGATTCTTTTTTAGAGTATGAAAACTTTTGGAAACAGTTATTTCTGCCGTTTTCAACTGAATATCAAAAGTTTAGAAAAAGGTTTACCATGAAAATATATCTACTTCCATTTTCTGTTCTGTTTTTATCCACCTTGGTTATATTTTCTTCCGCAACCGCTGGTTTTGTCATCGGCCATCGTGATACCAACATCTCCCAAATACCTGAAGAATGGATCAATGCCGCCAAAGCGGATCTTCATATCGCCTATAATCATACATCACATGGCAGTCAGTTGATCACAGGTATGAATGCTCTGCGGGATTTCCCCGCTTTCGATACCATCTATTCCTGGTCCGATACTTCATTAGGCGACAGTAATTCACTAAGTTTAGATGATGACGGTATTCCAGGTGGTATTTGGGACCTAAGCGCTGGTGATTCTGACCTGGACGGCAACGGCATTGCCCTCTGGGCAGAGAATACCCACGATTTTCTCGTCAAGGCTGAAAACTATCATGTCAATGTTATTATATGGTCATGGTGTAATATCGCCGGCCATGATATTGATCTCTACCTGAACAGTATGGAATGGCTAATTGACCAATTCGGGGAGAATGGTAGCCATGTCCGGGCGGCTTCACACCCTGTGCAGTTCGTCTTTATGACTGCTCACGCCAATGGCGACGGCGAAGGAGATAGTTCGGACGCTCCCAATGAGATAATTCGACGGCATTGCCTTGACAACGATCGTATTCTTTTTGATTTTGCCGATTTAGAAAACTACGATCCGGATAATAACTATTTTCTCGATAAGAGGGTGGAAGACGGCCTCTACTATGACACAACGCCTCTCGACGGCAATTATGAAAGAGACGCCAATTGGGCCTCGGAATACCTCGCCCGCCATCCGGGCAGCGAGGTATATTTTTTGACCAATGGTACCGGAGGTTATCCCGGCTGTGGGCCATGTGCCCATTCACCCGAAGTCGGCGAAACAAGCGATGCCCGACTCAACTGTGTGTTGAAAGGTCGTGCAGTCTGGGCTTTATTTGCCCGACTTGCAGGTTGGGATAAGGAAACAATCACTCCTCCACCACCGAACTTACCGTTTGAATTTCCATGGCCAATGTTTTCGCCAGCCATTCTCGAAAAAGGTCGATAAATTGCCGATTGCCCGATGTCTTCATGAAAAAAATACTGAATTTGACCTCCTCCTGGAAATTGAACAAATAAAACTAGAGATTTCGGGCAGAATGAACCCTTAACGAGGGGGCATTTTGTCATGAAGACATGCAACATAGCCCATAACTTAGCCTATTCCCTCGGTAACGACTTCATCGATAAGCCGAATATATTCATCGACTGACCTGTCAGCGCTGAATTCTCGCGCTCGCGCCTCAAGCACTTCTCGCTTTGCGGGCCTTTTTAAAGCAACCAACATCTCCCTGATCAATTCGTTTAACTCAAAGCTGGACAGCATAGTTCCGTATTGACCATCCGCCAATATTTCTCCTACACCGATACATGGGGTTGCGACAACCGGTAAGCCACAGGCGAGTGCCTCAATCAAAACCGTTGGCAAGGTTTCGTATATTGAACTGAGCACAAATAAGTCACTCCGTGCCATGCAGGCAAAGGGGTTACGCACGAATCCAGGCAATAACACATCGTCTATAACACCCAACTCCTTCGCAAGACGATCCAGCTTGCTCCTATCCTGCCCTGTTCCCATGATAACGAGGCGGCAGGGTATTTCTTTCCGGACCGCCGAGAACGCTTGCAAGAGGAGTTCAAAATTCTTTTGCCTGACGAGGCGACCTACTCCGACGATTATCGGAATATCCCCCGGTTGCCGCACGAAGTACGCCAATTCAGGTGGCGCATTAATCGAGGCAAGCAATTCTTCGGTCACCACTGGATTATGGATCTTCCTTACTTTCTCTGGTGGGATCGTAGGGTAGGTCCGAAGAAAATCTTCCCGCGCCTCCTCACCAACAATAACTATTCGCGAAGCGGCACGATATACCAAAGGATACAAGAAATATGCAAGCTTCGGTTCCAGACATTTGTTTTCTCTCGCGTCTATGCTCACCGGCATATGTTCTACAGGGATAACCGCTGTATTGACACCCGCGATCAGTTTTGCGAACAGTCCGATAATATTGATTGTGGGCATAGCCGTAAACACAACGTCTGGCCGCTCCTTTTGAAAATACGCTCTCAAGCCTGGCAAACAGGCAAATGCTCGTGATTTACCAAAATCATGAATAACCAAGCGGGGATCGGCTTTGTCTAATAATTCACCCTTCTTCGATACAAGTAACAGAGTGACCAAATAGCCACGTCGCACCAGTCCGGTCGCGAGGGACAGCGTCACGCGTTCCGTTCCGCCCCCATCTAAACTGTTCAAGAAGAATACAACTTTTTTCATGCCGGACATAGTGTTGATAAGTATGTTCTATTTTGATGTCGCTCGAAGTGAACCCGATTGTCTGAACAATTGGGCATATAAATGAGCTATGAATCCAAGTCTAAGTGTGAGTGACTTATAGCTTAACACATTGTCCTATTTTTGGGTTAAACCCCACAGTCCCTCTCTTTGTTCATATTCTTTCAACAGTAAACCACTCCGGAAGGTTGGGCCAGGCTCTTTTGTCTTCGTTGATCCATTCGATTTCAGACTGCCGACTAAAACCACAGACAGGGAAGAGATCTCGTGCCGGCGTGTTCTTTTCAGTCTGGATGAATCGTCCAATGAATCTTTTTGCGTCCTGTTCGGCATCGAGAATCAAGCGCAGCATCAATTGCTCAAGGCCGAAACCCATTGCCCGGCAACTCATTACGAAACTATCGAAAACGGCAGTATCGTCCTGTCTCTCAATGATGACAACCCCGACGATACCGAGATCTCCAAACTTATCGGCTAGTTCAAAGATGTAAATGCTATGCTTCCTGCTTCCTAAGAGCTTCTGTAATTCCGCCTTCGAGTAACGTATGGTAGTTGTATTGAACTGGTTTGTCCTGTTGAGAAGTTCGGTAATTCTATCGAGATTCTTTTTTCCCGCTCGCCCGTACCTCACCTTCAGTGCGAGAATT
>ENA-OSEO01006782-OSEO01006782.1-sediment-metagenome-genome-assembly--contig:-NODE-6782-length-10085-cov-11.525480_pt1 | contig 10085 bp, 8 predicted proteins | sample MGYA00237883_ERZ534232 | MGnify/ENA metagenome assembly ERZ534232
CTTCCACACGGTTTTCGGGCAGCGGGGTCATTTCGTGACCTTCCACGGTCCAATGGCCACGGTGGAGTTTTCCTCCAGGGGGGCGAAGGCGCTGACGAGGGACAGTTTCCTGGAGGCGATGACCTCCACGGAACCCCTGGGAGTGCTCGGCGACGCCTCCACCGGGATCGTGCCGCTGGCCGGCGGAAAGGCCGCAGGGGAGATCGTCGGCGGGAACCTGGCCCTCGTCTGCTCGACCCTGGGCACCCCCTACGAACTGGACACGGAAGGGAAGGTCCTCTTCATCGAGGATATCAACGAGCAGCCCTACAGCGTGGACCGGATGCTCACCCACCTGCGCAACGCGGGCAAGCTGGCGGGCGCCGCCGCGGTGGTCCTGGGCGACTTCATCAATGCCGAGCCCGTGTCCCCCAGGCCCGAGGACAGCCTGACCCTGGACGAGGTGTTCGCCGACCACCTCCCGCACCTTGGAATTCCGGTGATCAGGGGCCTTCGCTGCGGGCACGGCCCGCTGAACATCACCCTTCCCCTGGGCATCCGGGTGGAAGTTGACGGGGACGGGGCCTGCCTCACGGCGCTGGAGGCCGCGCTCGCCTAGGGACGAACCTTGGCGGAGCAGGCTTTCGCGAAGGCTTCGAAAAGGAGGGTTGCCTCGGGCGATCCTCCTTTTGCCATGCTTTCCGGGTGGAACTGCAGCCCGAGGACGAAGGGCGCACCGGGTCTTTCAATGGCCTCGATCACCCCGTCGGGCGCGATCGCGGAAACGGCAAATCCGGGTGCCGCCCTCCTTACGGCCTGGTGATGCCAGGAGTTGACGCGAAAGGCCTGTTGGCCGGTGATTGCGGCCAGGCGGCTGCCGGCTTCCACGCGAATCGAGTGAGTCGCATGGGTCATCGGGGTGGGCGGCTGGACGTGTCTCAGGACGCCCTCCACCTGGGAGGGAAGATCCTGGAAGATGTCCCCGCCGGCGGCGATGTTGAGGACCTGGGCCCCGCGGCAGATGCCCAGGATCGGCATCCCCGCTTCCAGCGCAAGACGTGCCAGCGCCAGTTCGACCCTGTCCCGCTCCGGGTCGATGCGGCCCATGGCCGGCAGGGGTTCCTCGCCGAAATGGACGGGATCCACGTCGGGCCCTCCGGAGAGGAGAAGCCCGTCCAGGGTTTCCAGGAGGGGCGCCAGGGCTTCCCCTGGAAGGTCGGGCGGGATGACGAGAGGGAGCCCCCCCGCGCCGGAGATCGCCCGCGTGTAGTCCATGTCCAGGGACATCGGTTCTTTCTCTCCACCGGACCCGCAGGTCACGCCGATGACCGGGATCATGCGCGGGCCTCCCCCTCTTCCGGCTCCTGGTAGACAAGCTTGCCGGGGTTCATGATGCCCTTCGGGTCGAAGGCGCTCTTGACCCTTCGCATCAGCTCGAGCTGGGCGCTGTCCAAAAATTGCGGCAGGTAGGCTTTTCTCTTCAGGCCGATGCCGTGTTCTCCGGAAAGGGTTCCGCCGAGCTGCCGGACCGTTTCGTAAAGTTCGCGCTGGACCTGTTCCATGTCGTCGTGCCAATGGGGACGGTCGTCGGCCATGAGGAGGTTCACGTGGATGTTCCCGTCGCCCACGTGGCCGTAGTTGGAGGCTTCCATGTCCCACTTGCGGCACAGGGTGTCGATGGCGAAAAGGAGGTCCGGAACCCGGCTCGTGGGAACCACGAGGTCCTCCTTGGCGTAATTCTTGTAGTAGGCCATGATGGCCTCGGCCACCGATTTCCGGGCCTTCCAGAGCTTGTCGCGGCTTGAGCGGTTGTCCGCGACGAACACCTCGAGGGCCCCTTTTTCGAGGGCCAGCTTCCCGACACGCTCCGTCTCGTCCGCCACGACTTCCCTGTCGTTGCCTTCCAGCTGGACGATCAGGTGGGCTGCGGCCTGGTCGAAGGGAAGCTTGGTGTTGAGGAACTTCTCGGCCTGGGAGAGCGAGTGGTGGTCCACCAGCTCGATCGAGGCCGGCGTGACCTTCCCTTCGAGGGCGATGCGCGGGACGAAGCGGATCGCGGATTCCACGGTGGGAAAGGGAATCAGCAGGTCCACCCCGAAGGCCGGCAGGGGCAGCAGCTTCAGGACGATCTTCGTGATGAGGCCGAGGGTTCCTTCCGAGCCCACCATGAGATGGACGAAGTCGTAGCCCGTCACGTCCTTCCTTCGCTTACCGCCGAACCAGGTCACGGAGCCGTCCGCCAGGACGACTTCCATGGCCAGGACCGAGCTTCCCGTGGGTCCGTACTTGATGACCTTGTTCCCCCCGGCGTTTTCGGCGACGTTGCCCCCGATGAAGGAGGCGTCCCCGCTGCAGGGGTCCCCGGCGTAAAGGAGGCCGGCCTTGCGCGCCGCCCGGGTGATTTCCGCCGTGATGACTCCGGGTTCCACCGTCATGCAGAGGTTTTCCGTATCGACTTCCAGGATGTGGTTCATGCGCTCGAAGGACAGCAGGATACCCCCGAAAGCGGGGACGGATCCACCGGACAGGCCGGTGCCGGCGCCGCGCGGCGTGATGGGAAGCCGGTTTTCGTTGGCCAGCCGGGCCACGGCCGCGACCTGTTCGGTCGTCTCGGGGAAAACCAGGACCTCCGCCCGGTAGGGGTGGTCCCAGAAACGCTCGGCCACCTCGTCGTGGGAGTAGGCGGCGATCTTTTCGCCGTCCACGGAAACGCCGCCCTTTCCCAGGATGGCGGCCAGGGCCTCCACGACTTCGGGGGTGACGGTTCCAAAAGCGGGCATTCCGTTCATGATCGGGCCTCCTTCCGGGCTGCCAGTGCATGGGCCAGGCGAGGCACGATGTCGAAAAGGTCCCCGACCAGCCCGATGTCGGCGACCCTGAAAATTCCGGCGTCCGGATCCCGGTTGATCGCCACGACGAATTCCGAGGTCTGCATGCCGGCCAGGTGCTGGATCGCTCCCGAGATCCCGACGGCGATGTAGGCCCGTGGCGTGACGACGCGTCCGCTCAGCCCCACCTGGTGGGGGTAGCCGATCCACTTCGCTTCCACGGTTGGGCGGCTGGCTCCCACGGCCCCGTCCAGGATACCGGCCAGCTCCTCCACGAGGCGGAAGCCGTCGGGGCGTTTCAGGCCCTTTCCTCCAGAGACGACAACCTCGGCGTCCTGGATGGGAGCCGTTTCGGTTTCCCCCGGTTCCGCCCCGAGGGGCTTCACGGGGGAGGCCATGAAGGCGTCCGGAGGCACGAGCCGGAAAACCCGTCCCTGCCGTCCCGTGTCTTCTGCGGGCAGCCGGAAGGTTTTTGGCCGGACCGTTGCCATCTGGGGCCGCCGCCCCGGAGTGCGGATCGTTGCCAGGACGTTGCCCCCGATGGCGGGGCGGGTCTGGAGCAGGTCGCCGTTTTCGGGATCGATGGAAAGGCCGGTGCAGTCGGCGGTCAGGCCCGTATCCACAAGGGCGGCGACGGCCGGGAGAGTCGTCCTTCCGGAGGTCGTGGCGGCAGCAAGGACGATTTCGGGACGGAACCTGCGAATGAGAACGGCCAGGAGACGGCTTTCGACGTCCGGGTTGAAAAGCGCCAAATCCGGGTGGCGCACCAAAAGGACCGTATCGGCCCCGTGGCGGATGCATCGGGCCGGGTCTTCCTCCAGGCGATCGCAGGTCAGGACGACCGCGACCTTTCCTTTCCTGGCATCGGCCAGTTCCCTGGCCTTGGCGACCAGTTCGAGGGTCGAGGGGTGAAGGATCCCGTCACGGCATTCCCCTGCCACGAGCACACCGCACGGGGAGGTGTCCGCGGAATCTTCCGTCCACTCCAGGCCCTCTTCCGGGATGGAAGAGCCGGTTCCGGAAACTCCCCGTTTTTCCGGGGCGGCCTTTTCCGCCCTGGCGCCCAAAAGCCCCATCGCGTCCAGCCGTTCGGCCACGGCAGCGATCCCCCTGTCCAGTTCGCCTCCCGCGTAGCGCTCCGTCGCCCTTGCCACCTTGGGGAACGCGATGCGCACCACCCGGGTGGGCGAGCCTGCAAGTCCGCATTCCGACGGGTCCAGCCCGAGGTCTGCCGAAGTGAGCGTCCGGACCTCCGCCCGCCGGGCCCGCATCTTTCCCGCCAGGGTGGGCATGGAGGGTTCGCTGATCTCGTGGACAACGGTCAAAAGACAGGGCAGGGGCAGCCTGGCGCTCTCGGTGCCCCCCTCCACGGCTCGCCTTGCGACGAGATCGCCCTCCCCGGTTTCCAGCCCGCAGACGTTGGACGTGAACGGGAGGCCGATCATGGCGGCGGTTTCCGGTCCCACCTGCCCCGTTTCCCCGTCGGTGGCCTTTGCCCCGGCGAGGACCAGGTCGTACGGGCCCGTCTTCCGGATGGCAGCGGCCAGCGCCCGGGCCGTCGCCCAGGTGTCGCTCCCGGCAAAGGCCCTGTCGCAGAGCAGGATGGCGTCGTCGGCCCCCAGGGCCAGGGCTTCCCGCAGGGCGATTTCCGCCTGTGCGGGTCCCATGGACAGGGCGGTCACGCTTCCCCCGCGGTTGTTGCGGAGAGTAAGGGCCAGTTCAAGGCCGTTCTGGTCGAGGGGGTTGATGACGGTGCCCACCCCTTCCCTGACCAGGGTGCCGGTTTTTTCGTCCATGCGGACCTCGTCCGTGTCGGGAACCTGCTTGATCAATACGGCGATTTTCAGGTCGATCACCTCGGATACAGGATGGTTTTCCTTGCTTCAGGCGGCATCGAGGTCCTCCCTGATGGCGCCGAGTCTCTTGAGGAACCAGGCCGAAGCCGCCATGCAGCAGGCGCCCCCCAGCGCCAGGGCGATCCGGACGCCGACCTTGTCCGACACCCAGCCCGCCAGGAGGCTTCCGAACGGGGCGATTCCCACGAGGGACATGGTGTAGAGGCTCATGACGCGCCCCCTGAAAAGGTCGTCCACCGCCGTCTGGAGCATGGTGTTGCAGGCTGCCAGGGTCGAAATCATGCCGAAACCTGCCGCCGCCACGAGGATGTACGAGGCCGCGGGGAAAGGCAGGAGGGCAAAGCCGATCACGGCAAGGGAGAAAAAGCCTGAAGTGAACGGGATCCTTCTTGCAAGGCCCTTCGTTCCGGAACGGGCGGCCAGGAGGATGGACCCGGCCAGGGCGCCGATCCCCGTGGCTCCCATGAGGAAGCCCAGGGTCTTCGGTCCCCCGTGAAGGATTTCCCGGGCGAAAACGGGCATCATCACCACGTAGGGAAGGCCCAGCAGGCTCAGGCAGCTCAGGAGCACCAGGATATCCCGGATGGGCCTGTTGCGCCAGGCGTAGGCCACCCCCTCGCGTATTCCCGAAAGGGCCGGGGCGTGGCTGGTTCGAACGGGTGCGGGAGGCAGCCTCATGGCTTTCAGGGCGACGATGATGCTGAGGTAGCTCAGGCCGTTCAGGAGGAAGCAGAGCCCTTCCCCCACCGCCGCGATCACGATGCCCGCCAGCGATGGCCCCAGCAGGCGGGCCAGGTTGAAGAGGGAGGAGTTGAGGGCGATGGCGTTGCCCAGGTCTCTCTTGTCCTCGACCATCCGGACCACGAAAGCGTGCCGGGCGGGCATGTCGAAGGCGTTGATCATCCCGAGCAAGGCTCCGCAGACCAAAACGACGAGGTAGGTGGCCTTGCCGGTCAGGGTCAGGGCGGACAGGACGAAGGCCTGCGCCATCGCTCCGGCCTGGGTCCAGACCAGCAGGCGCCTGATGTCGACCCGGTCCACGAGGGCCCCGGCAAAAAAGCCCAGGAGCAGGGTGGCGATCTGGCTGACGAAGTCGACGACGCCCAGGGCGAAGGGAGACCAGGTCAGGCGGTAGACCAGCCAGCCCATGGCGACGCGCTGCATCCAGGTTCCGATGAGGGAAACGCTTTGACCGGCGAAAAACAGCCGGTAATTGCGCGAGCGCAGGGCCCTGAAGAGGCCGGCCGCCTGGCCGCCCACCCCTGGAACCGGGCCCGCGTTGCGGTTCTCGAGCATGAAAAGGACCACCCTTGGGCCGGATCATGGCCATCCGGCGTGAGTTCAATCTATGATAACGATAAAAGCACGGTAAGGACAGGCGCAATCATGCGGATCGGGGGGCGGGAAATGAGGAAGCACGCGAAGGGGAACCTTTTCGGGGGTGAAGAGGCCGCCGGGCTGTCCGAAACGGTCCAATCCCTCTTTGTTTCCGGGGGGGTGAGGATCGAGCGGATTGTCTCGCACGGGCATGCCTCGGCACCGGGTTTCTGGTACGAGCAGGAGATGGACGAATGGGTGGCCGTCCTGGAGGGGGAAGCGGTCCTGGAGTGGGAGGACGGCACAAGCCTGCGCATGGCGCCCGGGGACTGGGTCCTGCTGCCGGCACTTGAAAGGCACAGGGTCGCGTGGACCTCCCCGGACCGGCCGACCGTCTGGCTCGCGGTCTTCGCTCAGAAAGCGGGTGTGGTGGAGAGGCCCCACCCTTGCGGGTAAAGGCCGGGAATCTCCACGGGGAGATGGCCTAACGGGGTCCAGGGCTTGCGCAGGAACTCCCCGAGGGTTTTCAGCGAAACCGGGGTTTCGGAATAGGTGAGGATGGCGGCTCCCGCCCCGGGACAAAGCGACAGCCCATAGGGAGAGTCGGTTCCCAGGAGGACGGCCCTTTCTCCGAGAGAGCGGGCCAGGTCGCGCCATGCCGGGTTCCTTCCCAGGTCGCCCGCCCAGACGAAAACCGGTCCTTTTCCGTCGAGTCCGCGGAGGATTCCCGCGATGTCCTCGGGGGGCGCCGACAGGGGGACGAACTGGGGCTCCAGGAAGGGACAGGCCCCGATCAGCATCCACCCCTGGTCCGCCTTTTCCATGGGCCACAGCAGGATTCTCGGCGTGTCGGTCCCTGCGGGGAACGGGTTCAGGCGGTTCCAGGCCAGGGTCAGGGCCCTTCGGGCGATCATCGCGGAGACGGCCAGGTTCCCGGTTGAGCCGAGTTCGCCGATCCGTTCCGGCCTGGGGGCGGGGTCGTCCAGGATTCCAAGGGTTTGCTTGGCGCGGAGGACGCGGGTTGCGGCTTCGTCGAGGCGCTCATGCGTGATGCGGTCGGTGAGGACGGCGGAAACGACAGCCCGGTGCACCTCTTCGATCTCTTCCGGCTCGTGCCCGGGGTCAGCCCCGAAAACCAGCAGGTCCGCCCCGGCCTGCAGGGCCCGGATCGCGGCTTCCCCGACGGACCAGTAGAGGGAAAGCGCCTTCATGCCGAGCGAATCCGTCACGGCAAGTCCCTTGAAGCCCATCTCGTCCCGAAGGATGGAATAGGCCTTCGGCAGCAGGGTGGCCGGGAGGGGGTTGCCGTTGTCCAGGTCGGGCATGACGACGTGGGCGGTCATGACCGCGGGGACGCCGGCCTTGACCATGGCGGAAAACGGGGAAAGGTTGACCTTGTCCAGGAACGGCCTCGGGTGGTTGTCCGTCGGAAGGCCCGCGTGGGAATCCACCGCCGTGTCCCCGTGTCCGGGGAAATGCTTGGCGGTGCAGAGAACCCCTTCTTCGGCCATGGGGGCGACCATGGCGGTTGCCATCCGGGCCACGAGGGCCGGGTCCGATCCGAAGGACCGGGTCCCGATCACGGGATTGGCGGGGTTGCTCTGGACGTCCGCAACGGGGGCGAAATTGGCCGTGATTCCCAAAATTCGCAGTTCCCGCGCCGTGATGCGGGCCTCGCTTGCCGCCAGCCGGGGTTCTCCTGCCGCCCCCAGGGCCATGTTGCCAGGGAAGACGGTCACGCCGCTCGTCAGCCGGTTCACCCGGCCCCCCTCCTGGTCGACGGCCACGAGGAGGGGAAGGCAGTCGGCCGATCGCGCCGCTTCCTGGAGCGAGGCCGTCAGCCGTGCCACCTGTTCCGGGTTGGTGATGTTCCCGGTGGAGGCATAGAGGATCACCCCGCCGGGATGCACCCTCTCCAGGGTTGCCCTGAGGGCGGGGGAAACGGCCTCTCCCCTGAAAAAGCCCATCAGGACCTGCCCGGCCTTCTCTTCCAGGGACATGCCCTTCAGGAGCTGCGGGATGCCGTCGACGCCGGCCTTCGCTTCCGCACGGCACGGCAGCGCAAGGGCCGCCGCGGCCAGTAAGGCCGCAAGGCAAGCGAGCCCAAGGCGTTTCATGGGAATCCTTCCTTTCCACGTTGCCGTAAACGTCTTTTTCATGTCCCCATTTTACACCTCTATGCCGCATTAAAGAGCCTGGCCGGCCTTTCCGGAGGATCAGGGTTGGCCAGGAGAAGGTCATCCGGGTAAAATGATAAAACGCATCGCAGAGAATGGAGGAGGATGAGCATGGACCCGATCATGTCCCGGAGGAGCATCCGTCGATACCAGAACCGGCCCGTGGAGGAACCGCTCGTGGAATACTGCCTGAGGGCCGCCATGGCGGCCCCCTCGGCCCACAACCAGCAGCCGTGGGCCTTTGTCGTCATCGACAACCGTGACCTCCTGGAGGCCATACCGGGTTTCCATCCCTACTCCCGGATGCTCTACGAGGCCCCCATGGCGATCCTGGTCTGCGGGGACAACCGGGACCTGAAGAGCCCGGAGTTCTGGCCCCAGGACTGTGCCGCCGCCGTGGAAAACATCCTGCTGGCCGCTTGCTCGAGAGGGCTGGGTTCCGTCTGGATGGGCGTCTATCCCAAGGAACCCATCATGCAGGGATTCCGGCGGCTCCTGGAGCTTCCCGAGCACCTTGTCCCGTTTGCGCTGGTGGCCCTGGGGTACGGGGCCGAGGAGAAGGGCCCGTCCATGCGCTACGACCCCGAAAGGGTTTACCGCAACGTGTGGAGGCAGGAGAAGTCCTAGGTCCCGGAAAGGATGCAGGAAATATCGGGGGGGAGGCCGATTCCAGGCCTCCCCCCCGTTTTTGTTTCCGCGTGGCTTTCCTGGTTCCTATGAAACCGGGACGCCTTCACCTTCCCGCTGGTCCCGGGAGGGGAGGGCCATCTTCGATTCCGTCACGGCCTTCCAGAGTTTGCGAAGCTTGGTCCTGGAGCGCCCTTGCGTCTTGCGGCCGATTTCCGCCAGGAGCGAATCCAGGACCGACATGGCCGGGGCCAGCGAGAAATGGTCCCGCGGGCAGGGAACGTGGAGAACCGCTGTCGAGAGCGGCACGAGCGGGTTCTTCAGGTTATCCGTCAGGAGGACCTGCGGAAGGTCGCGTACCCTGAGGAAGCGGGCCGCGTCGATCACCCTGCTGGCATAGAAGGCGGAAGCGTAGGAGATGCAGAAAAGGACATCTCCCTTTCCCATGTCCAGCAGGTCCTCGTACATTTCGTCGGAGCCGAATCCCCCAACCATGGAGACGGCAGGGTGAAATTCCCGCAGGAGCGTGTAGAAGTACGTCGCCAGGCCCCGGTTGGACCGGAGTCCCATGATGTAGATGCGTTTTGCCTCGGTCAGGATGGAAACGGCCTTCGGGAACTGCTCGATGAGGTAGGGAGTGAGCATGTCCTGGATGCTTTCCGCGTTCCTCCTGGCCACCTCGACCAGGGTGTCGCCCCCCGTGCCGGCCCAGGAGACTTCCAGCTCGGTGCGGGTTGGGGGCTTCGTGTCGATGAGCATGTGCATGATCTCTTCGCGCAGGGACTTGTAGCTGGGGTAGCCGAGCTGGTCGACCGTCCTGATGATCGTGGCCGTGCTGGTGCCTGCGGCGGCGGCCAGCTGCTCCACGGTCATGAAGGCCACCTTCTGGGTGTTGGCGGTGATGTAGTCGCAGACGGCCCTCTGAGAGTGGGACAACCCTTCCGTATCCTGGCAGCGCTGAAAGAACAGGATTTCCATCTCTTTGCCCTCCCGGTTCCCGATGCGGGTCCTTCGATTTGCCCAATTATCCACCCGGCATGCCCCGGACGCCAAGCCCCCCGGGTTGACTCGTAAGGTTGCATCGGATAGCATAAAAATATAAAAAATATTACATACGCATATACGGCTTGTTGTAAAATATTTTTTACATAACGGTGGGGTAAGGAACGGGAGGTGAAAGCCATGAATACCGCGACAGCTATCTGGCTTGGGGTCGTTGCCGTTGTTTTGATCGTCTTTGCGGTCGTCAAGCTCAGGAAAAAGGGCTAGGCCGCGTGGGGAAAGCGTGAAGGGGAGGGCCC